>Ga0326727_10024656_pt1 | contig 11347 bp, 7 predicted proteins | sample MB2enrmetagenome_FD_207643 | JGI IMG/M metagenome (GOLD analysis project Ga0326727, IMG submission 207643) | Lab enriched peat soil microbial communities from McLean, Ithaca, NY, United States - MB29MY | ecosystem: Environmental > Terrestrial > Soil > Wetlands > Peat | place: USA: New York... | reverse complement strand
CTTCCCCACAATTGCATTGGAGTTGTACGCGCGTGATCGTCGCCGTCGATACGCTATTTTTGTCAAAGCGGTTTAGGTACACAGGTACCGGGGTCTATCTTTGCCACCTTCTCTCCGAATGTTTGAGAATCGCGGGAAGCGGAGCGCCCCATACTGAATTCCACGGCTTCATCCCACCCAATGATAACTGGGCAAATAACGGCTTCGTTTCCCCTTTTCTGCGTGTGCATGAGGCCCCCGTCTTGGCGCGAAGGCGCCTTTGGCTCTTGGGGGGCATGGCAATTCACACAGCACGGGTTCGACCCGACCTGGTCTTTCTGCCCACCGCGCATCATTCGCTGCCAGGCCGACATGCTCCCGCTGTCATAACGATCCTGGACGCTATGCCCAAACGGCTCCCTCCAGATATGCTCAAGAATGCTACCCTAACACATGTGATGACGTGGCTTAACGCAAATCTGGCCACCAAGATCGTTACTATCTCGTCATGGTCGAAGCAGGACTTGGTTGAGATTTACGGTCTGGATCCTGAAAAAGTTGAAGTGACTTATCCCGGCTACGACAAGCGGTTGTACAACGAGAGTGCCCTTGATGTACAAACAAGCACGGCGCTCCTGGCCCGTCTCGGCATCCGCCAGCCATTCGTCCTACACCATGGGATGGTGCAATTGCGGAAAAATATCCATCGCTTGATTCAGGCTTGGGAGCGGGTAATGGAGCGGAACAAGGGCTTCGACGCACAACTGGTCATGGCTGGACCGATGGGCTTCGGGCACGAGCAGATCTTGAAGCTTCGGGAAGGATCACCGCACCGCAACCAGATAATTATGACCGGCGCGCTCCCCGATGGCGAACTGGCGACCCTCGTCAAGAGTGCATCGTTGTGCGTAATTCCCTCTCTCTACGAGGGCTTTTGCCTGCCGATGGTGGAGGCGATGGCCTGCGGAGTGCCCACCGTGGCCTCGAACAGTTCTTGCATTCCCGAGGTTTCCGGCGGGGTCCTGGAGTATTTTGATCCTCATTCTATCGAGGAGATGGCGGAAACCATCCGCTGTGCGCTGGAGGACACTGGCTTAAGAGATCGCTTGCGCGCGAACGGATTGGCGCGCGCCGCAGAATTTAGCTGGGAGCGTTGCGCGCGGGACACGATGCGCATTTTCGCGGAAACAGTCGCAAGCCATGGCCAATAACGCTCAAGATCGGCCCTTCCCGAGCCCTGGCCTTCGGTTGGCGGATCGTTCGCTTCAAAATCTGAGAGGGTACCCGTGGGCCCTTGCATTGGCCATGGCGGGCGCTATATCTGCAGCCGTCTTCGTGTGGGCTCGCTGGAGCATCGCGCTTGCAGGGGCGGTGATGGTCCTGGTGCTTTCGGCATGGGAGAGTGAGCCGTTCCTGCTCGCCATCATTTTCTTGATCCCCTTCGGCTGGTCGATGGGTTCCCGGGAATCGCAGCACGACGTGGCAAGCGCTATTCACGCCCTCGTGGTCGCTGGCTTCTTCCTCGGCAGGTTTTGGAGCGGGCGGGTGGAGGTGCAACGGCTCCTGCGCTCCTCGCCTGCCCGGGCCTCACTAATCCTCCTCGGCGCGATACTGGTCTCAATACTTTTCGGAAGGAGTGGTTGGACGCAGTACTCAGCTCATAGCTTGTACGCAATGGTGACGTATGTCGGGTTTTTCTTTCTGGTATTGGCGTGGGCGAACTCGCCCGAACGGTTAAGAAAGATTCTCCGCGTCCTTCTTTATTCTACAATAATGACGGCTGTTTTCGCTGTGTTCCAGGAAATCGTGGGTGGGTACACCTCCTTCTGGCTTTATTTAAATCCGCAAGAGGAGAACCCTTCCGGGTGGGGTGGAAGGGCCACATCATTCCTGAATTACTCCAATTCCCTCGCAGGATACCTCAACCTCATCCTCCCTTTCGCTCTCGCATGCTACGTGCTAGGCTTGGGCAACTGGAAAAAATTAGGGAAATGGACGCTCGGGCTGGGCTCCTTGGCGTTGCTCAGCACGCAGAGCGTTGGAGCCTTAGTAGCTTTTGTGGCAATACTGGTTCTGGCGATTTTCTATTTCGCGCGGAATCGCATGAAAAGCCTTGTTCTTCTAGTCAGCATCTGCGCCTTCGTGGGCCTGTTCTACCTACTAAAACAATATTTGAATCCAACCCATACGGCAGAAAACATTGGTCCTGACACGGTTATTCGTATGCTGCTGTGGGGCACCGCCTGGGGTTATTTCGTGCACTCCCCAATAACTGGTGTGGGATGGGGTAATTTCGTCGGGCTCTACGGTTCGGACCTTTCCTCTTTTTCTTCAATAATTCCCTCCGGAGTGTTCGAAGTTCATAATATCTACTTACAATTACTGGCGGAAACGGGCCTCGTGGGGTTCGTTGCCTTTTTCTATCTCGTGGTTAAATGTTGGCAGCAGGCCTGGAATCAGATGCGCTCCTCGCCTGACTTTCTCAGCTCGGCGCTGGCCTTTGGAGTTTTAGGCGCGCTCGTCTCAGTGATGGTGCATGGTTTTGTCGATTTTCTTTTCCAGGTAAGCCCCCAATTTGGCACCCTCTTTTGGGTGCTCCTCGGTTTGCTTGCGGCGAGCGGCAGGCTGCGGCGCAATTCTCTCGCGGAACAAAGTCATAGCGGACATGTCGGCAGGTTACCTTGATCAAAACCCGCGACATCGGCTTGTCCTTTCTTTTAGCCCTGTGCCTGTCCTGGGGTGGGATCAACTTGGGCCGTTCCTTGGTGAGCCCCAGTATTGGACTAGATTTCACACAGTACTACGTGGCTAGCCGCATGGTCCTCGACGGGGAAGCACGCAACATTTACCGGACCGACCGCTACTATTTCGACAAAGCTGCCGCATATGGGGCAGCGATCGGGGCTGCTGATACCACGGCGACCAATGCATACCCGCCCTTCGTGGCTTTCTGCTTGATTCCCATTGCGCTCTTGCCGTTCAAACGGGCGTTGCTGTTGTTTGGCATCATCGGCTTGCTGGCCGCGGGCGCCGGAGTGTGGGCTTTTTTCGCCAACGAAGATAGTAGGACCCGACGCGACTTTATCCTCGCCGGCCTGCTGATTACCTTCTCGTTTTTCCCGCTCTACTACTCACTTTACATGGGACAGGTCAACGCGCTGTTGTTCCTTTGCGTGGCACTGGTGCTCTACTTTGCCCGACGCGGACGGCCATGGTGGGCTGGGTTCTTCATCGCCCTGGCTGCCCTCATCAAAATCTTCCCGGGAGTGCTCATCCTGTACTTCGCCGCCAAACGCCAATTCCAGCCGGTTATAGCGGCCATCGTGTCCGCGATCGTACTCGGTGCGGTTTCGCTGACCGTGTGCTACCCAAGCGTGTACGTGACTTACGTGTCGCAAGTCCTGCCGCGCCAAATCGAGGGGGGGGCGTTCTGGCGCAACCAGGGACTGGGCGGCTTGTTCGCGCGCCTGTTGACAGAGAACGAATACGTCCAGCCTCTGGCCAACTCGCCTACGCTGGCACGCGCGCTGGCCGCGCTCACCGGCCTATTCGTTCTCGGTGCGGCTTTGTGGTTGATAGCCCGTCGCAATAGAAGCGCCCCCGACGACCTGCAGTTCGGCCTGTTAATGGTAGCGACTCTGCTCGCGCTGTCAAAATCGTGGGAGTACTACGCTGTCATGCTCTTATTTGCCTATTTCGCCATTCTTAAGCGTGTGGCCTATGCCCGTGACGCTCCGCGCGCGCCTTTGCTGCTGGTCTTTTTGTCGTTCTGTATCTGGACCTTTGTGCTCCCGCAAGACATCGACTATCAGAAACTCCCGCACAGCATACTGATGCAGCCGCTGTTCTCGGCTAAGTGTTTGGCGACTGCGATGCTGTTTGTGGCGTGCATGTGGTTTTTGCTGAGACCAGACCGATTCGGAGCCAATATACATCGATCGGCAATCTCTCCGCAGCTTGTGAGTACCGATGCAAATCGCGATTGACGCTCACCAAATTGGCGACCGCAGAACCGGCGCTGAGACATACATTTACAATCTCGTCAAATACTTGGCGCGCCTGCAACCCAACGGGGAAAGGTACGCGGTTTACCTGAGGTCATGTCAAGGTGTGGAGGGCTTGGAATCTAACCCAAGCATGGAGGGCAGGACCATTCCGATATCCACCACTCTCCTCAGGTACGCGTTCTTTTATCCTTTCCAAAGTTGGAACCGACGCTTTGACATCTTTCATGCCCAATTCTGCTTACCGCCACTGTTGCGCGGCCGCTCGGTGCTAACAGTCCACGACCTTTCTTTCGAGAAGTTTCCGCAGTTTTTCCAGCGCGGGGTTCTTTCCCAAATGAAGTTTCTCGTGCCACGGTCGTGTCGGCGGGCAGATCACATTATTACTGTGTCGGAATACAGTAAGCGGGACCTCGTAGAGATCTATCGGCTGGATCCACGGCGGATTACGGTAACGTATGAGGGGGCCGCTGAGAATTTCAAGCCGATGGATACCCAACAGGCAAAGGATCTCCTACGGGAAGCGTACGGAATCGAGGCGCCCTTTATTCTTTATGTGGGAAACCTTGAGCCTAGAAAGAACCTTTCAAGGCTGGTGGAGGCCTTTTCCGAGCTAAAACAAGAGCAACGGTTGCTTCACAAGCTGGTGATCGTCGGCCAAAAGGCGTGGCTCTCCGATGGGATTTTTGAAACCATCAGGAATCATTCGCTAGCGGAAGAAGTCATCCTCACCGGCTTCGTTCCCTCGGCCGATCTTCCCCTTTTCTTTAATGCCGCGTCATTGATGATATATCCCTCGCTTTACGAAGGCTTTGGGTTGCCCGTAGTTGAGGCCATGGCCTGCGGCACTCCGGTCGTCACGTCTTGGGGATCGTCGTTGGAGGAGATTGCGAAAGGCGCCGCACTCCTCGTTGACCCTTATAGTGTTGCGTCCATAGCCGCGGCGATCGACAAATTAGCGAATAATCTTGAGCTGCAAAAAGATCTGCGTCATGCAGCGTTGGCCCGCGCCGCCCGGTTCAGCTTTCGTAGAATGGCCGAACAAACCCGCTCCGTGTATCACCAACTCTAAACCACTAGGTGAGAAATGCGAGTTGCAATCGTCCATTACTGGTTTGTGAGCCGCCGCGGCGGCGAGCGAGTCGTGGAGACGTTGTGCGAACTATTCCCGCAGGCCGATCTCTTTGCGCTGGTAGCTGATCACAAAACGCTTTCGCCCGAGCTTCAGAAACACAAGCTGACCACATCATTTTTGCAAAAGTTGCCGGGAAGCCGCCGGTGGCACCGGCACATGCTTCCCTTGTACCCGTTGGCGGTGGAACAGTTCGACCTGAGCGGCTACGACTTGGTAATTTCGTCGGAATCAGGCCCGGCGAAAGGTGTGCTGACGTCGCCGGATACCTGCCATATCTGTTATTGCCTCACACCCATGAGGTACATCTGGAATTTTTACCAGGAATACAAGAACGGAAGCGGACTAGGGCCGGTGAGAAAGCCCATCTTTGGGTTAACAGCACACTATGCTCGCCTGTGGGATCAGGTGAGCGCGGCACGCGTGGATCATTTTGCTGCGATTTCCCACAGCGTCGCTGCGCGTGTCAGAAAGTACTATCGGCGGGAAGCCGAAGTGATCTACCCGCCGGTGGATGTAACCGCAGCACAGCTTTCCGGACACATCGCGGATTATTACCTCGTCGTGGGCCAGTTGGTGAACTACAAACGAGTTGACCTGGCCATTGAAGCTTGCAATCAGCTCGGGCGGCCGCTGCGGATTGTGGGAGTCGGAGAAGAATACTCGAGGCTGCGGCGGATGGCGGGCAAAACCGTGAGCTTTCTGGGGGCGCTTTCGGACGAGGAGGTGAGGAACCAGTATGCACAATGCCGTGCCCTGCTGTTCCCGGGAGAAGAAGACTTCGGGATTGTCCCTGTGGAAGCGCAGGCAGCCGGCCGGCCGGTGATTGCATTCGGCAAGGGCGGGGCAAGGGAGACGGTCATCGGCGCGGATCGTGACGGGATTGCAATTCCAGAGCGCTCGACAGGAATGTTCTTCGGAGAGCAGCGAGTAGGTTCGCTCGTGGAAGCGATCCTGCAGTTTGAGGCTGAGGAGCGTCACTTTTCACCATCCTTCATCCAGGCGCACGCCGAGCAGTTCGATAAGAAACACTTCCTGAAAAGGATGGGGAGTTTCGTGGCGGAAAAGCTGGAGGGACATCGCGAAACCGTGCCCATTATGGCGAGTGCAAGTGTGCGCAATGATTGGTGATAGCACCCTCAAGGGAGGACGGGACCTATGATCGTGCGTCTTAAGCTCTACCGATTATTTCTGAAAATAGGGATTTATTTGCTCCCGTTTCCTGCCTACCAATTGGGGTGGCGGATATGGATCGAGATTTGCCAGAGCTTGAACAGGCCTCATCCCTATACTCCGCATGGGCATCTCAGTCAGATCGTATTCGGGACTTTTGTTTGGGCGCTGGTCGCAGAACACCATCGCGTCACAAATTTCGACGAGATCTTTCGGGAAAGGACGGGAGCACGCGCCGCTAGTTCTGCCTGCATTGCCACTTCATTTGTTCTATTGGCCACGCTCTATTTCAGCCGCGACACCATTTTCCCCAGAGGACTGCTGGTTTGTGACATCCTCACTCTGTTGCTAATGACGATCCTCTTGAAAGCGGCATTGCGGTTCTTGTGTAGAAGCAGAGCGCACCTGGGTAAACCCACCCGCTTACTGATTATCGGAGCGGACCAATTTGCCAGGACTGCGGCAAGCCGTTTGCAACGCTTATCCTTCGCTCCCTGCGAGATCGCCGGGTTCGTTCGCTTGCCAGGGCAGGAGGTTTGCGTCGCGGGTCAACGGGTCTACGAGTTTGAGCAATTTGGAGAGTTGAACTCCGCACGTGGAATCGATGAGGCAGTGATTGCCATTCATCCCGCCCAATTTCCCCAAATTCCGCAGATCATCCTTGCGCTCAATCATATTTGTCTCCCCGCACGGGCGGTCGTGGATCTTGGAGAAAACATCGTCGTGAGGGAAAGGCTATTTCAATTAGGCAGCATGCAAATGCTCGACCTTATGTCAACCCCGATCGAGTCGCTCGATTACGCGCTGCTCAAGCGAACTTTTGATGTCTGCTTTTCGTTTGCAGTCCTGTTGCTCGCCTCACCCCTATTTGCCTTGATTGCCGCATTGATTAAGTGTACCTCGCGAGGCCCAGTGTTCTTTGCCCAACAAAGGGTGGGGCTCAACGGCAAGCCTTTCCGGATGTACAAATTCCGAACCATGCGCACTTCTGCAAGATCGGAAAGCGATACGCAGCACACTGCGGAAGAGGATCCTCGTCGAACGCCCTTCGGAACTTTTCTGAGGAAGGCAAGCCTTGATGAGCTACCGCAATTCATCAATGTTCTGATAGGAGACATGAGCATCGTCGGTCCAAGGCCGGAGATGACGCACTTTGTACACAAGTTCCTGCAAGAAATCGCGCGCTACAACAATCGTCACGCCCTCAAAGTGGGAATTACAGGGTGGGCGCAAGTCAATGGTTGGCGCGGCAACACGTCCATTGAGAAGCGCATTGAGTGCGACTTGTACTACTTGCAGAACTGGAGCTTGGCTTTCGATTTCCGGATCATTGCAATGACCATTTTTTCTGGCTTGATTAACAGGAACGCATATTAACCCTGAGTAGTTGTGATCCCACCTTTTCCTAGTGCCATCCCACTTCACAAAGTATTCCCAAGTCTACAAGCCAAGTGCTCTCCCCCCTTTTCCTCCATGGGTTCACTCCAAGTCTCACTGAGAGGCTCGCACTGGTAACGAATATTCTGACAGGCTGCTCCCATCAATGTTCTTGCGGCCGGGAGGTGCAATCCGTCTTGTCAATCTCGCCCCGCCGCCCCACGAGCCGCTGGATTCCGATCCTGCGTTTGCTCGTCTGTGCATGGGCTTTAGGACTTTTCCAAAGCGTGGTGGTGATGGCCGACGCCCCGACGGGGTCCGCTTACGTGCCATTGGATAGCTGGGTTTACCCGGCGTTTGACCGGCTGGCGGGCCTGGGAGCCATCAACAAGCAGTTCGTCGGCTTGCGGCCATGGACAAGAATACAATGCGCTCAATTGGTGTTGGATGCCGATGAAAATATGTTGAACGCGAACATCCAAGCCGGGGAGGCCATGGAACTCTACGATGCTCTCAACCGGGAGTTTAGTGTGGAAATCACCTCCCTCAATGGAGGTTCGGCACAGCAAGCAGGGGTGGAATCCCTCTATACGAGAACGATGGGAATTACCGGAACGCCGCTGCGGGACGGTTATCATTTTGGTCAAACTATTGCCAACGATTTTGGCCGGCCTTTTAATACAGGTTTTAACAATGTGTCCGGCTTTTCCGCGCAAGCTGTTCGCGGCCGGTTCTTTGCCTACATCCGCGGGGAGTATCAACACTCGCCTGCATACGCCGGTTTGACGGCAACGCAACAGTCATACCTCGAACAGTTGGGTGGAACTCCTTCGGCCCCCTATTCACAGGCTACAGGGACCGTTGACCAGTTCGACCTGCTGGACACCTACGTGGGCGTGCGCTTGGGGATTTTTGATATAACCGCCGGGAAGCAAAGCCTGTGGTGGGGACCTGGAACCATGGGAGGCATGCTCTTCAGCGACAACAGCGACCCGATACCCATGGTCAAGATCAATCAGGTGGAACCCATTGTCCTGCCATGGATCTTTGGGTATTTGGGCCCCGTGCGAGTGCAGGCTTTTATGGGCAGGCTCTCCGGCAACCAATACCCCCGCGGCCCCTATATCCACGGAGAGAAAATTCTGGTCAAGCCGACTCCTAACTGGGAGGTTGGAGTTTCGCGCACGACAGAGGCTTTCGGCCAAGGCATTCCTTTTACCCTCCGCAATCTCTTCGCCACCTATTTCAGCGTCAGCGACGTCTTTGGTACCATAAATCCCCAGGATTATCCCGGAAAGCGCCAGGGCGGTTTGGATTTTTCCTACCGCCTTCCCCATCTGCGCAAATGGCTGACCGTGTACGGTGATTTTTTCAGCGCAGACGATGTAAACCCGGTGGCGAATCCTTCCCGTGCCATGTACAATCCGGGCCTTTACCTTTCCCAGATCCCGCACCTCCAGAAGTTCGACTTCCGCTTCGAGGTTGCCAATACACACCATGGGGAGGAGGCTTATTCCAGTTTCTTTTATAAGGAAGACTACACAAACAAAGGCTTCCTTTTCGGAGATGCCGTCGGCAGGCGTGGCTCTGCGTTTGACATCAGCACTACGTATTGGCGTTCGCCCCGTAAGCGGGTGCAGGTTGGATGGCACGAGCACGCAGTCAGCAGGGACTTTATACCCTCTGGCGGGTCGCAGAACTCGGTTCGGGTCCAAGCCGACTGGTTAGTCCAAAAGGAAATGGAAATTTCCGTCCTTGCCCAACATGAACTGTGGGTGTTCCCATTTCTTGCCGCAAGGCCGCAAAGCAATAATGTGTTTTCAATGCAGTTCACTATTTATCCCAAGAAACTATGGTCTCGTTCTGCTCTGCGGACCTCTGATTGAGTTGATCTTTCGCCGATGGGTCTACCGCTGACCCGTAAAGACTCTTGTAAGAATTCCTCCAAACCGCATTTCCGTTTGCCCTGGTTTTCTGCCCGCCTGATTCGCCGTACCCGCCCCAAATGGCCCTATCGCGACTTAATGTCAGCCGCGGGTTAGCTGCCTCATACCAGAAAATCTTTTGCATTTCGGCGTGTGAACGTATAATCCATTGACTGTAGTCGCTCTTGAGCAGAAGTTCCGCTTCCTGAGCCGCGCAGTTATTAAAACCAGATGACGTAAGCCGTCAGAAATGTGAGCGCCATGCGAAAGATCCGTTTTGGTCTGATTGGTTGCGGCCTGATGGGACGAGAATTTGCGAGCGCGGTGGCCCGCTGGTCCCATCTGCCCGATATGGAAGCGCGCCCGGAGATTGTGGCTATTTGCGATCAATTTGACTCCACTCGGGCCGATCTGTCCCGTTGGTATACCGAGAACTTTCCGACCATTCGCCAGGTCACCAACGACTACCGGCAATTGGTGGCCAATCCTGAAGTCGAAGCCGTCTATTGCGCCGTTCCGCATCACCTGCACCAGGACTTCTGTTGCGCCGCGATCGAGGCGGGCAAACACCTGATGGGCGAAAAACCCTTTGGAATCGACCTCGCCGCCAACCAAGCTATTATCAAATCCGCGAAGAATCATCCCGAGTGCCTGGTGCGTTGCTCTTCGGAATTCCCATTCTTCCCGCCTGTACAGCGGATCGGAGACATGATCGATCGGGCCGCTTTCGGAAAGATCATCGAAGTTGAGAGCGGCTTCCTCCATTCCAGCGATCTGGATCCCAACAAGCCGATCCATTGGAAGCGCGTGATTGAACTCAACGGCGAGTACGGAGTCCTGGGGGATCTGGGGATGCACCCCTGCCACGTGCCTTTCCGTGCGGGATGGGCACCCCGCAACGTGCGCGCGATCTTGTCGAAGATCGTGACGGAACGCCCGGACGGAAAGGGCGGAAGGGTGCCCTGCCTTACCTGGGATAATGCGACAATGTTCTGCGAGGCTCAGGACCCCGCCAGTCTGGTAATTTTTCCCTGGACCATCAAAACCCAGCGCATCGCGCCCGGCGAGAGGAACACCTGGTACATCAACATCCTCGGAACCCAGGCCTCGGCCCGGTTTAGCACCAAGAATCCTCGACGCTTGGAATTGCTGGAATATCATGGGGGCGAGCAAGCATGGCAGGACTTGGATATGGGCCAGGAAACTGCGTTCAAAACGATCACCGGCATCAACTTCGAGTTCGGCTTCTCGGACGCCATCCTGCAGATGTGGGCATCGTATGTTTACGAAATCATAAAGGGGAAGCCCTTGAAACGCTTTGCCGGCTGCGTGACGCCGGAAGAAACAGCGCTCAGCCACCAGCTCTTTACCGCTTCGCTGGCGTCGCAGCAACAAAGCCGAGTGGTGAGCTTGGCTGAATCGAAGGCAGCATGAGCCTGGAAGAACAAGAGGTGGCTCCCCCCTTAGTCCGGCAAATCCCGAGCTGAAGTCCAGCGCGGGAGTTTCCGCATTTTGAACCGAAGGATTTCGTTCCCCTGAGCTCAAATAATCGCAAAAGTGCAGGCGGTTCATGCAAAATACGTGTTTTTTGTGTAAAATGGCGCGCAACCAGGCACAAATGTCGTCTTTTGTGTCGGGCAAATAGTCCTCTGGTCCTTTATTTTCATACACATTTCCGGAATCGCGGTAGGGATACCGATTGCCCGGTACCCCCCGCACAGATCCGTACGGGCGCTCATTAGCGCATACGGCTCTTA
>Ga0326727_10024655_pt1 | contig 11347 bp, 8 predicted proteins | sample MB2enrmetagenome_FD_207643 | JGI IMG/M metagenome (GOLD analysis project Ga0326727, IMG submission 207643) | Lab enriched peat soil microbial communities from McLean, Ithaca, NY, United States - MB29MY | ecosystem: Environmental > Terrestrial > Soil > Wetlands > Peat | place: USA: New York... | reverse complement strand
CCGTCGGCCCGAGAAATGGGTCGTATTTCAGGATGTCCGAGGAAACGGTTGAGTTGATGAGACAACTGTTGAAAATTCAGGACGAACCAGCAGGCGTTTCGGAACGCTTCCTTGTGTAATGCCCATAGCCTGCATCAGTGCGGATTTCTTTGCGGATCATTGGAACACGAGGGCCGCGGCCTCGATTTTGGGTCATGCAAACACTGCTCTGACAACGTGGCGATCATCGGTTTGGATCAACAACCCGCCCCAGAAACAGAATTGTTCCCGTCCGGTTGTCCTGGATCAGGAACAAGAAGGGATGGTCGGCACGAAAGACGACCCGCACTGGGACGGGGCCCGGTAAATCACCCCCGTGTCCCCCGGTTGCAGCGGCGGCCTCGGTCCCCTCCTCGTTCACATCCACAAATGCTTGATGGATCGCGTCAAAAAGCTTCTGTTCTTTTTCCGTGGACATGCCGGAGAAGTCGGCTTGATCGTTGAAAGCCAGGGGCATTCCCATGGAACTCAGCACGTCCTTGAGACTTGTTTGCGAGGCAAACGTAAACTTTGGCAAATAGACTTCCACTTCGTCCTGGTATCCGAGAGCAGAAATCCATTTCTGTACATCATCGGCGCTGAGCTTCTGTTCCAGTTCCGGCAGTCCATCAACCCGCTTTGGCAAAAGGACCATCATGGAAAGATGGCCGCCCGCGTATGGCAGTTCGAGCATTTGCACGTCATTGACCGCCGCGTATCGCAAGCCCCCCGTTTGTTCCATCGTGGGTACTTTGCTCAATCGATCTTTCGAGACGTGAAAGGGAGCATCGTGCGTGTCCGTTTTCGAGAATCGATATTTCCAGGTTCCCTTGAAATAAATGGCGTTCGTCAGAACGAGACGGGTCTTGTCGGGCAGAGCGCCTGGCGCAATGAGGTCCCCAATTTTTCCGTTGGTCTTCTCCGCGACCCATTGGTTAATCGCCTGCCGAGCCTGCTCAGTCGCGGCGAAATCGACCTCGCCCGGTTCGGCTCCATAGTGCTTAAGAATCGACCTTAGGAACGGCGCCTCGAAGTGGAAGCCCTTTTGCCTCCATAGACGATTCGCCACACTCAGCCGATAGCTCTTGCTCTCGGTGTTCAAAATGGTATTGAGCGCACCAAAGCCAGCATGCAACTGGGGACCGGGCAGCTCGAAATGCAGCACCGCTGCAATCTGCTGCCTAGTCGCGCCTTCGGCGCCGCAATAGATCATTGCCAATGCCGTTGAGATACTGGCTGGCGAAAAGAACGTGTTGCCGTTTTGGTTATGCAAGTGCCTGAACAGCTCGACGGCAAACTGGTTGTTCGATCGAGCGATGGCCTGAACGTCGGCAGTGATCTCCACGCGATTCCCGGCTCCGATGCCATTTTCCTGTTTGGGTGGCTTTGACGCTCCGGTCGCCACGACCGCATTTTCGCCCTGCACTTGCGGGCAGTAATCCCAAGTCACGCCGCGTCGTGCCGTCCGATGGGATCGACGCGTCGGTCTTGTCTGTGGGCAGCAGCCGCGATTTCTGACTAGTCTCAGCTTGATGCCGGCGTTGGATTTGCGAGCAGGGGAAGATCGCGGCTGCGATCGTACCTGGCAGGAGGCGCGTTCGGCGGCTTCCATCGGCGAAATGGAAACGACGGCCATGCCGATGAAGAGTCCGAGGACCAAACGCACTGTTCTCCGTTCGTTGAGCATCATCTTACCCGTCTTCACTCGGGATGGAACTGATTGCAACATCATTTTACATCTCCGAACAACGCTTGTGAATTACCGACAAAAAGACATGCTGGCTAATTTTGTCGTATTAGCTATCCGGCCAGGACGACGTTTGCCGGGACAGCACTTGCACCTGTTGGACTTTCACGTCGTACGTGGAACAGCAGAGCACGCCCTTTGGGCCGGCCTGCAATCAACCAGCGGTCGCCGCGGTGACTTCTTGATAGCACTCGACCAACGATTTCCTGGGACTACTGACTTTCAACACGGGCGCGAAATTGACGAATTGTTCGTCGAGTTGAGAGAGCGTCTCGGCGACCGTGGTACTGCCCCGTGGAACGGTCTGGTCGTAATACTGTTCGAACAGGCTGCATACTGCCACGCCAGGCGGGACAAACTCTTCGCAAGTCGTTATACCATCGCCTCGCTGTGGATGCAACCGGTTGCAAAGCCAAGACAGTCGCGTAGCAGATCCCATCCCGCATTTCCCGCCACAGACATTGGGTGTCAAGAACTCTTCGTTTGCCGGTGCAGAACGTCCCCAGCCGGCTCCGATCGTAACTCAAGGCTGGGGCGCCGCAAATTGCCGTCTCACAATCAAAGTGCCGAAAACTCGTGAAAATGGGGCGCGAGTGGGACGCGCCGGGAGACGAGCAGCCCCCATCGGCAGAGTGGCAATTCGTTTCTACTGCGCGAACGAGCCGCTGCCCGGAGTTATGCCGCAGACAGGCGATGCAGGGCTCCGAGCGCTTGCGCCCTGTGAGACGAGACGTTGGACCACCGCCAAATTTCAATAGTGCCCCGAGCCGCCAGGAACGCAAGACCGCGGCGGCTCAGACGGCGAAGAAAAACGGCAACCCTTCACGGTCGGTTGTTAGCCTACGAGGGGTATGGCGCAGATTGTCGCCTTTCGCTCCGCGAAAGAAGCGCGACTTTCGCGGAGCGAAAGGCGACAATTGCGGCCCGTGAACGGTTACAAAAACCGAAGGACCAGTCGGAGGCCCTGTTGCTTTTTTCGTCTCGGTAGCGGAGAATTTGTCCCGGCGCCCGTCGAACCTGCTTCGGGCGCCGCCTAACCGGCCAACCGCCCCACCCTCACGCCATCGCACCGTCGCAGCGATCGAAGGAGCCCCGCCATGAACCAGTTCGATTCACGTCGTTCGTTTCTCCGCAATGCCGCCCTCGGTTCGTTCGGCGCGATGGCCGCCGGCGGATTGCTGACAACTGCCGCGGCGCAAAAGCCGGACGCAAAGATCCTCGGCGAATCGGGCGTGAAAACCGCCGAACGCCCCAAGGGAGCCTGGAAGCCGGTGTCGGATCGGAAAATCCGCGTGGGAATCGTCGGCAACGGGGCCTGCAAGTTCGGCTGGGCGTTCGGATTTCAGGATCATCCGAACGTGACAGTGACGGCCGTCAGCGATCTGTTCCCCGATCGGTGCAGCGAACTGGCCAGGGAGTGTCGTTGTGAAAAGACGTACCCTTCGCTGGAAGAACTGGTCAAGGACGAGACGATCGAGGCGGTGTTCGTGGCGACCGACGCCGCCAGCCACGCCCGCCATTGCATCGACGTGCTCACGCACGGCAAGCACGTGGCCACCGCGGTACCGGCCGTGCTCGGATCGCTCGAAGACGCGCAGAAGTTGCTCGAAGCCGTGAAATCGAGCGGACGAAAGTACATGATGTTCGAGACCTCTTGCTTCCACGAAGACTGTTATGCGATGCGGCAAATGTACCGAGCCGGCGGGTTCGGCAAATTGGTTTATGCCGAGGGGGAGTACTTCCACTACATGCCGACTGGGCTTCCTTCCTATCGAGACTGGCGAACAGGGCTTCCGCCGCAATGGTATCCGACGCACGCCAACGCCTATTACGTCGGCGTGACCGGCGGCAGCTTCACCGAGGTCTCCTGCATCGGGATGCCGAGCAAGCTCAAGAAATACCAGCCGCAGAACAACGCCTATAAGAACGCATTTGCCAGCGAAATCGCCCTGTTGCGGACGAGCGAAGGTGGAATGGCGCGGATGGCCGAGAGTTTCGACACGCCCGGTCTCAACGGCGAGGTGGGCCGCGTGCGCGGCCAACGCGGCTCGATGACGGGGATGGCCTACGACGGGCTGGAAAGGAACCTGCCCGATCTCGCCTGCCCCCCGCTGCCGCCGACCGTTGCCCCCGGCGGACACGGCGGCTCGCACGGGCATCTGATGAATGAGTTCGTTGCCGCCATCCTCGAAGACCGCAAGCCGATGGTCGATATCATCGCGGCGCTGAACATGACCGTCGCCGGCGTCGTCGCCCATCAGTCGGCGCTGAAAGACGGCGAGTTGATGAAGATTCCGCAATTCACCTGACGCGAAGGCGGGGAAAACCGTCTTACGGTTGTATCCCGATTTCGCGTCTGTTGTGCTATAATAGGAAAGAAAGAAACTCGCCTATGGTAAGCCGGGTCGGTCCTGAGACATTTTCGGAGATTGTGCGGCGGATTCGGTCGGTTGCCGAGCCGCGGAAGATCGTGTTATTCGGCAGCCGGGCGCGGGGCGACCACCGCCCGGACAGCGACATCGACCTTCTGGTCATCGAAGATTCTCCGTTGCCGCGGCATCGCCGGGCGATCCCTTTATACGCCGCGTTGGCGGATTTGCCGCTCGACGTGGATGCAGAAGTCGTCGTCTACACGCCCGCCGAAGTGGAAGAATGGCACAATGCCGACGCGGCGTTTGTCACCACTGCCTTGCGCGAAGGAACGGTCTTGTATGAAGGATGATCGGGACGTTGCCCTCGGCTGGCTTCGCAAGGCAGACAGCGACTTGGCGAATGCCGAGTTGTGCGCGGCGGCGGGAAAATCGCTGGACACGGCCTGTTTTCACTGCCAACAGGCAGCGGAGAAAGCCATTAAGGCATATCTCATTGCGAACAAAGCCAAGTTCCCCTTGATTCACGATCTGAAGCGGCTGTTGGATGATTGCTCGCGACTCAATTCCGCGTTTAACGCACTCGCAGCGGATGCGTTGCGTCTGACTCCGTACGCGGTGGCGACGCGTTACGACGACGCGTTTTGGCCAGAAATCGAGGAAGTTCAAGAGGCGTTGAATTCGGCCCGCGCGATCCGTTTGGCCGTTTCCGTCGCCTTGAGGTGACCCAAAACCGCGACGGAGCGGCATTCGCTCAAACTGCGAAACCAGGTGCACTGCCGCTTGGCGAGTTGCCGGGTGTGACGGCGAACCAACTCGACGGTTTCGGCCAAGCCGCGGTGTCCTTCCAGGTGCTCGATCACCTCGCGGTATCCAACGGCCTGGCGAGCGGTTCGCCCCAGCGGGCGCGGGCCGGCCAGGAGTTGCCGCACCTCCTCGACTAGTCCCGCCGAAAACATCTGCTCCACCCGGCGGTCGATTCGAGCGTAAAGTTCCTCTCTCGGCCAATCGAGCACGAACACGCGGCATTGCTCGGCCGGGCGCTCGATCTCGAACTGCCGCTGCAACTCGCTGATCGGCCGGCCCAGCTTCTCAAAAACCTCGATCGCACGGATGAGCCGGCGGGTGTCGTTCACGTGCAGCCGGGCGGCGGCCGCAGGATCGATCGCCGCCAGACGCTCGTGGAGCCAGACGCCTCCGTGCTGCCGGGCCTCGTCGGCGAGCCGGTGGCGGAGTTCCCAGTCGGCCGGCGGCCCTTGGAAGACGCCGCGCAGCAGTCCCTTCAAGTAGAGCGGCGTTCCGCCGACGAAGAGCACTTGCCGTCCGCGGGCGGCGATTTCGGCCGCGACCCGCTCGGCGGCCTCGATGTATTGGGCCAAACTGAATTCCTCGTGCGGATCGACTATGTCGATCAGATGGTGCGGCACCGCGTGCCGATCCTGCGCAGCGGGTTTCGCCGTGCCGATGTCCATCCCGCGATAGAGAGCGATCGAATCGAGCGAGACGATCTCGGCCCCGATCCGCCGCGCCAGTTCCATGCCGACCGCCGACTTGCCCGAGGCCGTCGGGCCGGTGAGAAACCAGCAGTCGCGTGATAAACTGGCTAGCATGAGTGACGTGCGCAAAATGGATGGCAGGTATTGGCGCCGAAACGCACCTTCGTCTGGAAATGGGGTATGCCGGATGCGGGCGGTCTGGTATAGGAAGCCCCGGCGAGGGAGCGCTCCAAGACTTGTTTGCGGGAGAGTCTCATTTTGCCGCACCGAGGGTGGCAGCACAACTGTCGCCAACAACAGCTTAGCGAGAAATGATTACGTCGCAACTTGCATACTGGGTGATCGTCGATCTGGCGGCAATCGTCTTTCTCGGCGCCAATTTCTACTTCCGCCGCAGCATTATCCCCGGACCGGCGCTCGACTACCGCACCTGGTCGGCGGCGCTGATCGGTCAGTGCCTGCCGCAGGCGACCGTGCTGATCAGCCTCGCGCTGCTGTTGCAGATGATCATCGCCCCCTTGCTGTTGATGTCGACTGCGCTCGTCTGCCTGCTGTATGCCAACAACCGCAAGTTCTTGTTGCTGAACGAGCCGCTGACGCCGTCCGACATTGCCTTGAACATCCGCCAGCCCCATTCCTGGCCGCTGTTGGCCCGCTACGTGCGCCGCAGCCGCTATCTGATCTGGGTCTTGCCGGCGGCGTTGGCGGTGAACATTGTTGCGCTCGTATGCGAACCGTGGTTGTCCGGGCGGTACTGGTTTTCGTTGGCGGCGCTGTCGGTCGTGCCGATGGCGGTCGTCTTCGCGCCGCTACGGGGCAAGTCATTGATTATCCGCTTGTTGGATGCGTGGGAAGTGCCGTTCTGGGATTACGACCTTCCGACGAGCGTGGCCGCCGGCGGCTTCTTGACCACGTTCGTACGCTGTCTCGATAACGTTCCCCGGCCGGCGATTCGTTCGTTGAACGAGGCCAGCGCCGAAACCATTCTAGCGAAGAGGTTCGGCGACAGCGATCTCCTCTCGTTGTCGCCACAGCGAAAGCCGCACATCGTCGTCGTACTGGCCGAGGCGTTCATGGACCCGCGATCGATGGGCCTGCTGGTCGATCCCGACCCCTTGACGGCCTACGACGACGCGGTGCGGCGGAGCGTCTATCACGGCAGTTCGTGGGTGCCGGTCTACGGCGGATGGACGGTCCGCTCCGAGTATTCGCTGCTGACCGGGATCAATCTGGCGACTTTCGGCAACAACGTCGGCAATCCGAACACCACGCTCGTCCGCAGCGGAACGCATTCGCTGCCGAAGCACCTCAAGTCGCTGGGGTACCGCACGACGATCATCCACCCGCACGACCGCCGCTTTTACGGCCGCGACAACGCCTGCATCTCGTTGGGATTCGATCGGTTTCTCGACGAACACGACTTCGCCAAGGCGCCGCGCGAAGGGCTGTACGTCTCCGACGTGGCGATTGCGGCGCGAATCGAGGAGGAATTGCGGCGGGCCGCCGAGCCGACGTTCCTGTATTGCCTCACGATGGAGAATCACGGCCCGTGGGACGACGAGGTTGCGGCGCCGACGCCGCCGTTCACGACGCAACCGCGTCTTAGCCGCGAGGGGCATCTCTCGTTTGCCCATTACCTGCGGCATCTGCGCAGCGCCAACAGCATGATCCGGCGGTTGACCGACATGGTGATCGCCGCCGAAACGCCGACGTTGTTGTTGCTGGTGGGCGATCACCTGCCGTCGATGACCGCTCTGTTCCGCGAAATCGCCTTCCCGATGTTCGATGCGAAGGCGACCGAATGGGCCGCCACGGCGCCCTGGCTGCAAACGCCGTATTTTCTGCTCTCGAACATGCACAGCGATCGCCAGCAGATGGACTGCGACATCAGCTTTCTGCCCGGTTTGTTGTTGGACTGCGCCGGTATGAACGGCGATCGCTTTTTCCACGCCAACAGCGCGATGCGCCAACGGCTGAACGGGAATATTCATAGCGACGCCGACGCGATGGCGCGGGAGGCGTACCTCCGCGTCTGTTACGAGATCGCCGCGTTTCCCGAGCGATACGCCTCCGCGCCGCGGCAATAGCAGGCGACGACCGACGCCGCCGGATCGAACAGCAGCTCGTGCGGATCGTCGGCCGAGCGGTCGGGCAGGGCCACGATCGCCAGGTCGGCACGCTTGCCGGCAGCCAATGAGCCGATCTCGGTTTCCCGCCCCAGTGCGCGGGCGGCCGCGATGGTGGCCATTCGCAGGATCGCGGCCAGCGGAACGCCGGGGTGTTTTTGCGCGGCACAACGCATTTCGCCCAGCAGGCTCAAGTCGGGCGACGAGCCGCGGCCGTCGGTGCCCAGCGCGACCGTTGCCCCGGCGGCGAGCAGCTTTTCCAGCGGGTAATCGCGATGTGCGAACCAATCGTGCGTGCGCGGGCAATAGACGACGCTCATCCGATCGGCCGTCGCGCCGAGCAGCGAAATCTCCTCGTCATCCAGGAAGTTGCCGTGAACGACCAAGGCACGCTCTGCGCGGGCTAGGCGCCGCAAATAGTCCAACGGCCTCGCTTCGCGCGGAATGGCCGTCGCTTCCCATGCTCCAAGCTCTTCCAGCAAGGCCCGTAGCGGCCCGCCGCCGTGCCGTAGCAGTTCCAATTCCTCGGGCGACTCGGCCAAGTGCATCGCCACGGGAATCTTATGCCGCTGCGAGAGTTCGACGACCGCCGCCAGCAGATCGGGATGAACGCTGTAAGGAGCATGGGGACTCAAGCCCACGGTCCTGGCGGCGGGGCACACGACGTTGGGGTGGCAGTTGTACTGCCACCCCGTTTCGGGTGCGGCAGTGCAACTGCCGCACCAACAAGCGGCAGACAAGAATGTCTGCCCCACCAGGTGCGCTTTGGCCAGTTGCAGCGCGGCGGCGACGCGATCGGCGGTCGGGGCGATCAATTCCAGCAGCGCGGTAACGTCGATCGGCGAGGCTATAAGCGGCTCGCCGGGCTGAACGATGTTGCCAAGCGCGGTCACTCCGCCGCGAAGACTTTCAGCGAGCCCCCGTGCCGCCGGTTGCCGCTCGGCCCGCGCCGGCTGTTGCCGAAACGCCATGACGCAGCGAATCCAATCGGCAAAGCCGATGCCCCGATGTCCCAGCGGCGCCGGCAAGTCGCTGAAATCGAGATGCACGTGGGCGTTGACCAGTCCCGGCAGAATGGCGACATTGCCCAGGTCGCGGATTTCTTGTGGTGCAGGCGTTCCGCCTGAAAGACATCCCGCAGGCGGGACGCCTGCACCACAAGCGACGATTCGCTCCCCTTCCATGCTCACCGTGCCGTCGGGAATCGGATCGCCGCCGACGGGAAACAGACACCGAGCGCGGAGGGTTGTTCGCATACCTCAAACCGCCTGCGGTTTCGCAACTGCGTTTACACCACATTCCTCACGACAGTGTGCCACTGCTTGGAACAAGCAGTGCCGGGTGTAATCCGCTGCCCAGGCACTGCTTGTTCCAAGCAGTGGCACACCTCAGGGCAAACTCCCCGCACGTGAAAACGCGGTCTACACCGCGTCGTTTCCAAGCCGCACGACGACGCCGAACGGCACTTCCTCGCCGGCCAGCGGCAACAGCTCTCTCCGCGTTTTTCCGCCGGACAGCCGGCCAAACCAAGCCAGCAGCAAATAGGCCGCCATCGCGCCGGCGACGATCGTCGGCCAGGTGAACGTGCATCCGATGTCCTCGCTGGGAGCGGCGAAGGCACGCAACAGCGGCCAGTCGGGAAGCATGTGCGGCGTGATCCGGCTGTTGACGAGCGCCAATGCGTTGTGGCAAAAATGGAAGACCATACAGGGCATGATGCTGCCGCTCTGCACGGCCAGATATCCCAGAACGACGCCGACCAGCGTGGCGATCAGCGATTGTTGCAGAATGCCGTGAGCCACGCCGAACAGCAGCGCGCTGTAGAGAATCGCCCGGCGTTTGTGTCCGAGACGGCGGAAGCCGGAGAGAATAAAGCCGCGGAAGGCCAGTTCCTCGCACACCGCAGGCACGGCGGCAATCAGCAGCAACAAGAGCCACAAATTGGCGCCCCGCAGCGATTTCTGAATCTCCATAAGCTGCGGCAGTATCTCCTCGCTCACCGGGTAGAGCCGCTGCACCAGGTTTTGCAGCAGGCTGGCCGTCGGGTGCAAGACCGCCGCCAGCAGCGCCGCCGCGGGAATGGCCAGCCAAGACCGCGGCCGCCTCAGCAGCAACGTCTCGCGCGGGCTGCTGCTGAAAACCAGCGTCATCAGCAGCATCGGCGGCACCACCACCAGCAACTGCGGAACCAGGAACGTGCGGGCGAGCGCCTCGATGTTGGCCGGCGCCGCAGACGAGCAACTCAAAAAGAACTGGATCATCAGGATCAGCGCGCCGCAGCCGACGGCCGCGGCCGCCGACGGCGTGGGACGACGTTCGCACAGCAGCTTCCGCGCCCAGAGCCGCAGGTCCCAGCGTTCGCTCTCGCGGAATAAGACCGCTTCGGAGTTGAATTGTTCGACCGCCCAGCGGATCGCCATCAAACAGGCCGCCACGGTTATTGCAGCCACGATCGGCGAGTACTGCGCGGCCTGCCAATAGTCCCCTTCCAACACGCTCCGCAGCAACAGCACGATGCCGGTAACGGGAATCAGGCTGTTGCCGACGTTCAACTCGACGCCGGGGGCCATCGGCAGAATCACCAGCGGCATCGTGAGCATCAGCAGCGGCATCAGATAACACTGCCCTTCCTTCGTGCTGCGAGCGAACGCCGCCAGTGCCAGGCACAACGCGCTGAAGAACGCGGCGATCGGCAGCAACGCGAGCCCCATGACGAAGACGGCCGCGAGCGGCGGCAGCCCGAAACCGGGGACGTGGGCCACGACCACCTGGGCCGTAACACCCATGCTCGCCAGGTTCAATACGGCTGTGGCGATGCTGAACAACATGACTGTCAGCAGTTTGCCCAGCACGATCTCGCTGCGGGCGGCGGGGCTGCTCAGCAGCGTCTCCAACGTGCCGCGCTCCTTTTCGCCGGCGCAGAGATCGATGGCCGGATAGAACGCGCCGGTCAGCGCCCAGAGCAACATCAGGATGGGCAGGATCTTCGACCACATCGCGCCGCTGCGGCACTTCACGTCGGCCACGTCGGACGAGCCGACCGAGAACGGCCGCATTGCCGAAACCGACACGCCGCTGCTGCGGAGGTTGTCGTCGCCGATGCGTTGCGTCCAGCGGCCGAGCACTTCGCAAAGGCGGACGTAGGCGATGCGCGACTTGTCGTTAGTGGTATTGTGAAGGATTTCCGGGCTGGGGACTTCAAGCGGGGCGTCGCGTTGTGCGGTCGCCCCCGCCGACTGGCCGGCTTGAGCGCGGCGTCGAATCGCCTTGTGGAAGGCGTCGAGCCGGGCGGAGAAATCGGGCGGGAAGTACAATGCCGCCTCGTATTCGCCCGACTGCACTAGCGCGCAGGTCTCGGCCCGCGCGTCGGCCGACGCCTGCCGACTGCCGGCGTGCGGCAAGCCGAAGTGCAATTCGAGCAACTTGGCGCTGCGGCAATCGTCGGCAAATTGCTCTTTCTCGAACAAAGCCGGATCGCTCCCCCTCAGATCGTCGGCCCCGACCACCAAGACTCGCGTCGTCTGTTTTTGCACGAACTGCGCAACCTGGAGCAAGCTCATCCCCAGCAGCGGATAGAGGAGAATCGGAAGG
>Ga0326727_10024654_pt1 | contig 11347 bp, 12 predicted proteins | sample MB2enrmetagenome_FD_207643 | JGI IMG/M metagenome (GOLD analysis project Ga0326727, IMG submission 207643) | Lab enriched peat soil microbial communities from McLean, Ithaca, NY, United States - MB29MY | ecosystem: Environmental > Terrestrial > Soil > Wetlands > Peat | place: USA: New York... | reverse complement strand
GGCTCGTCGGAGCCCATCGAGATCGACGAGGACGTGCGCGAAGAGTATTGGTGTAGCATTCGAAATCTCCCGGAACGGCGGCATCAAAAGCACACCGGAACAAGACCTGCGGACCGAAATACCGCTGCTCGATCAGGTGGAATTTCGTAACGTAAAATACTAACCCGACGGAAAAATTCGGGCTCATTCCTGACGATTCGTGAGGAAATCAAAAAATGAAAGTCTCTCACCGCTTCGCCAGCACACTCGCCTCATACTCCTTCACCGTCCCCAGCCATTCCCCGTCCGTTGGCTTGTTATTCCGCCGGCAATACTCCTCCCACACCGCTCCCCACGGCAGCGACTTGCTATCCTCCATGAGCGCGAGCCTCGAAGTGTAATCCCCGGCGTTCTCCGCCTCCCGCAGCTTGCCCAGCGGGCGCAGCAGCCCCATTAGCAGCGCCTTCTGCGTATTGCGCGCGCCGACAACCCATGCCGCGATCCGGTTAATGCTCGCGTCAAAGAAATCCAGCCCGATATGCACCCGGTCCAGCGCCTCGCATGCCGCCACTTCCTCCAGGATGCCCTTGGTCGGATCGTCCAGCGTCACCACGTGATCGCTATCCCAGCGCACCCCGCGGCTCACGTGCAGCAGCAGCCGCGGCACTGAGAGCAATACCGCCGAGATCTTTTCCCCCACCGACTCCGTCGGATGAAAATGTCCCGCGTCCAGGCACAGCGCCACGCCTTTGCGCGCCGCGTACCCGAGGTAAAACTCGTGCGACCCCACCGTGTACGATTCGAACCCGATCCCGAACAGCTTGCTCTCCACCGCGTCGATATTCCATTTCCCGTCCACCTCCGGCGCGAAGACCGCGTCCAGCGATTCCTGCAGCCGCTTCCGCGGCGCCAACCGGTCCACCGGCGTATCCTTGTACCCGTCCGGTATCCAGATATTCGTCACCGCTGCCGTTCCCAGCGCCTTCCCGATCTCCGCCCCGATCCGCCGGCACGCGATGCAATGGTCCACCCAGAACTTCCGCACCGCCTTGTCCCGGTGCGACAGCGTAAACCCGTCCGCCGCCAGCGGGTGCGCAAAGCACGTCGGGTTGAAATCGATCCCCCACCCGCGTCCTTTCGCCCACGCGATCCATCCCTGGAAATAATCCACCGTCAGCGCGTCCCGATCCACCTTCTTCCCGCCGAAATCCCCGTAGATCGCGTGCAGGTTCAGCCGCAGCTTTCCCGGGATCAGCGAAGCGGCCTTATCCAGGTCCGCCTGCAGCTCCGCGATGCTTCGCGCCTTGCCCAGGTAATTCCCCGTCGCCAGCGTCCCCCCGCCTCCGCTCGAGTCCGTCCGTCCCTCGAATCCCCCCACGTCGTCCCCCTGCCAGCAGTGGAGCGAGAGCGGCGTCGAAGCCAGGGCTTGAATGGCGCCTTCGGTATCGACGCCCCATTTGGAGTACTGTTCGCGAGCGGGGGAATAAGTGGACATAAGGTAGGTCTCTCAATTTCAAACCCGTTCCGCCCCTCTCCTCCAGCAAAATCGCTGGTTTAGGATCACTCTATATTTCCCGGCTGCCACAGCGCTTCGATCTCTTCCAGGCTCCGCCCCTTCGTCTCCGGTACCATCTTCCATGTAAATATCGCCTGAGCCAGCGCCATGACCGCCAGGAAGGCTATCGTCGGCGCCTTCCCGATCTGGTTGAACGCTGCGGGAAAGAACAGCACCATCACCGCGTTCGCTACCCATTGCGTCAGCACCGGCACGCTCATCGCCACGCCGCGCACCCGGTTTGGAAAAATCTCCGGCACCAGCGTCCAGAACACCGGCCCGATGCACGACGCGAAGAACGCGACATACGCCAGCAGCAATCCCAGCACCAGCCCGCCTTGGAACCGTCCCACCGCCGCGAGCGTCGCCATCGTCACCAGCACTGCCGTCATCCCCAGCGATCCGACGATATAAACGATCTTCCGCCCATACCGGTCGATCACCCAGAACGATACCAGCGTGAACAGCAAATTCGCCGTCCCGATGACAAAGGTCGAAAACAGCGCCGCATCGATCTTCCATCCCGCCGATTTCAGGATGCTCGGCGCATAATCGATCACCGTGTTGATCCCCGAGAAATGGATCAGGATCGCCAGCACGAATCCCACCAGCAACGCCCGCCGCAGGCCCGGCTTCATAACTTCCCGCATGAATCCGATTTTCTCTGTCAGGCTCGCCCGGATTTGCTCCAACTCCGCAACCGCGCTGTCATGTCCGTCGATCCTCTCGAGAATTGTATACGCCTCCTTCTCCCTGCCCACCTTGAATAAATACCTCGGCGTTTCCGGAGCCGGCAGCAGCAGTAGGAAAAACGCCAGCGAAGGCAACGCACCCGAGATAAACATCCAGCGCCAGTTCCATTCCCCGATATCGTGCAATTGGTAATTGATGATGTACGAAATCAGGATGCCGATGACGATCGACAGTTGGTACAAGGTTCCCATCCGTCCACGCATCGCCGCCGGCGAGACTTCGGACACATACATCGGCGCGAGGATCGACGCCCCTCCCACTGCCAGCCCCCCGAGGAATCTTGCGATGATGAACCACGCAAAGCTCGGCGCCAGCCCCGTCCCCACCGACGTAAGCAGGAACAGCAGCGCCACCCACAGCAGAATGCCGCGCCGCCCGAACGTATCCGTCAGCCGCCCCGCCATCGCAGACCCGAGCACGCACCCGAATAGCAGCGAACTGAACGCCCACCCGAGGCTCAGGTCGGTCAGGTGAAAATAATCCCGCAGGAATGGCCCCGCGCCCGTGATGATTGCTATGTCGAACCCGAAGAGCAATCCCCCCAGCGACGCGGTCGCTCCGAGAAACAAAACATAACTTACATTCGTCTTCGCTTTGATGGACATAACTGATTGGTGGGGGAGGGGACTTACAGGATGGAAAAAGCGTAAATAGTCGTCCGGCTAAAATGCTGGCCGGGTCGCAGGATGATATCTCCGAGCGCTGGTGTATTTGCCCCATCCGGATAACCTTCGCATTCCAGGCAGAGCCCCGCGTGCCGGCCATAAGCCTTTCCGGATTTGCCAATAAGTTTCCCGTCCAGGCTGACGCCCGTATAGAGCTGAATGCAATCCTCGTTGGTGCTTACAGTAAGCAAACGTCCGCTCACCGGCTCGTAAAGCCGTGCTGCCACCCGCGGTTCCCGCGAGAGCTGCCCCGTCTCCGGCAGAAAATAGAGGTCGCCATGTCTTTGGAACAAATGCGGCAACGCTTCTCCGATTCGCCGCGAAACCCTGAAATCATTGCCGGCAACCGACTCGCGCCGCCCCAGTAACCCCATCCTCTCATCCGTCGGAGCATAGGTATCTCCGAGGATTTGCAGCTCATGTCCCTCGACGCTCCCGCTCCCTTCCCCCGCCAGGTTAAAATATGAATGCTGCGTTAGGCTGAACGGCGTCGCCCAGTCCGTGACCGCTTCCGTTTCCATGACCAATTCATTGTCAAATGTAACAGTATAAGTAACCGTCGCCTCCACCGTCCCCGGATACCCTTCCTCTCCATCCGGGCTCCGATAGGTCAACCGCAGCGACGCATTGCCATCGGCGCGGGTGAGGGAGGCGGTCGTCCATACTCTCCGGTCAAAACCCACCTTTCCCCCATGCACATGGTTCGGCGGATCGTTCACAGCCAATTCATGCAGTTCCCCATTCAGCACGAACCGCGCCCCGCTGATCCTCCCCGCCACGCGTCCCGCCACCGCTCCGAAGTAAGGATGCGGCGCAAGGTAATCGCCCGCATCCCGAAACCCGAGCACCACATCCGTCAGTCGCCCTTCGCGATCCGGCGCCACCAGCGACGTCACCGTTGCGCCATAAGGAATCACTTCCACCGCGAACCCGTTCCCATTCGCCAATCGGATGGCTTTGAGCGCGTCAGCGGAACCCGGAGCCGCGATAGGGGTCGCATCCATGGATCAGAATCAACGAGCGCCCGGCCGCTCGAGCGTGACCTTTCCGTAGTCATCCATCGTAAGCCAAAAGTCCTTCTTCGTGCCTGTCCAGATCATGATGCTCTTCCGCCCTCTTCCGTCATTGTCGCACACCCCCGTTTCGATTCCGACCGTCATCCCCGGCGTCAACGTAAGATGCGGCGGCGAGAATCCCATCTCCATGATATACCCCGTCGCCGTCCGCTTCGTCACCACCTCGCCCTTCCACCTTTTGCGGTATTCCCCTGTCTGCGGCTTGTCCTCCGCGTACTTGTCCCGATGGTCCAGGTAGACCCGCGGCGGATTCGTCGGCAGAAAGTGCATCTCATACCCCATCAGCTCGCGCGGATCGCATTTCGCCAGCCAATCCTTGCGCCCATCCATGATCTTCACCCGCGGCCCGCCGCGGTTCCCGTAATCGAGGTAAATCTCGATGCAATCGCAGAGGTACGAAAACGCCTGCCCCCCTTCGATCACCTTGTCGTCATTCACCTCGAACAGGAAATAAAGCTTGTTCCCGAAATACGCTCCCCTCCACTGGTAGCTCAAGTCCGCCGTCCCCTTCCAGTTCTTCCGCACCATCCCCTGGCCGAACCATAGGTGATGCGCATCCGCCACCACATTCGGTTTGATTCCCGCCCAGTCCGCCAGGTTCCCGTTCACGTGAATCTTCCGTTGCAGGAGTTGATAGGTTGGTGTGCCAGCGTGGATAATGCCGGCGGAAGCCAGCGGCATAGCCGCGGCAAGTAACCGCGCGATTAACGATCGAGAGTTTTGGGGGAACATTTCTCGTACGATTTCCTGTCCGCAACAGACGCGGGTCTTTTCTTACGCGATATTCTCTCCGCTCCACAGTACTGCAAGCGCATTCTGAGTCTTCCCGGGCAACCAGGGCGGCTCCAAACGGTTGCCGGCTTGAACCGCTGGCTCGATCCGCCACATGGATTAATTTGGAGAAGCGATCGGTCCGAATGGGCCGAGGATGTTATCAAAAGGACGGTTGATTAAGCCAGGACGCATCGCCAACATACCGGACTGTCCTTCGAGGCTGCTCCACTAAACTGCCCCTCATGAACCCCACTCAAACTGTATTGGCGCTTCCGCCCGCGTCGCGTCAGGATTCCTCCAACTCCCGTTGGACTGTCTGCGCGCTGCTCTTTTCCGTCAGGCGGGATGTGATGTTACAAAAGGCGGTCGCCGATCTATAGTCCCGTGGAAGCGGAAAGCTTGAACCCCGTACACTTGGATAAGAGCATGTTATCTAATATTCCATCCCTCGAACAAACCTGGCGCTGGTTCGGTCCGAACGATCCTGTGCCCCTCGCTCACATTCGGCAGGCTGGAGCCACCGGGATCGTATCCGCGCTGCATCATATCCCCAACGGGACTCTTTGGTCCGCGGAGGAAATAATGCGCCGCAAGGCCGTGATCGAAGCGGCTGGCCTGCGCTGGTCTGTCGTGGAAAGCCTCCCCGTGCATGAGGACATCAAACAAGCCAAAGGCCGTTGTGAGGAGTATCTGGAGAACTACCGTCAAAGTTTGCGCAACCTGGCCGCCTGCGGCATTCGCACCGTTTGTTACAACTTCATGGCTCTTACCGATTGGACCCGAACCAATCTCGCCATGCTGATGCCCGACGGTTCCGAGGCTCCCCGTTTCGATGCCGTCGATCTGGCTCTGTTTGACATTCACCTCCTGCAGCGCCCCGGCGCCGATGAGGATTATAGCGAGACGGTTTCTTCCCTTGCCGCTGCGGCACTTTCGCAAATGACGGCAATTCAAAAGCAAACTCTCACCCAAACGATCCTCATGGGCCTGCCCGGTACCGTCGAGGATTTCACCATCGAGGACTTCCGCCGCGCGCTTTCGGAGTACGCCCATATTGACTCCGCCTTACTCCGGCGCAATTTCGCCGCCTTCCTAAGCGCCATTATTCCCATAGCCGAGGAATGCGGAGTCGTCATGGCCATCCATCCGGACGATCCGCCATTTCCTGTCTTCGGCTTGCCGCGCATCGCCGCAACCGAGGCGGACCTCGCGGCCATCCTTGCTGCCGTGGATTCGCCGGCCAATGGGATCACCTTCTGCACCGGTTCTCTCGGCGCAAACGCCGCAAACGATCTGCCCTCGATGCTCCGGCGATTTGGTTCGCGAGTTCACTTCCTGCATCTGCGGAATGTTGCCAGGGAACCGAACGGGAGTTTCTACGAGGCCGACCACCTCGGTGGCAGCACGGATATGGCTGCCGTGATGCGCGCAGCCATCGATGTGATGCGCCAGCGCGGCATCAGCCTGCCCATGCGTCCAGATCACGGCCACCGGATGCTCGATGATCTTAAGAAAGAGGGATTCTATCCGGGTTATTCCGCGATCGGACGTCTTCGCGGCCTGGCCGAATTACGTGGCCTGGAAGCGGGCATCCGCTCGATAATGGCAGCAGAATCTTGAGCCCTTCGCGTCGATGGCGGAAACCTGTCGCAATCGATCTGCCTTCGTCACCGCACCACACGCGCGCTGCCGCCGCGCATCAGCTTTTCCACCTCCGCGCATGTCGCCATCGATGTATCACCGGGCGTGGTCATCGCCAGCGCGCCGTGAGCTGCCCCGTAGTTCACCGCCTCGTCTGGTGTTTTGCCGGCGAGAAATCCATAGATCAGCCCGGAGGCAAAACTGTCGCCGCCCCCAACGCGGTCCATGATCTCCAGGCTGTCGTAAGCCCGTGAGGAATGGAAAGTCCCGGCGTGCCAGAGCACCGCGCTCCAGTCATTGATCGTGGCCGACTTGACGCCGCGCAAGGTGGTCGCGACAGCCAGAAAATTCGGGTACTCGGCTACCACTTTTTCGATCATTTGGCGGAAGCTCTGGACGGTCATCGCGCTGGCCTTCTCTTCGCCACCTTCGACATCCAAGCCCAGGCTCGCATTGAAATCCTCCTCGTTGCCAATCCCAATCATAACCTGAACGTAACGCGCAATCTCGCGGTTGACCTCCCGGGCCCTGGCCTTGCCGCCGATGTTCTTCCATAGCGACGGCCGGTAGTTCAGATCGTAGGAGACAATGGTCCCGTGCCGTGCCGCCGCCTGGATCGCCTCGACGACCAGCGCCGCCGTCGTTTCCGAGAGAGCCGCAAAGATCCCGCCGGTGTGCAGCCAGCGCACCCCGAGCGTCCCAAAGATATGCTCCCAATCGAAGTCGCCGGGCTTGAGTTGGCTCGCCGCCGTGTGGCCCCGGTCTGAAGTGCCGACCGCTCCGCGAACGCCGAAGCCCCGCTCGGTAAAGTTCAGGCCGTTGCGCGCGTTGCGGCCGATTCCGTCGTCCGGCACCCAGCGGATGAGGTTCGCATCCACGCCCCCTTGCAGGATGAAATCCTCCAGCAGCCGCCCGACCGCATTGTCGACAAATGCCGTGAGCACACCGGTGCGCAGCCCGAAGCATCGCCGAAGCCCCCGCGCGACGTTGTACTCGCCACCGCCTTCATACGCGTCGAAGCGGCGGGCCGTATGCACGCGGCCTTCGCCCGGGTCGAGTCGGAGCATCACTTCGCCGAGGGAGAGCAGGTCGTATCGACAGGCGCCAGGATCCTTCAGGGGTATGGACATGCGGAAATCCTAAGCACTTCCTGCAAAAGACGGTAGGCCGAAAGTCGTTGACCGGCCCGGATAAGACAGACTTTATTCAAGCCCCTCTCTTTCCCACTTTTCTCGTGATCCCAATTTTCGATCTCATTGGCGCCTGCAAGCTCGTTCCCGTCCTGGTGCTGCAAGAACCGGCGCACGCCGCGCCGCTGGCCGAGGCGCTCATGGCTGGCGAATTACCGTGCGCCGAAGTAACATTCCGGACCGCAGCCGCGTGCGCGTGCATCAAGATTATGGCGCAGCGCAGCGGCCTGCTCGTCGGCGCCGGGACCGTCATCAAGGTGGACCAGGTCAAGGAGGCGGTCGACATGGGCGCAAAATTCATCGTGTCGCCCGGATTTTTCCCAAAGGTGGTGGCCTATTGCGTGGACCACAGCATCCCCATCGTGCCGGGAGTTCTCACACCCACGGATATCGGGATGGCGCTCGATTTCGGCTTGTCCGTTGTGAAGTTTTTCCCGGCGGAGGCAGCCGGCGGTCTGAACGCGCTCAAGGCGATCGCTGCGCCGTTTGGCTCCGCCTTGCGCTACATCCCCACCGGAGGCATCGGGGAGAATAATCTCGCATCCTACCTCGCATTTCCGCGTGTCCTGGCCTGCGGCGGCAGTTGGATGGTCCCCGATGACCTGGTCCGCTCGGGCCGTTTTGAAGAGGTCACCGCCCTCATCGCCCGGGCCGTCGCGCTCGCCCGCGGTTCTTCCGCCGGCGCCCCTGGCTAATTCACACGGCGATATAGGATAGTGTGTCGGTGCCGCAGTTGGCACTGGCATCGCTGCCGCAATAGTATACAGTATATACATGCTTGCGAAGATCTTTAAAAGTGGCAATTCCATGGCGCTGCGACTGCCAAAGAATCTGAATCCTAAGGAGGGCGTCGTTTCCATTGAAGCGGAGGGATCGCGATGGATAGTCGAACCGGTCAAGCCGCGCAAATGGCCTCGTGATTTTTTCAAAAAGATTCGGATCGACGACTCCGCGTTCGGTAGGCCCGGACAGGGAATGCACCGTAACGTCGAGCTATGAAATACCTTCTGGACACCGATACGTGCATTCATGTGTTTCGTGGGAAAAAATCAGTCCTTGAACGGATGGAGCAAGTCGCGGGGGATGATCTGGCGATTTCATCCATCACGTACCATGAGCTGCTTTATGGGGCGAAACGGTGCGCGAGGGAACGGGAGGAGCTTCGCAAGATTCAATCCTTTGCGCAGCACATTCATCAGCTCGTGTTCGGGCCGCAAACTGCGTTGCAGGCGGCGGTTATAAGGCGGGCACTGGAGCAGCGCGGCACCGGAATTGGACCGATGGACACATTGATCGCCGCGACAGCCGTCGATGCGGGGTTGGTTCTGGTGACAGGCAATCTGAGTGAATTTTCCCGTGTGCATGGTCTGCGATGTGAGTCATGGGACCATTGATCGCAGATTCCAACATGCCGCCCTCACCTCCCGCCCGACAGCTCCTTGACGATTTGGATGTAGTCCTTGAGCGGCCTTGAGGGGTTGTCCGCGCGCCATGCGATGGTCGATTCCCGCAGGAGGGTCGGAACGAGCGGGCGAAACACCACCCCGTCGTGTGGCAGCCCCGTGATTTGCTCGGGCATGAGCGCCACGCCCAGCCCGTCGGCGACAAATTGGATCATCGTCGGCTCACTGTCTGCCTCCTGCAATATCCTCCCTGCGAATCCTGCCTCCTTGCACGTCTCCGCCAGCCATTCCCGGGCGCCGGGATGGGTCTGCGCAGCCATGACGATGAAGAACTGCGGCGCGAGGTCGGCGAGGGTGATCTTCGCCTTCTTCGCGAGCGGATGCCGGGCCGGCAGGGCGACCAGCATCGTATCGTGCGCCACGCATTCGGAGAGCAAAGCGTGCCTGGACAGCGCGGGGGCTAGACCGACGAAGCCGAGGTCAATCTTGCGGCTGTCAAGCGCCAGAAATTGTTCCGCGCTCGTCATATCGAAAAGGTTGAGCGCCACGCCCGGGTGGAGTTTTCGGAACGCTCCCAGCGTTGCCGGCAGCAGCCCGTAGTGGATGTTTGCCACGTAGCCAATGTTAAGGCCGGAGTTTTCTCCGCGCTTCATCCGCTGCACGGCGGCAATGCTTTCCGCGCACATCGCGAGCAGCTTCTTCGAGTCGAAAAGAAACAGCCGCCCTTCCTCGGTGAGCACAACGCGGTTGTTCGAGCGATCAAGCAATTTTACCCCGATTTCGTCCTCCAGGTTCCGGACCTGCCGGGTGAGCGACGGCTGCGCGAGCCGGAGCCTTTGAGCGGCCTTGGTAAAGCTCAAGTCCTCGGCGACAGCCACGAAATACCGCAAGTGACGAAGCTCCATTTCCCGGAGTATCACGCCAGCTATAGCAAAAAGCTATCACGAATGTTGTGCGAAAGGTGCATGTTTTACACCGTCCGGACGTGCGGTGTTTCCGCGTATAGCTCAGGGCTATCGCCGGGGCGCCCAGGAAGTATTGGTCCGATCCGGAGATTAACTGGATACTCCTGCCCAGAGATTCGTGTTGGGGGAATGCCCCGCATCCTCAAAATCATTTTCTGATGAAAACAAATCCACTTCTCCTGATAGCGCCGCTTTTATTCGCCGGATGCGCGACGCAGAAGGTCGAACATCCACTGCCCCACGCGATGCGCAATGCCGGCGTGACGCCGGAAATTTTCCGAATCGAAGACAAAGATGCGCAAATGCACCGGGCCGTCCTCAAAGCCCGGCGAAATGTCGGTGTGTTTATTGTCGCCCTCAATCACCCCGCGAAGGGACAGCATGACTTCGAGGTCAAAAAGCCGTTCGTGAAGGATGGCGAAGTCGAACACATCTGGCTGTCCCAGGTGCAATTCAGCGGCAACCGGTTCCATGGACTCGTGGATAACCACCCGAAAAAGATCAAGGGCCTGAAGTTTGGTGATCGCGTCTCGGTCAATCCCAATGAAATTTCCGACTGGGCTTTCGTGGACAACGGAAAACTGGTCGGCGGTTACACCATTCGCGTGCTTGCCCGGAATCTATCCCAGGAGCAGAGGAAAAATTTTGAAAATGAATCCCAAGTCCGAATCGATACACATTAACAGGCTGCCTTTTGGCACGCGAACGGTCCTCCTGGGCATGGGTGCGGCGGTTGGCTTGCTCCTTGGCGGCTGCGCGGCCTACCCAGGCGCCTATGTTGACACCGGTTACTCCGGGCCCTACTACGGTGACTACGGCCCTTACGATGGCGGAGACATCATTGTAGGCGGGTACCGTCATGGTGGACACTACGGAGATCATCACTTCCTCGGAAATAGCTTTGGGCACCAGGGTTCTTCTCACGGCGATGGAGGAAGTTCGCGTGGTGGGGGTGGCGGTGGGCGGGGCGGTGGGCGCGGACGCTAGCGCATCATAGCGAAAAGCTATCGCGAGAGGGTCGCGAAAAGCTGCGTTTTGAAGAGTCGAGGGGGAGACACGACGGCCTTGCCCATAGCTTTCAGCTATGGCATGGCAACGGAAGAGGTATTGGCCGGAATAGCGTGCGATCTGATACCCTGAGGGAGGCTAGGAACAAAATTGAACATGCCTCCCATCACCGAACCATCCCCTTCCCGAATTTCAGCGCTACCGGCGGTCCGCAATTCAAAGCCGCCTCGCATTCTATTCGCGAGCGTTTTCGGGCCCTACGCGCGGGATGACGAATATGGAAGCCGCGCCATCAACCCGATGGAGCTTTACCACAACCAGGTCACGCGGGAGCAGGG
>Ga0326727_10024652_pt1 | contig 11347 bp, 10 predicted proteins | sample MB2enrmetagenome_FD_207643 | JGI IMG/M metagenome (GOLD analysis project Ga0326727, IMG submission 207643) | Lab enriched peat soil microbial communities from McLean, Ithaca, NY, United States - MB29MY | ecosystem: Environmental > Terrestrial > Soil > Wetlands > Peat | place: USA: New York... | reverse complement strand
TCAGGTTGGTGAGGGTGATGCCATCGCCCTCCGGCGGATCCTCAAGGGCACGCATGGGGGCCTCGCTCTTATTCACCTTGATCGAGAAGACATCGAAGGAGATCGCCGGTGTCAGCTCAGTTGCTGCGGCGATGTCGGCGATGGAAAGCAGGTCCGGCCCTATGATCCCGGTGGGCTGGGCAGGTGCGATCTGGGTGTAGGCAGGGAGCGGGGCTGCGGGTGGTCGAGTCTGCGCGCGTAGGATAGGCGCGACGAGTACGGCCGCGGCGAGCACAAGCGTTCTGCGGAGGGCCATTGAGCGTACCTCTTACTATTGCCAATATAAATGAGACGGACGGATACGATGGATTGGTGCAGGCTTTACGCAAACAAGGAGAACATGACGGAGTCGAGGGGGAGGGATTGGGTGGGGCCACCGATGCGGCCAGAGGCGGAGTCGCGGCGGAAGACCGTGATGGTGGCGGAGTCTTGATTGCCGCAGATGAGCCAGCGTTCGGAGGGATCGAGGGTGAAGTGGCGCGGGGTCTTGCCGCCGCAGGAGATGCGCTGGACGAGTGTGAGCGCGCCGTCGGCGGGTGCGATGGCGAAGACGACCAGTGTGTCTTCTCCCCGGTTGCTGGCGTAGAGGAAGTTGCCATCGAGCGAGACGGCGACCTCGGCGGCGGTGTTTTTGGCGACGGGGAAGTTGGGGGCGATGGTCTTAACGGGCGCGCCGGTGTTGACCAACAAGCCTTGGGGTACGGTGCGCGAGCTGGTGGTGGTCCAGAGGAAGCGGTCGATGGTGGAGTCGAGCTCGTTGATGGAGTAGACCCAGCGGCCATTGGGGTGGAAGGCGATGTGGCGTGGACCGGAGCCGGGACGGTTGTTGGAGAAGAGCGCAGGCTGGCCGAGGTGTGCAGTGGCTGGGTCGATGGCGAAGATGGAGATTGCGTCGGAGCCGAGGTCGTTGACCAGCAGGAAGCGGTTGTCGGGCGAGAGGTGGACGGAGTGGGGATGGGGGACATCCTGGCGGGCGGCATTGGGACCGCGATGGCCGAAGCGGCGATCCTTATAGTCGATACGGGTTACAGGCTCGGAGAGCGCGCCGGACGGCAGGACGCGGTAGGAGGCGATGGAGGAGCCGTTGTAGTTGGCGACGAAGGCTGCTTCGCCGGTGGCGTCGAGCGAGATGTAGCAGGGGCCAGCGCCGGCTGAGGTGACCTGGTTGATGGGGTGGAGCGCGCCCGTTGCGGAGTCGATGAGGAAGCCGGTGACGGTGGCGGAGGCGCTGGGTACTGCGTTGACGGCATAGAGGCGGCGTTGTCCTACGGTGTTGGGTGAAATGGCGAGAAAGGAAGGTCGTAGCGTTTCCGCAGCGAGCTGAGGCTGGGACATGAGTCCTGAGGCGGGATCGAAGTGGGAGAGATAGATGCCCTTACTGATTCCCTTTGCTGTGTCGGTGCCGAAGAAGACGAAGACGGGCTGGGCGGGGACGGGTTTTCTGCGGAGAGGAGCAAGCAGGGATTGGGCCGATACGAGACGCGGCAGGGCGGCGAGCGTGGGGAGGGTGAGAAGAAATCGGCGGCGGGTGAACATTGGCGGGAGCTCCGTGTTTCGGTTCGACGGGCCAGATTTATACTGCGGGTTCTCCGGGGAGGCGGATGCCGAGTTCCTTCTCGGGCGGCACATTCTCGTGGATGACAGGCAGACTGGGGAGCTTGGTGGTCCTGCCCGCCTCGCGGACGACTGCGTCGGCGTGGGCGAGGACCTCGTCCACGGTCATGGTGTACATCTCGCGGCCATTGTCGTATCCGGATTCAATGGAATGCTTGAGGTAGCGACCGGCGACCTGAGCGGCGAGCGCGTCGGTGATGACGTTGCCGGTGCGGCGTTTCTGCTCGACCCAGGCGAGATTGGGCAAAGCGATCCAGACCGGGCGGCCGTTGACGGCGAAGCGAATGTCTGTAGCATCGGCGTGGCGTGTGGCGATGGCGACGATGGTTCCCTTCCAGAGACAATGGAGCGGCTGGTTGGTCCAGCGGTCGGTGACGGTGAAGTCTTCGTACATGAGACTAGCTTAGTGGAGTGGGTGGGCCGGGGCAAGGCGGGAGCGGTATGCGCTGGATCGCCACGCATCGCAGTAGCGGGTTAGATCGATCGACGGCGGGGCGCCCGGAGTATAGTTTTTTGAGACTGCGCAAGGCTGTAGTTTCAGAGACGAAACAGGAGTGATCCATCGATGAAAAACTCATCTTTAATTCGGACCGCGCTGGCGGCTACGCTGGTTATCGCCACGCTGCAAGCGCAGGTGAAGCAGCATCCCATTCCCCGGCTGGTGCAGAAGGACGGGCGCTACGCGCTGATGGTGGACGACGCACCGTATCTGGTGCTAGCGGCGCAGACACGGAACTCCAGCGCGTGGCCGTCGCGGCTGCCGCTACTGTGGCCGGCGCTTGAGTATGACCATGTGAACACGGTGGAGATTCCGGTGTACTGGAACCAGTTGGAGCCGCAGCCGGGAAAGTACGACTTCTCGCTGGTCGATATGATTCTGTCGGAAGCACGCAAGCACCAGGTGCATGTGATTCCACTATGGTTTGCGACATGGAAGAACGGCAGTCAGCACTTTATGCCGGACTGGATGAAGATGGACACCGCGCGCTATGCCCATGATGTGAACAAGAACGGGGAGACGGTGGATTCGCCGTCGCCGTTTGCAACGGCCTCGCTGGAGGCGGACAAGAGAGCGTTTGCGGCGCTGATGGGGCATCTGAAGCAGGTGGATGCGCAGCGCACTGTGATCATGGTGCAGGTGGAGAACGAGCCGGGAAGCTATGGCACTGTGCGCGACTACTCGCCGGCTGCGCAGAAGTTCTTCGATGCCCCGGTGCCGCCGGAGATTCTGAATGCGATGCATGTCAATGCTGCAACAAATGCGACCTGGCAGCAGGCTTTTGACGCCGATGCGGATGAGTACTTCAACGCGTGGGCCGTGGCGAAATATGTGGGGCAGGTGGCGGCGGCGGGGAAGGCTGTGTATCCGTTGCCGATGTACGCTAACGCGGCGTTGCGCAATCCGCTGAATCCCGGGCCTGCGAGTACGTATGAGAGCGGAGGGCCGACGGACAACGTGCTTTCGATATGGAAGGCGGCGGCGCCGTCGCTGGACCTGCTGGCCCCGGACAACTACCAGACCGACCCGGCAGCGTACTTAAAAGATTTGGAGCTGTACCATCGCGCGGACAATGCGCTCTTTCTGCCTGAGACCGGACATCCGGAGAATGCGCGGTTCTTCTTCAAGGTGCTAGGGCTGGGGGGCATCGGGTTCTCGCCGTCTGGAGGGAACACGGAGGCCGAATTCGCACCGACTGACCACTCCAAGGCGCGGTTTGACGCTCTGGAACCGTGGGCGCAGAACTACAGGCTGATCGGCCCAATGCAGCGCGAGGTTGCGCGGCTGAACTTTGAAGGCAAACTGCAAGCGGTGGCGGAGGAGAAAGGGAAGACGACGGAGACACTGCCGTTCGGGACGTGGAATGCATTGGTGGGATATGGTGCGACGGGACGCGGGCCGGCGGTGGGAAATCCCACGCCTACGGGGCGCGCGCTAGTAGCTCAATTGAGCGAGAACCAGTTCCTGATAACGGGATACTACTGCCGCATCGACTTCCGGCCGGCGGGGACGGAGGAGCAGCGGAGGTCGCAGACGATTGCGATCGGGAACGGACAGAACCCGTCGGCGCAGATCGACGGCAAATGGGTGCACCGGCAGTTTGTGCGCGTGGAGGAGGGAACGTACGAGAACGGCGTCTTCAAGTTCCAGCGCATGTGGAATGGCGACGAGACGGACTGGGGACTGAAGTTCGGCGGAGACCCGGTGGTGCTGCGGGTTACGCTGGCGACGTATTAGAGGCCCGCAATTCCCTCGGGGGTTAAAGCCCCCATTCTGCATCGACGCGAATGGCGGGACTAAAGTCCCGCCCTATCAAAGACTGGACTTGTTACGGACGGGCTGAAGCCCGTCCCTTTCAAAGCTGGGTTTTCATCAGTTCCCTGACGGGGTGATTTGGAAGTTGTCGAACTGGACGAGGGAGTAGTTGAGGGCGCCGAGGCCGACCATGCCTTTGACGTAGGTGGCGTCGGTGACACCGTTCATTGGCTTGCCGTATATCGTGACGGGCTTGCCGTCAATCTGCGGAACGATTGAGCTGCCGTTGAAGGCGAGCGAGATGCGGTGCCATTGCTTGACGCCAAGCGGCGAGACGGCGCCGGCGGCGAGGACGGTGTCGCTCTGCCGGGTGCGCTTGTCCTGATCGGTGGAGGTGCGGCGCAGCGACCACGCGCCGGTGTCGGCGACGCGGAGGACGTAGGAGTTGGGGATGTCGCTGCCGCTCATGCCGGTGAGTCGGCCGATGAGATCGGCGGAACCGGGCTGCTGGAAGAGGACGTCGGTGGAGACGGTGTAGTCGGTCCAGTCGAGGTTGCCGAGGATGGTAAAGGGGCGATTGTCGGTGCGCTTCCACGCGATGGGTTCGCGTGGGACGAGCTGGCTGAGGCAGACTCCGGTGCGGCCACCGTCACAGGGCGCGGTCTCGAATGCGCCGTACATGTCTGAGAAGTACTTTGCGAGGCGGCCCGGTGCGTAGGACTTGAAGTTGTCGGCATAGGGAAGGTTGAAGGGCGCGGAGGGGGGCGAGACAGCGTCGCCCTTGGACTGGCCGGTGGTGGTGGTGACGGTAACCATGCGTCCGGGTTGCAGGTCGAGGGAGAACTGGCCGTTGGCGGCGACGATGTCTGACTGATGTACGAACCACTGCGCGGGATCGCTGGAGGTGAGGTCGGTGGTCCAGAGATGGAGCTTGCGACGGGGGAAGCCGGCGACGGTGAAGTGGACCGTCTCCGGGGATTTGGCTTGGACGGTCTCGATGATGAGGCTGAAGTCTTTGCGATCGGGCGAGCGCAGGGCGACGTAGCTGCCGTGCGCGCCGGTGGTATCTGAGGAGAAGAAGCCGCAGGCAGAGTCGAGATACTGCCAGCCGGGCTGGGTGAACTGCGCGGTGTGTGCCATGACCCATACCGAGGGCGTGACGACATAGTGGCCGGACCACGGCTGATTGGATTTGATGAGGCCGATGTTGTCGTAGGGAAGGTTATCGTACATGGCGCTGATGATGGGCCAGAAGACGGTGGCGGTGACCTTGCCGGCGATGTAGTTGCGATTGATGTTGCGTGCCATCTCGGGCCAGCCGGGATGCTCGTCGAAGTGGCCTTCGCTGTCCCAGAGGGGTTTCGAGAGGGCGAGCGCGTCGGGTGTGGGATAGCCGCCCCAGCCGGGGCCATGCACGCCGACAATGTCGATGGCGTCGTTGACAGAGGGGTCTTTGCGCATCTCGGTGGCGATGTTCCAGAGCTTGTTGCGCTCCCAGTCGTCGGAGGCGATGACTTTGATGGAGCCGAGGCCGTTGGCGCGCAGGCTGGCCTTGAGCAGCTTGTACCACTGGACGTCGTATCCGTGCTCGTTGCGTCCACCTAAATAATCGATGGTCAGGTGATGATCGGACTGGGCGTGCTGCAGCCATTTAATGATGTAGTCGATCATGTCCTGGGACCAGTAGTTTCCGTTGCCGACCCAGGCTGGCGCGCCCCAGGCGAGGGCGGCGAGTTTGATATTGGGATTGCGCGCCTTGGCCTGCTCCATGAGCCACCACTCGTAGCCGCGGTTGTAGTTCTGGTCGGCGGCGGTGTGCATGTGGCTGGACTCGGCACCGTCGGTGGAGTCCATGTCGGCGCCGATCTCGACCTTGAAGATTTGCATGCTGGCGCCGTAGTTGGGCTTGATGAGATAGTCGAGGATCTGGCTGCGTTGTGGCTCGGGATAGTCAATGAGCAGGCGCGAGTTGCCTCCGCCTCCGCTGATGGCGCCGACACCGTCGAAGATACGTCCCGAGCTGGCGGCGTCAATGACGATGGGTTGAACGGGAGCAGCAGTTTGGGCGGCGACGGTGAGACTTGTAAGGAGGAGACATGCAAAAGAGAGAACAAGAGCCTGGGTAGATGAACGCATGTCGAAATTGTATTCTCTGCATGCGTCACGTTGGATTGGCAAGTGGGGAAGACAGAGCCATGTTAAGAAGCTATGAATAAGTGGCCGGGTATCGAATTTGGAACACGGTTGCCAAGTGCATGAACACGTCTGGCGGATTGGCAACCTCATGTAAGAATGAATCCGGGCGAGTTGCTTGCAGGCTTTTAACAAAGAGGACGAGGGGTCATAGACGATGCGTAGAGTTGCACTGATCTACAACCCAATGAGCGGCCAGCGTCCGGGACGACGGGCGGAGCAGATCGCAGATGTGGCGGCAGTGTTGCTGCGGGCTGGCATTGAGGTCCGTGTAATTGCGACTGAATCTCCGGAAAGCGCGGGAAGACAGGCACAGGAGGCGGTGCGCGGCGGATGCGACACGGTGCTGGCATGCGGCGGCGATGGAACTGTGCATGAGGTACTGCAGCGCCTGGTGGGAGGGACGGCCGCGCTGGGTGTGATCCCGATGGGTACGGCCAATGCGCTGGCGGCGGACCTTGGGCTGCCGGATTCGCCTGTGAAGGCGGTGAAGATGCTGCTGGATGCAACACCGGTGCGGATCTCGGTGGGGCATCTGTTCTATCAAAGCGTGGAGGGCGGTGAGCGCTCGCGCTACTTTATAGTGGCGGCGGGGGTGGGCGCGGACGCATTCTTCTTTTCACGGCTGGACTCGCGGCTGAAGCAGCGGTTCGGCTATGTGGTGTATCTGGTGGAGGCGTTTCGCCTGTGGGCGACGTATACGTTTCCCATGTTTACCGCATCGCTGATGGAGAGTGGACACGATACGCCGCGTGAAGTGGAGGCGTCGCAACTTCTGGCGGTGCGCATCAGCAACTTTGGCGGCCTGGTGGGGAACCTGGCGCCGGGGGCTGCGATCAGCAATGGAAAGCTGAGGGTGATTGCATTCAAGACATTCAGCCGGGTACGGTATCTGAGATTTTTGATAGCAGTATTGTTCGGTCGGCATCGTTACGCACACACGATTGAGCTGGTGAAGTGCATCTCGGTGGAATGCCGCAACCGGGCGGGTTCGGCGGAGCAACTGTTTGTGGAGGCGGACGGAGAGCTGCTGGGCACACTGCCTGTACGGATTGATGTAGAGCCGCAGGCGTTGAATTTGCTGATTCCGGCGAAGGTGTTGAGTCGCATCACGGACCTGTGAGGCGCGAGGCCGCTGGTTGTGAAGGGGCATGAGGAGTGGCCAGCCGGCGATTTTGAACTCGCCAGGCGTGCCGCGTCAGTTGTGTTAAAGATCGGGTATAATCTCGAACTCATACCGGGTGACAACGTTCGCCAGCGATCTAATGAATTCTCCGCTGCGAATCTGCCGCCACTTTCGGCCATGCGCGACCACATCTAAATATCAGGCAGGAGAGACTCAATATGGACGACATTACCGCCGGGAATCGCTTGGACAGACGGACCTTTCTGCAGAACGCAGGGCTGCTGGGACTGGGCGCGGGCTTATTGCAATCGGTGGCAGGCACGCAGATTGCCGAAGCACAGTTTACCGATGTACGCGGCGCAGACCTGAAGACGCCGAGCGGCAAGCCGCTGCGCGGGCTGTATCCGATTATGGAGACGCCGTTCACCCCGGAGGACAAGCTGAACACGGATGCGCTGGGGGCGGAGGTGAAGTGGCTCAACAAGGGGCGCGTGGCCGGGATGATATGGCCGGCGTGGGCCAGCGCCTGGGCGACACTGTCGGACGCGGAGCGGATTGAAGGCACGGAGGCGATTCTGGCCGCGGGCAAGGGCGGCAAATCGGCCATTGTGATTGAGGTGCAGAACAATGCGTGGGACATTCCGACCGCCGTCCGCTACGCCAAGCACGCAGCCGCGCATGGAGCGGATGCTATCGGCGCGATACCGCTGAACAACGGCTGGAACCGCAGCGATCAGGATATCCTCGACTATTACAAGGCCATCGCTGCAGCCACCGACCTGCCGCTGATTGTGCAGACACGGGGTACGGTGAGCGTGGACCTGATGATCCAGATGTTTCAACAGATCCCAACCATGAAGGCGACCAAGGACGAAGTCGGCGATACCCTTGCGCGCGCGAAAGAACTGATGCAGCGCACCGACAATAAGCTGGCGGTTTGGGCGGCCGGCGGCGGAACCGGCAACAACGTGTGGGCAGCGCTGCCGCTGGGTATTGTCGGCCTGTGCCCGACTCCGCAATATGCCGAACTGCTGCAGCAGGTGATGGAACTCTACTGGGCGGGCAAGAAGAGCGCGGCATTCGATATGTTCGCGTTGGTGCAGACGTTTGCATCCACCGTTACCGGTGCGACCGGGTACATGATGGAGGCGCGCGGCGTGTTTCCAGAGGGGACGAAGTCGCGGCCACAGCCCATGGAGCCCGAAGCACAGCGTGCCGGTGCACCAGCGGGAGGCGATCTCGCGGGTACGGGTGCTGGATCTGGTGCTGGAGGCAGAGCCGGCAGCGGTGCTGGAGCCGGCGGCGGTGCTGGAGCCGGTGGCGGAGCTGGAGCCGGTGGCGGACGGCGCGGCGGTGGTGGCGCAGCAGGAGCAGGTGCGGGCGGAGGTGGCGGCCGAGGCGGTGCGCCGCTCACAGACAAGGACAAGGAGTCAATCAAACTAGCGATCGATACCTACCTGAAGCCCCACTTCCGGGGATGAGGGTGCGGTTGCCCGGGGCATCCGGTAGATCAGGCAGCGGCGGCGTGGACTTCGAGGACAGTGCCTTCGAGCTTCTGGAGGTAGGCGACTATGTCGAAGAGGTTGCGCGCCTGCGGGTTGCCCTCTGGGCTGAGCATTCGCATGAGGCTCTTGGGCGACTTGGAGAGGGCGTGGCCGAGAGCGACAAAGCCGAGTGTACCGTTGATGTATTCGCGCAGGACGGACTTGGCCGTGTCCAGGTCTCCGGCCACCATGTTGCCGACCGCCTCGCGCAGAAATTCGCGGCGAAAGGCTGGGTCTGCGAGTTGTTCCTTGATCGTCTCTCTGAAGCTCCGTGTCAGGGCCATCTATTCCTCCTGCTTTCTTATCTTTAATTCGCTCTCCCGCTTTCTCTTCTTGTACTCGGCCCAGAGGGCATGGGCCGATTGAATGTCTACCTGCTGCCGCCGCTTGCTACCACCACCGAGCAGAATGACTAGTTGTTCTCCGTCCTTGGCGAAGTACACGCGATAGCCGGGGCCGAAGTCCAAACGCAACTCGGAGACTCCGGAACCAACGCTCTTCGCCGCCGCGAAGTTGCCCTGCTCCATGCGAAGCATGGCGGTGATGATGCGTACGCGTGCGGTGGTATCGAGTTGCACGATCCAGTCCCGATAGGGAGAGCGTCCGCGCGTGTCGACGTACTCCCTCACCTCGATCATAGTGAGATGGTAACGTATATGTTACCCGATGGCAAGGGCTATTTTTTGAGAGAGCACGGAACGCGATGCCCACTTGTCGTGGTGAGACTGCGATGAATGGGGCACCCGGCGTGAGGTGTATATAGAAGACATGGACGAAGCCAAGATTTATCAACGTATAGGTGAATTCGTCGTATCTTTTCAGTGGATAGAGAATCGCATCAGAGAAATTGGCTGGTTTATTCTCGATCCCAGTCGTAAAGATTGGCCACCCATGCCTCTTCGAAACCTTTCTGGAGCTGCACTTTTTTCTGAGGTTCGGAGACTGTTCCTTGCTGCGCTACCCAATTGCCAGCTTGATTCCGAACTTGAAGACGAATTTAAGACATCCTTCGCAACCAACGCGTTATTGTTTGAGGATGTACGTAGAGCACGCAATAGAATCTTGCATTCCACCTTCATTGAGTTAAAAGCCGGAGGCGAACTGCAAGAGCTTCTTCGCTCAAATCCTCGCGTTACCGTGGATGCAGAGACAGGTGAACTTCTGTTTGACCAAGAGATGCTATCGGAACAGTCTTTCCAACAAGAGTTCGAAGACATGGCACGCCTAGCCTTCTTCTTCAACCGATGCTACATCCAGTTGATTCATCGTTTGCCGCAATCGTGACCTGGGCTACCCGGCGTTAAAAAAATACAGAGATTCTGGCTTCGCCAGAATGACGACGCAATAAGGTAGAGAGTGCGGTCGAGCTTCGCTCGATGCCCATTCATCGAGATGTGACCGCGATGTGTAGAGAACCCGGCAATGTTAAATAAGTCCGTTCGCTCTAGCCAAATCATCTACTTGATTGATGAGGTATGTTGCGAAAAGCACCAATGAAACAGCTTGCTCGGCCTTATCAAAAGCGTTTAAACGGTGACTGGTTGGATTCTTAAAAAGCCCGATTGTGCCAGCGTAAACATGTGCCATCGCCTCTTGCTCGCCAGTTTCACGGCTGGAGTCCCTAAGCAGGCCGTCCTTTGGATCGAACGCTGTACGCATCAGCTTTACACCAAGAAGCTCATTCGGCAGTTTGCAGACCTCCCTTACTCGGTCTTCCAACGCCAGATATGAGGCAAAAATGGCGATGGCATATTCTCCCCGGAGAAAGTTGGCAAATGCGGATGCAGCGATTGAAGGGTGCAACATACCTTGCGGTAACATTGCGGCGTGCCGGTATCGGTCGAATGACTCTTTTGTAACGGCCTCGTGTCCCCTGCTACTTACACATACCCATCCCTCTGTATTCCCCGGTACTGGAATTAGCATTCCCTCTCGCATGAGCCACTGCCAAGCCATGATCAGTTTCTCCGTAATGGCTTCGGCATACTTGGCTGCATTTGGGTCTTTGGCTATGTACCCTTTCACCGGACTCGCAGAAAGATTGAAGAAGTTGCCCATAAATACTGGTCGCATTGGCGAAGAACCTTCGTTACTCGAAGCCAAACACTGTAGGAGGACTAGCGCAGCTTCGGGTACCTCTAATGCGAGCAGCGATTGAGGGTTTGGCACGATCATGTCTATCGACGGCATAGCTAATTATTATCCTCTCTTCAACGGTTGTGTTGGTTAGTCCGAAGTAGACGCTTCATGGGGTGACGGCGAAGGTGAGGGCGGATTTGGCGGCGTCGACGAGGACGTGGTCGCCGTGGCGGACGGAGCCGTCGAGGATTTTGATGGCGAGGGGGTCCTGGACGAGGCGCTGGATGGCGCGCTTGAGGGGGCGCGCTCCGTAGGCGCGGTCGTAGCCGGATTTGAAGATGAACCGGCGCGCGGCGGGGGTGAGGGAGAGGGTGATCTTGCGGTCGGCGAGCATGGCGGCGAGCTCGGCGAGGCGGAGGTCGATGATGCGGGTGAGCTGCTCTTCGCCGAGGGGATGGAAGACGACGACGTCGTCGATGCGGTTGAGGAACTCGGGGC
>Ga0326727_10024650_pt1 | contig 11348 bp, 9 predicted proteins | sample MB2enrmetagenome_FD_207643 | JGI IMG/M metagenome (GOLD analysis project Ga0326727, IMG submission 207643) | Lab enriched peat soil microbial communities from McLean, Ithaca, NY, United States - MB29MY | ecosystem: Environmental > Terrestrial > Soil > Wetlands > Peat | place: USA: New York... | reverse complement strand
CTTCAACGTACAATTCAGTCCCTCCTCTCCCGGGACTGTCATTGGCCAGCTGACCCTCACAAGCAACGACACGGCTGCGGGAACGTCAACCATTAGCCTGAGCGGCACTGCCACGGCAGGCGCGCAACCGGCGTCGGCCGCCATCCCGGCTTCGTTCTTCGGCTTAACAGTTCTGAATTTCGATAAACTTACACCATTGGTGTCTTTCGGGACCACGCGGTCGTGGGACGCCTATCCTGATTTCGATTGGGCCGATATCAATCCTTCACCCGGTGTCTTTGACTTTACCTTCCTCGATCAGTTCATCGCGATCAACCGGGCCCGGGGAGCGGAAATCATTTATACGCTCAACAGAACGCCGCATTGGGCTTCGTCGCAGCCCAACGCGCGGAGCGGCTATAGCCCAGGTGAGTGCGCTCCTCCTGCCGATATGACCAGCTACGATGAGTATCTGACTGCGATCGCTACCCACGTAGCCGGCCAAATCAAGTATTGGGAGCTTTGGAACGAACCTCAGGATCCAACCAGTTACTGTGGCAAGATCTCTACCATGGTGACCATGGCCCAGCACGCCTCTCGCATCATCAAGGGCATCGATCCCAACGCGCTGATTCTCTCTCCCGCTCCAACCGGAGGTCAAGGCCCGGCATGGATGGGTTCATTCCTGGCTGCCGGAGGTTCTGAGTATGTCGATGTCATAGCCTTCCATGGTTATTGGAGCGCGCAGGCTGAGGACGTGGTCGGGGTGATTTCAAACTACAAGGCAGTCATGACCGAGAATGGCGTGGCAGACAAGCCTATGTGGGATACGGAGTCCAGTTGGGCTGCGTTTGGAACTCTCCCAACTCCGAGCATCTCCCGGCAGGTAGGATTCATCGCCAAAGACTATCTTCTTCATTGGTCGCAGGGTGTGACTCGCTTCGTTTGGTACGCCTATGATGGCGGGCCAATCTGGGGAGGGCTCTGGAGTTCACCCAGGGGAGATTCCGCCGCCGCCATTTCTTATGGCCAGACCTACAAATGGCTGGTCGGAGCAACGCTTACCGCTCCTTGCTCGGAAAACGCAGCTGGCATTTGGGCCTGTACCCTCTCTCGTCCAAGCGGCTATACGGCTGAAGTCTTATGGATCTCCAATGGCACCTCAAGCATTCCGGTACCTGCAGAATACACGGTTTACCAGGATCTCTCGGGTGCTGTACACCCCGTTGTCAACCAGACGATCACGCTGGACGACCAGCCCATCCTTCTGGAGACGACAGACCTTTCTTCCTAGAGAAGCTTCGCCTTTTGGACACGGTCATACTGAAGTGTTACTGTTCCTGGCCGCTTTTGCCAAACACTCGAATGCGAAAGTATTGTCGAAGTTACCTCCCACACCGTCGGCGAACGCCCGGAACAGTATTCTGGATCTCATCAGACGGTGGTCTCGGTCGTAGAAAAGTATCTTCACGAGACACTTGGCATAGGCTGCTAAGACCGTATTGTAGCTGCTGCGTGTACTCAGATGAAACCTGGAATGAAGGCAAGTCCAGAGCAAATTTCGCAGATAAAAATACTTGAAGCAGAATGAATCGAAGCAGAGACTAGAGGCTTTCAGCCAAAGGAATCTCCTTACCTTAGATTTTTCTCGTCCGGCTGCCTTATGGAGCACCACGGCATCCTTTGCAAGGCAAATGTCACCAATCGCAGCCAGGCGATTGCAGTACTCGTTGTCATCGCCGTAAATAAAGAATTCCTTCTTTGGTAAGCCAACTGTGTCAACAGCTGTCTTCCTGACCAATAAGCCTACAAAGGACGAAAATGAGAGGCGAACATAGCCCGACCTGCGATACCTCCTGGCAACCTCTGCGATATGGTTCTCGGGACGCCCATAGGGTTCCAACTTCGTATTGGCGATCGCCACCACTTCGGGGAGTTGCATGTGCGGCTTCATCATTTCGAGGGCATTCTGTCTTGGTTCTGTATCGTCATCCATCAGCCAGATCCAGCTGTACCCAGCTAGGCTCGCGCGCTCCATACCCGCGTAGAACCCCCCTGCGCCGCCTATGTTTGCCGGCAGCTTCAAATAGTGAATAGCTGAATTCGATAAATAGCCATGCTCCTGCAAATGGTGCCCGGTGCCGTCCGAGGAGGCGTTATCGACGACATATATCGCAGAGACGGGCGTGCTTTGATTAAGTAAGGCATCCAGGCACTCAAGCAATAGGCGCCATCGATTGTGTGTGACAACGACTGCTGCTACTGTGTCATTCATTGGAAGACATCCCTGACCAATTTGAGCGCCGCTGCAACGACCTGGTCCATGTTGTAGTAGCGGTATTCAGCAAGACGACCAATGAAGTGAATTCTGGATTCGGAATCAGCGAGCAGTTTGTAATTCATGTAGATGGCCTGATTCTCCGGCGTCGGAATTGGATAGTAAGGATCCCCGGAAGGATGTGGATACTCGCGCACTATCGACGTACCGGCGTGACGCTCACCGGTCAGGTGCTTAAACTCTGTGATACGAGTGAACTCAAATTCATTGGGATAGTTGACAGTCCCTACTGTCTGATATTGAGCAGTTGCACTCAAGTGCTCGTGCTCGAAGCGTAGCGAGCGATACGGAAGCGCGCCAAAGCGAATGCCGTAGTACTCATCGATGGGGCCGGTATAGAAAACATGTTGAGCGTTTACCCGGTGGCGCAGCTGGTTGAAGTCAGTGTTCAGCTCGACCTGGATACGGGGATGATGCAGCATGAGCTGGAACATCGCGGTATATCCATTCTTCGGCATCTTTTGAAATGAATCGGTAAAATAGCGGTCGTCGTCATTTGTACGGACCGGAATACGTCCGGCGACCGCGGGACTAAGCTCTGAAAGGTCAAGCCCCCATTGCTTGCGCGTGTAATGCCGGAAGAACTTGTCGCACAGGTCACGCCCCACGGTGTTCAGCAAGATGTCCTCGCTGTTGCGAATAACCTCCCGCCTTTCGCGAACGCTCTCCAGATAGGCGGCTACGCCGGTTTCGTCGAGCGCGAGGCCATAGAGTGAGTTGATCGTGGTCCGATTTATCGGAATCGGGTAGAGCCGGCCGTTCAGAGAGGAGAGGACCCTGTGCTCGTATGGGGTCCATTCGGTAAACCGCGACAGATATTCTGCCACGCGCGAAGCATTCGTGTGAAAGATATGAGGACCGTAGCGGTGGACAAGGGCACCAGCGGCGTCTCTTTCATCGTAGGCATTCCCACCGATGTGCTCTCGCTTGTCTATAACGAGCACCGAATGCCCCGCCGCAGCGCACCGTTCGGCGATCACACATCCAGCAAAACCTGCTCCCACGACCAGGATTTCACTTTTCATGCAGCAACAATCCACGAAGAGACAGGTGTATCTCGTGCCTTTTCAAAACAGCGAGCATGGCGACGACCACGGTCGCTTCTGTCACCAGAACGGCAACACCGGCTCCCTGAGCGGCGAAGAGATAGATCAGGGGCACTCCAATGACCACGTTCAAGATACCGGAGGCAAGAAGAATGCGGCTCAACTGCCGGTCCAACCCAAATGTCATCATGGTTTGTATTCCAAGCACATTGCTTATGGCGATCAAGAACGGCAAGGGCGCGATCCATCTGATGATAGGGACGCTCCCTGATCCGGCTGCACCAAAAAGCAAAGCCGCCACCGGCCGCGCAAGTACAAACGAAGCGAGCGATAACAGCAGCGATGATCCCGTCATCCAGGCGAGGCTCTTAGATGCGAGAGCTAAACCGGCGGCTCGCGAACTGACAACGAGAGCACTAATTCGAGGATAAATCGCCTGTGTTATTGGTCCAACTGCTCCCGCCATTGCTCTGATCAACTTTTCAGCTGCACTAAAATAGCCTGCCTCGACGTTTCCGGCCAAAAGCCCCACGAGAAAGACATTTGTATTTGTATACAAGCTCACCGAAGCGCTTGCGACGAACAGATGCCATCCTTCCCATAGGGTGGCGCGAAGCGAATCCGGCGAGGGCCATTCAAATTCCAAACCGATGCCGCGGAGCGTGGTGCAGGCCCCCATGGCTCCAGCAAGCAGCGTTCCACTTGAAAGAATGCCAACGGCACGCAACCCGTCTGCCGGACCATGAACAAGTGAGAATATCAAAGCTGCCGAAACGATCTTGGCAATTCCGGTAAACACCGAAATATACCGCATTTTCTCGATTCCCTGGAAATACCATTGCGGAAACAGAACATTGCCGGCAACGGCGATAAAGGCCAGTAGAAGATACGGCGTATCATGCCGCACGCGGGGCACGGCGAGAACCATGCCCCAGAGAATTCCCAACCCAAGGAACATCAATCCAGTTTTGAGCACAAGGATCTGCCAAAACATGGCTCTGACAGCGCGCCGGTCTTCGCGATGTTGCGCAACGAAGCGCGTTGCTGAGAAATTGAACCCGTAGTCTGTCAAGATAATGAAGTATTGTGCAAAGGCCTGGCTGAAGGCGACAAGGCCGTAGGTCTCCATTCCCAGGACGCGTACCAGGTACGGTAAGACGGCCATCGGCAGCAGGTAGTTCAAGCCCTGCAGCAGATAGAGCGATATTAAATTGTCGACTAAACGGCCCCGGTGTCTCTCTTGCACCTGGATCATTGTCCATCCATTTCCCGTCATGGTTGTAAATCTGCAATTCTGGCCTGGACAAAAGCGCGCGTTCGCCCGCATTCGATTGGGTCATCGGAACGCTCCCTGCCTCCCAAGTTCATTTGAAATCGCATTCATTGCCGCGCTCTCGGATTCAAAGCTTCGGTCGCCAGATTTCGAGTGCGCTGATTCAGATTGTTCTCCTCTCCGACTGGGTGAGTGTGGCGTCAACCTTGGATGGACCCGCGGTCAGGCGGGATGCCCTGATGAGAAAACTGCTTGCCGCAGAGCTGAAGGCCAACCATTCCAAGATACAGCGGGTTCAGGAGGACGTAGCGTTTCCAAAGCCGTCTCGGCTCCGCCGCCAATCGAAAAAGCCACTCGAGGCCGCGGCTTTGCATCCATGCCGGAGCCTGAGGCAGAGAGCCGGCGATGAATGGAAATGCCGCTCCGACTGCCAGCACAGGCATAGAGAGGAGATCGCGAAACTCGAAAGCCCAGATCTCCTGGCGAGGACAGCCGATGCCCACAAAAGTGATTCGTGCGCCGGAGGAACGAATCCGCCGCGCAATTTCGTTTCGCTCCTGCTCGGAAATGGAACGAAACCTCGAACATTCATAGCCGGCGATCTGCAAACCTGGAAATCTTGATGGAAGCGCATGACGCAGACCCCTCAGGACACCGTCTGTTGCGCCGTAGAGGTAAATGGGTATTCCTTCCTGCGCGCAGGCATGCATCACCTTGAGCGTCAGGGTGGGGCCGTACACCCGCTCGGTTAACCCGGTGCGATGGAGAAGATTCATTGCCCATCGCACCGGCTGCCCATCGGGCGTAACCAAATCAAGGCTGTTGAGCCGGTAACGGTGCTGGGGATTGAGCGCTCCCGTCATGACGCCGTGAACGGCCAATGCAGATACCGAGAAGCCATCTTCCTTGCGGGCAGCTGCCATGATGGCGGCTACGGCCGCCTCATAGTCAACCGCGTTTATCAGGACGCCGAGCAGATTCACTTTTCCGCGATCGATCATGCACAAGCCGCCGCATTGGTCAGCCAGCGCTCCCTCATGGCCTCGTAGATCTCTTCGAGAATCTCCGTAACACTTTGCGTGACTTTCCACCCAGGGTAATGCGACTGAAAGCGCGCGACGTCGCTGATCCACCAGATGTGATCGCCCTGGCGATTGTTTTCTTCATACTCCCACTGCAACTCTCTTCCACTGATCTCCCCGCACATTGCAATGGCCTCAAGCATGGAGCAATTGCTGACTCGCGAGCCGCCCATGTTGTAAACAGCGGCAGACTGGGGCGCACGAAAGAAGTGTTCGAAGGCTGAGATCAAATCCGCGCTGTGAATGTTGTCGCGCACCTGTTTGCCTTTGTATCCGAACACCTTGTACGGTGTACCGGTAACACAGCACTTCATGAGGTAGGCCAGGAATCCGTGCAACTGCGCGCCCGAGTGATTGGGGCCGGTCAGGCAGCCCCCTCGGAAGCAAGCCGTGTTCATCCCAAAATAGCGGCCATACTCCTGCACCATTACGTCAGCCGCGACCTTTGACACCCCGAAGATGCTATGCGTGGATTGATCGATCGACATCTCCTCCGATATCCCGCAATTGAAGGGATGCGTGGGATCGATCTCCCAGCGTGTTTCCTTTTCGACGAGCGGCAAAGCGTTTGGTGAATCCCCGTAGACTTTATTCGTAGACGTAAAAATGAAGGCCGCCCCCGGGGTATATTGACGCGTTGCTTCCAGCAGATTGAGAGTTCCCGTGGCGTTGATTGAGAAGTCTGTAAGAGGTTCCCTGACAGCCCAATCGTGCGAGGGCTGCGCCGCTGCATGAATGACAAGTTCGGTATCGTTGCGGAAGCGCCGGAAAATGCGGAACACCTCTTGCTCATCCCGGATATCAATCGAGTGGTGCTCGTAGCCTGAAAGCTGGTTCAATTGCTCTTGCATCCATTTGGTCGATGCTTCCTCGCCAAAAAAATAGCCACGCATGTCGTTATCGATTCCGACCACGTGCATGCCTAATGATGTGAAGTGCTGCACAGCCTCCGATCCGATGAGGCCGGCAGATCCCGTTACTATTGCTACACTCATTCTGTTCCTCCGTTGTCTAACACCGTTCACACCGGATTACCTGCTCAACCCGATAGATGATTATTGAATTCCGCGAAGAAAGGCCGACTCTGCTGAAGGCGGGCCACACTCGGCGCTAAGTAATCCCTGCATCAGCCATCCCGTCTAGAAGTGGGAGTTACAGTACGCCCCGCGGTTCGTGTTTTGTTACCCTGCAATTGACTAGGCTATCTCCTTGAAACGATCTTGCCAGAGGCGGAAAAAACCAACCGGGGCGTGGTCTGCTGGCGCCCCGACGACGAGCCTTGGAAGGATGAGCACTCGTTTGCCCGTGCGCGTGCGATTGACAATTCGAGGAATTGGAAGAACACGGGTAAGGAATCTTCGCAATCGCGGGCCAGGCACAGAAACAGGATTTCACGGGAGGAATCCATATTTGAGGCGCCACGAAGCGATCCTGCGGTAGCGCGGTAGCGTTTCGCGTAGACTTGACCTACGGCTCGCCTATGAGGCAGAGCGGCAGTAAATCAGCCTCTGTCCATCACAACCCGCAAATGAGCGATGATACGCGAGTATTTTCTTGCGTATCCCGCAGATCTGGTAACTGCGAAAACCGCCCCGTAGGCGACTAACCGGCAAATGAGCCCCGTCGTCATAATCATTGTTGCGAGATAATACGATTTGCCGAGCTGTGCACGCAGGGACAACGCTTTCGAGCGTGCAATTGCGGCGAGCACGGCCGGATCACGAACCTTCTTGAGACTGGCGCCGCCTGCATGGATTACGCGAGCAGCGGGGAGGTGGTACGCCTTCCATCCAGCCTCCCGTAACCGCATACACAGGTCGAGATCCTCGCCATACATAAAGTATCGCTCGTCGAGAAGCCCCACTCCCGCCACCGCCTCCTTGCGCAGCAGCAGGAACGCACCGGACGCCCACTCCACTTCGTTGAGCTCATCCATGTGGGAGTAGCTATACAGGCCCGAAAAAGGATAGCGTCCCCCGAAGAGATGAGCGAGTCCGGTTCCGTGGCAGAATACCCGCCAGAGCGTGGCCTTGCGGCCAACTGCAAACCTGTCAGGCATTCCATTGCTGTCAACCGTCAACCCTCCGACGGCGCCTGCCTCTGGATGGCTTGCCGCGCACGCGAGCAACGACTCAAGTGCTCCCTGAAGAAGAACCGCGTCGCTGTTCAAGAGCAAACAGAACGCTGACGACGAAGCTCGAATGCCGATGTTGACGGCTTTTGCAAAGCCGTAGTTAGACGGATTCCGAATTAGCTTCGATTGTGGGAACTCCTGTTCCACCATCTCCGCGGAGCCATCTTCGGAGTTGTTGTCTACAATAATTACTTCTGCGTCACTCCCGGTGGAATCCTGATAAACCGACTCCAGGCATTGCCTCAATATGCACTTTCCGTTGTAGCTCACCACAATGATCGAAAGTTGGGGCATCATCAATCCAATCTGCGCGTGCGCGCTTAATCAGCGTATCGAAACGAACTCTTGTAGGCACCCGGAGACCGGAATTCGGTTTTTGGATCCTAAGGCAAATGTTTACGGCGCGAATACACATCGATCTAAGAATCAAGCAACCGCTGCACCGAGGTTCATTGCGTATTTCAATCGGATGCTGTTGCCGGCTTCGGCTCCCCGGCGGTTGCAGTAAACTGGGCCGGCCGTGACGACAGAAGGCTGAGACACACGAAGATTACTACGCCGAACGATTGATCTCCTCTGAAGATTGCCGCTATCATTGCCACGATTGCGACCCAGCACTGAATAGCGAGAGCGTGTCGTCGGTAGTCTGCGCTCATGCGCAGGCTGTCCCGGAAACAAAAAGCCATCCCCGCAACGAACAACAAAAAGCCGGCCGCTCCTCCCGAGACAAGCAGGTCCAGGTAGGCGTTGTGCGCTTCGCCGGCCCAAGGCACCGCCCGCAGTAATGAGTTTCTCGCGCCGTCCATCCCCCATCCGATTGCGGGGTGGGCGGCTGCCAACGCCAGGGCGACCGGAAAGACTTCAGTGCGCCCATCCAAGGTCTGAATATCCTCCATTCGCTGCTCTCCATAAAAGGCTTCGATTGCATTCGAAACCGGCCTGAGAGCTGTTCCGCCAGAAGCGGAAAACCAAAACCCAACAAGGATGAAAGCCATCAAGAATGCACACGCAATGAAAGGCGCGTCAAATCCATGCTCCCGAACGTAGCGCCAGCCAGCTCCGGCTGCAAGAATTATCACTAGCGTCAAGATGCCCGCTCTACCCCCGGTCGCAGCAGTCAAGATGAACATGAGCCACTGACATATAGGCCAAACACGCAACGGCTTGATGCGGCCTAACAAGAAGCCTATAGCGGTAATGCTGCCAATGCCTCCGTATTCAGAACCGAATAAGCTGAGCCGCATTCGGGATGAATATTCGTCGACGGTGAACAGCGGAAAAGTGCCCGGCAGTGCAATCCCAAGAACAATGGCAAGCAGGCACAGTAGAACAATGGAACAGTAGATATAGAACAAGACCTTCAGAGGATCGCAAACGCTGCACCAGAGCAAAGCGGTAACCAATATGCATATATAGGTGATCGCCTTGACGGTACTTAGCGCGGGCCAGAAGGAGTTTGCCGACGACAAAAGTGTAACGGCTCCGAATAAGAGAAAACCTACAACGCCCGGCGGCAGGCGGCGCACCTTTCCAGTCATAAGAGCCGCGCTCGCCGCGCACGCGAATGCCGCGCCCAATGAAGCCAGTTCAATTATCGCCTGCGGGCCTGCCTCCTGGCTTAGGGGGTCTCTGATAAAGAGCTTTGGAATGCCAAGGAAATAGAGCATGATGGATGCGTTCACCAGCAGACTGGCGCGCAGAGCGATCTCACTGGAACACTCCCGCTCGCCGGGCGATCGGACAGAGTGCTTTATGGAGCTAGTCCTCGGCGTCGCGTAATAATCCATCGTTTCTCCCCGCGCGATCGGCCTTGACCGAAATCGAACGCTTGAAAAATGGCGGCAGCGTTACCGCGATGATCGCGTCGGGCGGTCCGGTCATTGCAATGACTGAGGCACACTTTCCGAGCGCGGACCTTACAGCAACTTCCATGGGTTCCCCAAGGTCCGGAAATCTGCTGGTGTTTGTGCAGGGTCCGCGAGTGCTGTTCTGGTTTCGATACGCGTTCTGCTCTATTCTTCGGTCTTTCCAGGAGAAGTTCGCCCGATCTAGATTCTCTTGTAGAGCTTCTCGGGAATGGGGAAAGATCGGTTGTGGAGCACTGTTCCCAGCAGACGAACGCCTGCCGCTTCGAGCGATTCCTTTGCTTTGTGCGCGGTGAGCCGGCGGGTGGTATTTGCCTCGATGACGAGGACAGCGGCATCCGCAACCTGGCCAAGAAGCTCAGCGTCTCCGCAGACAGCTGCTCCCGGTGCATCGATGAGCACGAATTGAAACAAGGCACGCAGGCTTGCGAACAGCAGTTTGAGTTCATCGGCAGAATGAAGAGAGCCTGAAGCATCGGCCAGCATATCCGCTCTCGCTAACCAGAGATTGCCCCCGATTTGCACGCATTGTTCGCGTAAGGAAGCAAAGTGGCCGGAGAATGGAGTCGCCGTATCGACCTCGAACATGTGCGAAAGGCGCTGCGAACGCACATTGGCATCAACGAGGCAAACCTGCTGAGCGCTGTTTGCTGCTAGCACACGCCCAGCGCTTGCGCATATGGAACTGCTCCCGCTCTCAGAATCTATTCCACAGAAGACCACCTGCCGCTGAGAACCTCCATTGGTGGACAGGAAAACGCTCTGGACCAGGCGCAACATCTCCTCTCCGCAAACACCGCCCACAGTGCCTGCGGCTGCTTCCTTCAATACGTCACCCTGGGTCACGGGGCGTGGGCGACGATTCGCAACATCAGACTCACGCTCGAGCTGCGTTAACAATTCGAAGTTGCGGCTCATAGGAGGTTCCTGACGGGAGCTGGATGTTTGGCGCCAAACAGCGATGCGGCTAAGAATACCGCGACGGCAGGTGCCCAGAATCTCGCCGTTCCGGGCACAGGGCTTGATTCCTCAGGTTGGTTGGGGAGTACATGGGCGACTTCAGCAACCGGCGCAAGTGGCTGACTTGTGTATGGTTTAAGATCCTGGTCAGCAATGACTTCGGCCACCATCCAGTCGCACACTTTTTTGTTCCCCAACGCGTAGCAAATCGACAGCGAATTGAAACAGAGGTTGTTTATGGCGCGGGGAATCCCCTGGCTGGCTTCTGCGATGAGGTTGAGCGCATTCTCCGAGAAGAGCGGGCTCCCCGCGTAGCCGGCTAATCTAAGCCGATGGTCAATGTAGGCGCGCGTTTCTTCCCTGGAAAACGGGCTAAGCCGACAGACCGTAGATATGCGCTGTCGAAGTTGCACTAGCGAGGGTCGCATTAACTTGTCGGCTAACTGCGGCTGGCCAGCGAGAACAATCTGCACCATCTTGGCACGCGGTGTTTCGAAGTTGGTCAGAAGGCGAACAACTTCCAGCGCGTCCTCAGAGAGATTTTGAGCTTCGTCGATCACGATTACGAAGTTTCGCCGCGCGCGAGCATCCGCAACCAAAACGCTGTTCAATTGCTCGTGCATCGCGGCTCCGGTCTGTCCAGGAACGATGCCGATGTCGCGCAAGATACG
>Ga0326727_10024649_pt1 | contig 11348 bp, 7 predicted proteins | sample MB2enrmetagenome_FD_207643 | JGI IMG/M metagenome (GOLD analysis project Ga0326727, IMG submission 207643) | Lab enriched peat soil microbial communities from McLean, Ithaca, NY, United States - MB29MY | ecosystem: Environmental > Terrestrial > Soil > Wetlands > Peat | place: USA: New York... | reverse complement strand
AGGTCAGCAACCACGACTTTGTCCAACTCAACATCCGACACCGTTCAACCTGCCCAGACTGGAACTACACCGTTACGCCACGGGCTCCGTAAATCTGGAAGTAATTCTTGGACGGCCGCTTAGGGCTTCGGCAGCGGCTGTTTCTCGGGCAGGACGTCGGGGCGGCCGATGCTGTAATAGGTAAAGCCCGCCGCGCACATCTGCCGCAACGGATAGAGATTCCGGCCGTCGAAGATAACCGGCTGCTTTAGGAGTTGCCGTACGCGCCGCAGGTCCGGGTGGACGAAGTGCTTCCACTCGGTCATGACGGCCAAGGCGTCCGCCCCATCCAGCGCCTCGTACTGCTGCGCGCAGTACACCAGGCGGGCGCCGTAGCGCCGGCGGACGTTCTCGAGGGCCTCCGGGTCGTGTACCCGCAGGCAGACTCCGCGGGCGGCCAGCGCGTCCAGGAGCACCAGGGCCGGGGCCTCGCGGATGTCGTCGGTGCCGGGCTTGAAGGCCAGGCCCCAAACAGCGATCGTCCGCTTGGAAAGATCCCCCTGGAAGTGCCGGCAGATCTTCTCGAAGACGACCATCTTCTGGCGGACGTTCACCTCGTGCACGGCGTCGAGGATGCGCGGCTGCAGGCCGTGGGCCCGGGCGGTGGCGGCCAGGGCCCGCACGTCCTTGGGAAAGCAGCTTCCCCCGTAGCCGGCGCCGGGAAAGAGGAAGGCGAAGCCGATGCGGCTGTCGTGGCCGATGCCGCGGCGGACTTCGTTGATGTCCGCCCCGGTCCGCTCGCACATGTTGGCCACTTCGTTGATGAAACTGATCTTGGTGGACAGCAGGGCGTTGGACACGTACTTGGTCATCTCGGCGCTCTCGGGCGACATGGCCAACAGCGGCTTGTCGGTCCGCAGGTAGGGCTGATAGAAGTCGGCCAGCAAGTCGAGGACTTCCGGGTCGCGGCTGCCCACCACGACGCGGTCGGGTTTCATGAAGTCGTCGATCGCCGCGCCTTCCTTGAGGAACTCCGGATTGCTGGCCACGCGGCAGGTCCGGCCGGTAAGCGCGCGGAGCCGCGCCGCCACGGCGGCGTTGGTTCCCACGGGCACGGTGCTCTTCAGGACCAGAATCGTCTCGGGCTCCAGCCGCGGGGCCAGGTCCTCCACGACCGACCACAGCGCGGCCAGGTCGACCGATCCGTCGTCGGCCGGCGGGGTGCCCACCGCCAGGAAGATGAGCATGGCGCCCTCGACCGCGTCGGCCAGCTCGCTGCTGAAGCGCAGCAAGCCGGCCGCCACGTTCCGCTGCACGAGCTCCTCCAGGCCCGGCTCGTAGATCGGCACCTCGCCGCGACGGAGCCGCTCGATCTTCTGCCGGTCGGAGTCGACGCACGTCACGTCGTTGCCCGTCTCGGCCAGGCAGGTGCCCGTCACCAGTCCCACGTAGCCCGTCCCGACGACCGAGAGTTTCATGGTTTCGCTTTCTTGCAATGGGAGAGATTGAAGGCCCGGCCGAGCTCGACGACTTCGGGCGATTCGAAGGAGAACTGCCGGCCGCGGCGCGCCTGGCGGATCATGTCGCGCATGCGACGGATCGCCTGCTCCTTCGGCCCCGCCTCGACCCAATGCGGGTAGGGCAGCCGCTCGAAGTCCTTGCTCTGGATGTTGATCGTGTGGTTGATCACCGCTTTCAAGATATTACTGCACAGCGGCGAGAGCGTCCACGCAAGAATAAAGAACAGCTCGTCGCGCGGCACGCCGGCACGCAAGAAACCGCAGGGGGCGCCGCTATCCAAAATATAGCCCGCCGGCAGGTAACGGGGTTTGAGCCGGTTGGCAATCAGCGGCCAGGTCAGCCCTTCCCGCTCGAAAAACGGCTGGCCGCCCACGCCGCGGAGATACCAGTTGCCCGATTTCTTGAAAGCCAGAACCGCCTCGCCCCCGTGCCGCCAGTAGATCACGTGGCCGGGCGGGGCGTAGACGATCCGGCCGTTGCTCTTGTTGTAGGGCTTGTAGTCGGGGTGCGGCAGCCTGACAACCAGCGGCGATGCGCGCGGCACGGCACGCACACAACGGCGCGTCTCGCCACGCTCTTGCCGGCTCCGGATTTTCTCCCGGGCCTGCGGCGAAAGCTTGCCCAGCCGCGCGCGGGCCAGCTCCCCTTCGAGCGTGATCGGTTCCTCGTAGAACTCAAATTCGTACGGCTCCTCGATCGAGCCGCCGACGATGGGACGCACGAAATACTCGTTCTTGCCGATCGTCATGCCGCTGCTGCCGACCATGAACTGGCCGACCGTCGGGCCCGCGAACGCGGCGGCTAGCTCGCCGTTGATCCCCCAGGACACGTTGCCCGTCATTTCGATGGTTTCGCGGGCAATCGGCGCGCCGTCGCGGACAACCACCTGCGCGGGGCCGCTCCTGCGGAAGTCGAGAATCACCATCGGGTATGTCGTTTCCTGCGAGAACTCCGGCAACTGCCGGATGCGAACCTGCCCCTCGCTCATGAGAAACAGCCGCAGACCGCGCATGGTGGGGATCGTCAGCAGCGAGTCGCTGCAGATAAAAAGCAAGCGGCCGCCAGGTTTGAGCCGCTCAACGCACTTCACGATGAAGAACGCGTAGGTCTCCTTCTTGATCTTGCACCCGCAGCGCTCGCCGTAAGCGTTGTCCAGCTCGTCTTCAATCGCGGCGTCGAAGCTGCCGCCGAACGGCGGGTTGCCGATGACTAAGTCGAACCTCACCCGGTCATCCAACCCGTCCGAGCCCCATCGCCAATCGCCGGTGAACTCGTGCCGAAAGAAGTCGCCACTGACCAGGTTGTGGTTCGCCGGCAATGCACCGAACTCCTCCTCGATGCGTTGCAGGCAGCGGCGGTAGAGTCCCCCGTCCAGCTCGACTCCAAACACGTTTTCCGCCAGGGATGCCGCCAGCCGCTCGGCGGGGTTGCCGCGATGCCGTTTCACAAGCCGCTGCAACAAGGGCAGGATGAAAGCACCATCGCCGAAGGACGGCTCGAGCACTTGCGTCTCCGGCGTTAACTCTGTCGCATCCAAGAGCCGCGCCACGAGGCATGAGGGTGTAATAAACTGCCCAAACTGCCGCTTGGATGTGCGGTGTCGCTTGGCGATGGTCACGACTCCAGCGCCTTTCCGCTTTCATCTTCCTGCGGGACGCGCTTGACGGCCACCAGCGAGTCGCCCTCTTCGAGGCTCATGATCCGCACGCCCTGGGTATTGCGGCCGATGATGCTGAAGTCGCCGGCGGGGATCCGCTGGATCTTGCCGCGGGCGGTGATCATCAGCAATTCGTCGCCGTCGCGGACGCGGACGATGCCGATCACCGGTCCGTTGCGGGGCGTGGTCTTGATGTCGCGGAGCCCTTTGCCGCCGCGGCGCTGCGTGCGGTAGTGCCGCTGGGAAGAGAGCCCTTCGTCGCCTTCCCCCTCCTCGCCTTCCGCCTCTTCCTCTTCATCTTCCCCTTCATCCAACGGATGCTCTTCGCCGCCCGGCAGCTCATCCTGCGCGTCGGGGGCCCCGGGTTGCCCGGCCACCCCGTCGGCTTCATCCTCCGGCCCGCCATCGGGCTGGTCCGGTTCCGCCACGTCGAGGTTGGGGCCGAACAGGGTCCGCTTGCCGTAGCCGTTCGCGCAGGCGGTCAGCAGCGTCGCCTCGGGATCGGCCACGACCATGCCCACCACGTGGTCGTCGCCCATCAGGCGGATGCCCTTCACGCCGCTGGCGCCGCGGCCCATGGGGCGGGCGTCCGCCTGCCGGAAGCGGATGGCCATGCCGCGGGCGGTGGCCAGCACCAGCTCGTCGCCCGGCTTGGTCACACAGACATCGACCAACTGGTCGCCTTCGCGGAGCTTGATGGCGATGATCCCGCCGGGCCGCGGCCGGCAATAGGCTTCCAGCGGCGTCTTCTTGACCAGCCCCCGGGCCGTGGCCATGACCAGGTAGTGGTCGGGGCGGTCGAAGTCCCGCACGGCGCGGCAATCGGTGATCCGCTCCCCCTCCTGCAGGTTGAGCAGGTTGACCACGGCCCGGCCGCGGCTGCCCCGACCCAACTGCGGCAGGTCGTAGACTTTTCGCCAGTGTACCCGGCCCAGGTTCGTGAAGAACATGAGGTACGAGTGCGTGCTGGCGACAAAGAGGTGCTCGATCGGGTCTTCCTCTTCGGTCTTGGCGCCGGTCAGGCCCTTGCCGCCGCGGTGCTGTGCGCGGTAGGCCGACACCGGGGTGCGCTTGATGTACCCGTTGCTGCTGATCGAGACGACCATCGTCTCCTCGCGGATCAGGTCCTCCAGGTCGATGTCGCCGATCTCCTCGCCGCTGATTTCCGTGCGGCGGGGCTCGGGGTACTTGCGGCGGATCTCGCGGAGGTCCTCGCGCACCAGGTCCAGCACGTGCTGGCGGTCGGAGAGGATGTGATTGTACTGCACGATCCGCGCCAGGATTTCGCGGTGCTCGCCGGCCAGCTTCTCCTGTTCCAGGTTCACCAGTTGGCCCAGCGTGATGCGCAAGATGGCGTCGGCCTGGACCGGGGTCAGGGAGAAAACGTCCTGCCCGCCGCGCTCCGCCTCCAGCACAGCGAAGCCCTCCTCGCCCAGCGCCTCGCGGAGCAGGGCCGCCGGCACGCGGATCGCCATCAGCCGCCGCTTCGCCTCCTCTTGCGTGGCCGAAGTGCGGATGACGCGGATCACCTCCTCGATCTGGGCCAGGGCCAAGAGCAGCCCTTCCACCACGTGTTTCCGCTGCCGGGCCTTGCCCAGCAGGTGTTGCGTCCGCCGGCGGATCACCGTCTCGCGGTGCCGCAGGAACTCCTCCAGCAGCTCCTTGAAGTTCAGCACCCGCGGCTTGCCGTCCACCAAGGCCAGAAAGATCAGCGAGAAGCTGTCCTGCAGCGGCGAGAACTGGTAAAGCTGGTTGAGCACGATCTCGGGATCGGCGTCGCGCTTCAACTCCAGCACCAGGCGGACCGGTTCCTTCAGATCGCTCTCGTTCCGCGTGGCGGAAATGCCGGCGATGCGGTCCTCGTTCACCAGGGCCGCGATCCGCTCCTCGACGCGGTCGCGGGCCTGCTGGTACGGAATCTCGCTGACAATGATGCGGTGGCGGTCCTTGCCGTGTTCCTCGATGCGGGTGCGGGCACGGATCACGACCGTGCCGCGGCCGGTGTGGTAGCCGCGGCGGATGCCGGCCCGCCCGCACACCACGCCCCCTGTGGGGAAGTCCGGCCCGGGAACGATCTCCAGCAGCTCGTCGATGGACACATCAGGCTCGTCGATTACGCGAATCAAGGCGTCGCAGATCTCGGCCGGGTTGTGCGGCGGAATCGACGTGGCCATGCCCACCGCGATCCCCTGCGACCCGTTCACCAGCAAATTGGGGAACTTCGAGGGCAGGACCGACGGCTCCAGGCTCCGCTCGTCGTAGGTCGGGATGAAATCGACCGTGTCGAGCTTCAGGTCCTCCAGCATCATCGCCGCGAAGGGGGACATCCGCGCCTCGGTATACCGCATGGCCGCGGGCGGCAGACCGGCAATCGAGCCGAAGTTCCCCTGCTTGTCCACCAGCACGCAACGCATGTTCCATTCCTGGGCCATGCGGACTAGCGTGGGGTAGATGACGCTCTCGCCATGGGGGTGGTAGTTGCCGCTGGTGTCGCCGGAAATCTTGGCGCACTTGACCCGGCCTGCCCCCGGTGTGAGGCCGAGGTCGTTCATGGCCACCAGGATTCGCCGCTGCGAGGGCTTCAGGCCGTCGCGCACGTCAGGCAGGGCCCGGCTGACGATCACGCTCATGGCGTACGTCAGATAGCTCTGCTTCAGCTCGTCCTCGATCGGCATGGCCACCAACCGGCCACCGCTAATGTCACCCTCCAGAGGGGTTTCCCCCGGCGGAAGGTCTTCAGGCTCGGGGGCGTCGGGTGGGCGATTCGAGTCGGTAGACAAGGTGCGTCCTCTGGCCGGCAAGGCCCCCTAGAATGGGTATTTCCCTGTTAGCGGGCCATCCGAAGAAGGGCGCATCGGATTATATCCGCACCCGACCGACCCTACAACGCCTCTGGCCAGAAAACCCGTGCCGCAAGTGATTGATGCCGGACAAGTTACGGGGCGACTTTTCGGCACGCGCGGCCCAGGTTGAAGTCGCGATCTCGTTGCGACGCTCCACGTCCCATAGGCACGATTGAAGGCGGCTTATTCGTCGCCGCTGGAGCCATCGCCGGGCGAGACCCATTCGGGCACGATCGCCCCCCCCAACGCGGTCCGCAGCAGCTCCCGCACCTCGGAAACTACTGCCTGGTGCCGGCTGCGGATCTGCTCGTGGGCCCGGCGGGCCTCGGCGTGCTTCGCGGCGAGCATCCGGTGGTCCTCCAGCAGCCGCTCCTCGACCGACCGCAGCTCGTCCTGCTGGTGCTCCGCCACCACGGCCTCGTGACCCTTTAGACACGCTTCATGGCCGCGGATGGTCTGGGCGTGGGCCGCGAGCAGCCGCTCCGCCTCGCGCCATGCATGGTGGACCGCACTGAGCCACCCCAAGACCCGGCGTTGCTCACCGCGCCACTGCTGGATCTCCTCGAGCCACTCGGCGTCTTCCCGCTGGGCCTGGCGGTTCTCGCGGACGAGCGTCCCTAAATCGACAAGCTTCGTCATGACGTTTCCCCTTGTCCCCGTGTGATCGGAATCGGCGGCATCCGCCGACAAGCACAGGCGCAGACAATAATACAGGGGAACCTGTTAAAAAGAAAGGGCCGCAAACCGCTGGCGGTTTCGCGGTCCGATTTTGCGCGCCGGATTGCAATGGAGTGACAGTTCACGGCCGGCTACCGGCCGCCGGCCGTCGCGCCCCAGCCTGCCACGTGGCCGGGCTGCCCGTTCTCGTAGGAGCTGAACTCCGCCCAGACCGGCAGGTGCTCGGAGATTCCCACGGCGTCCTGGGGCGAGAGGTTCAGCTCGCGGATCAGGTCCAGTACGCCGGACTGACCCGTGTATTCCACCGTGGCCCGGCGATCGTACAGAATGTTGTCGGCCAGTTGGGTTCCGCGGGTGGTGGTGGGGATGGTGGTGATCGCGGCCGTCAGGTTGGGCACCCGACCGAGCCGGCCGAGATGGTCCGGGTCCGCCTCCAGGTCGCCCAGGAGGATAAAGTCGTCTTCGTCGCGGTCCGAATCCCGCACGGCGCGGTAGACGTCGGCCAGCAAGTCCAACTCCGCGGTGGCCCGATCTCGATCCACCAGGACATTGATCAACATGAAGGTAAAGGCCTCTTTTTCCGGCGGGCCGCGCACCCGGAACAATCCCACCAGCGGCTTGACCCGGAACCGCCGCGCCGTGTCCTCCACCGAATGCACCGTCGAGCGGTCCACCTCGATCGTCGTCTGGTCGAAGAGGATGGCGTTGTACGTCTCGACGGGATCGCGGTCCAGCGTGGGACAAGTGGCGAAATTGTAGTACCTTCCCGTGGCGTTGACCTGTTCGACCAGCCGCACCAGCACGCCGCGGTCCTTCGCGCGGATCCCCTGCAGGGCCACCACGTCGAAGCGCGGCACGATCCGCACCACCGCGTCGCTGACCAGCGGCCGGGCCAGCTTGGCGTCGTCCAGGCCGTCCAGATTGAACGAAGCGATGCGAATGGTCGGACGGCTCTGGGCCGGCGGCAGGTCGCTCGGCCCGGCCAGCGGCGAGGTCGAGCGGTTCCGGGCGACCAGCCGCAGCGATTCCAGCCGGCCGTCCTCGTAGCGACGGACCTCGAAAGTGTAGTTGGCAAAGAAGTACCACCCGCCGACAGAGCCGCCGACAAGCGCCGCGAGCAGAACGAGCCTTCCCATCGAGACCTCCTTGCAACCCATCGCGGGGGGATGTTCTGTCGTCCCCGCCCTTCACTCCGATTCCCCCCGGCGGGCAAGCCCGCCCGCTAAACTCACCCAAGATAGCTCCCGGCGCGGGTTCGGTTCTACGGCAATTTGGGGGGGAAGCGAAGGCAACGAGCGGGGATTTCTTATTGCCTACCCCATTTTCCTGCCGCTATACTGATATGGGGAGGAGGCTTGCCGGCCATGAAGCGTTTCTGCATTTGGCTGTTGGGTGTTGTTGCGCTGGGGGCGATGCTGCGGCCGGCGGCGGCCGAGGTCTTTGTGCTCTCCGGCGGCGGGCGGATTGAAGGCGAGCTGCTCAATCCTGACGAGAAGCCCCGCCAGACCTATGTTGTCAAGCTCGCCTCCGGCGGGCAGATGACTCTTCAGGCCGGCCAGGTCCAGCAGGTCGTTTCCGTCCGGCCCGACGTGGCCGAGTACGAGAAGGTCCGCCCGAATTATCCCGACACGGTCGAAGGCCAGTGGAACCTGGCCCAGTGGTGCCGGGACCACAAGTTGCCGGCCCAGCGGACGACCCACCTGCGGCGGGTCATCGAGCTGGACCCCGATCACGTCGAGGCCCGGCGGCTGCTGGGCTACAACAAGATCGAAGGCCAGTGGATGACGCAGGACGAGTGGATGATCAAGCAGGGCTACGTCAAGTACAAGAACAAGTGGATGCTGCCGCAAGAGGTGGAGATCGAAGAGCAGAAAGAGAAACAGAAGTTGGCCGAGACGGAGTGGTACCACAAGATCAAGACCTGGCGGGCCTGGCTGGGAACCGACCGCAACAACCTGGCCCGGAAGAACCTCGCCGGCATCGACGACCCGCGGGCCATCCGGGCGCTGTTGGACAAATTGGGACAGGACCATGCGGACAAGAAGGGCTGGGACCCCAACCAGGAGGCCCGCTTGCTCTACCTCGAGGCGCTGGGCCACATCCACACGCCCGAGGCCGCCAGCGTCCTGGCCGTTTGCTCCATCGAGGACGACGATCGCGAGGTGCGCCTCAGCGCGCTGGACCAGCTCGAGACCCTCAAGAGCCCGGAAATCGTCAAGTATTACGTGGGCAAGCTCCGCGACAAGGACAACGGGACCATCCAGCGGGCGGCGGTTGCCCTGGGACGCATGAAAGACCCCTCCTCGATCGGACCGCTCATCAATGCCCTCATTACCGAGCACAAGCAGAAGGTGAGCAATGCGCCCCCCGGCCAGATGACCACCACCTTTCCGACCGGCAACACGAAGGGGGGCATCGGCATGGGCATGGGCGGCGGCGGCCCGAAAGTGATCCTGTACTATGTCCACAATCAGTCCGTGCTCGACGCCCTGACGACGATCACCGGGCAGAACTTCAGTTTCGACCAGCGGGCCTGGAAGACATGGTACGCCGCCCAGAACAAGGCCCCGCTGATTGACGCCCGCCGGAACTGAGGCAACCACGGGGTGTGCCACTGCTTCGCAGAAGCAGTGAATCCGCGCGTGCCCGGCACTGTGTCTGCGCAGCACTGGCACACCAGGAACGGCATTACGCGCTGCGGGCGTGCCAGGCGGGGCAGCGGATCTCCGTGGCGCGGCACAATTGCCAGAGGGCTGCCGGGGCGCGGACCGCCCCGAAGCACAACAAGGGCGCGATCAAGATGCCCCAGTAGCGGTTGAAGTCCTGACCGACCACCGAGAAGGCCGCTACGAACAGGCACAGGGTCAGGGCCGCCCGCTGACCCAGCGGCGTGTCCCAGCCGCCCAGGCCCACCATCGCCGCGACGAAGTACAGCGCGGTGACCCAGGTGGGGACCAGGAGCAGGCAGGCGTTGGCCTGGACCGTGGCCAGCACGAAAGGGGCGCCGCCGAAGCGGATCCAGCCGTGGCGGTGGGCCACGGCGTCGGGCGTGATCAGCCGGTCCATCTGCCAGCAGTGCAGGCCGAAGAAGACTGCCCAGGCGGCCAGCCCGACCAGCCAAGAGAGCAGCTCCCACCGCCGCCGCTGGTGCCAGGCCAGCCCCGCCGCCAGCAAAGTATAGGGCAGAGCCAGCTCGCGGAAGAAGACCGCCGCCAGGCCCGCGGCAACGCCCAGCGCGGGCCAGTTCAGTCCGTAAGCGCAGATCGACAGCGCGATGAGCGTAGCGGCCCACAACACGGGCATGACGTACAGGTCGCCCAGGAGGCACGGCAACAGCGCGCCGATCAGCAGAACCACCAGCGGCGCCGCCAGCCGGTAAATGTTGGGTTGCTCGCGGCTGGCGGCCTCGAAGGCCAGCAGCAGGACGGCCAAAGCCAGCCCGCCCAGCAAGACCTGCCCCAGCACGGCGGCCGGCATTTTGCCTATGAGCCACATCGGCAGCGGGGTGCGCCAGTTGAAAACGCTGCGGGTGGGATAACCCCGCGCGACCAGTTCCGTGGCGGCCGCCTGGTAATAGCCTTCGCCGGCATGGATGCGATCGATCTCGGCCCGATAGAGCGCAACGTCGCCGGTCTGTGAGCCCTCCTGGCGGAGGTTGCACACCGGCGGCGGGCCCGGGAGCACCGCCAGGAAGAAGCCCGTCAGGAGTAGCAGGCCCAGTAGCACGCGCCGGGCCTGCCAGGGCGTCAGTCGCGCGTAGCCGGTGGCCGGAGAAACCGATGTCATAGCTCTATCCCTGCAAGTCTAGCTTACGAGCCGGCGCGGATCGTCCTTGCCTCCGGCCGGCGGGAGCCCGTACAATGAAATCCTCGTTACCGCCGGGGGGCGGACGCCGGAACTTCTCAGGAATTGCTGCGGATGCAACGCTTTTTTCTTCTTTGCGCCCTGGGGGGGCTGTTGGCTGTCGCCGCGACCACCGGCGCCATGCCGGCGGACGACCCGTGGAGCACCCCGGCCCTGTCGGCCAAGCCGGAGGAGATGCTCCGGGCGGCGGCCGCCGCTCCGGCCCCCGCGGACGCCGAGGTGGAAATGGTCTTCGAGGACCATGACTACCAGTTCGACCGCGAGGGCCGGCAGCGGCGCACGGTCCGCCGCGTGTTCCGTTATCTGACCGAGAAGGGTGTCGAGAACTGGTCCTGGACCGAGGCCGATTGGTCGGCCGGCTGCGAAGAACAGCCGGTGATTCGGGCCCGGGTCATCACCCCCGACGGGCAGGTCCACCGGCTCGATCCGGAGACCGTCGGCGAGGTGCCGCTGGACCAGGACAATCCCAACCTTTCCAGCGACCAGAAGCTGCTGCGGGCTCCGCTGCCGGCCATCGAAGTGGGGGCGGTCGTGGAGGAAGAGATCGTCACACGCGAGAGCCGGCCGCTGTTCGATCACGGCATGGTCGAGCGGCTGCTGTTGGCCGAGTCTTATCCGACGCGAAAGTTCCGGCTGACGATCTCGCACCCGGTCGAGTTGCCGCTCCGCTGGGAGGTGCTCGGCAGCGACCTGAAGCCGATCCGCACGGAGGCGGCCGGCCGGGTAACGCTCCGCTTCGAGGCGGGGCCCTGTCCCGCCCGAGCCACCCCCGAGCCGTACCAGCCCCCGGGAAGCAATCGCTGGCC
>Ga0326727_10024647_pt1 | contig 11348 bp, 13 predicted proteins | sample MB2enrmetagenome_FD_207643 | JGI IMG/M metagenome (GOLD analysis project Ga0326727, IMG submission 207643) | Lab enriched peat soil microbial communities from McLean, Ithaca, NY, United States - MB29MY | ecosystem: Environmental > Terrestrial > Soil > Wetlands > Peat | place: USA: New York... | reverse complement strand
CGGCGAGTTGCGCCACGGTCATTTTGTGATACACCGCGTTGGGGTCCCGGCGCGCCACGCGATCCATGGATGCTTTGGCCAGGTCCGTTTCAAACGCCATGATCGCTCTGGCGTGCGCCGCCGCGGCTTCCGGCGACTCGCCGACGAGCTGCAGCATGTGCGTCACGTGCTCCACGTAAGCGGCACGCAGCTTCACTGAGTTGTCGTCGGTCTTCAGGTAATAGTCGCGATCCGGCAATCCGAGGCCGCCCTGGTCGGCATCGGCGATGGTCATGTTCGAATTCTTCGGATCGGGCTGCGAGCGAAACCCGAAGAACACCCCGACGGCGGCGCGATGCAGACGAATCAGCTCCGCCTCCACCTGCTCTTTGCCGGCCAGCGCGTCCACGCGAGCCAGCTCCGGCTTTACCGGATCGTAGCCCTTTGCATCCGCCGCCTTTTCATCCATGCAGGCGTAGTAGTAATCGCCGATCCTCTGTTCCACCGGGGTTCGTGAAGCGCTCTCCACGGACGCCTTCTCGAGAATCCCGCGCAGGATTTCGCGGTTGCGGTCGGCCAGCTCGTTAAAGCGGCCCCAGCGCGACTCGTCGGGGGGGATGGGATGCGTCGCCATCCAGTTCCCGCAGGCGTACTGATAGAAGTCAACGCATGGACTCACGCTTTTGTCGAGGGCGTTGACATCCACTCCCCTGGCCGGTTTTACGTCCTGCGCGAACGCCGCGGCGATGAACGCAGCAACAACTACGGAGATGATTGAGGTTGGTCGCACCCCAACATTGTATGCGTTTTCAGCACCTCCCGCAGGTGGGGCAACCGAAGCGGCATGTAACACATCTAACCAAGTGGATGGAGACAAAAACAATGGGATGGCTATGGAAGGTTATGCCGCTCGCGGTCATGAGCGCGGCCTTGTGCCTCCCGGTTGAGGCGGCCGGTCCGGCTCAGCCCGGTTCGCTCAATGATGTGGAGGGACAGGTTACAATCGGCGGCCGAAGGGTTACACAAAAGAACATTGGCATGGCGCAGGTGCCTCCCGGCGGGGTGCTCGCCACTGAAGCGGGCAAAGCGGAGTTGTTGCTGACCCCCGGTACGGTGCTGCGGATCGCCGATAACAGCTCAGTGCGCGTGGACTCGGCGCTTCTCACCGATACGCGCGTGAGCGTAATGCGCGGTTCCGCCATGGTGGAAGCGGATCGCGTGTACCCCGAGAATCACATTCAGATTGCCGACGGCAACAGCACTACGCTGCTGGCGAAGAACGGGCTCTATCGCTTCGACGCGCAGCCAGCGGCGCTGAGCGTGCTCGCGGGAGAGGCAAAACTGACCAGTGCGGATCGCACGATTACGGTAAAGAAGTCGCATGAAGTCATGCTCGCGGCTGGCACGAAGCTCAAGGCCAGAAGCGTGGATCGGCCGAAGTACGACGAGTTGTACGCATGGAGTGACATGCGTTCGCGGTATCTGGCGAATGCCAGCGCACAAGTGGCCGAGAACTACGCCGGGGGTGGACCCGGGTGGGCCGGCACAGGATGGTACTGGGATCAGGCGTTGGGCATGTACGGTTTCATTCCCGCCGACGGCTGGTTCTACGGGCCATTCGGTTATCCGTTCTTCTCACCTTACTGGGCTGGTTACTACTGGCCAGCCGTGGGGTTCGGATATGGCGGTTACGGCTACTACGGTCGCCCGGGATTCCGGGGCGGCTATTACGGTCACGGCTATGCGGCCCATCCGGCATTCCGCGGAGGCGTCGCCGGTGGTGGCCGGGTCTCCGCTGGCCCGTCGATGCATAGTTTCGCCGGCGGAGGTCACATGGGTGGCGGCTTCGGAGGCGGTCACCGGTAAGCATCGCCGGTAAAGAAAGGCCCGCGGGTTTCGATATGATCGAGAGAACCCGTGCTGAGACGAACATTCCTCCACGCAGTGGGCGCGGTTGGAGCGGTTGGCGGCAGCGCCAGCGTTCCTCCCGCGCCTTCGCGTTTCTTCACCATCGAATCGGTCTTCATGACCAATGGCGACCAGACCACTCGCGCGCACGACTTTCTGTCGCACGCGCTGGTTCCGGCGGCGCAGCGGTTTCATCATGGCCCGCTGCTCGTATTGGAGGCCGTCGTGGCCGCGCACGTGCCGCAGCTCGCGCTGATTGCCGGCTTTCCTTCTTCCGCCGACGCCCTCGCCTTCTACACGCGCCTTCATGAGCAGGAGGGCTTCACCGCCGCTGTGCAGAAGTGGGAGAGCAGCCCGAATCCTCCGTACGAACAGACCTCCAGCGCTCTGCTCGAGGCGGCCGACTATTCGCCGGAGTTTCCCGAGCCGGCAAAGTCGCCCCGCATTTTCGAGTTGCGCGTCTATCACTCGCCGACCTGGCGGCAACTCGGCGCGCTGCACCAACGTTTCGCAGCGCGGGAAACTCCCATCTTCCACCGCTGTGGCATCCACCCGGTGCTTTACGCGTCCACCGCAATCGGCCCCAATTTGCCGAACCTGACCTACCTGATCCCCTTTGACGACCTGGCTGCGCGCGAGAAAGCCTGGAACGCTTTCACGGCGGACGCCGAGTGGCAAAAAGTTCGCACCGAGTCGGTGGCGAAGGATGGAGAGATCGTCGGTTCGATCCAGATCTCGTTGTTCCGGGCAACGGCGTACTCGCCATTCCGGTAGGTAGCTGCGACATCTCACAGGCTCAAGCCTGTGCCACCTCTGCCCTAATCCAGCAGATGCCCCATCTTCTCTTTCTTGGTCTGCAGGTAGCCGGTGTTACGCGCCTGCGCGCCGGCGACGCAGGGCACCCGTTCCACCACCTGAATTCCCGCTCGCTCCAGCGCCTCGATCTTCTCCGGATTATTTGAGAGCAGGCGCACGCGGTTTGCGCCGAAAAAGCGCAGGATCTCGGCGGGCATCTGGTAGCTGCGCAGATCGGCCTCGAATCCCAGCCTCTCGTTCGCCTCGACGGTATCGGCGCCGGCGTCCTGCAGCTCATAAGCGCGCAGCTTGTTCAGCAGCCCGATGCCGCGCCCTTCCTGATGTTCGTAGACGATCAGGCCGCGGCCCTCGCGCGCGATCAGCTCCAGCGACAGCTCCAGTTGCGAGCGGCAATCGCAGCGCAGGCTGTGGAACACGTCGCCGGTGAGGCACTCGGAGTGGATACGCACCAGCAGCGGCTCGGGCGAGCTCAGGTCGCCCATGCCCAGCACCACCGCTTCTTCCGACTGGCCGTCCGCGGCGCCCTCGAATCCGTAGATTCGAAAGTGCCCGAACTCGGTCGGGAAGTCCGCTTCGGCGACTTTGGTCAGAACCAATACAGGAGAGGCTGCCATGAAAACGCAGGTACTGCTTTAATTATAGTGATCGGGCATACGCGCGATGACACAGCAGTATCTGCTCATCCTGATGGTGAAGGTGGCGGTGGCCGCGTCTCTGGCCAGCGTGCTCTCCCGGTCCACTGCCTTTCAGCGAATGCTGGTGCGCGACGACCGCACACTGATGCAACGCGTGCACCTGTCCTTGTTCCTGTCGCTGTTCTTCGGCGCCAGTGTAGCCACGCGCTTCCTGCCCGGGTACGACGCGGTGGATCTGGGTCTGGAAGGCAGCCTGATGGCCGGCCTGATCGGCGGATACTTCAGCGGACTGCTCTCCGGCGTACTGATTTCGTTGCCGGCATTCATCGCGGGCGAGTTCATGTCCATGCCGCTGTTCGCCGGCATCGGCGTGCTGGGCGGTTTGATGCGCGACATCGCGCCCGACCGCGAGGACGTCTGGCGCTTCTCCCCGTTCTTCGACCTCAGCCTGTGGCAGCTTCTTCGGCGGCGCCAGGACCTGAAGCGCTCGGCGTTCCGCATCGCCTGCCTGCTGGTGATCGTCTTTGCCGACATTCTGCGCTATGGCGTGGCCATCTTGTTTCGCCCACATGGCGTGTTCACGCTCGCTCCGCCTTCGCTTCACCCGTCGTGGCTGGCCGTGGCCGCCACCTTTGTCAGCACCATCTTCGCCGTCACCATCCCGCTGAAGATCTGGAACAATTTCCGCAACGAGAAAAAGCTGGAGGCGCAGCAGCGGCGGCTGAATGAGGCGCGGCTGGCGGCGCTCACCAGCCAGATCAATCCGCACTTTCTGTTCAACACGCTGAACACGGTATCGTCGCTCATTCGCACCAGTCCGGAGGAAGCCCGCCGCATGGTCTACAAACTTTCCAGCATCCTGCGGCGGTTGTTGCGCAACACGGAGAACTTCACGCCCCTGCGCGACGAAATGGCCTTCATCGAGAACTACATGGCCATCGAACTGGTGCGCTTCGGCGAAAAGCTGCGTTTCGTGAAAGAGATCGAGGAAGACACCCTCGACCGGCTGGTGCCCAGCATGCTCCTGCAGCCGCTCATCGAGAACAGCATCCGGCACGGCCTGAGCAGCAAAGTGGAGGGCGGAACCGTCCGCGTAAGCAGCCGTCTGGACGGCGGACGCATTCATCTGCTGGTGGAAGACGACGGCGTGGGCATCTCCGAAGCGCGGCTGACGAATCTGTTCGAGCAGGGCATCGGCATCAGCAACGTCAACGAGCGGCTGAAGGTGCTTTTCGGAGACGACGGCTATCGCATGTGGATCGACAGCAAACCCGGCGAGGGCACGCGAACCGGTATCGAGATTCCCGAGCTGCAGGCCAGCGTGGCGGCGGCTTCGTAGAGGAGAGAGGGGAGGACAATTATGTTTACGTGGCGATGGGCTCCGCTTGCCGGGGCACTGGTATTCGCCGCTTGGCCGGGCGAGGCGCAATCGATCACCGCGTCGCGCACCGCGGGGGTCGAAGACAGCGTGCGCGGGTTCGCCCGGCTTGTGGCTCACGACGTCAGCGAGGAAGGTCCGGCGGCATGGCGGCGGTACTTCGCCGACACTCCCTCGTTCTTCATGGCCTCCGAGGGCCGGCTGGTGTTTCCGGACAGCGCCTCGGCGATCGCGGGGATTCGCGACTTCGCGCGGACCATCCAGCGCATGGAGTTGCAATGGGGCGACGACCTGCGGGTCGATCCGCTGACGCCGGACCTGGCGGTGATGGCGGCTTCGTGGCATGAAATCCGCGTCGGCACCGGCGGGGAGCGGGTGGATCAGCGCGGGTTCTTTACCGGGGTGGTGGAACGTCGAGAAGGCCGCTGGCGGTTTCGAGATGCCCACTGGTCGGTAGCCGGTCCCGAGAAGTGATCCGCGCCCTGCTGTTCGATCTCGGCAATACCATCGTGCCTTTCGATTTCCGGCGCGGTTACGCCCGCCTGGAACAACTGTGTCCGCTCGCCGCCGCGGAAATCCCCGCACGCCTGGGGCGCGGCGATCTGGTTCACCGCTTCGAGACCGGGCATATCGAGCCCCGCGAATTCGTCGCGCGCCTGTGCGCGGAGCTGGACATGACCATGACATACGCGGACTTCTGCGAGCTATGGTCGAGCATCTTCCTCCCCGGCGCGCTGATTCCGGATTCGCTGCTGGCGGCGCTCGCGCGGCGCTATCGCATGATACTGGTGTCCAACACGAACCCGATCCATTTCGAAATGGTGCGTGCGAACTACCCGGAAGTCGAGCGATTTCACGATTTCGTGTTGTCCTGCGAAGTGGGCGCGCTCAAGCCATCGCCGGAAATCTACCGGTCGGCCCTCGCTCGCGCCGGCTGCGCAGCCGCCGAATGCTTCTTTGTGGACGACCTGGCCGTGTGCGTCGAAGGAGCCCGGCGGGAAGGTATCGATGCCGTCAGATTCGAATCGCTTGAACAGCTCGAGCGAGATCTCCGGGCGCGGGGGGTGGAGTGGTGATGGGCACGGATGCGAGCATCCGCGGGTGTTATCCGGCTTGAGCACGGCGATCCTGGCAGCGCAGCCTCAGAGTGGCCGACGATTCTCGCGGAGCCATCGGTAAGCGCTGCGGCGTTTACAGGTTCTATCTTGGGAATTGGCCGGACAATCTGGCGCGCCGCGTCTCGGAATCCAGCAACCAGGCCGTTCGCGAACGCCTTCACCCAAGTATTCTATTTCAATGGAGATGATCAACTGAGTAATACGCGACGTGCCTTGGTTCCAGCGGGTGGCGGATACGCCGCGAGCGCATGGGAGATCGGCCTCATTACAGGGATGGCGGACGCAGGTCTCGACGTTCGAGACGCTGACCTTTTCGTAGGAACCTCCTCCGGTTCCAGGGTCGCGCTCCATCTTGCGAGCGGAGTCGCGCACGAAGAAGTATTTCAAAGACGCCTTCGCCCAGGCCCTCCGTCTGCGGAGCGGCCTCCTGCGGTTGACTGGGTAGAACTTCGCGACGGCCCAGCTCGTGCGAAGCAGGCTGGCGGCGGTTCAACTGAAATTCTCCGGAGATATGGATTGCTGGCGCTGGCCGCCGCTTTGGGAAGGGATGGTTCAACCCGACGAGAAATCGTCGCGGCGCAGCTTCCCATGGATACTTGGCCGGAACAAAAGGTGCTGATTGTCACCGTCAATGCGGACACGGGAGAGCGACGCGCCTTCGATCGCAACAGTGGCATCGATCTGGTGGACGCGGTAATTGCCAGCACCGCTTCTTTCGGCTGGCCGCCCACCCTGTTTCAAGGCCAGCATTATATTGATGGCGGGTTCTATTCCTCTGACAACGCGGATCTGGCGACTGGCTTCGATCGAGTAATGGTCCTCGCGCTCCAACCAGGTCCTTTGGGCGTTCCTTCCATGAGTTTGGTCAAGCTTGACGCCGCAGTAAATACGCTACGGAGCGGCGGTGCACAGGTGGAGGTCATACATCCCGATGAAGATACCCTGGCGGCGCTCGCTTCGGCTGGTGGCGTCATGAACCCGGCAATTTCTGCGCTAGCCGCCAGGGCAGGGCGCTTACAAGGCGGACGTATCGTAAGCGAACGTATCTCGTCGTTTTGGAGGTAGAAAGCGCCAGACTTGTTCGGTGACCGCTCCAGGAACTTCCGGAAAGTTGGACGGAAAGGTCGATCACTCGCGATCAGTCGAGCAGTGTTTACCAACATCTTTGGCCGCCAACCAACGCTCCGGTCGGATCACGGGCCACTCGGAAAGAGCAGCGCCTTAGGTTGACGCCCGTGGGGCGGGACTGCCAGTCTTCCTCCGCGAACCTATTCGCAGAGCACGTCGGCCATGGTGGGCGCCGGCCCGCCGCGTGTCTCCAGATATCTCATCAACGCCGCTTCCGATCCATCGAAGAAGTTCTCCGCAAGCTGGCGAACGGCCACGCGCCGCAGGACCTCCCTTGTCACCGCGGGCGAATAGACAAAGTGCCGCCCCTGCTTCTGGCGGGTGACCGCGCCCTTTCGCAGCAACCGCTCGAGCAGAGTCATCACGGTGGTGTAGGCCAGCGGTTTCTGTGACGCAAGCCTCTGCTGCACGTCGCTGACATTACCCTCGCCGAGCGTCCACAGGGCCCTCAGGCACTGCAGTTCGAGCGGCGGCGGCATCTCTCGCGCTTTTCCGTTGCTGTTCACTACTCCCGGCGTAATGCCTCCTGCAGCCTCTCCCCAAACAGCGATCCGCTTACCGGCTGTGGCGCGCGACGGTCCGCTGGCGGGGTTAAAGCAGGATTCGCCGGGGCTACCGACGGCGGCGAAGCAGGTCCCGCCTCCTCCGGAGCTGGCGCTTCCAGGAATCGCGCCTTCTTGAGAACCACGCGCTCCAGCGGCGCAATATAGCCGGTCCAGCAGCCCGACGCGTGCCGGTCGTGCGCGATCGCCGCCCGCATGCACTCCATCTTCGAGTCCAGGTTGTCGAGGTGATGGAGCAGCAGCGCCTCCGGAAACAAGGGCACGCGCGGAGAACCGAACTCGAGCTCCCCGTGATGGCTGATCAGCATGTGCTCGAGAAGCGTCCGCGTCTCCTTCGGAAACTCCGGCAACCGCGCCAGCTTCTCATCGATCATGCGCAGACCGATCACAATGTGCCCCAGCAGTTGCCCTTCGCTGGAATAGCCGAAGCTGCGGTCGAAGGTGAGCTCGCGCGTCTTGCCGACATCGTGCAGAATCACGCCCGCCAGCAGCAGATCCAGATCGATATCACGATAATGGCCCGCGGTCATCCGCGCCAGTTTGCACAGCGAAAGAACGTGCTCAATCAAACCGCCCAGAAACGCATGGTGCACGCTCTTGGCCGCCGGCGCCGCGCGGTACGCCGCGGCAATCTGCTCGTCGTCCATGAACGCATCCAGCAGCGCGCGCAGGTGCGGGTTCCCAATCCCCGAGACGATGCCGCGCAGCTCCGCGAACATTTCCTCCGGGCTGCGTTCCGAGCACGGGAAGTAGTCGGCGAAATCCACTTCCCGGTCCTCCACCCGCACCATCTTGTGAATGGTGAACTGCGGACGGTTCTGATACACCTGCATCAGTCCCCTGACGCGCACGAAATCGTCGCGCTCGAACGTGTCCAGCACGTCGGCGACGTTGTCCCACATTTTGGCGTCGATCTCGCCGGTGCGGTCGCCCAGCAGCAGAGACAGATAGGGTTCGCCGGTCTTCTTCTGCCGGATATCCTTGGACTGCACCAGAAAGACGCCGGTGACCACCTGGTTCGGTTGCAGGTCGCCGATATAGGGAGATTTCATCCGTGGCTACTTTTTCGAAGAAACGCTGCTGCTGGAACTGCTGCCGGAAGTGGTGCCTGGAATGGGCATGCCCAGCAGGTGCTTGTGGCGCTTCTTGCCGGCGGACACCTCTTCCTTAGACACGGTTTCGGGCCTGAGCTGAGCTGCGTCCATCCATGTGGTGTCTTTGCCGGGCGCCGCGCCTGTGTCGACGTATCCTTTCTTGATCTCCAGGAAGGCGGTCTCGCGCAGTTTGGTGAGATAGGCGCGCAGAGCCGGCTGCATTTTAGGCTGATAGATCCGGTCCATGATCTCCGGCTCGGCTTCATCCAGCGTGGCCTGTCCGGCTTTCTGGTGCTTTTCCACTTTGAGAATAAGGAAGCCTTTCTGCGCGTGAATCGGGTCCGTAATGTAGCCGTCGGGCTGCGTCCATATCGCGTCTTCGAGGCTCTGCTGCAATTCGCTCTTCTTAAAAGCGCCCAGATCGCCATACTGCTCGCGGGTTACCGCGTCGGAGTTTTCATGGGCCAGATCGGCGAACCGCTCGCCGCCGCGCGCCCTCTTCACCAGGTCCTCGGCCTTCTTCTTCGCCGCCGCAATACCCGCCTCGTCTTTGCCGTCGGTGGAGATGAGAATCTCGCGCAGGAAAATCTTTTCGTCGCGCACGAACTCCGTTTTGTGCGCCTCGTAGTATTGTTCGACCTGCTTGTGGTCGATGGACAGACGTTCCTGCACCTCCTGGCGAACTACGCGCTCGGTGAGCAGGTTGTTGCTGATGTCGGACTTGAAGTCCTCGAAGGGCTCACCGGTCTGCTGGTGGACCATTTCGTGGAACCTCTCGACGTCCGGCTCATTCACCTGCTTTTGCAGATTGGCCAGATACTTGGAAACGTCGTTGTCTACTTTGATGTCCAGGTCCTTGGCCTTCTGGATGAGCAGGAGCTGATCGATGCGGTTTCGCAGCTCGTCTTTCTGGTGTTCCTCCATGAACTTCTGGATCTGCGCGGAGGGCATGCCCTGCTTGACCAGATCGGCGTGCGCCTCGCGGCGGGTTTTCTCGAGATCGGTGTTGGTAACGATGTCGCCGTTGACCTTGGCGACCACCTCCTCCATCACCTCCACAGCGCCGAATAGAGGCGCACCAAGGGCCAGCGCGACGGCAAACAGGGGGAACTTCATAAGAGCCATTATCGCCCATCCGGTGGCCAGCTCTACATGTGTAAGAGAGTGCTCAGGTGTGGCCGCGGGTCACGCTCAATCCGATACGGCCAGCTCGCCGGGCACGATTCGTCGCGTGCGGGGGAGCACGCCGCGCCGGGCCAGAAGGCCCATCGCAGTCAGAAGGCCCACGAAGACCACAAGCTTGATGGCATCCTGAGTGCGTCCCCGCGGCAGGGTTGCCCATAGCACGCCGGCGACGGGCTGCGCCACCGCGACGGCCCACACCGAGCCGTAGAAATAGCGGCGTTCGTGTCCCTCGCCTTTGGTCGATGGCCTTACGCGCGGGAGAATGCCGAATAGTCCGAGCAGCCAGATGGCGCCCGCGAGCGGGAAATAGGCGGTCTCGTAGATCTGACGAAGCTGCCAGTGCCCGGTGGCCACCGCCTCCGCGAGCCCAGCCGCGTTGAGGAGGGCATAGGGGATCACCGCGCTCCACGCGAACGTGTAGCAGATGCGCCGGTACAGCGGGTTCGGTTTGTCCTCGGTGAAGCGAATGATGTAGGGCCGCGGTTCCACGCCCGGAAGCTGGCCGCGCAGTCCGGCGAGGGCCGTGCCCAGCAGCACCGCGCCCAGCCACAAAGCCATCCCGCGGTTGAAGCCGTAAGCGAAGAGCTGGAAGATCAGCGGTCCCGGCGCGATGAAGAAGACGAAGATCCAGATGGGCCAGTGGGCGAGCCGATAGTACGGCTTGTTGCGCTCGCGAATGCGGCGCGCGCTGGCCAGCTCGATGCGAACGTCCGAGGGCAAAATATAGTAGATCACAGTGCGGAGAAAGCGCACGAGGGCGCATGATAAGTGTTAAGCTACAGTTTACGGAGCGCCGGGGGTGCGGATCGCAAGTTTCGCGCACAAGGGTCTGAAGAAACTCTATCTGGAGGACAACGCCAGGGGAGTGCCGCCCGAGGCGGTCGACAAACTGCGCAAGATGTTCGCCTGGCTGGACAACATGGAGGCGCCCGGCGAGTTGCTCTCGCTCCCTGCCTGGAAGCCCCATGTGCTGAAGGGGGACAGGCACCACACGTGGAGCCTCAGCGTCAGCCGAAACCGCCGTTTGACGTTTCGCATCGACATCGGCGAAGAGCAGATTGTCGATCTGAACCTCGAGGACTATCACTGAGAAAGGACCACACCGCCCAATGCCCATGAAGAACCCCCCTCATCCAGGCGATTTCATCAGGACGGAGATCATCCGGCCCGCGGGCCTGTCGGTGACATCGGCCGCGGCTGCTCTTCGTGTTTCGCGCCCCGCTCTGTCCAGCCTCCTCAACGGCAAGGCCGATCTTTCCGGAAACATGGCGCTGCGCATTGAGAAGGCCTTCGGTGTGAAGATGGACACGTTGATGCGAATGCAGACATCCTGGAACATTGCGCAGGCGCGGCGGCGCGAAGGTCAGGTCCGGGTTTCCCGCTTTCGCATCGAGGCCTGACGTGACGGGAACCGGTACTCCATGAAGGCGTTGTTGTTGTCCGAATACAAGCGGCTCGACATTGCGGACGTTCCGGTGCCCGATCCCGGGCCCGGCGAGGTTCTCATCCGCGTGGCCGCGTGCGGCATTTGCGGCAGCGACGCC
>Ga0326727_10024646_pt1 | contig 11349 bp, 8 predicted proteins | sample MB2enrmetagenome_FD_207643 | JGI IMG/M metagenome (GOLD analysis project Ga0326727, IMG submission 207643) | Lab enriched peat soil microbial communities from McLean, Ithaca, NY, United States - MB29MY | ecosystem: Environmental > Terrestrial > Soil > Wetlands > Peat | place: USA: New York... | reverse complement strand
TTTCCCAAACTTGTGCACAAACCAGAACGAAGTTAGCTTTGAGTTAAGAATACCCAAAATACATTCCGGCGATTCTTTGAAGTTGATTATGTTCATCGAATTAAGATCATTGAGTGCTGTTTCTTCAGCAATACAAGCATTAATACAATAAGGTGGTTTGCTTGGGATTTGCCTGACGAGAATACGTTTCGTTGAAAACAGATTAAAATCATTTCTTGGAGCCGCCAAATTATCACCATATTTCAGAAACTCGCCGCCCCAATTCAGACGGTATCGGCAGACATCGCGGCCATCTAGGTATTTAATATACTTATTGGAAATTTTTAACGTCGAATGATAGATACGTTTTTCCTTCATTGCCAACGTTTGAGGCGGAGTGCCTTTCCCTACTTCGTATGCTTTTAAGCCAGCTCTCACATCAGCTGTTTGCTCAAGAGGAATCGAGAGACTGTCGATTTTGTTTATGAGACTCGCTACGCCAGTACCCTTAAATGCTTCGATATTGATAACAAAATCACGCAATGACAAAAAATATTCACAATCAGTTTCTACAATGAGTTGAAAGCTATCTGTATATTCGAAAAGTTTTAACCGCGGGTTATCTAACGCTTTTCTGAAAAGTATTATCGAACTATCCACTTCCGCGGTTTCAAAAACGCGTGAATAGAAATTAACTATTGTAATATTGGACTGAGCTAAAACGAACTGTCGTAATAATCTGTTCGTATTTATTGTTAGCCAATTATTTGGAGTAATAAAACAGAGAAAACCATCAGGTTTTAAAAGGTTTGTCCCTTTTTCAATAAACAGCGGATATGAATTTACCTGATATTCTGCTAACCGATAATTTGCATAATAATATTTTTTCTCTTCCTTGGTTATACCCTTCAATTGACTATTTCTTGCAAAAATGTAAGGAGGATTTGCGATTACTACATCAAAACCCCCTTTCTCATGAAAAACTTCTGCGAAATAAATCTCAAAATCAAAAATATTTTTATTGTTTGTTAAACTTCTAATTTGATGCTCAATCTGCTCACGTAAATCAATTTTTTTCTTTACATTCGTTTCAATAAAATACATCTCTTTGAGTTGTCCGAGATTATCGCTAAACATGTCTCCTTTTACTTTGCCAACGCCTGAAAGCGAATTGCCACAAACTATTTTATAGTCCAGGTTCGGCAGTGGCTGGATTTGTTCGATATCGTCTTCATCCACCACCAGAGAGAGCCAAAGACGAAGTTTAGCGATTTCAACGGCGCTGGGGTCAATATCTACACCGTAAATACTATTTTGGATGGCATGTCTTTTAAAGGCATAATGCGTTCTTCCTGTTTTATCCGGCATATAAGTTGTTAACGTACTTCTGGCACGAACTATCTCTGTCATCATACCAACGGGAAAGGCACCGGAACCGATGGCAGGATCACAAACGCGGATTCTGTCAAGAGCTTCATCTAACAGGGCTGCGTTATCCTCGATATTTTTTAGTTTTATACCGTATAAAGTCGTCTTTAACTTTCCCTGCTCAATTTCATTCTGTTTTTTAACCGCCGCTTGATCATGCTCAATTGCAGCATCTCCGATTCTGACCAAATCTTCAATGTCTTCCCGTGGTATCCGGTTGATGTGACCATCGGTTTTTAAAGCCTGCTGCTTAACAGCAGGTGCGCCAAAAAGCTTTAAATTAACCGGTTTTACTTTTGCTAGGGCAACTTCGCCAGTGTTTACCGCAGTATCAAGGTAATTAATCAGGCTTTCCTGACACATGTAATGAACAATTTCACGAGGAGTATAATAGGTGCCTTTGGATTTACGGTCTTTTATTTCCAGTAAATTCTCAAAAACCTTCCCAAGCATCTCCGGGTCAACAGCTACCTCTTTTTCAAGAGGCTCATCTTCTTTGACAGTAAAATTATAGCGGTCAAAAATATCCAGAATTCCGTTGCCGGTATCACCTTCAACGGTTTTTTCAATGTTAGAGAAAAGTTCGTTGGGTAAAAGAATATCCACTTTAACCCAATCATAATCTTGAACCGGGTCAAAGAGACCACCGTTCAGAAAGGGAATTTTGCACTGGAAACGGAGATAATACGCCGGGTCAACCGTTCCACGGTCCTGTTTAGCAAGGGCATCATAAAAAAGATACTCTAAATAACCGTTGAAAAAATTAGATTTGTTATTGGCAGCTTTATCAAATAAAGTGCGCAGGAAACGTCTATCCCCGTCGCCCCATCTACTGTCTTGAGGAACGCCTAACCAGCCTTTTTTCTGAAGGAAATAGAGAAATACAATCTGACCTAAGAGCTTTTTAGCGAAACTGACTGTGTCTATATTCTTTTTAATAAATTCCTTATTTACAGAATCATTTTCAGCGACCAGTATATCCAGGGATTCTTTGACGCTAATATAGAGCAGCTTGTATTTTTCAAAGAACTCTTTGGTGACAACCTCAACGCTGAACGCTCTTTGAAAGTCAGTAAGTGTTGGATTTTGAGCGTCATTCTGTAAGATTGAAAGAAACTGATTTTGGGCTGTATGACTGCTTTCATTTTGACCAACAAGAAAGGAATAACGGCGCGCTGGTGTAAGCTCAATCTCCGTTTTGATTCTGCCGGAAGGGGTACTGCCAAGACTATATTCCATTTTAACCAAAGAAAACCGCCAGTCTTCAGGGTCGGTGGAAACAAAAGCGACAAGCGCAGCATTTTTATTATGCTCATCGAGATAACGCGCGACAAAATTTCTCTGCCGGGTGCGGCCATACCCCAAAGATGATTCCTTTTTCAAATTGACGATAAGAACGTCAATATCGTTTTCGCCATCATTGTATTTCCCGATGCGCTCAATAGAATTGATATAAGGCTGAAAAGCGCCGGCATTGGGGATACGGTTACCTGCCCAAAGGAAATTATTAGACTCATCCAAATGATTAACGAGATTCTTGCTGAAATTAACAAATCGGTTTTTGTCAAAAGAGTTTTCAAAGGTACTGGTAATAAGTTTGGCGGCCGTCTGTTTATCCATAATTCTCCTAGTTACTTACCCACCAGGTATTCAGACAGTATAATTTCCCGCGGACCGGATGTTTGAGCAGCGTTTTCTGAAGCTGTTCCCTGGAAAAACTCAGGTGCGATTTTTAACTTGAGTTTAGCCAATATTTTTAACGGATTGATACCATTTTTAGCATCTTTCTGAAATTCACTAACCAACGTTTTAAGGGTATGGCCTGGTAGTGCTGTAGCCAACGGCAAGATTACCGTGGACCAGGAGAACAAGGTATTATCGATGTGGGAAGTTTTACATACGCCGGCACCGACCACCACAACCCCGGCCACTACCACTACTTCTCCTTAATAAGTAAAAGAAGAGAATTAAAGATAAGTTTGAAACCGGCGGATAAATTATAAAATCCGCCGGTTTCTGTTTACCGGGGATTCAATCTGAACTTCCAGATTGATTCGACTTCCCATGGAAATACCAATAATATTCGCCTCATTTAATTTGAACTCTTTGATTAGAGATGTCTTATTTGCGCTCATTATTTCGATTGAATCTGGAGCGATGGGTTTATCCTTGAGGCCAGTCCGTGGTTGCAAATCAAAGGACTTTGTATTTTGCGCTAGAGAGCCAATTAGTCACTGATTTTTTGTTATCATGGCTACAGACAACGGCTTCCTCGACCCTTAAAAGTTCATTAACCCATAATTGAAATCAACGCAAACTGCAATGTATCTGAAAGAAAATTAATATGATTGTTATATGTTGATAATATTTCAGAAACATCTCTTCTTTAAACTAATATTGTAGGCAAACGTATTACCGTTTAGTTTTAGAAAACAATATTGCCAAGAGAGCCTCGCAACATCGAGCTTTTCGTTGAAGATAAGGATAAAATGGAAAGTGTAGTTACCAGAATGAAAGTAGATGATTCCGGAGGTAGGTCGAAAAATAAAGAATTATTATTGAACGACCTCTACATTGATCCCATCGGCTACCAGGTTAAAATTGGGCAAAAAGAAATAGATTTAACAGTAAAAGAATTTAACTTACTTTATCTCTTCGCCAGGCATGTTGGAAAGGTAGTAAAGCGGTCAGAAATCCTTCAGGTTATTTCAACTCCAAATATGAGCGATCAGGAAAGATCGATTAACATCATAATATGCCGTCTCAGGAAAAAACTTGAGGTCAACCCACATCGGCCAAGATTGTTGGTTTCAGTAAAAGGTCTCGGATATAGACTCAAAGAACAGAAACCTATGTAAAAATGAATCTTATCAATACTAAGTCGGGATATTAATTGCAGGAGTCATAGGCTTATGGGGATGAAGAAAGTTGAAGCGATTATACGTGAAGAAAAGCTGGAAAGAGTAAAGTCTTTACTTGAGAATGGCGGCTACTTCGGCATGACAATCAGTGAAGTCCAAGGTCGGGGCAAACAAAAAGGTCTTACCATGAAGTGGGGTTCCAAAGAAATTCGATATGACATGTTACCTAAACTGAAAATTGAGATGGTGGTCATAGATGAAGATGTGTCGCCAGTGGTGGATGCCATTGTAAAGGGAGCGAGAACAGGAGAGATTGGTGACGGGAAAATCTTTGTCTTTCCTATCGAAGATGCAATACGCGTACGTACAGGTGATTCCGGCGCTAGCGCAGTATAAGGAACCACGAACAAGCTCGCGGTTCTTTAAGAATTCTAGCTTCGCTTGACCTAAAGTTGGGTAATTATATTTAAAACGAGCGAATATCCCTGCCGTTTATATTCGCCCATGTGCAAGCACGTAATGCACTGCCCTTCGGGTTTTGAATAGATTAACGTAAAAGTTTGGTATTTGAAAAATTTAGTAATTTGCTCCTGTTGGCAATTTTTAAAGAAAGCTGAATGAAAAACGATAATTACAAATCACCCAAAGGCATCAAGAGAACTTTAAATCTTACCTCACTTACAATAAACGCAATGGCACTTATTGCCCCTGGAGCTTTTCTTTGGACAACGTTCCAAATCCAAGCTGCTCAAATGAATGGGTCTGTATCTACTGCTGGCGAAATGTGGACCGGTTTAGTAGCTGCCCTCGTTTTAGCATTTTTTACAGCTGTTTCGTATGGGGAACTCGCTGATATCTACCCCAGGGCGGGTAACGGTTCATCATATTATTTCGCCGAGGCCGCTTTTTTAGAAAAAGAGGAACCTTCTCAAAGACAGTGGGCTCGAATTGCCAAATTCGTTATCGGATGGATTTCCCATCTATATTATTGGATATACCCGGGAATTATGGTAGCTTTCAGTGCTACTTTGATCGTGTACATTTTTGGTTTGTTCGGGATACCTCTTATGATGTGGGAAAAAATACTCGCTGCTGCCGTATTCGCAATAATCAATGGATATATCGCTTACCGTGGTATTACCGGGTCTACGATTACTTCAGTAGTAATTAATGGCATTCAATTGGTTTCACTGTTAACATTTTCAGTTTTGGCGATTATATACAGGCTTTCTCATCCTGGCTTAGGCTACGTAACGACAGTGCCCTCAATTCTACTTCCTCATAATTTCACCAATGTGATATTCCAATCGACAATTGCCATCCTGTTGTTAGTGGGGTTCGAGTCCGTAACCGCCTTTGGCGCAGAGGCAATCAATCCAAAAAAAGATATTAGGCGAGCTATTCTACTCTCTCTGCTAATACAAGGAGTTTTTGTTTATTTGTTTGAATATTTCGCTGCCAATTATTTTGTTAGCACACAGCTAACTTCGAAGAGCACGAATGGTGTTATTGCCAGTGGTTATTCAGCGGCGGCTGCTTCAGGTGCTCCAATTGGAGATATGATACGACTAATTGGAGACAAAATGCTTGGAGGTACAGGACTTATTTTGGTTCTGGTCATGGCATGCACCGTTGTCTTGGCCCTGATTGGAACAACTTTGGCATGTTTGAACACCGGCGTCCGAATCACCTATGCTATGAGTAAAGATAAGGAACTTCCATCGATTTTCGGGTTATTGCACGGCCGTTTTGCCACGCCGCAATGGGGTATATGGATTCTTGTAATTGTATCGGCAATTTTGGGAGCTTACGGTGCAATAAATGTTGACCACCTAACGCAGATTACATTGGCATCCAATACTGGCACATTCCTCGTGTATGGGTTTACGAATCTTATTGCATTAATTGCCTTTTGGAGCCGACCCAAGGCGACATTTATTAAACACATACTTGTTCCGTTACTTGGTGTTTTTGCTAATCTGATGATGCTCTTGGGGGTAATAGTTTTAAGTTTCAAAGCCGGTGGCAACACATCACGAGATACAACCATAGCTTTAGCAATGGTCATAGTTTGGTTGTTAATAGGGATCATCTGGTTTATTTTTAATACTCGAAACCGAGGCCATAACATATTAGTCCCCAACCAGAGGAGACCACACGAACTCGATGATTTCAATGATTTGAATTGAAGTTTCTTTTCGCAAATATTTTAGCTGTTTATAAAGCCAATCTTTCGCATTTTTCAATTTAATTTTGCATCAGTAATTGTAAGACATCAACGATTGGATGTTTTATTGGTTATTTGAGTTTATAACCGAGCCCCCTAACCGAAATGAGATGTTTGGGATGATGAGAGTCCAATTCTATTTTTTTTCTTAGTCGGCATATCATGACATCAACACCTCTGGACCTGTTGTTATTGTCTGGACTTGAAATAAATGGAAGAAGTTCAGAACGTGTCACCAGTTTTCCTCTATTAGCAGCAAACAAAAATAACAAATTGAACTCTTTTAAGGTTAGGTTTAGTTCATTTTGTCCAACTTTAACCTGATACCCGATAGGGTCTATAAAAAGGTCTCCGATGAAAAATGATTGCTGCATCGATAACATGGGTTGATCCATTGAGCTCTCCTTAGTCCTCGGTCGGAATTCTAGGAACCGTTTTTAGCAACGGTCAGAGATTCATTTAGGTTACGTTAAACTGTGTCTGGAGGATGTTGAATAGTCGGTTTTTTAAATTATAGAAGTCTCCAGATTACTATTCATTCGGTAACCAACTCCCGATTCGGTAGTGATATATTTTGGGTGGTTGGGGTCAAGTTCTAACTTGCGACGCAAGTTGCTGATATTAACGTGCAGGATATGGAATTCTTGCTCAAGACCGTATCCCCAAACTTCATTCATTAACTGGCGGTGTGTAATTACTTTACCGGAGTGCATTACCAGCGTTTTTAGAATCCCATATTCGTGTGGAGTGAGTTGTATTTTCCTGCTCCCCAAGGTTACCAAACGTTTATCAACATCTACCTTCAAATCTCCAATTATGAATATTGTTTCGTTGGTTGGTCGGTCTGCCCGACGAAGTGCCACGCGCAATCGAGCGAGTAATTCAGGAATACTAAACGGTTTGGTTAGGTAGTCATCAGCCCCAGCGTCCAGAGCCAAGATTTTATCATTTTCAGACCCTCTTACAGAAAGGATAATAATGGGTGTTTGTGTCCATTCCCTGAGTAACTTGGTGATTTCAACTCCGTCAATATCAGGCAAGCCTAAATCGAGAATTATTATATCCGGATGCTTGGTTCTAGCTACGGCAAGTCCGTCTTTACCTGAAGCAGCCTCAGAAATTTCATAAGATTGTCCACTTAATGCAATACGCAAAAAATTGCGAATGGGTTCCTCATCATCAATAATAAGGACGCGTTTATCGCTCATTTCCAGTTCCCTTTTTCAGAGTCTTTACTGGTAGCACTAATCGTATAATAGTGCCGCCACGCGGATCGTTGGCGGCATTTACAGTACCTCCATGTGCCTCTATTATGCCCTTGACAATTGACAGCCCCAGTCCGGTCCCGGCAACGCTATTCGGTCGTTGGAGGCGATAGAACTTGTCAAATACATGTTTGAGATCCTCAGGCGGAATTCCTGGTCCATGATCAACGATGGCAATTTCAACTTGCTCACCAAGCAATTCCGCATTTATATCAACGCCGGATTCTGGCGGTGAATACTTAAAAGAGTTATCAAGTATATTTATAAAAGCCTGTATCATCAAACCTGAGTCTACAAGTAGATAGGGGAGATTATCGGGTAAATTTATGTTTACTGAATGAATTCCGTGACGATTTCCGACTTGTTCCAAAGCTGCCTTAATCAAATCCTTTATATCTACTATCTCGAGCGATAACATAAGGCTCCCAGCCTCAATGCGTGACATATCCAAAAGATTCGATAGCATGTGGTTCAATCGATCAACTTCTTTCAAACCTCCATCGATGAGGTCGTGTCGTGTTTGATCATCCACTGCAGCATTTCTCTCTCTTAGCGAGTTCAAGGCATTGAGTACGGAAACCAGCGGTGTGTGTAAATCGTGAGAAATTGAGTTTAACAGTGCGGTTTGGAGCTTCTCCGTAGCACCTAAAATTTGTTCCTCATGAGCTTTTTCGGTCAACGATATTCCTTCAATTGTAACCGCGGCTAAATCAGCAAAACTCGTTAACAATTTTTCTTGCTCAACGGTTAATATAGTTTTTGTTTCTCCCGTCCAGATAGCAAGCACTCCCACTTTCCCTCGCGCGGTAGTTAACGGGATGTAACGAGCCTTGGCGTCGGGCAAAGTATCTGTTCCCAATCCCACTTGTTTATCATGTTCGTAAGACCAGACTGCCGCGGCTCGCTCATGCTCATCCAACTCTAGATTGGAGTAAGATACGTATGGGGCAAGCTCTCCTCCCTTCTCAGTGTCTGTCAGAAAAATTGTAACGTTATGTCCGAAAGTCTCACCAATACTTTTCACGATAGCATTAGCGTAAGATTCAAGATCATTTAATGTCGCAAGCTCTCTTCCTAAGGCATAAAGAGTAGTCATCTGTTGTTCATGGCGCTTTGCAATAGCAGTCTGTTGTTTCAACCTTGAGGTGAAATAGCTGATAATAATGCCCACGGCAATTAGGGCAAATAATGTCAATGTGTACTGGATATCTGCAAAAGAGTGCTTGGTTGGATTAAAGAAGTAATCAAATGCCAACACGCTGATAATGGAGACCATAACAGAAGGGCCAAGACCAAAATAAACTGCCGAGATCACTACACCGATGAGATAAAATGTTATCAAAACAGTCGGTGCCAATGAATAATGCAGTACCCAGTTAACCAGAGTTATAACGGCAACAATGCCTAGGCTGCTAAGGTACTGTCGAAAATGGAAATGATTTATACGGACTTCGTCGGGTTTCGTTTTAGACTCAGTGATTGACCCGGACACGATTTGAACATCGTAACGATCGCTCAATTGGAGTACTTGGTCTGCAGTGGAAGGACGGAACATTCTGCTCAAACGTCTTTTTGATCTAGACACTATGATTTTCGTAATATAATTCTTAATTGCAAATTCTGACAAGCTTTCTGCTACCGAATTGCCTTGTATGGTCGCTACTTTAGCGCCAAGGCGTCCTGCCAGTTTTAGGTTGTCGGAAATACGCTCTTGTTGAAAGGCTGAGAGCCGCATGTCATTCGGTGTTTCGACATGAACAGCAAACCAAACACTACCATATTGGGCGGCTACCCTTCTCCCCACCCTCACGAGGTTGGTTCCTTCCATTCCCGGACCGACACATACCAGAATGCGCTCCGATGTCGCCCAGGGTCCTCGGATAGCATTCTCATCCATGTAATTGCGGACTTGATCGTCGACACGCTCCGCAGCAGCCCGCATTGAAAGCTCGCGGAGTGCAATCAGATTACCCTTTCTGAAGAATTTTTCGATCGCTTGCCCAATTAGTTCCGGTACATAGACTTTACCCTGCCGCAAGCGTTTTATCAGTTCATCAGGCGGGAGATCAACCAGTTCGACTTCTGAAGCTTCATCGATGATGTTATCAGGGACAGATTCCTGAACCCATATCCCCGTTATCTGAGAAACTACATCTCGCAAGCTTTCGATATGTTGAACATTAAGTGTGGTGTAAACATCAATTCCCGCATCCAGCAATTCTTCAACGTCCTGGTAACGCTTGGGATGACGAGAACCATCTGCGTTTGTATGGGCAAGTTCATCGACAATCGCAAGTTGAGGTCGCCGGGCGAGGACGGCATCTAAATCCATCTCGGTTAAGACTACTCCACGATAGTCTAATTGCTTACGCGGGATTATCTCTAAACCACTTAAAAGCGCTTCAGTTTCCGCTCGTCCATGCGTTTCCACCAGTGCCACGACTGTGTCTACTTCTTTCATACGCTGGAGAGCTGATTCTAACATGGCAAAAGTTTTGCCGACACCGGCGGCATAGCCGAGGAATATTTTAAGCTTGCCACGCTTACTTTTTTCTTCCTCGGCCTTTACTCGATCGAGTAATTCATCGGGGTTGGGGCGACTATCTTGCGCTGTCATGCTTTTTTAAGTTCCGCTTAGTTTGTCCATTTTATAGTTTTATTTTTGTCATAGCTAAAAAATAGCTACTTAAGAGCATCGAGCGACAAATTGAGTTTTAGAACATTAACATGGGGCTCTCCTAAGAAACCAAGCTGACGTCCGGTAGTGGCTTTTTTAACTAACGCCTGTACCACTTCCACACTTAGTCCACGGTCCCTTGCTACTCTTGCTTCCTGATAATCTGCAGCTGCAATACTGATATCAGGGTCCAGTCCGCTTCCCGATGAAGTTACTAAATCGACCGGAATGGGTGCGGTATTATTCGGGTCGACTGCTTTTAGGGCATCAATTCTGGCTTGAACCTCGTCTATCAAAGCCGGGTTGGACGGACCCAGGTTTGAACCGGAAGAAGTGGCAGCATTGTACGGGAAAGTAGCTGTCGCCGATAGCCTTCCCCAGAAATAAGACGGATCGCTGAAAGGCTGCCCTATAAGCTCTGAACCTTCCACCGTTCCACCTGTAGTTATCAACGTTCCGTTAACCTGGTTGTGAAAGAATAACTGCCCGATTCCAGTCACGCACAGCGGATAAATCACTCCACATAACAGCGTGAAAGCGACCAGGAATATCGCGGCATATTTTAATTGACGTAACATCTTATTTGTCTCCTTATGCTATATGCAGGGCCACTAACAGCATGTCGATTAGCTTAATTCCGATAAACGGAGCAATCACCCCGCCGAGACCATAAATAAACAAATTATCCCGTAGCAAACGTGCTGCTCCTACTGCCCTGTACGGTACACCGCGTAATGCTAGTGGCACTAGAGCCATGATAATCAGCGCGTTGAAGATTACGGCGGATAATACGGCGCTTTCCGGTGTTGCCAGGTGCATTACATTCAGTGCTTTCAAGGCCGGCAATGTGCCCCCGAAAGCCGCCGGTATAATGGCAAAATACTTTGATACGTCATTAGCGATGCTGAATGT
>Ga0326727_10024645_pt1 | contig 11351 bp, 10 predicted proteins | sample MB2enrmetagenome_FD_207643 | JGI IMG/M metagenome (GOLD analysis project Ga0326727, IMG submission 207643) | Lab enriched peat soil microbial communities from McLean, Ithaca, NY, United States - MB29MY | ecosystem: Environmental > Terrestrial > Soil > Wetlands > Peat | place: USA: New York... | reverse complement strand
CTTCGAGCTGAGCCAGGTCAATCCGCAAGCGCGAACACTTCGGGACGTCGTTGCGGCCTTGGAGGCCGCCGGCGTCGAATTCCTGCCGACGATGGAAAACATATCGCGCGGCGGCGTGCGCATAAAATGGAACGGTGCCGGACGAGGTAAGGCGCCTTAGTTCCCTGGATCGCAACGGGAGTGCCAGCCGCCTCGCGGCTATATCTTTGCGCGCTCGTTCAAAATTGCGCGAGCGGGGATGATTCCGCCGCCGCCTCTTCCCAATAAGCGGATGGGAAGACAGGCGAGGCAGAGATGCCGGGATCCCCGGACAGCGGCACAGGCACGAAAGAAGTCGCACTTGCTCTTCAAGGCGGCGGCGCACACGGCGCCTTCACCTGGGGTGTGCTCGACCGGCTGCTCGAGGACGGCCGCGTGACCTTCGAAGCCATCAGCGGTACAAGCGCCGGGGCGATGAACGCGGTCGTCATGGTGGACGGTCTCATGCTCGATGGCAGCCGCGGCGCGCGAGAGAAGCTGCGCCAGTTTTGGCGCGCAATAAGCGACGGGGCGAAATTCACTCCCATTCAGCGCGCGCCTCTCGATATGTTGATGGGAAATTGGACGCTGGACAGCTCGCCCGGCTACAACTTCCTCGATTGGCTCAGCAAATTCGCAAGCCCCTACGAGCTCAATCCGTTCAATCTCAATCCGCTCAGGGACCTGCTCGCCGGAACCGTCGATTTCGAACGCGTGCGGGCGTGCTTGAAGCCGCTCGTCTTTATATCTTGCACAAATGTAGAGACCGGCCGCGTGAAGGTGTTCAAGCGTGGCTTGATCTCGCCCGATGTGGTCATGGCGTCGGCTTGCCTTCCCTACCTTTTTCAAGCTGTCGAGATCGACGGGGTACCTTACTGGGACGGCGGCTATATGGGCAATCCGGTGCTCTTTCCATTTCACGAAAGCACAAAGACCCACGACTACGTCATCGTGCAGATCAACCCGGTATTCCGTAAAGGCGCGCCCAAGACCGCGCGCGAGATCGAGAACCGCATGAGCGAGATCAGCTTCAATTCGAGCCTTCTACAGGAGCTGCGTGCGATCGACTTTGCGCGGCGGCTCATCGACGAAGGCAGGCTCGATCCCAAGCTGTACAAGAAAGTAAACGTTCACGTCATCTCGAACGATAGCGTGCTGGTTCCGCTCGGCGCATCGAGCAAGTTTAACACTGAATGGGCATTTCTCGAATATCTGTTCGAGGCAGGACGCTCCACGGCCGGCGCCTGGCTCGACGAGGTTTACCCCATGCTCGGCGTTATGCCGACGGCTAATGTACGCGAGATGTATCATGGCGAAGGGCCCGATCCCCAGCCGCGCCGCCCCGCCGGTTGATATCCAATTGGCGCTTTTCCGCTGTTGCACCGTTAACGATTGCCACGAAAAACCATGGCTACTCTCCCGCTTGCCCGACGCTGAAATCGTAAGCGATGGCGCCTTGCGAAAGCGTTAAGCGGTCTAAGGCGCTGATTACGCGACAGAATCCTAGGCTGCCGACCGGACGCCGCCAAAGGTGCAAGAGCGTAGCGCGCAACCTCTGGTAACAATTTGCGGTTAACCCGCGCAAGAATCTAATATTAACGGACTTTCTCGGTATTATGGCGCAAACGCCAGAAGGGGACTGATGGAATGAGTTAGATAGGTGCGCGCCGTGCGGGCGCGAGCGGCTGGGGCCGCTTCCATTTCTTTATCTTGGCATTTTCCTGCCCGTCCGCTACTTGTCCCGCTATGCGGAAGGACTTTCAAATTGCTTTGCTATTGGCTGTCGCCTCGCTTCCTGCGGGGCTGGCTATGAGCATTGCTATAGAGTACTTTCCGTTCCTAAAGCAGCACCCAGGCATAGGATTTTGGGCTAGCTTCGGCGTTACGGTTCTCCTGCTGGCATTAGCAGGCGTAATTGCCATTAGGGGTGAGCAAGCCGCTGAGCGGTCTGGAGCAAAAAAAAGAATGATTCCATTTGTGGGGATGGTCGTTTCCGGAGTCTTCTTTGTTGTCTTTGCGGCTTGGTATTTTTGGCCGGTAACCATTCTGGATCATATCGAGGATACGGAAAAAGCGGCGCCTGCCAACAATAAGGTGGCCACAGTAAAAAATCCAGATGTTACGCTGCGGTTTGTGTATCCAGAGCAGCCGCAAATAATGCTAATAAATACATCTGACGTTGTTGCTCAGTACATTAAATGGACTGTATTATTATGGAATCTAGATAATCCGATGGCGTATAGCCAAATTGAGCACGCCAAAGATGACCATGAACCTCTACCAATTCCAATTTCAATATTTGATTTCTTGCGGGCAAGATCGCAAGGCATTCAAGGTTTGTTCACCCTGCCTACCGTTTCTCCGCACGTTAAAAATGGCAATCGCTTAGTTGGCTCGGCTTCCGTCGAGTGCCCAACTTGCGAGAGGGGGAGAACCTTTCTTGTGTACATAGTTTATGGGGTTGGTGGCTGGTACTCGGAATTACCCGCAGAAACATCTGGTAGCCTTGTTATACCGAAGCAGCTGAAACGTGATGATGTTATTAGATACTATGACGAGATAATAGCGAAAGTGCCAGAGTCTTTGAGAATGCCCATTCGTGCTCCTTATTGAGGGCTATAAATCCTCCAGCCTCACACCTTCTAATTCCAACGCGGCGAGGCAAGCCAGGAAAAAGGCTGCTGGGACCGTCGCTCTGGCGAGCTTGTTCGCAATGCTCGCCTTGGTTTCCTTGAAACCGTGCTTCTCAAGGCGCTTTGCTAGCTCCTCATAGGTTACATCGGCGCGTTTAAGCTCCACTTTGATGTGGCGAACCGCTCTCTCGGCCCATTCCTGTTCTGTTTTTGCTAGGTTCATGGTAGCTCCATCTTGGAATCGATGGAATGTTATCATAAACGATATTTTCGTATTGACAAGGGTGCATTCCATAGATATCGTATCTGATAATAAGTTATCGGATACAGGAAATGGCGCAGCACTTCTTACTCTCAAAGGCAGCAAAGACGCTGAGCTTGGCTCAGGTCTTCCGCACGTCCGATGAGAAGGCGGAAGAGACCTTTGCGCTAATCCGCTGGCCTGAGACCAAGGGCGCTCCGGTTTGCCCGCATTGCGGCGGTGTTGACGCTTACGATTGCCGCCGGCCGAACGGCGCCCCGCGCTATCGCTGCCGGGCTTGCGGCAAAGATTTCTCGCTCACTTCGGGCACGCTGTTTGCGTCTCACAAGCTGCCGCTCCGCGTTTACCTCGCCGCCATCGCCATCTTCTGCAACGAAGTGAAGGGCAAGAGTGCACTGGCGATCTCTCGCGATCTGGGCTTGGCCTATAAGAGCGCCTTCGTTCTCCTGCACAAGCTCCGCGAGGCGATGGCTGGCGAGCTGAAAGACCGCATGATCGGCGGCGACGGCAAGACCGCGGAAGTCGATGGCGGCTTTTTCGGTGGATACGTGAAGCCCTCGAACCTCAAAGTGAACCGGATCGACCGCCGCTTGACCCGCAATCAGAACGGCAAGCGCAAGTGCGTTGTCATCATCCGCGAGCGCAACGGGCATTCGCTCCCAGCCGTGTTCAAGGACGAAAGCCACGCCGGCGCGTTCATCAAGTCCCGCGTTGCCCATGGAACGAAGCTCAATGCCGACGAAGCCGGGGCCTGGGATGGCCTGCACAAAAATTTCGAAGTTGGCCGCATCAACCATCAAGAAGCCTACAGCTTCGACGGCGCCTGCACCAATTGGGCGGAGAGCTACTTCTCCCGGCTTCGCCGCTCAGAGGTTGGCCATCACCATCACGTTGCAGGCCCGTATTTGCTCCGCTACGCTCAGGAAGCCTCTTGGCGCGAGGATAACCGCCGCGTCTCCAACGGGGATCAAGTGCACCGCATCGCTTCGCTGGCCATGATGCGCAAGCCGTCCATGGACTTTAGCGGCTATTGGCAGCGGCACTCTTGTGCCGCTGCCTGAGACACCTAGCTGGCTTTCTTATCGGGCCCTGCTAGGAGCTTGGGTAGGTACGCCAGCGCTGCTTTGTCCCGTTTCCTAAAGTAGTCCATCGCCCGCGTTGGCATCCACACATTGCGAATGTACGCGCGGAACTCAGCTAACAGGCATTCTGGATAAGCCTTGGCTCGCACCGATGGCCGTTCATCCTCAAACTCGTGCAGATAGGTAGGAAGGTCATTAGGCTCTATGCCGTGATTGCGAAGCCATTTCGCAAACATTTTCCCTTGCGAGATGTCCGGCCACAGGCTTTCCGGCAACGTGTAGCCCATAAACTCAAGCGGAGCGATCAGCGCGAGCGTTACCTCAGTCAGCACCGAAAAGTGGCCGGCCGGCACGTTCTGATAGTTCTTGATGTAGCGCCGAAGGTGGAACGGTAGCTCTGGTTTGGTGCGGGGCGCACCTTCCGTCATCCACTCGTAAACCCATGTGGAGACCTGCACAGCGAACCGCGGCGAAAGCCATTGCGCCAAGTGAACCGCAACCTTGGGATGCACCCAAGTGCCTTGTAGCTCAGGTGTGCCACCTCTAAGCGATTGAATTAGTTCCGTTACGCTAATTCGCGTAACGGAAGAAAGCTCTTCCAAAAACGCTTGGGTTGTGTCGTTGCGCCAGTAGTTATTCCAAAGCTTGCCGGCCGCATTACACATTGCGGTCGCGTGTACATAGCCATCCTTGGCGCGCAGGCTGATAACCTCCCCTTCGAGCACATGGGGAATAAGCTCACGATGATTTTCGTTCATAAATGGGGCCTCTGGCTGTGAATAAGCGCATTGTCGCTTTGACCAGAGGAGAGAACGCGTTACAGAAGGCCCTGCCTTGGGGGAGCGGAAACGCGCACTGAGGTAATTTGAAAGCCCGCTGAGCGCGCGTCCGGCAAAGATTTGCGCTCGCGGGCACTTCCCTTCTCGGCTTTCATTCCGGTTTAGGCAAGTACGGCTGCGGGAGATTCCAACAGGAATCTCGACAGCATCTGTTTATTGTTTGTTCTTGGCGCCTAAAACCTCAAGGCGCAAGCCGCCACACCCTTGTCCCGTCCCGCGCCTTCCGGTTAATCACTTCACCTTTGTGCATGTACCTGTACATAGCGTTATGTACGCGGGTGCGGACGATTTGGGCAAGCTGGGGATCGTTCATATCGAGGGCGTTGGCGACGATACCGGTTAGGGCGCGGACGTCCAGGCCGTCAGGAGAGCCACGTAGCGCATCGAAGATCGTCCGGGCTAAATCGCCACGGCCGAATAACGCTTCGGGCTTGGCGTAGGCTTCAGGATCGCCGAAGATGCGCAGGGTTTCGGAGATCGATACCAGGTCCAGGCGGCAGGACTTGATCTCACTCTCAAGCTCCGATATCCGCAGGCGGATTTCGTGCTGCTTCGCCTTCAATCCGCTAACAACATGAGTGTCTGACATGCCTTGATAGATAAGGGCAAATCAGGTCTATTGCTTCTGGCGTTTGCGCCATAATACCGGACTTTCTGAATCGCACTTTTGGGGGTGAAATCGCGAAAAATCGCGATGCTGGCAGCAAAAAGGCATTAAATTCCGCCCGCGTTTACCATTCCAATATTAACCGCGCGCTCGTGCTACGAAAACAAAAGGCTGCGCTACGAAATGCTTCAGGACATATTGAGCAATGTTGCACCGCTTCGCCGGCGTTGCGCCAGACGTTAAGACCGCAGCACACCGTAAGCTGCCGATTGGTCTATGACGCGATGGGCCAAGAGCAGACCAGCAGACGGTCAAGATAGAGCCTCAACCAGTCATGCCGGCGCCTCAAAATGCGATTTCGCAAGTCATCCGCGTGGCAATAAGCAGCAGCGGGTATTTGCAGCGCCGATTCGAGCAAGCCGCAGCGAAAGTCTGTCTCCTTGAAATTTGCCGCCCCAGCAAAGAAACAAGGAGATGAAGGTGCCGGAAAGCGCGGCCGGCGTGAGAAACTTGCAGCCAAATTCGGAATCACATCAGTCCCGCTGCACGCGCCAGATCCAATCGATTGCCTCCGGTGACGGTGGGAACCCCGAACGCGTCCCGCTTAATCCGATGCCTTGACTATATCCGTTTGCGCCTTTCCTGCTCTCTCATGCACAAAGGAATCCGCATTGACTTTTGTCATAGACGAACTTGCGAGATTCCGGGATAGGGTTCAGATGGGTAGTTATTATTTAAATATTTTTGGTGGAGGTCTGTCATGCTATGGCGTTTGCTCTTCGCGTTAACGATGGCATGTACCGCGGGGGCGGCGCGCTCACACGGGGATGACGGGCTACTCTTAATGCTCGACACAGGCGGGCATCAGGCGACAATCGAAAGCCTGGGATTCACGCCCAACGGTCGTTTTATCGTCTCGTCGGGCGACGATAAGGTTATACGCGTCTGGGATTGGCGGGCAGGCAAGACTGTGCGCACCATACGCGGCCAATCGGCCCCCGGTCCTTTCGGAACCATCTACACCATGGCAGTCTCACCCGATGGGCGATGGCTCGCCGTGGGCGGTTACCTGCATCCAGCCTGCGTCGCTCTGACGCCCGATGGCGGATGGGTCGCATCGGGCGCGGAGCGATGCGGCGAAATTCGCCTCTTCGACCTTGCTAGCGGCAAACTGCTAACGTTGTTAAAGGGCCATCTTCACTTGATGCAGCGCTTAGCCTTCTCGTCTGATGGCAAGCGGCTAATTTCAGGCAGCTCCGATCGCGATGCCATCATCTGGGATGTGGAAAAAGGGACCATTCTGCAAAGATTGCATGGCCATAGCGCCGATGTACTTGCCGTAGCCTTCTCGCCCAACGATGCGCTGGCCGCGACGGCAAGCTTCGACAAGACGCTCAGGCTTTGGCGCGTGGCAGATGGCACGCTCGTAAAGGAAATGAAAGGACATCGCGATCAGGTTTCCGAAGTCGCCTTCTCGCCTCGCGACGGCAGCATCGTAAGCGGGGACTGGAGCGGCGAGATCCGCCTTTGGGATGGAAAGACTGGCGAGTTCCAAAGAGTGTTGGCCAGCCAAGACGGCGATGTGGAGCGGCTCCGCTTTTCACCCGATGGCCACTTATTGCTCGCTTGCGGGCGCCGCTCGAAAGTGCAGCGCATTTATGACGCCTCGTCGGGTGCGGTCCTGGCCTCCTACGCGAAGCTCGGTACCGTGGTGTTCGGCTGCGCCTTCTCTCCCGATGGCAGCCTGGTGGCAACTGGCGGCGGACCCGACAACGAAATCCATGTCTGGGACCCTGCGACGGGGGAGACGAAAGCAGTTTTGAAAGGCGCAGGGCAGTCGATCCGGGCCGTTGGTTTCTCCCCCCATGGACACAGCATCGCCTGGGGAACAACCGAAGATTATCATGGCCACAATAACCGCGGCACCCTTGAAATGGCGCTGCGCCTGCCAGCCCCCGGCGAAGCTATCTCCCAGCCTGAACCCGTTAAGAGTCAGGAAAACTGGGTCCGGGCCAATGCGAACTTTGGCGCCCAATCGTTACAGATCCGCAAGGGCGAAGCCTGTCATGGCGGAGACATGTTCCTCGACGTCATGGAAAACGGCAAGCCGGCGGGAGTGTCCCTTGAGCGATCTCCCTATGATGGCTGTCAGCACCGCTCCTATAGCTTCACACCGGACGGCAAAACGATAGTGACCGGCGGCGACACAGGAAATTTGATAGCCTATGGCCCCGATGGTAAAAAGACCGGCGATTTCAGAGGCCATGAAGGCGATGTACTGGCGATAACTCCATCGCCCGATGGACGTTATCTATTGTCAGGCTCTTCCGATCAAACATTACGACTATGGAACCTCAAAACCCGGGAGCTGCTGGTCACCCTGTTCCGCGGCGCGGACGGCGAATGGGTGATGTGGACACCGCAAGGCTATTATACCGGTTCTCCAGGCGCCGATAAGATCGTGGGCTGGCAGATCAACAAAGGCTGGGACAACGCTGCCGATTACGTCACGGCAGAACAGCTTCGCAAGCATTTGAACCGGCCCGACATCGTGGCGAAGGCGATCCAGCTCGCTTCCGCCGAGGAGGCGGTGCGCACCTCCTACGGCACCGAATTCAAGCTCTCAAATCTGCTTGCACGGCCTGCGCCGCATCTTCGCATTCTGTCTCCTGCGCCGGGCGGCATCCTCAAGACACCGGGCATTGTCACAGTCAGGATTGTGCTGGACCGCACGCCGGACCCAGTGACACGCATTCGCGTTCAGGTCAACGGACGCCAGCTCGACGATTTTCTACCTGAAAATGGACCGTCCTTTGCTCCAGGCGAGCACGAATTCGAAGTGCCGCTCGCCAAGGGCAAGAATACCATCGTGGTCACGGCGCTGAACGAAATCGGATGGTCGAAAGTGCAGGACGGCACTCTTACACTTGAAAACGAGAGCGCAGGCCTGCTCGACAAAGACGGTACGCTTTACATCCTCGCCGTCGGCGTCTCGAAATATCCGGGCATCGCAAAGCTCTGTAAGCCGAACCCGAGCTGCGATCTCACCTACACCGGAGCGGATGCTAAAGGCTTTGCCGATATTGTCGAGCAGCGGGTTGGCGCGCTCCACAACAGGGTCGAGCGCCGCGTTCTTGTCAATGGCGGCAGCAAAGAGGACGAGCCGACCGCCGCCAACATCATCGATGCTCTTGGAAAACTTGCGGAGGCGCAGCCCAACGACACAGTGGCCGTCTTCCTATCCGGTCACGGCATGAATGAGGGGCCGAATTACCGCTTCGTGCCGACTGATGCTAGCGTTCTGAAGAACGGTACCTTGCGGCCATCATCCGTCGTCCCCTGGTACGCAATCGAGGAGGCCATCGACGGCGCCAAGGGCCGGCGGCTTCTCTTCGTCGACACCTGCCATTCGGCTGGCGCCTATAACGACCGGCTCGGTAACTCGGCCTATTACGCGAATATCCTCGCTTATTCCTCGGCGCGCTGGGATCAAGTAGCGTGGGAGAGCGCCCAATTCGGCCATGGCTTTTTCACCGAAGCTATCGTCGAGGGGCTTTCTGGCGCTGCCGATTCGAAGAAGGATGGGCGGGTGGATACCGTGCAATTATATGGTTACCTGCAAAAGCGTGTGGGTGAGCTTGCGAAAGGCATTGGAAAAGAGCAGGAGCCGCAGTTTTTTAAGGGCCGCGACGCTGAAATTTCTCTACTGGCCGAATTCAACTAGCAGGCTGGACCAAACACTTTCGCATACCGCAATGCTATTGGCTGCCGGGCGGCCGCCGGTTGCAGGGTGGGAAAACAGTGTGCGTCAGGGGTCGCCGGAAGTACCCATGTTTTAGGGACGGGAGGGCCTAATGTGCGCCAAGCTCAAATGTTAGCTGCTTTGTGCAATTAACTGCGGATTCCTGTTATATGAGTAATTCTAACACCAATATTTGGTTCTATATCTTCTTTTGTGCGATCGCTTCGATTGGTGCCGTGCTGACTTTTCATTCTCCATCGCTTGACATAATGTTGAAATACAAGCTGGATACATTCCAGTGGTTCCGAGGTCATACGTTTTTGCAGCAATGTCAGGATCCCTTGAGAACTGATATAGAAACTGCAATGCGATGGCGATTATTACCTCCATTTATTGCTCATGCCTTCAGGTTACCTGGGTATAGTCCTTTCGCGATGCCTTGGCTAGGATTGATAGTAACCTTATCTTACCTGTCTAAGGTAATGCTTTTGCGATTTCATAATATTTATTTCGTATTTGGTGCAGTATTGCTATACGCGACTACTTCAGCCGGTCTAATGTCATTTCAGTGGTTTGGGATTAATGACATTTGGGTTTGGCTGGGACATCTGATTGTAGCCTTCAGCGGCTCCCGTGTAGCAATTTTTTCCGCCTGCTTGCTTGCCCCCTGGGTAGACGAGCGCTTCTTGATCGGATTGCCCCTAGCTTGGATCGTACGAGCATGCGAGCGAGGCGACTCCGTAGTAAACAAAACCCTGCTGCTCTTGTTGGCCGTTATGCCTTATGCCTTGATAAGGCTGGCTGCGGGAGGAGACCCTCTAACGGGGGAGATAGAGCGGAAATTCCTGCGTGAGAACTGGCCCCTCATTATAAAAACTGCCGCGTTAGTGCCCTTTGCTTGGTGGACCGCCCTTCGCGCAGCTTGGTTCCCGGCTCTTTACGCTGTCTACGCCCTGCCCTACCCCCGCGATGCCTTGCTCGCAATAACGGCGCTAGCTACTGCATTTGTTACCATATTTACGGCGCTGGATTTTAGCCGCTCAGCCGCTGTCCTCGCGCCAATGCCGGTACTCGGTTTAATCGCGATCGCTAGAAATCATAAACACCTGGCGCCGCGCATTTCATTGTTCTTGGGAGCTCTCGGGCTTTTGCTACCCACTGCTGTTGTTGTTGGGGATACAATCGAGCCTATTGAAAACATCGTGACAGTGTTGTCTCGCATCTCAAAATAGTTAAATGGCCGCCTGGCTTCCAAGCGGCGCCCGCCGGCCAGCCGCTGCGGAGCGTCGGCAAATATTGGCTCTTTGTCATTGCCACAGCGAGCCGGCAGTGACGGTTCTGGGTCAATTTTTGCCATAGCTGAAGCGCGCAAGTCCGAAAACCTGCACAGAACCGGACGCCATGCAAGCGCTGCCGCCCCCGCGATTCCGCTTCGCCGCTAGCGTCAGCAAAGCTCAGCGATGGCGGCGCGCAGCTCCTCGATGCCGAGCCCTTCCACCGCCGAGGTCGCAAGCACGATGGGGTGAGCGGCGGGATGCTTTTTCAGTTCGGCTTCGGTCTCGCGTATGACTTGCGATAGATCGCCCGACTTCGGCTTGTCGGCTTTGGTGAGCACCGCCTGATAGGACACTGCAGCCTTGTCGAGCATGGTCATGATCTCGCGGTCCGATGGTTTAAGACCATGGCGGCTATCGATGAGCAGCATCACGCGCTTGAGCTGCGGGCGGCCGCGCAAATAGTCGTGGATGAGCTGCGTCCAGCCCGCAACGAGCGACTTAGGGGCCTTGGCGTAGCCGTAGCCAGGCATGTCGACCACGTAGAGGACGTCGCCGACGGCGAAATAGTTCAACTCGCGGGTGCGGCCCGGCGTATTCGAGACTCGAGCGAGGTTGCGGCGGCCGAGAAGCGCGTTGAGAAGGCTCGATTTTCCGACATTGGAGCGTCCGGCAAAGGCAACTTCAACCCGGCCGCCCGGCGGCAGCCCCTCGACATTGACGACACCGAGCACGAAGCTTGCAGGCGTCTTGAATAGATCGAGCGCAGCCTCGGCTGCTGGCGCCTCTGCTTCGTCAACGGCGGACACTAGCGCCTCACTCGGCCGGCGTGCGGCTTCGGCCGTTGCCTCTTATGCGGGTCCTCACCTGCTGAACCCGGCCATGCACTTTCTT
>Ga0326727_10024644_pt1 | contig 11351 bp, 10 predicted proteins | sample MB2enrmetagenome_FD_207643 | JGI IMG/M metagenome (GOLD analysis project Ga0326727, IMG submission 207643) | Lab enriched peat soil microbial communities from McLean, Ithaca, NY, United States - MB29MY | ecosystem: Environmental > Terrestrial > Soil > Wetlands > Peat | place: USA: New York... | reverse complement strand
GAACACATGACTACGGCACGACGGAGCAAGGCACGTACATGTGCGAGGCGGATGCGAAGGCCGCGGGCGACCGGGCAGCGGAGAACGAAAAGCATCCCTAAAGGGGCAACTCCCTAAAGGGGCAACTGGATACGCAGGCGCGGCCTTAGGGCCGCGCTTCTTTTCGACAGTTGGGAGAATTCCTGTGTGCCCCGACCAGTGCCGCGAGGGGCGCGCAATTCTCAAATGGACCCGCCGCGAACTCGCTGACGCGGCTCGCGTCACGCTTTGGGTTGTCGCGGCGTTCGAAGACGGCCGAGAGGTCTTGCCGTTCTATGAGGTCGAGATTCGCGCGGCGCTAGAGGCCGTCGGAATCGGCTTCCCGTTTGAGATCGAGGATGGGCAGTTCAAGCCGGCTGGGGTGACGTACTCGCCGCGTGATCCGGGCGAAGTGAATTAGGCGCGGGGGCCGAAGATGTCGTTGTCGGTGATCGCGGTGCGTTTGCCACTCGGCGTCGGCTGCGAACGCGACCGATTTCTTCTGAGGGTCGATGTCTCCATGGTGGGATTGGGAGCGCGGAACGCGGACGCTGTAAACGTGCGTCCATGACGCGCTTTGCGCAGACCCGCGACACAGTGCGACACGATGTTCACGCGATCAAATTTTATCACGTGTCGCGGCTGGCCGTGGCTCGTCGCGCGGTGTCGAGGCTGGCCGCGGCCGGCCGGTCCGGGGTGCGCGCAACGCCGCTACGCGCGCTTTAACCATTCGGCAGGACACAATGCGAATACGCCGGTTTTCATGCAACGGAATTAACACGGCGGAAACGTCGCACCAATAGCCTGCCGCTTTCCCAAGCGGCGTCGCGCCCGACACCGAGTGGATACGTAATTCTTCTGGCCGGAGTCAAGTCATGATCAAGTCTCTCAAGAATTTCGTCGCCGACGAGGTTGGCGTGACCGCGATCGAATATGCGCTGATCGCTTCGTTGATCGCTGTCTTCATCATCGGTGCCCTGTCCGCCCTCGGCACCAGCATCAGCAGCGAATTCACCGAGGTCGGCGGCAACCTCAAGTAAGCCGATCAAGGCTCGAAAGCCTTCTCCGCGTAAACCGTTCTCACGCCCTATCAGGGTCCCGCTTTCCTCGATGGCTCGGCCGCCTCTTTGGTGCGTTGGGGAACGACGCGGCGATGCGCTCCTCGACCGGCTTGCGCGCCATCATGTGGTACGCATGGGCGAAGGCGATGACCTTCGCCAACCGCGCGCCCGGCGGCGGGAGAGCTAGAGCATTGCCCGCCTAAGATGGCGCATATCCGGCCTCGGCGAAGTAGTTGGCACACGCTTGCGGGGTGATTTCGTCGAGGCATTGGCCGATGCGGTCCCAGAGGGCTGGCACGGTTCGCTCGGCGGCCTTTCGCAGATGTGATTTGAGTTGGGAAAAGGCCATTTCGATCGGGTTCAGATCGGGCGAGTAGGCCGGCAGCAAGCGCAGTTCGGCCCCAGCGTCGGCGATCAGTTTGCGCAGCCCTCGACCTTGTGGGCGGGCAGGTTGTCCATCACCACGATCTCATCGGGCTGCAGGGTTGGGACGAGCACCTTCTCGACGTAGACCCGGAAGGCCTCGCCGTTCATCGGACCCTCCAGGATAAAGGGCGCGACGAGCGCGTTGCGGCGCAGGCCGGCGGTGAAGGTGGTGGTCTTCCAGTGTCCGAAGGGCGCCTTGGCCAACAGCCGCTCTGGCCGCCTCGACATCGCCCGCACAGGCGGACCATTTTGGTCGAAGCGCCCGTCTCGTCGATGAACACCAGCTTGTCGGGGTAGAGGTTCGCCTGGTTCGCCTTCCAGGCTTCACGCGCCTGAGCCACGTCGGGCCGGTCCTGCTCGGCGGCGGGCAAAGTTTTTTTGAAGCTGAGCCCGTGCCGCTGGACAAAACGATCCATTGCGCTGGCGGAGGTCTTCTGGCCCCGCTCCGTCTGGACGCGTTGCGTCAGCTCCGCCAGGCTCAGATCGGGCTCCGCGCCGATCTGCGCCAACAGCCAAGGCGCGTGCGCCTCCAGCGGCGAGCGGCTCTTGCCCGCCCGCGGCGCAGGAGCGGCGCTCCCCGTTTCGTTCAACCGCTTCTTCCAGCGGATCGCCGAGGACGCCCCCACTTTGAAGCGACGAGCCGCGCCGCGCCGCGAGTTCCCCTCCGCCACTTCCTCTAAAACGCGCCGGCGATACTCTTCCGAATATGGCCGACCGACCATGCGAGCCTCCCGAATCAGAGGCCCGATCGATCCACACTTCGCGCCCGCAGGGAATCCCCGCCGCGATCACAATCGATTCATCGCCGCCTGGCAGTGCTCTAGAACTTCTTTCGAGCCAGCGCTCGGCGCGATTTCGATAAGTTGGCAATGACTTCGTCGCTGCGCTTGAGCGACACGCCGACCGCAAGCACGTCAATGACGCTCAGTTGCGCAATGCGCGAGGCCATAGGCTCAAAGCGGAAATCGATCTCCGCAGATCCGACACGAAGCGTATGGTCGACGACCTTGGCGAGTGGCGTCTTCGAATAGCTGACGATCGCCACGGTCGTCGCGCCGGTCGCCGCGGCGACCTCGGCGGTCTCGACAACGTCACGGCTCGCGCCGGAATGCGAGATGACGACGAATACCTCTCCGCGCTTCATCATGGACGCTGCCATGAGCGCCATGTGGACGTCGTCGAGCCAAACGCATGGGATGCCGATGCGAAAGAACTTGTGGTAGGCGTCCATCGCCACAGCCGCCGAGCCGCCCAGACCGTGGAAGATGATGCGGTTAGCATGAGTTAGCGCGTCGACGACTGCCCCGACGGTCAAGAAATCTAGGGTCTTGAGCGTACTTCGTACGGCGTCGATGTTGGCTTCGAACACCCGCTGCACGAGATCAGGCGGCTCGGAATTTTCGTCGACCGACTCGTGAATCGCTCGCACCGTCGGAACGACGCTCTGGGCGAGCCGAATCTTGAAGTCCTGAAAGCCCTTGAAACCCAGAGAGCGACAGAAGCGGATCACAGTCGGATCGGACACCTTCGCCTCTTCGGCGAGTTGGCTGACCGAATAGTGGATGATCTGTTCGGCATTGGCCAGCACACTGTCGGCAACCTTGCGCTCCGATCTGCGCAAGTTGTCATACCGTTCGCTGAGAAAGCTCAGACGTTCATTCATCGTAGCCACCTATGCCGCGCCGCGGGAGCCGTGGCAACTGGGACAAGCAAAACCAGCACGAATTATTTAGACGACGCGCGCTGGGCGGGGGCGAGGTCGGACGACCAACGACTTGGTTATGCAAGTCTGCAAGTGGGGAGGGGACGCCGCGACCGTCTTGTCGCGACGAAGATGCCGGGGCGTGCGGCGACGCCCCGGCTCGCTACGCTTATGGCGCAGTGTAGGCGGTGCCGACGTTCGGAATCTTCCAGATGCGGAAGTTTGGAACCGGGGGATTGTCGAAGTTCATGTCTCCGTCAACGAACACGTTCAGGTGATCAGAGATCACGTAGAGCGAGCCGTCGGCACCCCAGGATAGGGTGTCCGGCCAGACCATTGCGGGATCGTGGACGAAGCGCTCCAGGGTGTTGCGCCGCGGATCGTACTTCATCAATCCGTCGAGCGTGAGGGCGGTCATGTAGATGTTGCCCTCGCGGTCGGCGGTCATCCCGTCGGTGTTGGACGGCAGCACGGCGACCTGCTTGACTGCGGCTTGCAGCACCGGCTCCGGCACCGTGAAATCGCGCAACAGAGCGGTGTCGAGCGAATACAGGATGTTGCCGGTGAGGTTGGTCCAGTAGAGAGTCTTCTTGTCGCCGGAGAGAGCGACGCCATCCGGACCGGTCTTCATCGGACCAGCCGTGGTCACCTCGGCGTTGCCCGTGTTGTGGAACATATTGAAGAAGAAGTTCGGATCGGCAATGGTGAACTTCGTCCGATCCAGAACGCGGCGCACCTTGTTGGCCTTCGAGTCATAGACGATGAACCCGCCAGCCGTCGGGTCGCAGAAGATGCCGCTGTCCGGGATGTAAGCGAAGCCGGAATCGTTGTCGACGGCGACATCGTTGAGGAACGAGCACTTGTGGTCGGATTCCTCATTGGTGAACTCGTAACGCTGGATCTCCTTGTTTGTCTTGAGATCCCAGAGAACGATCTTCTCGTCGCCCTGCTTCGTCGGGGCGCCGGCGATCTTGCCCTGGTCGAGGATCCACATGACGTCGTTGCGGTCGATCTCGAAGCCGAGCACCGCCTTGAGACCCTTGGGATTGGCCGGGTCGTTCATCTCTTCGGACGGGAAGGCTTGCAGCACCCAGCCGTCGCCCTTCTTGACGAGGCGCGACAGGGTCGCCGGCATCTCACGGCCAGCCCAACGCGCCGTCGAGATGTAGAACTGGCCCTTGGAGTCGATCTTAGCTCCCTGCGCCATGACTTTCTCGAAGATCTTGCTTTCCTTCCAAGTCTTCGCCAAGGCTGGATCTTTGACGTCGTAGACGATTTTGTTCATGTCCACGACAGGCTCGGCCTTGCGTTCGGCCGCAACAGCGACGGCCGAAACGAGAAGGCAGGCCGTAAACACAGATGCGAATGGCTTCATCTTACACTCCCTCGAATTCCACCCTGGGTGTTGCCCCAAAGTCGGATGGCATGCTGCTCCCCCGGCCGCGTAGGCGGCCTTGCTGCAAGACGTCGCGAAGTGTCGCGGCGCCCTAGTCGCCGCCAGGATGGGGACTGCGTCCTCAGGCCGGGCGGCGGACGGTAAGAACTTCCCGAGACAACACGAAGGGAAGCTCCCAAGGCTCCGGGGTGCTCGACGACTCGGCCGACTCACACCGGCGCTCCAATTATTCCGTATCTTTACGACCGCTAGTAGCACTACTAACTCATTCAAAGCACGGCGCGGCCGAGGATGTCAAGCACATTCGGTTTGACGTCTGGGCCGCGACCCACGGAATCGGCATTATCGGCTTGACGCCGTTCCGGCCCTGCGCGCAGCTTGGAATCGGTTTCCAGCTGCGCCTGCGGTTCACGCTTTGGTTCGGAAGTGGCGCGCAAGCGAGGACGAAACAGACGTTGCGGTCGAAGTTCGCGGATCGCTGGCTTGCAAACCGCCCGCTCGCCTCCATTTGCGGCGGCGCAATTGTGTTTCGCCTCCGAGCATCGACCCGCTTCCGGAGCCCAACGTGCGCCCGCTCACGCCTCGAAATCAGCAACAAACATAACGACTTATTAAGAAAAGGATCGATCCGTGCCGGACGCCGATTTGGCGGGTCGCCACGCCGAAACGCAATCATCGGGCAAAGGCGAACGGCCAATGAGCCGCGATCGAGAAAACCGGCGTCCGGCTGAGCGTTTCGAACGCGCTCAAGCCGAACCGAGCTCGATCCGCGCGCTTCCCTTCAAGCCCACAGCACGCAAACGCATGCGCCGCGAGGCCGGACGCACGAAAGCATCAGCATCTGGAAGCCCCGGGTCTATCGGGGCGTTCGCTGGCGACGCACAGACAATGGCGGCAAGCGCCGGAGGCTTCGGTTCCACGAGGCGGCTGGAGCGGCCTTGTCAAACTCTCGAAAAAGTAGTAGCGCTACGACATTGGTGTCATGCCTACTACATACCGAGGGAAGGAATTCGCCATGACGACTCAGAAGCCGACATCGGTCAGGTGGAGTATATTCGGAATACTCCTAGTCTTGTGTACGATTAATTATGTAGACCGGGCGGTTCTCTCGGTTTGCATGCCATCGATTCAAAAGGATTTGAATCTCGATCCAGCCATGGTCGGCGTCATTCTTAGTGCATTCTTCTGGGGATATGCTGTCATGCAGGTTCCCGTGGGATGGCTGGCGGACCGCCTTCGTACCGAACTGCTTTTGGTCGTCTCGGCAGTTTTCTGGGGTATCTTCCAGATCATTACAGGCTTTCTGTCGAACGGCTATGCCTTCATGGTCGTGCGCGCCCTGCTCGGCGTCGCTGAATCGCCGATGTATCCGGCCTCGACCAAGATGCAGTCGATCTGGCTCACCTCAAAGGAGCGGGGCCGCGGCGTTGCGGTGTTCGACTCTGGCGCCGCGATGGGCACTGCTCTCGGCGGGCCGATCGTCGTCATGTTTATCGCCTGGTTCGGCGGTTGGCGCGGCGCGCTGATCGGTGCCGGCATCCTGACGATCTTGGTCGCCGCCCTTTCCTGGCGCTTCATCCGGGGCACGCCCGACACCAATCCGCGCGTCAATCAGGCCGAACGCGACTACCTGAAGAAGGCCCTCTCCGAAGAGTATGAGAGCCAAGCCGGCGGCGGCGGGGTCAAAGCCAGCGCGAAGGAGTATCTGACCAGCGCCAACTTCTGGCTGATGTGCATCGGCTACTACTGCGTCGGCTCCTTCTGGTTCGGGATCATGACATGGGGCCCGAGCTACCTCTCCTCCGCCCTGCACCTCGACATCAAGTCGATCGGCGGTGCCATCTTCATCATCTACGGCGTCGGCGTCGCTGTGGAGATCGTCGGCGGCTGGTGCACCGACAAGTGGCGGCAGAAGGGCGGCGACATCAACACCGTGATGCGCACCCTGCTCGCCATCTTTGGCATCGGCATGGCCGCCGGCATGTTCATGGTCGCCCGTTCGACCTCGGTCATAGAAGCCTTGGTGTGGCTCACGGTCGCCGTCGCCTTCGAGCGTGTCGCCGGCTGTCTGTATTGGTCGATCCCGCCTGCGATTTCGCAGCGCAAGGACGTCGGCACTATCGCCGGCTGCATGAATCTCGCTGGCAATATTGCAGGCGTGCTCACCCCGATCATCATCGGCCTCTTGGTCTCCTCGACCGGCTCCTACGATCTCGCCCTGATGATGTTCGTCTGCTTCGGCCTGGGGATCAGCATCGCCTCGGTCTTCATCAACTACGGCCGCAAGATCGGCAGCGTTCCGCCGCTGGCGATCGACGCTTCGCACGCCGCCGCTGAGTGACCGGAGAGCGGAGTATGAGCGCCACTCTCGACCTCGTCCTCGCCGTCGACGTCGGCACCTCCTCGGTCAGAGCAATGGTGTTCGACGCCGCCGGCGACGTCACAGCGCGCAGTCAGTGCTCCTATTCGACCATTCGTCCGGCCCCCTATCAGGAGGAGCAGGATCCCGACACGATCCGCAGCGAGGCGTATCAGGCCATGATCGGTTGCCTCGCGCAGTCGGGAGCCGCGCCCGAGAGGGTGGGGGCGATTTGTTTCTCCTCGCAATTGTACGGGATCATCGCGCTTGATGCGGCGGATCGGCCGATGACGCGCAACATCATGTGGTCCGATGGTCGCGCCGAACCGCAAGCCGAGGCGATGAAGGCGGCCGGCGTCCAAGGTCGCCTGTATCCAATCACCGGCTGCCCAATGAACTCAATCTACCCGATTGCCAAGCTCGCTTGGCTGAGGGAGACCGATCCTGAGGTCTTCCGGCAGGCGCGCCGCTTCGTGTCGATCAAGGAGTACGTCGTAGCGCCGCTCATCAATGACTGGGTAATCGATCACTCGATGGCGTCGCCGACCGGATTGTTCGACATCCACCGGCGCCGCTGGCATCCCGAGGCGCTTACTGCCGTCGGCGTCACCGAGGGCCGGCTGTCGCGGCCCGTCTCTGGCACCGAAGGCTTCCGTCTAGCGGCGAGGTCGCCTCTCGCAGGACACGGTCTTCCCGACGGCGTCCAGGTATTCCTTGGCGGCGGCGATGGGCCGCTCGCCAACCTCGGTTCGGGCGCGTCGGCGCCCGGCGCGGTCAACGTCGATCTCGGAACGTCCGGCGCGGCGCGCTGCACTGTCACCCGTCCGACCGTCGACGCCGCCGGCAGCCTCTGGTGCTACTGCCTGACCGAGGATCTGTGGACGCTCGGCGGCATCATCACTAACGTCGGAAACGCCTACCAGTGGCTCGGCGACAACATCGTCGGCGTCGGCGGCGGCGCGTGCGACGCCTATGAACTCTTGAACCGCCTCGCCGCCGACATCGAGCCTGGCGCCGGCGGCCTGTTCTTCCTGCCCTATCTGCGCAAGGTTCGCTCGCCCTATTGGGACGGTCGTCTCAAGGGAACCGTTTACGGACTGACTGCCGATCACAACCTCGGCCACATGGCGCGGGCGATGCTCGAGAGCATCGCATTCGATCTGCGCTCGATCATCGCTCTTATGCGTCACGAGAGCGCTGTCGCCGACCGAGTGGTGCTGACCGGCGGACTGGCCCGATCTCCTATCCTGCCGCAACTGCTGGCCGACGTCCTCGGCGAAGAAGTCTTCGCGCCCGACAATGCCGAGGGCTCGATCGCCGGGGCCGCGATTCTCGGGCTCAAGGGCCTTGGCGCGATCGACGGCGTCGATTTCGTCGGCAAGGCGCATTCCGGCCGCGCCTTTACCCCTCGGCCGCCGATACGGGACTGCTACGACCACACCTATCGCAACTACCTGCGTCTCGTTGACGCACTCCGCGCAATCGATGTCTGAAGAAGGATCGGCAAAGTGAGAGTCTTCGTCACCTCGAAATCCTTTGCTCGGGCGGCACCCGATGCGCTCGATCTTCTGAAGGACAAAGGCATCGACGTGGACTTCGCCGCCAAGCGGACGATGACCATCCCGGAAATAGCCGCAGAGATCGGCGGCTACGACGCGCTGATCGTCGGCAACGATCCGGTCGACGACACCGTCTTTGCCGCCGCCGATCGACTGCGGCTTGTGCACATGCACGGCACCGGGCTCGACGCGATCGACGTTGTCGCAGCGACCAAACGAGGAATTCTCGTCGCCAACGCCCCGGGAGTCAACCGCAACGCCGTCGCCGAACTGACGGTGGCGTTGATGCTGATCGCCGCCCGCTCGATCGATCGCCATATCGAGATCCTGAAGGCTGGTCGGTGGGACCGCTCCGCCGGCTCTGAGGTCTCCGGCAAGACGATCGGCGTGCTCGGGCTGGGCAACACCGGCCAGCGCGTCGTCGAACTCCTCTCCGGCTTCAATGTTCGCGTGGTCGGTTTCGATATTCGACCGGACGTCGCCTGGGCGGCGAGCAACGGCGTCGCATTAGCGGAATCTGCCGATGAAGTCTTCGCCACCGCCGATTTTCTAATCTTGGCGCTGTCGCTCAACCCGGAGACCCAGAGGATCGTCGACGCCGGCCGGCTGGCGCTGATGAAGCCGTCGGCGATCCTGGTCAACACGGCCCGCGGCGGCCTGATCGACGAGGCCGCACTGTGCGCGGCGCTCGCCGAGAAGCGGATCGCCGGCGCCGCCCTTGACGCCTTCGATCCCGAACCGCTCGCCGCCGATTCGCCCTTGCGGTCGAGCGGGGCGGTGCTCACCCCGCATCTGGCCGCCACGTCGCGCGAAGCCGCCGCCAACGTCTCGCGCGTGGTCGCCAACAACGTCGTCGACGTCCTCGTTCATGGCCGAGTCGACTGCGCCGTCAATGCCGCACAGATCGGGACACCGCGAGCCGCAGTCGCGCGATGATCTCTGCTGAGGCTCGATCCCATAATCATAAGAGGTATGAAATGATCCGCGGATCCCTTGTTCCCAACATCACAATCTTCGATGCCGCGGGACGCATCGATTTGGCCAAGACCCGCTGGCACATGGAGTGGATGCTCTCCAAAGGCGTCGACGGCCTGTTCCTTACTGGCTCCTACGGCGCCGGTCCCCTGATGACCAACGACGAGCGTCTCGCGGTCTTCCGTTTGGCGAAAGAGGCCGCCTCCGGCTTCCCGGGCAAGGTTCTGTTCCCGCATGTCGGATGCATTGACACCGACGGCGCGGTTGCGCTCGCCAGGGGGGCGGAAGCGATCGGCGTTGACGCCATCGGCGCGGTGCCGCCCTTCTACTACAAGCATACCGACGAGGCAGTGATCGGTTACTACAAGGCGATCATCGAGGCGGTGAAGACGCCGGTCTTCGCCTATAACAACCCCGAGACGTCGCGCTACACCTTCAATCTCGCGACCGTCCGCAAGCTGCAGACGCTGGGTCTCGCCGGCATGAAGGACAGCCCGCTGTCGCTCGGCTTCATCACCCAGGTCGCTTACGGCGCAGCCGAGGCGGGGATACCGTTCCAATTCATCGCCGGGACCTCCACCGGCTGGCTGCCGCTCTACCACATGGGTGTCCGGGCGGCGATCGCTGGGATGAACAATTGGGCCCCAGAGATCATGACCGAACTGGTGCGGGCGACATTCGCCGGCGAATGGGACCGAGCGCGCCTGGCCTATCTCGTCATGATGAGTCTGTCGGCGAAGCTGCATTTCGCCGATTCAACTATTGCCTCGCATATGGCGCTCTACGCGCGCGGTTTCGACGCCGGGTTCCCCAGGAAGCCGATGCTGCTGCCGGCCTTTTCGGACCCCAAATACCGCGAGCTGACGGAAGTGATTGAGAGCGGCTTCGTGCAGCTCGGCCTGCCCTTCGAAGTCGGTTCATACCGCCTCCCGGGCTGATCCTTGGCGGCGGCGGAACTTTCCAGCGTCGACCGATTCGCGGCGGCACGCCTTCTGCCTCGCCGCACCGTCCTTTGTTCGCCGAGCGGCCGACTCCGGCCAGAATTGGCATCTGCTTTCGGCCGGTTTGCGCCCAAGCACGAACCCGCTCGCGCGGGAGGGGCGCTTGGGGCGAGGGTGAGGGCAAGCTGAGACAGCAGTGACAGGTTGAGCGGTCGGGGTCGGGCAGCGCGCGTGCAGCCGCCATCCGGCCGACAAGGCTTCTTTCCAGGTCTCGACAGGCGGGAGAACATTATCGGAACACTCGGCCCTGTGTCAGGCCGCTGCTGGAGGTCGTTCGGGAAAATCTCGACCATCTCGACGCGATCCGCGCCGAGTTGTTCGGGGGCGGGCGGAGCCAAAGAGGAAGCGCCTCGCCGGCAAGGAGTTGGAAACGGCCAGAGTAGCGGCGGTGAGGGTGTGCAAGTAATTGCACGCTCTTTCGGGTACTGTTCCCCTCGGCGACAAGGGGTACGCGCCAAAATGGCTCATTTGAAATCATTGGCGCATTTCAGTTTCTCGACCCATCAAATCGAGACAGTCAGAAAGCAAGGAGCTTGTAGCCATGTTTCTTCAGAAAACCGCTCAGATGATCTTCGCGAACAAGGGTTTGGCCACGGTCATCCGCAATAAGCTGGTCAAGGCAAATCCCGAAGCCAGTTACGACCTGGTGAAGGTCCCGACGGGCGTTGAGATCGTGCGTTCGACGCCGGTCGAGCCGGTGGTCGTCGTTCCAGAGGTCGAGCCGGAGGCCAAGGCCGTTGTTGCGGGGGAGACAATCAGGGCTGTTCAGTTCTGCGGACATTGAAGGGCGGTTGGGGATTCCCGGCGGCGAGAATGTGTGAATCTATAGGCGACAACCCGAATCGGAGGTTGTC
>Ga0326727_10024643_pt1 | contig 11351 bp, 9 predicted proteins | sample MB2enrmetagenome_FD_207643 | JGI IMG/M metagenome (GOLD analysis project Ga0326727, IMG submission 207643) | Lab enriched peat soil microbial communities from McLean, Ithaca, NY, United States - MB29MY | ecosystem: Environmental > Terrestrial > Soil > Wetlands > Peat | place: USA: New York... | reverse complement strand
TTCTCAGCTATCTCCTTAAGCTTAGAGTAAATTCCATCTTCTAATTTGAATGTCACTACTATTTTGGCCATACGTGTATGGTATTACAGAGTAATACATCTTTCAAGCACCTGGAAGGTGATTATAACGGCGAATCTGGTTAGCTCTATTTTTTATTAAGTATTCATGGATTACGGTTGTTTATTGAATCTTGATTATTATTTTTTCATTCTTTTCACGACGGCATCACGGTAGATTTTCGCCAGGCCCTTCCCTGATTCGGCAATGCGTTCCTTTTTCTTGCGTAATTTCTGCTCGCGGCGTTCCTGCCGGGTTTCGGGACCATTCTCGAATTCAGCGTTTGCCATATTTCTTCCTCGGGTTGATATCAACCGGGTCCAGGTTTTTTCGTAAATCGAAAATCCGGTCGCGGATAAGCGCGGCTTTTTCAAAATCGAGGGCTTTGGCAGCGATTTTCATCTGCGCCTCCAGCTCTTTCACTAAACGGACAACCCCTTCTTTGGTCCCAGGAGGTGTCTCACACTGTGCCGGGGTTTCCGCGACAACCGTGATTCTTTCCGTAATATCCCTGATGGCTTTGATAATACCTTTCGGAGTAATCCCGTGTTCAAGGTTATAATCTTCCTGAATTTTACGGCGCCGCTGGATTTCATCAATTGCAGCCTGCATTGATCTGGTGATAGTATCGGCATACATGATAACGTGCCCGTCCACATGGCGCGCCGCCCGGCCCATCGTTTGAATCAAAGCGCCTTCTGACCGCAGAAACCCTTCCTTGTCGGCGTCCAGAATCGCTACCAGGCTGACTTCCGGCAGGTCCAGCCCTTCCCGCAACAAATTAATGCCCACCACCACGTCATATACGCCCAGCCGCAAATCACGCAATATTTCCACCCGCTCGAAGGTATCCACTTCCGAATGCAGGTAATGTGTCTTGATATCCAACTCGGCCAGATAATCGGCCAGTTCTTCCGCCATCCGTTTGGTTAACGTGGTGACTAGGCAGCGCTCGCTTTTAGCCACCCGCGTCTTAATTTGTTCCAGTAAATCGTCAATTTGCCCCTTGGTCAGCTTGATTTCAATCGTCGGCTCCAACAGCCCCGTCGGGCGCACTAACTGTTCGGCCACCTGTTTACTCTGGCTGAATTCGTACGGGGAAGGCGTCGCCGAAACGTAAATTACCTGTTTCACCCGCTTTTCGAATTCATCGTAACTCAGAGGCCGGTTGTCTTTGGCCGAAGGCAGCCGGAAGCCGAAATCAATCAGCGTCTGCTTGCGGGCGACGTCGCCGTGGAACATGCCGCGGATTTGCGGAATGGTCATGTGAGATTCGTCAATCATCAATAAATAGTCTTCCGGAAAATAGTCCATCAGCGTCCAAGGGGCACTGCCGGGGGCCCGCTCCGAGAGGTGGCGGGAATAGTTTTCCACGCCGTTGCAGTAGCCTGATTCCCGCATCATTTCCAAATCGTAATTGGTGCGCTGCTCCAATCGCGCCGCTTCCAGCAGTTTACCCTGCGATTTCAATTCGGCCAGCCGTTCCTGCAATTCTACCTCGATGCTCTGGATAGCGCGCAGCAGCTTTTCGTGAGAAGTCACAAAATGCTTGGCAGGATAAATATCGATTACGCTCAATTCGTTCAGTATCTCGCCGGTGAGCGGGTCAATCTGCACGATGCGCTCCACTTCGTCGCCGAAAAACTCAATACGCAATCCGATTTCTTCGTAGGCTGGCAGGATTTCCAGCGTATCGCCGCGGATGCGGAATTTACCCCGGCTAAAATCAATGTCGTTGCGTTCGTACTGCATGTCCACAATCTGGTGCAGCACGCGCTGGCGGTTGTAAGTTTTACCTTTTTCCAGGTGCAGCACGAAACCTAGATATTCTTCCGGCGAACCCAGACCGTAAATGCAGGAGACCGAAGCCACAATGAGCGTATCCCTCCTTTCAAACAGCGAGCGGGTCGCGGCGTGGCGCAGTTTATCAATTTCGTCGTTGATGTCGGCGTCTTTTTCGATATATAAATCCTGCTGCGGCACATAGGCTTCCGGCTGGTAATAATCGTAATAAGAAACGAAATATTCCACGGCGTTGTTGGGGAAAAATTCCTTGAATTCAGCGTAAAGCTGGGCCGCCAGCGTTTTATTGTGGCACATCACCAGCGTCGGCCTTTGCACCCGCGCGACAATATTGGCCATCGTAAAAGTTTTACCGCTGCCGGTCACGCCGAGCAGGGCCTGCTTGGGATAACCATGCTGCAACCCGTCCACCAGCTTGTCCACTGCCTGCGGCTGGTCGCCAGTCATTTGAAAATCGGAAACTAATTGAAATTCCATGAGAAAAAATCCTAATTTTTAAACAATACATTTGTAACCGGCAACTTCAAACTAAAAAGTAAAACAATTGTTCGCAATTCTTGTAAGTAAGAGTATATAACATTATTTAGCTTTCGGCAATCAGCCGTCAGCTTTAATGTCAGGAGGTTTGGACCATCTGGTAAATGCCAATACCGCATAAGCCAGTCCGGTGCACATCATCAGGCAAGCGAAGGCCACATAGGTCCAATCCGGCAAGTAGCGGTCAGGCAGGCCGATGTAAGCCAGGATCCGGTTCGGCCAGAAGAAATCCGGCGACATATTGTGGAACCACCAGGGAACATCGTCGAGCCAGACCCAGATCGCAGGTAAAATCGCGATTACCAGGGCAAAAATCCTTTCGAACTTGAACTGCGTCCGAGAGGCCAGCAGCAAAGCCAGCGGGATGTAGACAATCAGGTACTGGTAATTGACCTGGTAGGAAAGGCTGATAAAGACCAGAAAACCGGCTAGCGCCCCCTGCAAAGGCGTGATGCGCCGGAAATAACACAAAATCGCGGTCGCGGCCAGGCAGACAATCATCAAAGGCAAGGTGAAAGAAATCCACGTGGTCGTATCCCAGCCGAAGACGTTGTGCAGGTAAGTCAGCATCGCACCAGGCCCGCTGAAACAGAAACACAACGGCGACTGGTAACCGGAACCCTGCCCCGGTAGGACAATCGCACGGAGATAGGCGTAAAAATTGCCGGTCGCCACAAACGGCAGGGAAATAGCGGCGACCACGCCGGCTGTAATCGCGCAGTTGGTCAGCAGCCGGCGCCAGGACATGGATTGCTTGCAGACAATCACCATCATGCCGACGGCAATCAGCGTGTGCTGCTTGGTCATGATCGCCAACCCTGCAAACAGAAAGGCCAGCCGGTCTTTCCCCTTTAACAGCAAAATTATACCGGTCAGCAGGAAAGCGGCGGCAATGGCGTCGAACTGGCCGAAAACACCGGATTCAAACCAGGCAGTGGGATGCAATAACCACAACGTAGCAAATAACAGTTTATGGTTTTTGGAACCGGGCACGCCCCAATATAAAAGTAAGCCGATGGCGAGGTCGGCGGCAATAATCGGGGTTTTCACCGCCAGACGCCATGCGGGGGACACTGTGACTATGCCGGCAATACTGAAAGCGGTGCTGGACGGCGCGAAAAATAAACATATCTTCGATAATAATAACCATATCGGAGGATAGACATAAGCCCAGCCTTTCATCGGGAAAATCTCCAGCTGTGCGTCCGCGTACCGGTAGAAATCCAGACCGTGCTGCTGGAAAACCTTGGCGAAAGCCCAGAACTGGGCGACATCCGGTCCGGCGGAAGTCGGCGCCGCCCACACCCGGATAAAAGCGGCAATGATTAAGACGATACCGAGAATAATGACATGCAGGTGCCGCTTTAGCCAGTTTCCACCGGATTGCAACTTGTTTTGCACCTTTGGAACGGACGGGGATGATGTTTCCGGTGAATCCTTTTCTTTCATATCAATATAACGAAAAATATTATCGGAAGATACATATTAAAACCGCAAGCTTTTCATAATTTCGCTTTTTTCTGCAGCTCATACAACTTGGTCAGAGCTTCCAGCGGCGTCAGCGAATCAATCTCCAGTTTTTCCAATTCTGCCAGCATCGGCGGTTTCTCGGCGAAAAGCGGCATTTGCGCCAGCGGCCGGGAAGGTAACTTCGCCGCCGGTTTAATTTGTTTGCCGTCGCCTTCCAGTTCGTCCAGGATTTCCTGGGCGCGGTGCACCACCGGTTTCGGCAGACCGGCCAGCTTGCCGACATGGATGCCATAGCTTTTATCTACACCGCCGGGCACAATTTTCCGCAGGAAGATGACCTCGCCTTTTTCTTCTTTGACCGCGACGTTGTAATTTTTCACCCTCGGCAAATAATCGGCCAGCGCGGTCATTTCATGATAATGGGTGGCAAAAAGGGTTTTTGCGCCCAGGTGCGGGCTATTATGAATATATTCCGCCACTGCCCGGGCTATAGACAAGCCGTCATAAGTACTGGTGCCGCGTCCGATTTCGTCCAGAATCAGTAGCGAACGCAGCGTGGCATTATTCAGGATGGCCGCGGTTTCCACCATTTCCACCATGAAAGTGGATTGTCCACTGGCTAAGTCTTCCCGCGCCCCGATGCGGGTAAAAATACGGTCCACCAGCCCGATAGTTGCTTCATCGGCGGGCACGAAACTGCCCATCTGCGCCAGCAGGACGATAATCGCCACCTGCTTCAGATAGGTTGATTTACCTGCCATATTAGGCCCGGTCAGGATTATCAATTGTGTATCTTTATTGGAGAGATAAGTATCGTTGGGCACAAAACTGCCCCCGGGCAAAGTCCTTTCCACCACCGGGTGCCGCCCCCCTTTGATGATAATTTCATCGCCGTTAGTTAAGGTGGGGCGTTTGTAATTGTAGCGGACGGCGGCTTCTGCCAGGGCGGCGTATAAATCAACGTGTTCGATGCATTCCGCCAGCTGCAAAACCGGGATGCGGCTAATGGCAATCTGTTTGCAGACCCGTGCGAATAATTCCCGCTCCAGTTCTTCAATCCGCTCGCGGGCGTTCAGAATCGTAGATTCATAATCTTTCAATTCGGGCGTAAAATAGCGCTCGCCGGTCGAAAGCGTCTGCTTGCGGATATAATTTTCCGGCGCCTGAGTTGCGTTCGCTTTAGAAATCTCGATGTAATAACCGAAAACCCGGTTGTAGCCGATTTTCAGGTTCTTGATGCCGGTTTTTTCCTGTTCGCTGCGCTCCAGGTTCGCCAGGAACTGCTTGGCATTTTTGGAGACCGAGCGTAAAGTGTCCAGTTCTTCGGAGAAGCCCGGTTTAATCACACCGCCCTCCCCGAGCGGCGTGGTCGGCTCGTCCAGAACCGATTTCTCAATCAGGTCGATGATTTCCGGCTGCGGTTTCAGTTCGTTTTTCAGCCAGGCGATACCTTCCGGGTTGGGCGCATTTTCCAGCGTTTCCCACATTTTAGGGATCAGCTGCAGGGTGCGTTTTAGAGCAACCAGTTCATGCGGACCGGCGTTATTGCCGGCTACCCGGTTAATCACACGCTCCAGGTCAACGACATTGCTCAAATAGGCAAAAGTCTGCGCCCGCACCAGCGTGTTATCCACAAACCAGGCGATGGCGTCCTGACGCTTGACCAGCGCTTTCAAATCCAGCGGCAATTGTGTCAGCCTCCGTTTTATCAAACGGCTTCCCAGCGTGGTCTTGGTCAAATCAATGACCGAAGCCAGAGAACCCTTGAAAGTTCCGGCGCTGCTGCGGAAAAGCTCCAGGTTGTTCTGCGTCTGCGGGTCGATGGCCATGAAAGACTCGGTGGAATAGGTGTTCATCCGATTCAACTGGGCAACAATGCCTTTCTGCGTCTCCTGGACGTAATGAATCAAGGCGCCGGCCGCGCTAATTGCCAGCGGTAGCCCGCTGCAGCCGTAGCCGTCCAACGTTGCCGTGCCGAAATGCTCCAGCAAGACCTGGCGGGCGACTTCGGTTTCGAAATGATAATTATCCAGTTTCGTGACCGGCATATTTAGTTGCAGAAATGCTAAATCCGCACCCTGCGGCACAATCAGTTCCGGCGGTTTGAGGCGTTCCAGTTCGTCCCGCACCCGGCGCAGCGGCAACTGCGTGGTGCCGAATTCGCTGGTGGTGATGTCAACATAGGCGATGCCGGCCAAATCGCCGTTCATTACCAGGCAGGTCAGATAGTTGTTGGCCTTGCTGTCCAGCAGCAGCGGCTCAATGACCGTACCCGGCGTGACCACGCGTATGACGTCGCGGTCGATGATGCCCTTGTTGGCACCGGGTTTGGTTAATTGTTCGCAAATCGCGACTTTGTAGCCGCGGTTAATCAGCTTGGCCAGGTAATTGTCTACAGCGTGGTAAGGGATGCCGGCCAGTGGGATTTTATTGTCCTTGCCCATTTCGCGGGAGGTTAAAACAATCTCCAGTTCGCGGGAGGCAATTCGGGCATCTTCGTCGAAAGTCTCGTAAAAATCCCCGAGGCGGAAAAAGACAATCGTCTCCGGGTATTTCTTCTTGATTCTGAGGTACTGCTGGCGGATGGGTGTAATATTTTCGTGCATAATATGGTTATTATACTAGAAAAGCGGGAAAAATGAGAAAGAAAGGCTTGGCTTCATCAAAATAAGCTTGATAAGTAAGAATATTAAACAAAATCAAACTTTATCCTCCTTCTCCCTTGAGGGGAGAAGCGTAGATGAGGGTGTTTTTATCATTGCCATAATCCCATGCCAGATTGGACTAAAACTGAGAGATGTTACCAAGTTGTTCCAGAATTCTCATTCCAACGCCCTCGATGTTAGTTAGAATATCGTTATTCCAAAAACGAATTACATGATTGCCTTCATTTTCCAACCAGTCTGTTCTTTGTTCATCTTTTTCCATATTACCCGGCTCATTGTGCTGCCAGCCATCTACCTCAACTACAAACTTTTTTTCTAGACTGACAAAATCAACAATGTATTTTCCGATAGGATGCTGTCTGCGAAATTCTAATTTCTCAAATTGTATCGAACGCAATTTAGACCAAAGTTTTCTTTCGGCGTCTGATTCCTTCCGCCTAAGGTTTCTTGCTAAGCCGATTGGTTTAGGTTTTTTCACATAAAGGATACCCCCCACTTTTATTCTCTCCCTAAAGGGGCGAGAAAATAGTTATTTAAGTGCCAATCTAAACATTTAACAGTTCCGAAATTTGTATTAAAGCAAAGAAGTAATATAGACATTCCTTCTACCTGGAGGGGAGAAGCGCAGATGAGGGTGTCCTTTGTTGCGGGTTAAAATATAGTTGCTTCGCTATTTCCCGTCATATTTTCTTTCCTGAAATCTGTAATTCAGCTTCGGTGATACCGGACGTTTTAAACATTTCCCTGATTTCGTTCAAGGCCTCTGCAGCCATTGCTTTTTTGTTTTTCATCATTCATTCCTGTACAGATAATATATCATATTTGATACTTTTTATTCACAAATAGGGAGATTATCAAAATAATCAGAAATAATATTAATAGATTGAGATAAATATCTCTTTTTGCCCCATCCGTTCTTCCTGTGATATATTTATCTATTATGGAAAAGATAGATTTTATTGCTAATGGCACAGTCACAACACCCCACGGATTTATGGCCGGAGCCGCCGCCGCCGATATCCGGAAAAAGAAAGACAACCGGATGGACATGGGTATCCTCTGTTCCACCGAGATGTGCAATGTCGCCGGCTTATTTACCGATAACCAAATCAAATCGCCGTCGGTCATCCTGTGCCAGAAACGCGTGCTGGAAGGTAAAGCTAGGGCGATTATCGCCAGCAGCGGCTGCGCCAACGCCAGCACCGGCGAACAGGGTTTTGCCAGCGCCATCGAGATGACGGCCCTGGCCGCCCGGGTCATCGGCGCCAAACCGGATGAAGTGCTCATTGCCAATACCGGCGTCATCGGCATGCAATTGCCGATGGATTCAATCCGGGCCGGCATGAATAAAATAACGGTAAAAACCGACGGCGGACATGACTTCGAACACGCCATCATGACCACCGATACCCAACCGAAAGAGGTTGCCGTCACTGTAAAAAGCGGCGGCAACACATTTACCATCGGCGGGGTGGCCAAGGGTTCCGGCATGATTCACCCCAACATGGCCACGCTGCTTTCTTTTATCACCACGGATGCCAACGTCACTCCGGCCTATTTGAAGAAATCCCTTCAGGACGCAGCGGCCGTTTCGTTTAATATGGTTTCCGTGGACGGCGATACCAGTCCAAGCGATACGCTCTTAATCATGGCCAACGGTCTGGCGAAAAATGAGTTGATTACCGGCAAAAGCGGTATGGCCGATATTTTCCAGAAGGCGATGAATGAAGTCTGCATTTACCTGGCGAAAGAGATTGCGCGCGACGGCGAAGGCGCCACCAAACTGATTGAAGTCAACGTTAAAAACGCCGCCACACTCAAGGAAGCCCGGCAGGCCGCCCGCACGATTGTCAGTTCCAATCTGCTGAAAGCCGCCATTTACGGCAACGACCCCAATTGGGGCCGCGTGACCGCTGCCCTCGGCAGAAGCGGCACGCAGGTGGAAGAATCCAAATTGGACATTTACGTGGGAAAGATACAGATAATCAAACAGGGCACCCACGTTCCTTTAGACAAAGTGAAAGCTACCTCAATGCTGAAACAGAAAGAAGTGTCGATTACTGTGGTTTTGAACATGGGCGCGGCCCGCGCCACGGCCTGGGGCTGCGACCTGACCGAGCAATATGTGAAAATAAATGCAGAATATACAACCTGAACGTTTAAACACTAAATTCGTAATGCGAAAATCTAAACAATCCTAAAATTGGAAATTATAATTTGGATATTCTAATTTATTTCGAATTTAGTGTTTAAACATTAGAATTTCTCGTTCCCGATGGTATAATAAAAGAGTTATGGAAAAACCAATTGTCATCAAAATAGGCGGCGCAACCTTCGGGAAGCGCGACCCGATTCTGGAAGATATTGTTGCCCTCCAAAAAAAGGGTAAATCGCTGGTGGTGATTCACGGCGGCGGCAGCATGGTCACGGAGTGGCTCAAAAAACAGGGCATCGAGACCAAATTTGTCCGCGGCGAACGGATTACCGATAAACCGGCGTTGGAAATCGTGGCGGCCGTGCTAGGCGGACTGGCCAACAAGCAAATTGTGGCCACCATCAACCACCTCGGCGGACGGGCGGTCGGCATCAGCGGCGTGGATGGCGGGTTAATTCAGGGCCGCATCGCCAACCCGGAACTGGGTTATGTCGCGGGGGCAGTGAAAGTGGACCCGTCCGTTCTGGAGGCGCTGCTCAAAGCCGGTTTCATCCCCGTCATTTCCCCGATTACCGATTTTACATTCGACCGTCCGGCAGACGCACCTTTGATGTTGAACATTAACGGCGACCCGCTGGCCGGCGAAATTGCGACCGCGCTCGGTGCCGAAAAACTGATATTTTTAAGCGATGTCACCGGCGTGCTCGATAAAGAAGGTAAACTCCTGGACGTCATCACGTTGCGCCAGGCTAAAGAACTGATTGAGACCGGCACGGCTTCCGGCGGCATGATTCCCAAGCTGAATGCCTGCCTGCAGGCCACCGCCAATAAAACCACCACATGCATTGTTGACGGGCGCCAGCCCCACGCTTTAATAACAGCGATTGAAAGCAACCATGCCGGCACAGTTATCCGCGCCAGATGACGCTGTGCCGCGGCAATTTCTTTCTTTTTCATCTTCGTTCGTTTTTTATTTGTATTTTATTGGTTGTTTCAAAGCTGGTAAATAATGAATTATATGGCTGGAGAAACCGTATTAAGCGGGGCTTTGAGTTAGAGGGGTGCAGCCCCTCTAAGTAAACTCCTCCCTCTCCTCGCATGGAGAGGGAGCCAGAGGGTGAGGTCCTAAAAAAATACTTAAATGCCCTTCAAGCAAAATTACTAAAATGGATGGTGTTACAAATGGTTCCGCATTTATATAGACAAATCAAAGTTACAAATCCGGGTTTGTCTCTCATTCCCATATTATGTTAATATTTAAAATCTAACAATAACGAGGTTGATTATTATGTCTAACTGGCAGGAAATGGAGAAAAAATACCTGTTTACCAATACCGTCCGTTGGTCAATCCTCCCCGTCAAAGGGAAAGGTTCCTATCTCTGGGATGAAAACGGCACGAAATACCTGGATTTGGTCGGCGGCTGGGCGGTCTGCTGCCTGGGGCACAGCCATCCGGTGATGACCAAAGCCCTCAGCGAACAATCGAAAATCCTGGTGCAGTGCGGGCCGCAATCCTGCAACATCCCCCAATTACATTTAGCCGAACTGCTGGTGAAAATCAGCTGCTGCAACCGCGTGTTTTTCGCCAATAGCGGCGCCGAAGCCAACGAAGGCGCGGTGAAACTGGCCCGCCGCTACGGTAAACTCAAACTTAACGGCGCTTTTACCACGATTACCGCCTATAATTCATTCCACGGCCGGACGCTGGCGATGACCGCCGCTACGGGGCAGGCACATTATCAGGATGCCTACCAGCCTTTACCGGCCGGCTTTATCAACGTGCCTTTTAACGACATCGAGGCAATTAAAAACGCCACCACCAAAGACACCTGCGCAGTGATGGTGGAACCGGTACAGGGCGAAGGAGGCGTCAATATCCCCGATGAAAGCTACCTGAAAGCCGTCCGCCAGTGGTGCGACGAGAAAGGCATCCTGTTAATCCTGGATGAGGTACAGACCGGCGTCGGACGCATCGGCACGATGTTCGGATATCAACAGTTCGGAATTGAACCTGATATAATGACATTAGCCAAAGGGCTGGGCGGAGGCATTCCTATCGGGGCTTTTCTGGCCAAAGAAAAATGCGCGGTTTTTGTGCCGGGCGACCACGGTTCCACCTACGGCAGCAACCCCCTGATGTGCGCGACCTCTTTAGCGGTGATGGAATACGTCATCAAGAACGATATCCCCGCCAAAGCACAGAAAACAGGCTTGTACTTGATTGACGGCCTGGTTAAATTGAAGAATAAATATCCATTCATCACGGACGTCCGTGGCCGCGGTTTGCTGGCGGCGATTGAATTCAACAAAGACATTTCTCAATCCGTGATGGCGGCCTGCGTGGAAAACGGCATGATGGTGAATAACGTCAAACCCAACGCCGTGCGCATCATGCCGCCGCTGACTATCAGTACGAAGGAAATTGACGAAGCCCTGGCCGTCTTCGATAAAGTCTTCGCGGGAGTAAAAGTATAACGCATTGTCATTCCCGCGAAGGCGGGAATCCAGATTAAAAAATAAATTTCCGTCTCAGCGACGGCACAATTAAAAGGAGAAAATCATAAAATGGCAGAAAAAGTAATACTGGCTTACAGCGGCGGACTGGACACCTCCGTCGCTATACAATGGATAAAAGAGAAATACGGCCTGGACGTGATTACCC
>Ga0326727_10024642_pt1 | contig 11351 bp, 8 predicted proteins | sample MB2enrmetagenome_FD_207643 | JGI IMG/M metagenome (GOLD analysis project Ga0326727, IMG submission 207643) | Lab enriched peat soil microbial communities from McLean, Ithaca, NY, United States - MB29MY | ecosystem: Environmental > Terrestrial > Soil > Wetlands > Peat | place: USA: New York... | reverse complement strand
ATCCGCAGCGTCGCATCGTTTGCCCCCTATGATGTGATGGGGATTGTGATGAACTCAAAGGAGTATGGCAACGGAGGCATCTTTGGGCTTTACGCCTCCGTCAGCATCGATTTTCCGGCGGCCGTTCGCGTCTTCGCCCACGAATTCGGACACCACTTCGCGGACCTCGGGGATGAGTACTACTTCAACGCCAATGTCGCTTATGCGCCGGCCACCGCCCGCGTCGAGCCGTGGGAGCCGAACATTACCGCCCTCCTGGACCCCCAGCATTTGAAGTGGAGAGCTCTGGTGCTTCCCGACACGCCGATTCCCACTCCCTGGCCCAAGGAGTGTTACGAGAATAGTATCCGGGATGCCCCGATCCACATCCGGCAGATGCGCGCCGACGGCCGCACCGCCGACGAGATCGCCGCATATCGCCGCCAGGCGCGCGAAACCACGGAGCATTGCCTGTCCGATGGTCCCTACGCCAATAAGGTAGGAGCATTCGAAGGCGCCATGTACGAAACCAAAGGGTACTACCGGCCGCAGCAGCGCTGCATCATGCTTTCCGGAGATGCGTACTGCGCCGTTTGCCAACACGCCATCGAGGAGATTATTGACCTGTACTCACGGCCCTGAGCGCCAAGCTCTAGGTTTAATGCTGGACCCTCTCAAGCGCGAACTCCGCCCTCTGCCCATATGTGCTGGCTTGCTATTCTGCGCGAGGCGTGCATCAAGCTTGACGAGGGACGTCGCAGGTCACGCACGTTCAGAGCGAGATTCCTCGCTGCGCTCGGAATGACATAATGGCGCTGTTTTTCCGATGTCGACACATTGTTCCTGCGATTGCGACATAATGTCCCCACCGCGTTGGGCGATGCAAAATCGCCGCTACGTCCAGAGGCGTGGACGCAAATCAAGCGCTGCGAAAGTTGAAACGTGCCTTCGCGATGGGCGTACCCACCACCTCGATCTGGTTAAGGTCGCGAGATCCCACACCTAGTTGTTCCGCCAGCCGCAGCGTGCTATCGCAAGTTTCGAAGGGAGGGGCGCCGCGGTCCGCCATGGGGTCGAATCCCATGAGCGCCGTGCAGACCGCATCGGTGGCCACGCAGTTCGTTCCCGCCACCAGCAGGCCGGGTTGGACATGGCGCACGTGATCGCACCAGGGGCCTTCGCCACCTGCCATCGAGTGGATTCCATCGATGACGGCCAGATGTACGGGCCGCGCCGCCACCAGGTCCGCCACCACGCGAGGCACGCTATACCCCGCGTCTTTCGGGGCGTTGGCATTGACTATGGGGGGCGCACTCTTCGAAGGCAAGCGATTCATTTCGTGGAAAGGCCCGCGGCCGCCTCGCGGGGTAAGGCTCGGTTCATCCACGGGAGCGCCGTCGCCGTAAATCGTGCAGGGAGTAATGCCGAAGCAATTCTTCATCGAAAGGGTGACGCCGGCGGTGACGTGCTCTTTCAGCTTGGCCAGGGATACGAAAACATCGCAGTCTTCATAAGAGTGGTTAAGATCGTAGCCTTTGAACATCAGCCCGCCGCCCGGAACCCAGAAGCGCGAATACTCCTTGCCGTAGCCCAGATAGTTCGTGTTCTCAAATTCCACCCGCGACGCCGCGCCGAGGAAGTCTCGCGGTTCCCAATTGGCCTGGAGCATGAATTCCTCCAGCGGCTCGGTGGTCACCAGGGGGCTCTCGAGCAGGCGAATGCGCTGCGCTCCCGCCTGGCCGAGAAGGTGAACGGTTGCCCCAATCACCTCAGGATGCACCCAATGCGTGATTTCCGCCGGCAAGTAGCCGAGCCGGTCAGTGGCGAGGCCGGTCAGGTTGAGTTTTATAGCAACGGTTTTGCCTCGGACCAGTCCCTCCAATCCTCCCAACTGATCGAACATGCTGCTCAGCGTCTCGAGCACTTCCGGCCCATACTCGTGACACGTTCCCACCGCGACGCGGGCCGCCGGAGTTGAGCGAGCCAGGGACATTGCAGGCCGAGCCATCCAGGCGCCGGCCGCGGCGCCCATGGCCCCCAGGAACTTCCTTCGGGAACAAGTGGATGTCGTCATAGGTTTGTACCCTCGAACTCGAGTGCGCAATAGACAGAGAGGCGCGGAAGTCCGAAATCCGTCCCCGGCGACGCGGCGACGCCCTGGAGGGTGGGAGCGACCTTCGTTCCAGGTTGCCAGAGCCGAGCCGATGCGACCCGAGCATTCACCCAGAGTGTAACGGAATCGGCGGGGTCGGAGGAGTAGTTGAGCACTTGCACCAGCCGTCTTCCGTGGTGTGGCGATGTGAACTCGCCGCTCGAATGGCAGTTGGTTGTTTCGGAGTTGTAAAGGCGCACCAAGTCGTTGCGACGACTCACCAGCAGATGAGTGTCCACCGCCACCTGGTAAGGATCGTTGAACCCTTCTTCCGCCACTGCTATTTGCCCCTTCCCGACATTATACATATTATATTGCAGCGAGGGGTCTTTTTTGGTTGGCTGCACGCCCGCAGGGCCCCAGTAGGCTCCCGCAACCACTAATCCCCCTTGCCGGGCGAAGGTGAGCAACTGGGAATGTTGTTCGGCGCCGGGAACTTGTTTGTCAAGCCAGAGAATGGCCTTCAAGCCGTGGGCGAGCGCGGGCAGCGAGGTCGACCTCTCGATAATCCGGAACTGTACTTGGCGGCGATTGAGGAGGTTCAACACCTCTCCACTGAAGTACGCATTGTCTCCACGAAAGTCAGAAACCACCGCCAGCACGCCTTGCGATTGGAACCGTTGCCATTCCCTGTGACTTTCGCAGAAAGCAAGCGTTTGGCAAATCTTCTCCCAAATACTCTTGGCTTGCACGTTTCCTTTCTGAAGTGCGGCCCGCAGGTTATCGTCCAACGAGATGATCCATTGGCTCCCATAGGCCCGGCTGTCGGCGATGGCCAGGGCATAATCAGCGGGGTGCGCTGCTGTTGAAGCATCGGGGGGATCAACGTCCAGCCACAGAGTTTTTCCCGGCGCCAACTCAGCCGCCAGCAGCGCAAACCAAGCGTTAGAATTCACCCACGGGATACCTGTCGGCCCAGCGACGGCGGTATCTCCGTGCATGGTCTCGAGGTTCAATCCTGGCCAAACATTCTCCGTCGAGCTGAAGATGGTTGAAGCGTTTTCCCAGGCGACCTTGTCGCGGGGAAATTGCAGAATGGCGGGAAGGGCAAAGGACTGGCCGGACGTGTCGTCGAGCATAACCGCTCGAAGCCCGGCCGCGCGTGCCGCGGCAACCGCGGCCCCTGTATCCTCCTTCACTGCGACTCTTCCCACAAAGCTGAGTCCCAGCCGCCCGCCGGCTTCGAGGAGAGGCTTCAAGGCCTGCTGCTGGTCCAAATCCTCACGCACGCCAGCAGCCCAGTCTACGATAAGACAGTTGATGGGTGTGCCCTTGAGCAGCTCCAAGGCGGAGGGACGCTCCCACGCTTCGAGCGCCTCCTTGAGGTCAGGTTTGACACTCCCTGCCTTGTTTCGGCGCGCCAATTCGAGCGGCCCGCAGGGCCACTTCATCGGCAGCCAGTTCTTGTCGAGGTTCATCCCGGATCTCCTGCTAAAGGCGGCCTGAGGAGGTTTGAAACCCCGGCCCACATCCGCTAGTCACCCCATCCCCTCGCAGGCGCCGTAAATTCCCCCAACACGTCACGCGTTGCTTTGTGGGGGTCCGCCGGCTGAGTGGCCAAGCTGACCACAATCATCACCGCAGCCGCAATGAGCCACACCACTTCTCGACTTCTGGTACTGGTGTCATTTGAACAATACGGGCGTCCCAGAGCGCACGTCATTCCCGCGAAGGCGGGAATCCACTCCGCAAACCTTCCGAAACGTCCCTTTCTACGGGCTGGATTCCCGCTCCCCCGCCTCCGCGGAGGACAAGCTTCGCGGGAATGAGCGCTGGTTCGTAAGGGAGGTAATTCCAAACGACACCACTAGCCGACTTCTCAACTTGTTGACCCGGTCCTTTGTTTTCATGGACATTCCCGGTTTGTTCCATCGCTTTTGAGAGTCGAGGAGTCGAGGAGTCGAGCAGTCGAGGAGTTAACAACCGCTGCTGGCCGCAAGTCGCGGGCCGCGCGAGTTGTCGAATCTCGACTTCTTGACTCCTCAACTTCTTGACTTCTCGACTTCTCGACCCGGTCCTTTGTTTTCATAGACATTCCCGGTTTGTTCCTTCAATTTTGAGAGTCGAGGAGTCGAGAGTCGAGGAGTTAAGAAGCACGCCCCAGGCTGCGTGCGGCTCGACTATGCTCTCGCATTCGACTCTCAACTTCTGACTTCTCGACTCCTTGACTTCTCGACTTTTTGACTATGTACTTTGTTTTCGTCGACATTCCCGGTTTGTTCCTTCAATTTAGCGTACGTCCTTCGGAAGGGCTCAAGAAAGTGTGAAGAAATCGCGTTGTAGGGGCGGCCCTTGTGGCCGCCCTGGGGCAACCACAAGGGTTGCCCCTGCAACCCCCTGCCAAAACGCGATTTCTTCACACTTTCTCGAGCCTATCCACGAATCAAGTGGCGGAGCGGCAACCGGCCGTAGAACCCTACGCCACTTCAACGTAGCATTGTAGCCTATTTTCGGGGTTTGTCAAGAGATTTTGAAGGTGCAGCAGCGATTTTGCCTCTCCAAATGGCGGCGTTAAGCTACGAACCGGCAAAACGTCCATCAAGCCTGGAGGGGTTGACCCTCGTGGTGGTCCGGCCCCTCCTCCGGTAGCACAGGCACTCTTGCCTGTGGCTGCACAGCCAGGAGTGGCTGTGCTACGGCCGGAAAAGTCTTCTTGGCATTCGGTCCGTAGGTTCACACCTACGGCTACTCACGGTGTCCCGCTCCGCGGAACGGCTGCCGCTTGGCGTGCCCGCTACGCAAGGAAGTACGCAGGAAATCAAGCAAAATTCCAAAGCCCAACGCTTAGGTCGCACACCCCCTCCCCGGGGTAGCCGGCCGGTTTGCTGTAGCGGCGCTCTACGAGCGCCGGGACTCTTTGAGAATTCAAGACCGGCCGGCAGAGACCGCCGCTACAGGAACTAAACTGACCCACTACCCTCCCCGGTCGCGGCTTGACACCGAATCATCCCGGCAACTAGGATTAGGAGCCTCGCCTGAGAGTTCTCATGTGAATGACGAGCGTCTGCGGCGTTTTCGCTCGGGAGGTCATATGCGCAAATTGCTGCCAGCTTTAATCGTCTTGCAGTTCGCATGCATTCTCGGTCTTGCTCAGGAGATCTCGAAGCCGGAGAAAGTCCTGCCCGCCATCAACGCGGTCGACTCCTGGCAACAAGTGGGGCAGCAGCCTTACGAATTCACCTGGACCCAGCGCCGGCAGGATCCGCACACCTTAGTGGACTTTGAGGATATGCGCGGCTGGAAGCTCGAACTTTATGAGGGGGCGCAAGGAGAGTTGCGGCGCAGCCGAGAGCAGCAGTTGTGGGGGGAGTACGTCGCGAAAGTGGTCTATTCGGGAGCGCGCGAGCAAAGCCGCCTGATCGCGCGCCCGCCACAGCCCATCCCCATCCCGGAGGCGTTCGACTGCGTTGATTTGTGGGGTTTCGGAAATCGTTGGAGCTGGGCGCCCGACCCTACCACTCCTCCCGTCGAGATCGCCGTCCTGGTGGAAGACGCGCAGGGAAAGGAATTCCGCATTCAACTGGCCAGCGTCGAATGGAAGCAGTGGTGGCTGATCCATCGTCGCGTCCCGCGCGAGGTTCTAAAGCAGATTGTTTTTCCTGCTCGCTTCACCGGGATCGAATTTAGCAAAGTCACGAACCCGCAAGCGCGCGCCTTCTTCTGCGATAGCCTGGCTTTCTACAAGGAGGAATTGAAACCCCTCACCTTCCATCCGCAACCGAAGCGAAATCTGGAGGCGTATCGCGGCGAGATTGTGGGGACGAACACGGGCCCGGGCACACTGCCATTCCCAACCCGTGAGGAGACCATTCTACCCATCAATTTTGAAAAGGACTTCAAGGTGACGGCTCGCGAAATCGGCCCACGCCATTACGAATTGCGCTATGAGGCCCGGGATGCAACGGTAGTCTATGACTATCGCCCCGAAAAGGGCGGCCTTGGCGAACTGACGGTGAAGGTGAATGATGGCGCGCCTTTCAGACCGGTGGGAGGTGGCGGGGTTCGATTTGCCGACACGCCGGCCAATACGGTGGCCGAAGGCGAATTGTTATCCGCCGAGCTTAAGGACGGCGTGGTGCACGCCGCCTTCCGTATGGGACCGCCAAACGCCGCAGCGCGCGAACGGGAGCGGAAGGTGGAATACGAGTTGCGCCTGTGGCAGAAGTCGCTGGTCCTGGACGTCCGGTGCGAGGGGGGCGAAGCCACGGAACTGAGCTTCGGCCAAGTATCGGGTGTAACCCATCCCCGTTTGCTGACGGTCCCCTACCTCACGTACGGGGAAACCAATCCCCGCGTCCTTATTTCGGGCGATTCAACCAGCCTCGTTTTTAGCTCGGTCTGGTTCGACTGGTACCGCTCGAGCGCCTCCGAGCCCTATTACACCGATAATCCCAAAGTGACCGGCGACAGCGCGCGAATCAACGGCGGGATGCGCTACATACCCAAGACCGACGGCTCCCGCAACAACCTGTACGAGAGAATCTTCATCACCAATTCCCGCTATTACGAGGAGACGCTGCCGACCATTGCCAATCCTCCCTCGCTGCGGCAGGAAGAGGGCAAGCAAGTGCTGTGGACCGTGACCGCGCCGGAGTCGTGGGCCAAAGATCACGAGCGCTGCGCGCGCATCCGCTCCTACGGTCTCGACAAAATCATGCAGCACAGCCACGAGGTCACCTGGCGCGACGAAGGCGACAGCTACACGCTCAGGCTGCACGCCGCGCCACAAAAGGGCGGCGACGCCATGCTGAAATGGTATATCCAAGCCCAAAACGATATGGGATGGCTCCAAGGCGTTTACACCAACTACTGCGACTTCGCGCCCGTCAACGAAAACTGGAATCCTGACGATGTGCAGCGCTCGCCGGACGGCGAGTGGCGGCGCGCCTGGCCTCGCACTTATGCTCTCAAACCCGCCAAGGCCGTGGAATTCGATGAATACTACGCGCAACGCATCAAGGAGAAGTTCGGTGTGAAGATGTCTTACACCGACGTGCACACGGCGGTGGCGCCCTGGGGCTATTGCGACTTCGATGCGCGCGTGCCGGGCGCCGGGACGTTTGCCGCCACCTTCTACGTTTATGGACAATTGCTTCGCAACGATCAGCAGGTCTACGGGCCGACCCAGTCCGAGGGCACCTTCCAGTGGCTCTACGCCGGGTTAACTTCGGGAAGCTATGGGTGGGTTTACACCAAGCTGAACCTCTTCACCGAGCCGCTGGATGTTTCATTCATGCTGAGGAAAATCCACCCGCTCGAGTGCGACTACGGCATGGGCGACACATCGTATTACCTCAGCCAGATCGATAAGGACTGGGCAACTTCGCCCAAGAAGCGCGACTATCTCGACCTGCTGCTCTCGACCACCATTGCTTACGGAAACATGGGCTGGCTGGCCACGGATTTCGACCCCGAGGGGCCTTTCAACGTGGAAGCGATGGCGCGCTCGTATTACATGATGCAGCAGTTGCAAACCCAATATGCCTTCTCCCGGCCCAAAACCATCGAATATGCCGACCGCTCCGGTACGTTCTGGTCGCCGAGCCAGGCGCTGGCCTCGGGCGACAACAAGGCAGGCCGCCTGCACGTGGTTTACGAAAACGGGACCGATGTTTATGTGAATCGCGCGGCGGAGGGAACGTGGAAGGTTGTGGACTCCACCCACACCCTTTACGAATTGCCGGTTTCCGGATGGCTGGCACCCAGCCAGCACAATCACTTTTTTGAAGTATCCGCGACGATTGCCGGTCACCGGTTTGACTACGTGTCAGCTCCTGAATTCGAGTTTCTCGACGGGCGCGGCCAGTGGACCGAATTCGGCAACCTGGGCGTGGCCGGAAGCGTCGCGTTGCGTCGTGGCCCGCATGGTTTGCTGGAAATGATCGATATTTACGGCAATCAGCGAATCGACTTTCGCACCTCCAGACCAACCTTGATGATTGCCTATGACGCGGAAGGCAAAAGCCTGGGTAAGGTTAATCTGACTAAGCACGGGAAGGGTTGGTTCGAATTCAAGCCCGTCGCGGGAGGCCGAAGATATGAATGCGAGGTCGAACAATAGGCCGAACTCCTGAGCACAGGTGAAGATGTTATGCGGCACACAGCGAGAAGGAATTTCCTGAAAGGATTGGCGGCAGCCGTCCCCGCCTCTGCGGTTCTCTCGAGCTACCGGGCAATGGCTGCGCCCCTGCGCAAGAAGGTGAAAATCACCGATGTGAAAGCCATGGCCGTCCACGGAAGCACCGATTGGAACTTGGTGAAAATCGAAACCGACAGCGGCATGGCGGGAATTGGCGAAGCCTACTGGGGGCGGGGAGTGAAAGACGTAATCCTCGGCTACTTGCGCCCCATTGTCGTGGGAGAGGACCCGTTGGACGTTGAGCCGCTCTACACCAAAATGGTGCGCTCCACGGGAGGCGCAGGCTCGACCGCGGGAGTGACGGTGACGGCGATCAGCGGGGTGGAAATCGCCCTGTGGGACCTGGCGGGGAAAATCCTGCAAGTCCCGGTGTGCAAGCTGCTGGGCGGCCAGTACCGCGAGGGCGTGCGCGCCTATTGGACCCGCTCACCCAAAGACATGCTCGACCGGGCGTCCTGCCGGGAATTTGCGGCTGCGCTGAAGAGCCACCCCTACGGCATCACGGCGGTCAAGTCGGATGCAGATGCCTTCCCCGCAAAGTACGACCCGCAGTTCCGCGAGCCCGGCCACGAACCCAACAGCCGCCATTTGACGCGCAAGGATCTGGAGCGAATTGGCGCGGGCTTTGCCAACCTGCGCGAGGCGCTGGGGGATGACATTGACATAGCGGTGCATTGCCACTGGGAGTTCGATTGGATCGACGCGCTGGAACTGGCGCGGGCCGTTGCACCCATCAACCCAATGTGGCTCGAGGACCCGATGCCGCCGGATTATTCGGAGTCCTGGAGCAAGCTCACCGCAGCTTCTCCCGTGCCCATCCTGACCGGAGAGAATCTTTACAAGCGCCAGGGCTTCAAGCCCTTCATCTTGAACCAGGGTTGCCACCTTATTCACATCGACATCCCCAAAGCGGGCGGACTTCTGGAGTCAAAGAAAATCGCCGACTTGGCGGACCTCTTTTACCTTCCCGTCTGTGCCCACCTCGCTGCCAGCCCGCTGGGGGCGCTGGCTTCCGCCCATAGCGCGGCCGCCATCCGCGACTTCCGCGCCCAGGAATTCTCCCCCGGGAGCCTCACCACGGATGAGTGGGAGAAATTCGTAGTGTACGACGGCCCTGTAATCAAAGACGGCAAATACAGGATTTCAGATAAGCCGGGGTTGGGTGTGGAACTTAATGAAGATACCGTCCGCGCGCACCTGTTGCCGGGTGAAACGTGGTGGGGGTGAATAGTCGATCCATTAATCAGGGGCGCCTGTGGGGAATTGCGTCGGGGTCGATTCCAAGCTTTTTCACTTCTTTTCTTGCTTTGCGGTAATCCTCGTCGCTGGTGGCAGTGGACAGCAGGAACTCCGCTTTTCGTTCGAGCGTGTACCTCTCCAGGGGGACAACAACAGCGGGACGAATCAAGATGCCCTCCTGTCGGGCCTCCGTCGTTACAAGCGCACCCTCCTCTATTCCGTATTGTTTCCGTAGCCTAACCGGAACAATGATCGCGCCCCGTTTGCCCACCTTCGCAGTGTCCATGGATGTCCTCCAGTCTGCCCGTATTACAGAATGACAGTAATTCAGGCACATGTCAAGACGCTCTCGGCTGCTCAACCGGTGATTCTTTGTGCTTTTCTGTGTTCTTCTCTCCTCCAGCTTTCCCCTGCGTTGACAGAAGGCTGGGCATGACGAACAATCGTCGTCTGGGAGACTTTACCTATGGCTAAAGCCAAAATCGTCATCACCCTCGATGAGGTTACACTGGGCCGAGTGGACGAACTGGTCAGACAATCCCGTTTCGGCAGCCGGAGCCAAGCGATCCAACAGGCCATCGAGGAGAAGCTTGCGCGACTGGACCGCCGCAGATTGGCAAGAGAATGCACGAAATTGGACCCGGCTTTTGAAAAGGTTCTTGCAGAAGAAGGGCTGTAAGATCAGCCAATCTAAGGTGAAACCTACGGAATGAAAAGCCGAAACAGCATTCCGGCCCCGGAGGGGCCGACCGTTCCCGGGTCAACCCCTTCGGGGTTGTCTCAGTCTGGAGGCGGACCGTGATCCGCAGGTTAAAACCTGCGGCTACTCACGGTTGGCCCCTGCCGGGGCCATTTCAAGGTGGCTTATCTTAGCGCCTATGGGGCGTTGCCCCCGGCTACTACATGGTGCCCTTTCAGGGCAAGCGGAGATTATGGCACGGGTTTGCCAAGGCTCGCGTCCACAGGCTCGTACATGACGGCGGATGGGTGACGACTCTGCTCAAATGCGGCGATGCGGTCGGCGTGGCGCAGGGTGAGGCCGATGTCGTCGAGCCCTTTCAGCAGGCACTCGCGGCGGAAGGGGTCGATTTGAAAGGAGAGGCTAAGACCAAGGTCATCTGAAATGGTCTGGTTTTCGAGGTTGACGGTCAGGCGGTATCCCTCATTCTTCTCAGTCCGCTGGAAAAGTTCGTTCACTTCAGCATCGGGCAGCGTCACCAGCAGCACGCCGTTCTTAAAACAGTTGTTATAGAAGATGTCGGCAAAGCTGGGCGCGATCACTGCGCGGAAGCCGTAATCGAGAATCGCCCAGGGCACATGCTCGCGGCTGGAGCCGCAGCCGAAGTTGGCGCGCGCCAGGAGAACTGAAGCGCCCTGGTAACGGGGATGGTTTAGCACGAAATCCGGATTGGGCTTTTCGCCATCCAGGTAACGCCAATCATAGAAGAGCACGCGGCCGTACCCTTCGCGCGTGGTCCACTTCAGAAACTGCTTGGGGACCATCTGGTCCGTGTCAACATTCACGCGGTCAAGCGGGGCGACAAGACCGGTGAAGGTAGAGAAAGGTTGCATACGATCTCCCAAAAATACTTGTCAGGCTGCGAATTCCCTATCCACGATGTCGAACGGTGAAGCGCACTCGTCATCGCGGCTTTTAACGTTTGATAATTTACTATTTATAATTCACTATTCCTTCTCACAGCTTCCATTCCCGAATATCCACAAAGTGCCCTTCGATGGCGGCGGCGGCGGCCATCACCGGACTGACCAGATGGGTGCGGCCGCCCTTGCCCTGGCGTCCTTCGAAGTTTCGGTTGGAGGTGCTGGCGCTGCGCTGGCCGC
>Ga0326727_10024641_pt1 | contig 11351 bp, 12 predicted proteins | sample MB2enrmetagenome_FD_207643 | JGI IMG/M metagenome (GOLD analysis project Ga0326727, IMG submission 207643) | Lab enriched peat soil microbial communities from McLean, Ithaca, NY, United States - MB29MY | ecosystem: Environmental > Terrestrial > Soil > Wetlands > Peat | place: USA: New York... | reverse complement strand
CCGTGATCGGGTCGCTCATCGCCGGGCTGGGCATTGTCTTTCATCCCATGATCATGTTGCAGATGCTGTGCCTCATCGTCGCCGGCTCCATCGCCTTCAATGGCATGATGTTTCTGCTCATGGTGCGGGTCGACGATCCGTTGGTTCCGCGCGCCATGTTTGGCATACTCAATGTCCTCCTCTTATATCCCTCGGGCGCCATGTATCCCACTTCGTCGTTCCCCAAGTGGATGCAGGCCATTGGCGTGATCGATCCTTTCACCTACGTGATCCACGGCTTCAAGGCGGTGATGCTCAAGAACGGCGGCTGGGTCGCCATCGAGCACGACCTCCTGTTTCTCATGGTCTTCGGCCTCGCCACGCTACTGGTAGCCACGCCGCTGTTCAAGAGGACGTTGTAAAGATGCAGCGAGTCGGCAAGTCAGCAGGTCAGCGGGTCGGCAAGCCGACGGAGTTCGCGGCGCTCGAAAGACCTTGTGGAGAGACGAGTCACGGGCTGACCTGTAGCACTACTCTTAACGGTGCGGATTTGGCTCGCTAGGTCAGGTGAATTCGATCGTTTCTTAGCTTAGAATGTATGAACGAAAATCTTTGGGTATCGAGAAATGATGAAGTCAGTACTTGCTTGTTTCCTGCTTCTTTCCGTCTGGTGCCCTGCGGTCGCGGCAGAGGATGTCACCATCACGATTCGGCTCGTGAACGGCAGAAATGGCAAACCGATCACCGATGAGAATCTCAACGTCTTTCTCAATGGATCTGGCTTTACTAACAACTACAAGGCAGATAAGGACGGAACCATTAGGCTCGCAGTAGACCGGAACGCCACTGTCTCGTTCGCCGGGAACATTGAAGTAACATGCCATCCATATCCTCCCAGCGAACGCCAAATGAGGTGGTTTCGAGTCAGCGAAATCCTCGATCACGGTATCTCAGATCAAAACCTGTGCAGCAAGAAGATTCGAACCGAAGCGAGGGCGGGTGAGTTCGTGTTTTATGAGCGCCCGCGTACTTTTTTGGAATGGTGGCGGCTTTAAACGCGCCGGGCGCCCCATCCAAGCTCCGCTTGGGTGGGTTTCGAATCCCTTCACGCGAAATAATTCACGCCCGGCGAATCCTGCGCGCTTTCGGCATCATCGGCCAGATCCGGCTCGTCGTCCTCTTCTTCGGCTCCGGCAGCCTTGTTTACGCGCGCAGCCGCGACGCCGTCGCCCATCTTGCTCAGAGCATCGATATCGAAGGCCGCGGAGAGATCGGCGTCGGGGCGCGGGGTCCGGTTCGCGGCAAATGCGCGGATTCCGGGAATGGGTGCGATCTCCATTTGGGCGCCTCCTGCTGTTGATTCATCGGCGCCCGCACGCGGATCTTTAATCTTCAACCTCAGATTTGTGTCTCGAATACAGACACTCTCACGATTGGCCTTCACTGGCCGAGGCTACCAGGTTATGGCCAGCGGGGCCGGCGCATTCTTTTGGTTGAACGCCGTCTCATTGCCTTCCAGCAGCGCTATTCCCTGCGCCACGCTCATGCCGGGCGCCACCGGCTCGAATTCCCCGCGCGTCTCGCTGGTCTCGCGCGCAAAGCTTGTCACCAGCAGCGCGCGAATGTTCAGGTGCACCTCGAGCTCCGAGGTCTTCCAGTCCGTCGAGCTTACCCGTGTCCGCTCGAGCTTGAACCACCCGCCCTTGTATATCCGGCCCAAAATGCCGAATCCGAAATCGACGTTCTGATTGATGCGCCCCTCGAGCCCGGCCAAGCGCTTGTAGCGCGGGTCAACCGTCAGCACCCCGCTCATGGTGTGAAAAATGCGCGCCTCAATGGAGTGCGTGGGGTATTCCGGGTTGGGATGAAAGCGCAGCTTCAAGTAACCGTTCTCTTCACCGTCGAAATCGTACAGGAATGCGTCGGGAAGCATGGCAACAATGCGCCCGATCCGTTCCTCGTCCTTGTTGTAGTCGCGCAGGTGCCGGGCCTGCTCCTGTGGCGAGGTCATCAGCCGCTCGAGCCGCCCCTGCTGCTCTTCGCGGGCAGCGCCGTCAAGCGGCCGGCCGTTACCCTCGACCACCCAGGCCACTGGCCCGCCGGCCGTCTCTACCTGCTCCTCGATTGCAGTTCCGTTCGCGGTGCGCCGCTCGATCCGGTAACGCCAATAGCCGTGGTGCTGGTGATCGTGGAGTTCGTTGTAAACAACCTGGCGGACAAGGGTTATGGCAGGCTCAGGCAATTGCGCCGTCTGCGCAACCGCGTTCTGTCCTGCTGACACAGTCATCGCCAGGGTGATGCTCCATCGCAGCATGCTCATTTGCCGTTCTCCTTGAAGCTCAGGAATGGGTAAAAGAGTTTGTTGCTGATTGGAGTTTCGCAGTTGAATGTTGAATAGACGGGAAGATTCCCGTGAAAAACCGGCAAAATAAGTTGAAATACCGAAAAAGTTAACCCCCAGCCGGCGCCACGGCCCCTCTTGTTACACTGGGGCCATGCAGGATGAACTGGAGTTTCGGCGGGCGGCGGAGGCGGCGCTCGACGCCCTCAAAAGGCACTTGATCGAGCGCGAAGAGTCTGAAGAGGCCGGCTTCGAGGTGGAAGAGCAGTCCGGGGCACTGAACGTGATCTTCGAAGAAGCCGGCGGCAAATTCGTCATCACGCCCAACACGCCGGTGCGCCAGATATGGATCTCGGCGCTGGCTACCAGCTTCAAGCTCGATTGGAATGCGGCGAGCGCGCAGTTCGTGCTTCCGCGCACCGGTGAGGCGCTGATTCCGCTCCTCGACCGCCTGATCGGCGAACGCATCGGCGCATAGCCGGATCCGGCGCCCCCAAAAAGCAACGGGCCCGGCAGTTGCGCCGGGCCCTGGCCCATTTGCCTGATACGCGTCCTTATTGAGGAAGCGCGTAGACCGTCTGCAGCACTTTTTGTTGCAGTGCGTCGGGCAGAGGAGCGTACGAAAGCGCGCTGACCTCACCCTCGCCATTCTTGACGATCCAGCTCAGCATGTCGCGAATCACCTTCTCCTTCGCCTCGTCGGCGGGATGAGTGTTGATGAGCAGGTAAGTGAAGCTCGAGATGGGATAGGAATCCGCGCCCGGAGCGTTGGTGATCGACACGCGGTAGTCGGCAGGCATCTGCTTGATGCTGGCCGCAGCCGCCGTCACGCCGGTAATCGATGCCGTAATCCAGTTGCCGGCTGCATTCTGCACAGCGCCGAAGGTCATTTTGTTCTGCAGCGCGTAGATCAGCTCAACGTAGCCAATGGTTCCGGGAACCTGGCGCACCAGCCCGGCCACGCCCTCGTTGCCCTTGCCTGCCACTCCAACCGGCCAGCCGGGCGCCGTACTCGCTCCCGGACCGCCAGCCCATTCCTTGCTCACCTTGCTCAGGTAGTCGGTGAAGATAAAGCTGGTTCCGCTGCCCTCGGCGCGGTGCACCACGATGATCTTCTGGTCGGGCAGACTCACGCCGGGATTGTCCTTGGCGATCCGCGGATCGTTCCACATGGTGACTTTGCCCAGGTAGATATCGGCCAGCAGTTCGCCGCTGAAACGGACATTGCTGACCCCCGGCACGTTATACACAGGCACCACCGCGCCCAGCACCGTGGGGACGTGCACCAGCTTGTTCTTGCAGCCAGCGATCAGGTCGTTGGTCATGGGCATGTCGGATGCGCCAAAGTCCACCAGGCCCGAGCAGAACTGCTTGATGCCGCCGCCCGAACCGATCGACTGGTAGTTGACTTCAACGCCGGGATGCGCGGAACTGTACTCAGTGAACCACTTGGAATAGATGGGATAAGGGAAGGTGGCTCCCGCTCCGGTAATCTTCTGGGCATGGGCCACGCTCAGGGCCAAAACAAAGCATGCAAAAACAGCCAAAGTTCTTTTCACGTATCACTCCCTCGCGATATTATCGCCGGGACTCATTCTCTACGCCGAATGTTAAGGAACGGTGAATTGATCTGATTTTCAAGGAGTTCGGGGTGCTTTTCAGGGCAGATTCCGGGCCGTCTGGGATTATCGAGAAGGTAAACATCGGGCCTTCAATCCGGCAGCTCGCAATCATCCCCTTTCAAATGCGAGCGTTAGCGGCTGACCGTCGATATTTGAGACGTTTGCCCCGTCGCAGCGGTTACCCTGCTCCGGCCCGCCGCGCTACGATAGTTCATGACCGCGGCGCGAGTCGCCGCTTATCGTATGGCGTCGAAGAAAAAATCGGCAAAGCTGCTCCGCTGCCCCTCCTGCGGGATGCTGGTCCGCCTCGAGGATGAGGATTTCCCCTTCTGCAGCGACCGCTGCCGCAAGATCGACCTGGGCAAGTGGGCCTCGGGCGTTAACAAGATCAGCTCGCCCGTCCTCGATCCCGAAGTGCTTGAAGATCTCGGCAACCCCGGCTCGAAGCGCAGCGGAGGGTCGAGTGAAAGCTGATCGCACCGCCTCCTCTACCGTCCAAAACGAGAACCCCACGAAGTGGTGGGCCACAATCGTCGCCACCTTTTTCGGCATCGGCTACCTGAAGCCCGGCCCCGGAACATGGGGCTCGGTCGCCGCCACGCTCGCCTGGGCCGCGTTTGCCATGGGCGCGCATTCGTCGCGGCAGACTCTGCTCATCGCCACGCTGGCGGGCATTGCGGTGGTCATCATCGTGGGCGTGCCCGCGGCGACCATCGCCGAACGCGAGGCCGGCCGCACCGATCCGGGATTCGTGGTCATCGACGAGGTTGCCGGCCAGTGGATCGCCCTGCTCTTCTGCCCTCCTGACTGGGGCCACGCCCTCATCGCGCTCATCCTCTTCCGGTTGTTCGACATCACCAAGCCGTTCCCGGTGCGCCGCCTCGAACGTCTTCCCGCAGGATGGGGCATCGTTTTCGACGACGTGGGGGCCGGGCTGTATGCTTTGGGTATAGCGTCTCTGGTGCGCATCTGGTATTAGAGCCGACTGATTGCAATGCCTCGCGCCTCTTCCCAATCCGCTTTTGCAGCCGTTCCGGCCCCGCGCATCGACCAGGTCACGCCGGCCGCGGCCATGCCTCTTGCCGAGATTGAACTGACCGGCGCGAATCTCGGTCCCCACGACTTTGGGACGCCGGTTGTGCTGGTCGACGGCGAACCCGCGCACATTCTCATGAGCAGGCCTTCGCGCCTCGTCTTTCGCGTGCCAGAAACCGCGTCGACTGGCCTGATTGAGGTGCGTACCCCGGCCGGAGCGGGCAACACAGTGCCGCTGCGCATCGCCCACCAGCTCAACGACGGGCTGCACCCGGTTACCAGCCCCGCCGTCAGCCGCTCGGGCATGATCTACGCCACCGTGAGCGGTCCGCGCGGTAAGCAGACGCCGGTCTCCGTAGTCCGCATCAGCGCCGATGGCCGCGGCACGCCGTTCGTGACCGGCATTCTGAACGCCACGGGCCTGGCCATCTCGCCCGATGGCGATCTCTACGTGACTTCGCGCGCCGAGGGCAACGTCTACCGCATCGACTCGGGCGGCGACTACACCGTCTTCGCCGAGGGCATGGGCGTGGCCACGGGCGCAGCCTTCGACGCCGAAGGCAACCTGTTCGTCGGCGACCGCAGCGGCACCATCTTCAAGATCAATCCCGAGCGGCAGATCTTCGTGCACGCCACGCTTGAGCCTTCGGTCTCGGCGTATCACATGGCTGTCGACGCCGCCGGCACGCTTTACGTGACGGGACCCTCGCTCTCGTCGAACGAAGCGGTCTTCGCCATCGATCCACACGGCGAGACGCAGGTCTACTATCGCGGACTCGGCCGGCCGCAGGGCCTGGCCTTCTCAAGCGAGGGCGATCTCTACGTCTGCGCCTGCCTGCACGGGCGCCGCGGCCTGGTGCGCATTACGCCCAAAGGCGAGGCCTCACTGGCGCTGGCCGGAGCAAACCTCGTAGGCGTGGCCTTCTCGCCCCTCGGCACAACCATCCTCGCCACCAGCGACGCCGTCTACGAAGTCGACCTGGGAGTGGAGGGGCTGGCGCTCCAATAGGTCACTGACTGCATGATTTTGTGCTCTCCCACCCTTCCGCGATAAGGCTGCGGAAGGATGGGGCACCCTCAGTTGTGGTAAGTCAAGGGTTGGCCAAGCGCCCGGTTTACATGGGGCAAGCATTAAGCAGAGCCAGCGTTAGTGGCTCCTAGCCAAAACGGCGATCCCTCCGTTCTGCGCCATCGCAATCAGCTGGCCGTCCGAAGAGATTCTTGGGCGTTGGGTGTCCGGGCCTCCCGTTGCCAGCCCTATCGGATGGACCGATAACATAGTTTCGACATGGAAGTCATGGTTTCTTCCAAGAATGAATACCTTGGGTGAACTGGAAGCCGGCAATGGCCAATGCTCGTGACGAGCGACCCTCGCTGGTACACGCCAGCTCACCGCGAGGAGAGTTTTCTGATCGCCCGAAATTGCCATCTCCCCACTCGGACCAAAATCAGAAGGTCGAACGTCTTGTCGTGTCACGGGATTCGACAGATTCACGAGTTCAAGACGTTCCCCGGACCGGTGTCCGGTGGAATCAGTATTTCCATCCGGGCTTAGGAGAATGTCGTTGTTTCCAACAAATATCCCGATTATCCGCCCTATTGGTTTGGACAGGTTTTCTGCATTACGAAATGAAAAGCCGCCATCCATTTCCGCAATCCGTTTTCCTGACGACTCGAAAATCGCCACAGGAACGACCCCATTTCGCAGATCCTGCCATGATGAAATCGCGACTAGAGTTCCGTCAGCAGAGATAGACTGCGGGACGTCTTCCGCCTTCCACGACGCTATCTCCTCGCCTGTCGAGACATCCACAACGTAGAGCTGTGCCGGCGTTGCGTGAGGCAGAACCTCGAACTGGCCCCACGCGCCGAAAGCGCATACAAACACGTCCCGAACAGCAGCACCGATTATCATCAGCGGATGGAGTGCGGACTGCCCCGGTGGAGCGGCAATCGTCCTTTCTTCATTCAGATTTGCGGCATTGAGCACCAGCACTCGTTGCAGGTTCTGAACAACCAAATAGCGCTGGTCCGCAGAAAAAAGTACCTGTGGCGCAAAGTTCCCCGTGGGGAATATGCGGACGCCAATTTCACGCGATAATACAGTCTTGCCAGACGGCACGTCTTGTAAAACCAACCAAAGCGACCCACCAACTTTGGCACCTGAAAATGCAAGCAGCGCTATCGTCTTGCCATCAGGAGAAAGGTCAAATGAGGCGATCATTGGATTGTTGATGATTCCTTGCAACGAAGCCTTATCAACCGTCCCGATCCTGTCCCAGCCTGATGCGTTTTGTCCGCGCAAGTTCACCCTTAGCTGTAAGGCTAAGAGTATTAGAGAAACGATGATAATTAGCCGTTTTGCCATCATCTAGCACCCGTGATTCCGGGCAGGTGGCCCCGATCTCAAGTGGGTTTCATCAAGTTGAGGGTGCCCCCGGTCCCTCGCATTTGGGGACCGGGGATGAAGAGCCGGCCTGCCGGCAGCGCATCCACTCGGGAAGTTGCCAGCCTCTCTGCTGAGCTGTCCACTCCGACTCAATCTCTACCGTTCCGCATACCCCGGTCTGATAATGGCGATAGCTCGACCACTTCCAATCTTCGGGCTTCGCAACCAGACCGCGCACCACCGGGTTGCGATGGATGTAGCGCAACTTCTCCACAAACTTCTTTTGGGTTGTGACGTTGAAGTCGTAGTAATGCGCCTGCCAGAAGGGCCCTTCCCGGCTCCGTACCGAAACAGGCAACTTCAATGCTTGAATGGCCTTGGATAACAACGCGCGCCTGGGCTCGTTGAGAAGCAGATGTACGTGCTCCGGCATGACCACATAGCCGGCAACTGCAAAGAGGTAGCGCAGGCGGACGCGCTCTAACGCATCTTCAAAGAGCTCCATGGCCGCGACCGCGGACAGGTGAGGACGACGGCGATAACAGCTGAAGGTGAGGAAGTGGAACTCCCCGGTTTGCTGATAACGGATGCGCTCGCCTTTCATGCACTGCGAGGATACTCCAGTTGCGAATCCTTCGGTGGTGATAAACGAGTCATCCATCCCCGGTCCCCAAATGCGAGGGACCGGGGGGCACCCTCATCGTGGTCTGGTAGGCTCACCGGGATCGTGGCCACCCGCCGGTGATAAACGAGTCATCCATCCCCGGTCCCCAAATGCGAGGGACCGGGGGCACCCTCATCGTGGCCTGGTAGGCTCGCCGGGATCGTGGCCACCCGCCGGTGATAAACGAGTCATCCATCCCCGGTCCCCAAATGCGAGGGACCGCCACCCCAACAAATACAAATCATTCGTTGGGGACCCCGAACCGGGGGCACCCTCATCGTGGTCTGGTAGGCTCGCCGGGATCGTGGCCACCCGCCGGTGATAAACGAGTCATCCATCCCCGGTCCCCAAATGCGAGGGACCGGGGGCACCCTCATTGTGGTTTGGTAGGCTCACCGGGATCGTGACCACCCGCCGGTGATAAACGAGTCATCCATCCCCGGTCCCCAAATGCGAGGGACCGGGGGCACCCTCATCGTGGCCTGGTAGGCTCACCGGGATCGTGGCCACCCGCCGGTGATAAACGAGTCATCCATCCCCGGTCCCCAAATGCGAGGGACCGGGGGCACCCTCATCGTGGTCTGGTAGGCTCACCGGGATCGTGGCCACCCGCCCACCCGCCTGCGGAAGGATGGGGCACGGAGATTGGTTCAAACTCAAGCGGTCAAGGACCTGGCCGATTCGCAGAATCAATTACTGAAACAGCCGCGGAGCGAAATCCTTCAAATCCCGGCGCCAGGTTTGCCACTCGTGCGCCGTGCCTGGCGACTCGTAGAAAACGTGCTGCACGTGCGCTTCGGTGAGCGAGTTGTGCAGGTTCACGATGCCGGTGTGCATCATGGCCGGCTCGTCGGTTCCCACGCCGAGCCAGAGCAGGTGTACCTTTTTGGCGAAAGCCGTCGGATCGGCCAGCTCGCCATGCAAAGAAGTTTTTGCGTCGAAGGTTTGGCCACCGAAGGCCATCGCCGCGCCGCTGAAGCCGCCGATGTAGGAGAAAAGATCGAGCCGGTCGAAGGTGACCGTGAAGGTTTGCATGCCGCCCATGGAGAGCCCGGCCATGGCGCGGTGCTCGCGATCGGCGATGGTTCTGAAGGTCGAATCGATGAACGGGATGAGCGCCTTGGTCACGTCGTCTTCAAAGGCCGTCATCATCTCCTGCATGGCCTTCATCATTTCGGGCGAGCCGAAGGGCCTGCCCGCGGGCGGCGGCGCAGCGCCGGCGCGGCGCGCGTAGCCGTTGGCCATCACCACGATCATCGGTTTCGCGGTTCCGGCCGCGATCAGGTTGTCGAGAATGAAGTTGGCGTGACCCTGCTTGATCCAGCCGGTCTCATCTTCGCCGCCGCCGTGCTGCAGGTAGAGCACCGGGTAGCGCACTTTGGTGTGCTCATCGTAGCCGGGAGGCGTATACACCAGCGCGTGACGCCATGTGCCGGTGACGTCAGAGTGGTACCAGACCTCGCGGACCTGGCCGTGGGGCACGTCCTGGGGCGAATAGTAGGTCGAACCCGCCTCGGGAATCTCGATGCAGCTCGCGTCTTTGCCGCCGCCATAGTAGGAGTGGCTACTGGGGTCGCTCACCTCGGCGCCGTCGACGACGATCGTGTAGTAATGAAGTCCAGGAACCAGGGGCGGCGTGGTGACGGTCCAGAATCCATCGACCTGCTTGGCCAGGTCGAGCTTGGGACCGCTCCAGAAGTTGAGCTTGACCGCGGTTGCATCGGGGGCCTTGAACCGGAACTCAGCCCGCCCGGCGCTGTCGACGCGCGGGTACTGCGCATCGAGAACATTGGTGGCGGCAGGCCGGAAATCGCCGGTATCCTGCGCGTAACAGAGGCTTGCAACCAGCAGCATCGCCAGTGCGACCAGCTTCATGGTATTTCTCCGTGTGAGAGATTTGGCTTTCGCTCGCCACGGCATGAAATTTGAGCGCATCCCGCAGTCGAGATTTCGGCCATGCGCATACTACTCTGAAAGAATTTGGAAGGCAAACTCTCAATCGCCAATAAGAACACTCGCAACGAACCCGGTAACCCTAGGGCCTGTTCACACTACTGGGGTGGCGGCGTTGCGAGCGAAAATCCGGTCAGACGCGGCCGAGCCCGAAGGCTCTGGTGGCTCCAAGGTCGAGGGCGAGAACAAAGTATGACCGGATTTGCGCCGCAACCCGGAGGGACGGGGCCAGTTTTTCCGATTTCGTTGTCGCTCGCCGCTCCAGTGGTCCACCACAGCACGCTCCTCGCTTCTAGAACTCGAAAAAACTGGCTCCCGTCGCCGCCATCCCAGTAGTGTGAACAGGCCCTAGTTGGGAACCACGCGGAGATTGTTGGTCACAGAAAATATTCCGGAGATGCCGTTGGCGCGGATGCCGGCGATATTCTTGTCGCCTTCGTTGTCGACTACGCCCTCAAGCGTCACGCGGCCGCTGTTCACAATGATGCGAATCGGTTTCTGGACGCCAAGGGCATACTTCTCCAGCGCCGGGAATCCATAGATGGCGTGGAATAACTGCAAACGCAACCGATCGTCCATTGGCGACGGCGGCAGAACCTCGATCTTGTTCACAACATGGTCGACGCCTTCAATGTGCTTGATGGCGCCTTCCGCGTCCGATTTGAGAGAGGGCCGGCTCACCTGGCCGAGCAGGGTGACCGTGCCGCCCTGGACCTGAAATTCAATGTTGTCGAAGACGCCGAAATAGGGGAGCATCAGCAGTTCGTGACGCACCTCTCGTTGAATGCGTATCTCGGCGGGGTTGGTGGGCTCAACTTGTCCGGCAGCGAACGGGCTTGAGGCGAGGACAAGCGACAGGACGACCAGGACCTTCAGATTGCGATTCATGGCTGCTCCTTTGGGGCAAAGGTAGTTTGTTGAATCGATCTATTTGATTCCGGAATGGCCAGAAAGGTAACAACCCCTGAGCCCGGATTTTGCGCACCGAGCGGAACGCGGCAACTTGAAGTAAGCCGCAAATTCGTTTTGCACCCAGACGGCCTCCGCCCGGCGCGGAGGCCGTTGCCGTTTGCAACTGTTTACGTCACTTGCCGATGAGCGCGCTATAAACCAGCGTGCGTATCTGCGCAACGGCATCCCCTGCGGCAGGGGCGCCCATATGCTGCGTCATGGCAATCACCACAATGTCCTCTTTGGGATCGATCCAGAAACTGGTGGTCGCCGCGCCGCCCCAGGACAGTCCGCCATCGCTGCCCAGTGTCGCCGCTGCCGCCTGGTTTTCGATCACGGCGAATCCCAGGCCGAAACCGTTGCCCTTTTCATAATCCGGAATTCCCGCCGGCTCCAGGTGGTCCTGCCCCATAAAGT
>Ga0326727_10024640_pt1 | contig 11352 bp, 12 predicted proteins | sample MB2enrmetagenome_FD_207643 | JGI IMG/M metagenome (GOLD analysis project Ga0326727, IMG submission 207643) | Lab enriched peat soil microbial communities from McLean, Ithaca, NY, United States - MB29MY | ecosystem: Environmental > Terrestrial > Soil > Wetlands > Peat | place: USA: New York... | reverse complement strand
GTAGAACCCTTGCCATTCGTACCTGCCACCAGGACCGTGGGGAAGCGCCGCTCCGGGTGGCCGAGCGCTTCCAACAGAATGCGAACGAATTTCAGATCGAATTGCTGTCCTGCCGTGTGGGCCAGCTCGCGCCCCAGCCGGTAAAGTTCGGCGACGGCAGCGTCGTAGGTAACCATAGCTGTGAATTAGCTTACAACAGGGACGCCAGCGCTACCCGCCAAGATCGGGCTGGGGAGAAATCGCCGTCTGCGGCAACTGGTCGATCTGCTGTTGCACCTGCCGCCGTAGCTCCAAGGGATGGGCAATCTTGGCGAACGGCTCGGGCGTGCCGCCGGTGCCGCGCACCACGATGCTCCCGTAGCCGAAAATCCGTCCCAGCAGGCTCTGGTCCACGACCACGCTCTCGATTTTGGACAACATGATCTCAATGGAACGATGCGTCAGCGCGCCCACTTTGACCAACACCCGTTTGTTGGTCACCGCCATCTCCGTTGCCGATCGTTTCCAGCGCGCGATCAGGACGACGATCGCGGCCAGGACGAACACGGCCAACGCGGCCCAGAGCAGGGCAGAGTGCGCTGTCGGCGAGATGGCGCCAACGGGGCTGCTCGCGCCGCTATCGCCGGAAAAAGCGAAGTACAGCATCGTGATACCCGCAACCGCCAGGACCAGAGCTGCCAGCAACGGCACAATCATTACCATCCAGTGCAGCCGCGTACGATAAAGCACCGCCTCGCCCGAGATCAGATTCCGGTCGACATAGCTCATGATCACCCTCCAGTTGCATCGTCGATTCCTGCAATCTTCTTTGAACGCAACATACGCGCCGCGCCCACCGGCGTCAATGGGCGGTTGCCACCGGGCAGCGGACCAAGACGAAATGGACCGGCTGCGAGAGAGAGTCGAATCGCTCTTCCGCAACGCCCTGGGTCAGCCGGATTCCGCGGTTGCGGTATAAGGCCGGGCCAGCGCAGGCGAGATACGGGTGCTCTACGAGGCCGAAATCAGATACTCCTCGTAGCCAAGTCCGGTCACGCAAATGTACTCCGGCCGGACTTCCAGAACGTTGATTCGGGGGACGCGGTTTCCAGGCGCTCCGAAGCGTTCCCACACCAGAGCGGCTGGGATCGTCCCCGCCACCCGGGCGATCTTTGTCCTGATCGCCACGGGCGTGGTCTCGATCGCTGCGGGCGTGCGCGGTGAGAGGCGGGGTTCGGTCCATCCCTGCTTGAGGGTCAGACCGCACGAGAGGAGGAACTCCAACACCAGACTGGCCATTTCGAAACCGGCCTGCTCGCTGGGGCAGGCTGGCGGAATGAGGCCAAGCCAATCCGCGATCAGGCGGTAGGTGAAGCCCCACAGTGGCATGTCGTCCAAGGCGATGCCGGGAAAGCGCAATTCTTCCGGCAGGGTCGGCACCCGGCGTAGCGCGTGTTGCGCGGGATCGCAAAGTGCCCGCTGAGCGATCCAGCGGGTGCCGGCCACCTCCCGCGGATCCGGAATCGTGGGCAAGCGGTCACCCACCTCGAACAAGAAAGGCGCCACCAGGATAAAGGGGCCCGCCAGCCGGCGCGCTATGACCGGCCGTAAAGCGGCTTGCAAGCATTCTCGCCCCAGACGGACGCCACACTCTTCCTCCAGTTCGCGCAAGGCGGTGCATACCAAATCCGGGTCCCCCGGTTCGTGGCGCCCCCCGGGAAAAGACCACTGCCCCGACCAGGGATCGTCGGCTCGCACCGAACGCCGCAGAAGCAATATCGAAGCTTCCGGCTTCTGCGCACGCACCATAGCCACGGCCGCTTGCGGCTCGACATTTCCCGTATCCATGCTTTCAGTATCGCTCCATAATCGGGTAATTGCCCAATCGGGCAATTGAAGAATCGGCCCGCGGCGTCGAGAGTAGTGGGACGCCACGCTCCGTCGGAAACGTAGTGCTGGCCTCCGGCAGCAGTCCTCCACCCCGGCACGCGCAAACCGGGCACGTACTGGGGACTCCGGTTGGCGGCGTCCACGCCGACATGCCAGTGCGAGGGCGAGGACGCCAGCGCTACGCTTTCATGCGATTCCGTGGGCGCGGCCGCCGTTTTTCATACAATAGGAGCGATCCTGCACCAGAGTTGCCCCCGGGCGGCTCCGCCGGAAACATGAGGACAAGGAACATATCCGTGGCTGAACTTCCCCCCGTCTTCATCGTTCACTCTGCCAACGCGGCCGACGCGGAATTGGCAGCGATTTTTGCCCGCCTGCTGAACCAGCGCAACGAAGCTCTGGTGGTGCACCGGTGCGCCTTTTCTTTCCCGGGCCAAGAGCCGGCTAGCGCCGCGGTTTCTGCCTGGCTGCAGGAGCGGAACTGGCCGGAAGGCGCCGTCCTGGTTGGGCTTCGGCTCGGAGGACTGGTCGCGGCCAAGCTGCAGGAACTGCGCCCCGACTTACACGTCTTAGCGATCAACGCACCCGTGGCGGTGAGTGGGCTTGAACTGAGCGGCTCGTCCCCCCGGCGCTTCGCCTTTTGCCGGGAGGCGGCCGCCGGGAAGCAGAGCGTCTCCTGGCCGCAATTGGCGCAACGTGCTTACAGCGGCCTATGGGTGAACAACCGTGCTACCCTCGCCCAGGTGATCGCCGCTTACCTCGAAGGCGGCGATATCGATATGGAAGTGCGGCGGGCTACGGCCCGGCTGCAGGGTGGCAGCACTCCCGCTGGCCCCATTCGTGCGCTCTATCTGCTGCACGGCAAGAGCGGATTGCCCACGGGATCGGTGGCGCGCCTGGAAGAAGTGTTGGCGCAACACTGGCCTGGTCTGGACTATTGCCGCCCGCTGCTGCCCCACCACGATCCCCAGGCCCCGGCAGAGCGCTCCGTGGAGTACTTGCGCGGCTTGCCGATTCCCTCGCGAACGCTGGTCGTGGGTCTCAGTCTCGGCGGGCTGGTGGCGGCCAAGTTCCAGGAAGAACGTCCCGACCTGCAAGTGTTCGCCGTCAACTCGCCCACCTGGGACGGGGCCGTCCGGCTGCAACGGCGGATGGAGCACCGGATCGCCATCTACTCTTCTCAAGATGAGGTCATAGCCGGACGCACTGCCGCCTGGCCTGAACTGGCCGAGGCTTACGATTTTGCCTGGCTTACGCATGAGACCACACCCCATATCAAGTATCTGGTGCGGCTGATCGACTGGTACCTTGAGGGCCGGCTGGCCCTGACCGCCGATCGGGTGCGCTTTGTGCAGCGCACCCGCCCGGAGCGCGAAGCCGAAATCTGGAAGTCGCTGCAGGAGGGGCATCGCGATGGGGCCGGGGCTGCCGGGCCGGGGAGTGAAGCGTTTCCCGGTGACTATCGCCAGATTGGAGAGCAGGTCGCCAGCGGCCGCGCGCTGCCCCTGGTCTGGAAGGGGTTTCTGCGCGGCTTCTATCGCCGCCCGCAATCCTCCTGCCTGGCCAGCGAACCGCCGGAGTCTCTGGCGAAAGAAGACCGGGCCTGGCTCGCCGGGGTGGCGGAATTCCTCAGTCACAAGTGCGGGCTCAAAGTGCCGGGTTGGACCCAGAACCGCAAGTACTTCCTGGAACGTGAATACGATCGCCACGATTCTCCCGAGAAGGAAGTGGGGGGGCAAGCTTCGACGGACTGGATTCGCCGGGCGCGCACTCCCAAAGAACTGTTGCGGCACGGCGTGATTGCGAAAGCAAGCAGTCTGCTGCCCTAGAAAGCGTCATGCGAAGGGGCCGTTATGACGCAAGTAAGATCGCGGTTCTCTTTCGCGCAGCAACCAGGACGAGGCGGCATAACGTAAGCGACATTAGGCGAGGATGCCTAACGGCTCGCCCCGCTGCCTCCGCCCGCCAGTTCGAGTACCAATTTTTCCAGCACCGTACGCTTGCTGGGCGGATTCGAACGCAGTTCCAGATCGGCGCGGGCGATCGGAGGGAGCAGGCGCGTCAGTTCCTGGGGGGAACGATAGCGCCGCGTTTGCCGGATCAGGTCGTCGGCCGCAAAAGGCGGAACGCGAAATCCCGGCCACAGCACCTGCCACAAGGCACGGGAGTCGCGCGCTTTCTTTTCCATCACCACCAGCATCTGGCGAAAGGTCTTGGCCAACATGAACACCAGACCGATAGCCGCTTCTTCGCCTTCCCCCGTTGCCAGCAGCGCTTGCAGAACCTCCAGAGCCCTCACCCGGTCGTGAGCGGAGATGGCGTCGGTCAACTCGTAATGGGAGCGCTGTTTGGCCGCAGAAACCATCCGTTCCACGTCGAGCAGGGTGAGACGCGGTTGGTCTCCCGCGTAGAGCAGCAGCTTCTCCAGTTCGTTGGCGACCGCCAACATGTCGCCGCCGAGTGCGTCCACCAACTCATGAGCGGCGTCCGGCTCGAGCTGAACGCCGCGCGCGGCGGCCGCGTCGACCGCCCAACGGATTGCATCCTCCTCCTCTACGTGAGCCAGTTCCACCATCCCACAATAGGCGCCGAGGGTCTCGCGAATGCGCTCATAGCGCTCGCGGTCCGTCATGTCCATCCGCCGCGCATCGGCCGGGATGGAGAGGTGATCGGCAATCAGCACCACCAGGGCGGCAGGATTGGGATGCTCCGCATACGCGCGTATCGCGGACAGGGCTTTTTCCTGAGAGCTGCCGCGCCCGTACAAGGTCTTGACTCCGCTGACGAAAAACACTTGAAACGGCGCCATCAGCGACGGCGTGCGGGCCCGGTCGAGCACTTCGGTCAAGTCGGTCTTGTCCAGATCCAGGTCGTGCAGACAAAAATCCCTTATCTCCGGAGGCGCCAGATGCTGCAGAATCGCTTCCCGGCATTGTTGGCGGAGAAAGGCTTCGTCGCCGGCAAACACGTAAACCGGGCGCAGTTTGCCGGAGACAACCTCCGCGGCAAACCGCTCCACCGAAGCAAAACTCCGCATCAGTAGGCCTCCAGGACATTGCTCACCAGGGTGCGGGCAAACTCCGAGGCCAAGCGGCGCAGCGCCGGGGTCTCCTCTTGAAAGAAACTGGAAGGCTCGCGGGAAATCTGATACGGCTCTTGAAAAGCGTAGCTGGGATTGTTGTAGAGCACCTTGCCGTGCCGGTCGGACAAGCTCACCTTGGTGGTAACCGCGACCATGCCGGAGGTAGCCCGTCCGGTTACGGCGTCCACGGTTACGGGATAGATCTGAATTTTGAGTACCGTGCCGTGCAGCACCGCATCGGCGTGGCCGTCGTCCCGGCTCACCACCCGATAATGAGTGCGAGCCAGGAACTCGCGCACCACCGCTTCGGTCAGCACTTGTTCAATATGGTATGCGCTGGTCGAATTCTCAAACGTGGGAATGGCAACGGTGTGCAAGTCCGCCGGCAACCGGGAAGCTTGCCCGGCAGTATGGTATCCGCAGCCCAGCCCCGAAAGCAGCAGGCCGAGCAGGAAAATCGCTACCAATCCGGACCATCGGATCCGCCCCAGGGCAGGCATGCTTTTCGGCCATGTCACAACACCGCAGGTGAATAGATTTGTCATCGCGAGCAGAGCGAGGGAGCTGCTTCTTTTGCGCTCCCCCGATATTCTCAAGGGTGCACAAGAAAGCAGATCTCTCGCTCCGCTCGGGATGACAAACCCCATTTGGCTTGCGCTAAACAATGTGGTCCTTAACGGTTCGCGCGCTACGTTGCGCCCCCTATTGTACGGCGCCTTTGGGCCGGGCCGCCGCCACAATCTCAGCGCATTCGACGGCATTCAGTGCGCTCAACCGCAAGTTGTCCGCGGCCGCCCACAGCCAAAAGGCGTTCTCCCGCTGGTGGTCGGGCCGCAACGCCAGAACAATGTCGTCTTGCCCGGCGGCATTGACGTTGCTGGGCGACTCGACGCTGCCATGAACCACCGTCACATGTTCGGCACTCAAGGAATGGACCAGGTCGCGTGCTTCGGTGGGACGCTCCATCTCCGCGTACAGGGCGAAGGCGTGGCCATGAAAGCTCGGCCCCTGCACCAACATCAGGGCGGGCGCCGGGACGGTCCCCGAGACCAGTTGGGCGAAGTGGCTGGCGACGCGCCGTTCGATCGTGGCCAAGGGAGGCTGCGCCCCTTCGCCATAAGACGAGATCATGTTGAACGCCACCTGGGTCTTAAACACTTCTTTAGGCAACTCGCGAAAAGAAAGCAGGCTGACGGTCTGCTCATGCAACTCGTCCATTCCGCGGCGGCCGCGCTCGGACGCCGGTTCCACCACGGTAGCCGCCGCCGACCGCAACGGACCGACGCGCTGCAACCGTAAAAGCAGCAAGGCCAGCACTACCGCCGCCGGGTGAGCTATGACCACCGGCGCCGGCTGTAACTCCAAAGCCTGGGGCCGACTCAGTTCCCGCTCGATCCAGGGCGCGCGAATGGCCACTCCGGCTTCGGCTTCCAATCCGTAGGACAAATCTACAATGGCCGCACCCGCCTGGCGCGCCAGATGCCAATTGCGCCGGGTGAAGGCTTCGTCGGAAGCAAAGAATGCCACATCGACGTGTTCGAACTGCTCCCGACTGACACTCTGAACAAAGCTGGCCTCGTCCCCAATCGCTTCCAGTTGGCCCAGCGCTTCATCGTCGTCGAGCAGGCGGACATCCCGCGCGGGAAAACTGCGCTCGCTCAGCACCTCCGCCAGTTCCTTTCCCTTGAGGCTGGCCCCGCCGACGATGGCTATACGCATGCTCTCTCTGCTCATGGCAACTCCGAAGCTGCGGGATAAGCCGGAGGCGGGGGCGGGGGCGGGGGCGGACCACGCCGGCGCACGGCATAGCTGAAACGCGCCACCAAACCGGAGCCCACGTAGACAACCGCCAGACCGAATAGCACGTATTCGGAGAAGTACCAGATCAGGGCAATCAACCCGCCGAACAAAACGATGAACTGAAAGGGATGGCGGGAGCGCAGATCGATATCTTTGAAACTGTAAAAACGCCAGGTGCTCACCATGAGAAACGCCGTGGCGAGGATGACCGCGCCCCATCCCACCCCTTCCCACCAGTATTGCAGCGGGCGCCCGTCGGCAAAGTGCACCACCGCGCAGACCACGCCCGCCCCCGCGGGAATGGGCATGCCGACAAAGTACTTGCGTCCCGGCCGCCCGGGATTGGAAGGTTCCGGATTCTTCTGGATGTTGAAGCGCGCCAGCCGGGCCGCTCCGGCCATCAGGAAACAGAAGGTGAAGATCAGTCCCAACTGCCCCACATTGAACCTGCCCCCGACATCCAACAGGCGGAATCCCCACATCCAGGCCAGCAGGGCCGGCGCCACGCCAAAGGCGATCACGTCGGCCAGCGAATCCAGCTCCCGTCCGAAATCGCTGGTGGTATTGGTCATGCGCGCAATGCGTCCATCCAAACCGTCGAATACCACCGCGAAACCGATCGCCTTGGCGGCATTGTCGAAGTGCCAGCTCTCGTTGAGGGCACCCTGCAAGGTCTGCGACATCGCGTAGTAGCCGGCGGCAATATTGAAAGCGGTGAACAGCGAAGGCAGGATAAACAGCCCCCGGCGCCTGCGCCGGGCTCGCAGGATCTGGTCTTCCCGGCGCCGCATTGGAAATGGCACGCCCATGCTCCTAGCTTCTCACCGATCCCGCCGCTGCCGGCTGCGGTTCCGCGACCGGCGCCGGTAGCACGGCCAGCACACTGCTTCCTCCCCGTACCCGGTCTCCCACTTTCACCTGCACCGCCGCCGATTGCGGAATCATTACGTCGGTGCGCGATCCAAACTTGATCAGTCCAACCCGCGCTCCGCGCTCTACCCAGTCGCCCGGCTGCGGGTTAAACACGATGCGCCGCGCCAGCAGACCGGCAATCTGTTTGAAGCGGACCGTCTGCCCTTCGCCGCGGACGGTCACCAGATTCTGCTCGTTGGACTCGGCGGAGACGGCGGCCAGCGCGTTGCCAAATTTCCCCCGGCGATATTCCACGCTTTCGATCCGGCCCGCGATGGGCGCGCGATTCACATGCACGTCGAAAACACTCAGGAAGACGCTGATCCGGGTATGCGGCCGACCTTCGATGGCCACGGCTTCCACCGCCGTCACTCTACCGTCGGCGGCTGAGACCACCGCGCCGGGCATTTGGGGGATTACCCGATCCGGATCGCGAAAGAACCAAAGCAGGAAGGCGGCCAACAAAAGCGGAGGAATGGGCCATGGCCATCCGGCCAGCCGCCATAGGACTGCGGCTGCCAGCAACATCCCACCGCCGTAGGCAATGCCATCGCGCACCATCGTTACCGATTATACGGGAGGCGCAAAATACAAAAGCCCCCACCCAGAGGCTGAGGGCCGTAAACGGTCGCCCGGAATCGGCTAGGCGATTTGTTGATCCTGCCGGTACTGCCGCTCGATGCACTCCATCTGGTCTTTGAGGCGCAGTTTCAGCTTTTTGAGCCGGACCTCTTCCACTTTTTCGTCGTCGGATAAGTAACGCTTCTGGGTGAGTGTGTCGAGCCGTTGGGAGTGTTGCTGGTGTTCCTGAACTAGCTTGCGGAATTCTTCATTGCTGGCCAACAAATAGTCCCGAACCTGAGTTGCCATCCAGTACGACCTCCTAAGCCAAAACCCTGGGTTTGAAGCTATCACACGCCCTGTCCCGCTTCAATGTCTGCATCTTATCTGGAATCAGGTACTTCCTGCCGAGTTCGGGAGCTTGCCAGAGGCCGGGAGAGCAGGATTCCGTCCTCGGAAGGGTCGCTGTAGTAGCGGGGTCTGCGGCCGTGTTCCGCAAAACCGGCCTTGCGGTAAAGCTCCCGTGCGGCCTGATTCGACTCTCGAACTTCCAGAAAGATGGCTTGGGCTGCGGCCGCTTGCGCCCGCTGCGCCAGTTCGGCGACGAGTTGCCGCCCCCGACTCCGGCGCCGCCGCTCCTGGCTCACGACAATGTTCTCCAGTTCCCACTCCGGTCCGGCGCAGAGCGCAACCAGAAATCCCTTGATTAGATGCTCTTCCTCGACCACCAGCGCCAGGCGCGATGGTCCCTCCGAACTGAAAATGCGCGCATACATCTCCGCCGTCCAGTGGGCGGCGGACGGAGCGCCGGCCTCCAGGGCCATCATTTGGGGTATATCGGCAGCAGTGGCGGAACGCATGAGCATATCGGGCCTATTCACCGCGGAGTTGAAAAGATCTCTGCGTCCGAACGGCGAAGGTAGTTCGCATCCAGGGCTTCGGCGGCCACGGTCTCGCCCCGGGAGAGTTTCCCCAATCCCAAACGCGCAATTTCGCTCGCGGGGGGCCATTGGACTGGCTTGCTGGGTATTCGTCCCGTGGCCAGCTCACCCAGAGCTGGGCAGGGGGTAAGCAGTGCCGCTCCCGGGCTGTCTTCCAGCAGGGCGACGAACTCGGCCCGGCTGAGCAGCGCCTCGCGCACCAGCTTGAGACCGGCCCCGGCCAATTCGTACTCTCCGCTGTACACTTCTTTTCGGCCGGCATCCAGGGCGGCAACGATGCGGCCATCTTCACCGGCTTGAGCGGCAATCGCTTCCAGCATGGACACGGCTGCGATGGGCCGTTGCAGAATCTCAGCCAAAGCTTTGACGGTGGAAAGTCCGACCCGCAAGCCGGTAAACGATCCGGGCCCGGAAATCACCGCAAACCCGTGCAGGTCGCTGAGCTGCAAATGATGCTTTGTCAGCAACGAGGAAAGCTCCGGCAGCAGGCGTGCAGAGTAGGTTCGCCCCGCCAGTGACACCTCGTCCAAAACCTCGAACGCCTGGTCCGCTCCCCGGACCAACGCCATCGACCCCTGTTGTCCGGAAGTATCGAGAGCAAGAATCAGCATCGGACCTCGTTTACTTTCCCCACTGGCCGGCGAGCTCGTCCACCAGGGCGTACGGATCGCGGGCGTGGGCGACGATTTCTTCTGCGTACCGCTCCAGTGCGCCAGCGTCCCCGCGCAAGAGACGCTGCAGGATTGCCTCGCGCAACATCTCTATGAGCCGGTCTCGCCAGTTCTCGGCCTGCTTGCGCGCCATCAGGTTCCGCTGCACCAGATGGTTCTCATAACTGGCAATCGCTTCTGCCAGTTCCGGGATGCCGCGCGGCTCGCTGGCCACGGTGCGGACAATCGGAGGCGTCCACCGGTCCGCGCGGGGAGCGATCGACTGCATTGCCAAAAGCTCGCGTTCGACCCGCTCGGCGCCCTCGCGGTCGCTCTTGTTAATGGCGAAAACATTGGCGATTTCCATGATGCCGGCCTTGATGGTTTGCACGTCGTCGCCCATGCCGGGGACCAGCACCACCACGGTAATATCGGCCAGGCGCGCAATGTCGACCTCGTCCTGCCCGGCGCCCACCGTTTCAATAAGAATAAGGTCGCGCCCGCTGGCATCCAGAACGGTGGCCACATCGGCCGTGGTGCGCGCCAGTCCGCCCAGCGCTCCGCGGGTGGCCATGCTCCGGATGTAGATGCCGGGATCGGCGCCGTTCGATTGCATACGAATGCGGTCACCGAGAATGGCGCCCCCGCTGAAGGGGCTGGTGGGATCGACGGCAATTATGCCAACGGTGCGATCCTGCTTGCGGTACTGGCGGGCCAACTGGTCCACCAGCGTGCTTTTGCCCACCCCCGGCGCCCCGGTTAGTCCGATAATTCGAGCCTTGCCACTGAAGGGAAAGAGCAACTGCAACAGCGGCCGCGCCTCGGGCGAGCCAGTCTCCACGGCGCTGATGGCCCGCGCCAGCGCCCGGGTGTCCCCGCCGCGCAGCCGCTCGACCCAATTCTTCAGGTCCTGCATCTCGCTCCCCTGCCGCAACCCAGCGTAAACGATCGACTTAGCAGGAATCCAGCCTGAATGGGCGCGAGCGGGAAAGAAACTTGCCCGACGCTGCCAGCTTCCTCTGCACGACCCCCGTCAAATCCGGAAAAAAGGAATCAAACCACGGAAGGCACTGACTACACGGAAAGGGCAAAGCAGGACACGAACCGTATTTGGATCCCGTGAATCCGAAGTCTTCCGTGCTTTCCGTGTATTCCGTGGTTGATAACGCCCGGGGGTGCGGCAGAATGCCCAAACTTGGCCGACGGCGGTGGGCGGTTTCGCAACGCATTCCCGGTCAGGCATGGGTTGCCCGCTTGTCCCCGCAGGCGGGAGATCGCGGGGGATGCGGGAGACGACGGGTGGTAGCCCGTTTCCGTTCCTGCAGCGATGGCCGCAGCAATGACGGGGGAAGCGGGCCGGCATGCCTGACCGCCGTCCTCGCCGAGCGCAGTGGGCGGCAGCGCGACGCATTCCCGGTCAGACATTGGTTCCCCGCTTTTCGCCGCAGGCGGGAGATCGCGGGGGATGCGGGAGACGACGGGTGGTAGCCCGTTTCCGTTCCTGCAGCGATGGCCGCAGCAATGACGGGGGAAGGGG
>Ga0326727_10024639_pt1 | contig 11352 bp, 10 predicted proteins | sample MB2enrmetagenome_FD_207643 | JGI IMG/M metagenome (GOLD analysis project Ga0326727, IMG submission 207643) | Lab enriched peat soil microbial communities from McLean, Ithaca, NY, United States - MB29MY | ecosystem: Environmental > Terrestrial > Soil > Wetlands > Peat | place: USA: New York... | reverse complement strand
GAGTTTCACGTATGATTACATGGGACGGAGGATTCAGAAGATCGTCTCGACGAACAATGGATCGTGGGTGTACTCATACACCAACCGTTTTGTGTATGACGGGTGGAACGTGGTGGCGATTTTGGATGGTGCAAACAAACTGCTCTATTCGTTTATATGGGGAACGGACTTGAGCGGCTCCATGCAAGGCGCTGGCGGGGTGGGCGGGGCGATTTCGATGACGGTGTACGGGACCAATCCCGGGACATATTTCTACTGCTACGATGCAAATGGCAACGTCGTGGCCCTGGTCAACGCGGCAAACGGAAACGTCGCGGCACAATATGAGTATGGCCCCTTCGGCGAAGTCATCCGCGCCACCGGGCCGATGGCGAAGCTCAACCCGTTCATGTTCTCCACCAAGTTCTACGATTGGGAAACCGGCCTTTATTACTACGGCCACAGATATTACAACCCTTCAACGGGACGATGGCTATCCAGAGACCCAATCGAGGAAATGGGCGGACTGAACCTTTATGGTTTCATTCATAATGCACCGATAAATGACGTGGATTCTCTAGGCTTGCTCGTGGGCCAAGTTTCAGTGCTCCGTTGGAGAGCTTGGGTGGAGAATGGCACGAGTACATACTACTTTGGTCCGAACATAAGAGGTTGGATTGCGAATTTTGAGTGGACACCACCTTCGAGTGGTAGCTGGGCTCTGCCCTGCAATTGCAAGCCTTGTCAAGAAGTGCTTTGGACTCAGGAGGTGGCGGTCGGACGCGGATCACCCTTTCACCAAGATTGGGGGCCTAGCGGCGCTTCAAAGCAGGGTGCTATATGGGACTGTGGCAAGACTTCCGACGCCACAATGTGGGACAATCCCGACCAACACGGCAATTTTATTTCATGGTTCACCAGCCCGTACAACTTTTACGCGAAGAGTGTTGCAACATGCACGAAAGGAACCGACGCCGGAAAAGTTTATGCGACAGTTCTTTGGGGTTTCCAATGGACGTATGACAAGACCCCAACAGGACTGGGGCCGACAATTTATTAAAAATGTGATTCCATAGCACGTCGTGCAACCAATGAAAACTAACATTTTTAGACTTGTCATCTTACTTGTCGTACTGGCCGAGTTGGCTTGGTTCGTTCTTCCCAGTCACAAACCACTTATGGGAGACTCGTATCGCAACCGTGAGCGAATGGAAGCATTGAATGAGGATTCGCACATTCATACACCAGCTACATGGTCAGCAGCGCAGAACGAAATCAGGCTGCTTTATGAGCATGATAGCAAACGTAAGATGACCGTAATGGCCATTCTCGTAGTTCTTGATGCCGCTCTCATTCTCTCCTTCTGGAACTTCGGCAGGAGGAACAAGGCCGACTCACCTCCCGTATCAGCCGAGGCCAAGGCAATTTGAATTTTGAGTTTAGCCCTTCGTCGAGACTGGACCGTTCGATTCCCCTTGAAAGAGCTACGCCACATGGCAGGTGTCAGTCCTCACTAATGACACTATTTCCGGGCCGTAAAGGATGTGTCTGGTCGAACGATACTTTTGCCCAATGCGGGGTTGGGACGATGGACCTTTTGTTTGTAGGCGATAAAGGAGGATCGCTCCATTGGCCGTGAACGCCGCGCATTCCGAGTCGAGAACTCCTGACATATAGTCAATAAGAACGATCTAATTTTACCTCGGTATTCCAGGGTTTTTTCTGAGTTTTGAGGCGCCGGAAAGTGCGAACCCAAACCTGTCCGCTTTTTTGGCCGCGGAGCTTACTCTGCGCCCAATATGGACGCTGACAAAAGTGACGGCCTCTTTCCCAATCTGCGGAACCCGGAAGGCACTCAGATCATTAACGACCGCTGCATGGTCAAAACTCAGGATGGCCACTGCCTGGTCATCGTGTCTGGGATTGTTCTGGCACAATATGCGTCGGCGGATCGCATGGCTGAGGCTTACGCCACGGTCCATCTGGTGGAGCAGGCAGGTGTCAGTCCTCACTATTGACACTTTTTGCGCGGATTGACAAGGTTCGGAAAAGGTCAACCCATAGTTGGTGCTATTTGATTGATGTTTGCCTTGAAATCCGTAAAAACGAACCAAACTATGGGTTGACCCTTTTCCCCATGGTATCCACGGCACCCTGATCTGACGGCACGCTTCTTCCAAAGCATTTTCCAACTCATGGCGAAGACTTGCCTCGTTCGGAGCGCTCGCGGTCGCTTCGGTTGCTTCCCTCAGCAGTGCGCGAGCAGCGTCATCGAGTGATGGAATTGGCGAATCCATGGGGGGAGTCTTTCAAAATTGCGCCTGAGCGTAAAGCTCAGAAGGTTCTTCCCAAGGTCGTCCATCAACTCTTCATGCTCGTTGCTCCTCCGGGTGGGACGCGGTTTTCATCGGGGCGGCGCCTGGGGCCGTCCGGGGCCTCTTTCCGGGCAGAATCGCACCCACCAAGTCCGCCGGATTGATGGCGTCGGCCACATCGGGGTCACATCGCCGAAGAAACGCAAATCCATCCCTTGACATTCTCCACGGGACATCTTACCTTGCGATCATTGGATAATCGGAATGAAACAAAAGCATTAAATAGTCTTATACACAACCCGCAAAGAAAGAACGACACTATGAATTCCCATTACAGCCGCCGCCAGTTCCTGAAACATTCCACCCTGGCCGCCGGCGCCATGGCGCTGGCCCCGGAGGGCCTCCTGGGCGCCCAGGCCCCGGCCAAACGCACGGCCGTGGATGAGGTGACCCTCGGCAAGACCGGCATCAAACTCAGCCGCCTCGGCATGGGCACCGGCAGCGACAGCGGCCGCAAGCAAACCGCCCTGGGCCGCGATGGGTTCACCAAGCTGGTCCATTACGCCTACGACCAGGGCATCCGCTACATTGACTGCGCCCAGTCCTACGTCACCTTCGAGTGGATTGCCGACGCCATCAAAGGACTCCCGCGCGAGAAGCTCTTCATCCAGTCCAAAATATCGGGCAAACCCGCCGAGGTCCTCGCCGCCATTGACCGCCACCGCAAGGTCTTTAACACCGATTATGTTGACAGCATGCTCGTCCATTGCGTCGTCCGCAACGGCTGGACAGAGGAACTCAAGCCCGTCATGGATGCCTTTGACCAGGCCAAGGAGAACAAGTGGATTCGTTCCAAAGGCGTCTCCTGCCACAGCCTGCCCGCCTTGCGCGCCTCCGTCGCCTCCGATTGGACCGAGGTCCACCTGGTGCGCGTCAACCCCCAGGGCCGCCGCATGGACGGCGTGGAGGAAGTCATGTGGACCCCCACCGACCCGGGCCATGATCCCGCGCCGGTCCTGGACGAATTAAAGAAGATGCGCGCCAAAGGCCGCGGCGTCATCGGAATGAAAATCATGGGCGACGGCACCTTTGTGAATGCCGAGGACCGCGAAAAATCCATCCGGTTCGCCATGTCGCGTCCGGAATTGGACGCCATCGTCATCGGCTTCAAGAGCACCGACGAAATAGACGAGGCCATCCAGCGCATGAATTCCGCCCTCGCTTCGCCAGCCTGATGCCATTTCATTGCCAGGCGCTGCAAATCCTCAAACCGACATCCCAGCCGGCGCATTTTTCATGTTTCCAGGAGCCGGGCCGTCTCGACCGGCGCCGCTGGCGTCCCGCCGACGGCATCTTCCGTCACAAACTGACCCACCCTTTCGGCGAGTCCTCAAGCAGGTCGCTAATGATTGGGGCACGGGCGGATCATTACCGCCTGCACCGAAAACCGGCCCCGGCGCTGGCCTTTGTCATCTTGTTCGCTCTGACCTGTCCCCCCGAGGTCTTCGCTCGCGCGGGCGGGGGAGGTAACAGCGGCCTGGGGACATGGATGATGATCCTCCTCCTGCCCTTTCTGATCATTTATGCCTGGTACGTCAACAAGCGCATCAACGAGAAGAAAGAACTGACCGAGCAGGCTATAACGCGCATGGCGGCCAGTGACCCGGCCTGGGACGAACGCAAGCTCGAGGCATTCGTCAGGGAGGATTTCTTTGTCATCGAGAAAGCCTGGTGCGACTTTGACTACGCAACGCTCCAGACGCGGATGGAAGAGGGCCTGTTCGCAACGTGGCAGAAACAACTGGAGGCAATGGCCTCACTGGGGCAAAGAAACGTCATGGAGGACCTCTTGCTCAACGAAGTGCGTTTCGTGGAGGCCAAGGATTATCAGGAAAAAGACCGCGACGAGTTCACCGTGTGCCTGGACGCCAGCGCTGTAGATTACACCATCGACGCCGCCGGCAAAATAGTGGAGAGCAACACGTCCAGCCGCCGGGCCAAGGCCAACAAGGAGAAACGGGAAAACTCCTTCCGCGAGTTCTGGACTTACCACCGCCATGGGCAGGTTTGGAAGCTGGCCGTAATAGACCAGTCGGCGGGGTGGAGCAAGGCAGTGGACGCCCCCATCGTCGAGGAAGGCGTGAGAAAGCGCAGCTAATGTGGAAAAGAATACCCCGAAGGCGTCGCCACCTGTGCAGAGGATGGCACGCCGCTTTGAGGCCGTCGTTCCGCCTGCCATCTGCCACTTGAGATCTCCACAAAACGGCGGCCGGGGGCGGGGATGGGTTTGCCGGAGAGTCCGATCCTGTCCGCCAGGGGATGGAGCGCGGCCGCAGATTTCGGGCGCCCGGATCCGGCGGCATTGACGGCGGCCAGCGACGGTCGCAGACCGCCGCCACAGGGGCTGGATTTCACCGGCCGTAGAGGGGGCCGAAATTGGCGCAGGCGCGGTAATCGGCGCCTTCCCGGTCCGCCGTGCCGAAGGCGTTCCACGCGGCGGGGCGGAAAATGGCCTCCTCCGCCACGTTGTGCATGGAAACCGGAATCCGCAACATCGCCGCCAGGCTGATCAGGTCCGCGCCGCGATGGCCGTAACACAAGGCGCAATGGTTGGCGCCCCAGTGGTTCATCACCGTATAAACGTCGCGGAACGCCCCCGTCCCCGTCGTGCGCGGAGCGAACCACGTCGTCGGCCAGGTCGGATTGGTGCGCTGGTCCAAAATCCGGTGCGTCCGCGCCGGCAGCTCCAGCGTCCGCCCCTCCGCGATCTGCAACGCCGGCCCAAGCCCCCGGACAAGATTCAGCCGGCAAATCGTCGCCGGCATCCCGCCGCGCGTGCGGTAGCGCGTGGACCAGCCGCCCCCCGGAAAATAGCCGGTGAGGGACGGATGCCACGTTGTCGCTGTCAAGCATTTCCTGATCTCCGCCGCGCTGATTTCCCAGAACGGTTTCAGGGCGGGCCGCCCGCGGCTGGACTGCTCCCCGGTTCCGTCCAGGGCGGCCGGCCCGGAGTTGATCAAGTGGAGAAAGCCGCCCGCGGCCGCGCCCGCCGGCGGGCGGCCCGTCACCCGTTGCACCGCGGCGGGGCTCCAATACGTCCGCACATCGGCGAAAACCTGCGCCGTATTGGTGAGCAGATAACCCAGGAGCATTCCGGCCCCGTTCAACGCGTCGTTCTCCGTCGCCACGAGGTAGGGCGCGCGCGGGCCGTTCCAGTCGAAGGAGGAGTTGAGAATGGCTTCGAGAAAGTCGCCGTTGGGGAAGTGATCGGTCCACTGGCGCTGGCCCTGGAAGCCGGCGGCGATGGCGTTGTGGCCGAGGGCCTCCTCGCCCCAGCCCAGCGCGGCCAGCCGCGGATTTCCCGCCATCAAGTCGCGCGCCACCAGCGCCATCTTGACGGAAACTTCCCAGTCCCGGTCCAACTGCGCGCGGGAGCGGCGCGTTTCCGGGGAATTGCAATCCTTGCCCTCCCGGCAATTCTGCTTGACCCACGCCATCGCCTTCTGGAATTCCGCCCCGTCGTAAATGCCCCGTTCCATGCGCCGGATGAATTCGCTCATGTCCACCGACTCGACCCTCATGCCGAGGTAATTCTCGAAAAAAGGAATATTCACCATCGAGCCGGCAATGCCCATGGAAACGCCCCCCATCCCCAGGTAGGACTTGCCCCGCATCATGGCCACCGCCAGCCCGGCGCGGCAAAAGCGCAAAATCTTTTCCCCCGCGTCCTGCGGGATGCCGCGGTCCGCCGCGTCCTGCACGTCCCGCCCGTAAATGCCGAAGGCCGGCAGCCCCTTCTGCGCGTGCCCCGCCAGCACCGCCGCCAGGTAAACCGCCCCCGGCCGCTCTGTGCCGTTAAAACCCCAGACCGCCGCGGGGCGCGCCGCCTCCATGTCCATCGTCTCGCTGCCATAACACCAGCAAGGCGTGACCGTGAGAGAAACGCCCGCGCCGGCCCGCGCAAATTTTTCCGCGCACGCCGCCGCCTCCGCCACGCCGCCGATGCAGCGGTCCGCGATGACGCATTGGACCGGGCGGCCGTCGGGATAACGCAACTGGCCGCTGATCCATTCGCCGACGCGCCGCGCCAGGCCCATGGTTTGGGCCTCCAGGGATTCGCGCACTCCGCCCAACCGCCCGTCAATGGCGGGGCGCAGTCCAATTTTCGGAAGATTGATAAAGAGAGGGTGTTCCATGGTTTTCTCCTGTTTGTTCGAATATAAACACAAATTTCTTAATCCTAATCCTAATCTTAAAACCAGGCCGGGACGAGATTAAGATTAGGATTAAGATTAAGATTGGGAGGGGTTGCGCAAAAGGGTGAAATGCAATCAGGACGACCGGCGCGGCTGGCAACGGCGCGGCTGGCGCTTGCTTTATCCATGAGGTGAATTATTCTCCAGGGACTGAATTGACATGCAATTGGACAATGACGAAATCCGGCGCTACTCGCGCCACTTGATTCTGCCGGAGGTGGGGCTGGCCGGCCAGAAGAAGATATGTTCGACCAGCGTGGTCTGCATCGGGGCGGGCGGCCTGGGATCGCCCATCATCATGTACCTGGCGGCGGCGGGCATCGGGAAGATCGGGGTGGTGGATTTCGACGCGGTTGATTTTTCCAATCTCCAGCGCCAGATCATCCACGGCACGGCGGACGTGGGCCGGCCCAAATCCGAATCCGCCCGCGACACCATCCGGCGCATCAATCCCAACGTGGAAGTGGCCTTGCACATGGCCCGCCTGACCAGCGAAAACGCGCTGGAGATTCTCGCGCCCTACGACATCGTGGTGGACGGCACGGATAACTTTCCCACGCGCTACCTGACCAACGACGCCTGTGTGCTGCTGAAAAAGCCCAACATTTACGGTTCCATTTTTCGATTTGAAGGCCAGGCCAGCGTGTTCGCGCCGCATTTAAACGGCCCGTGTTACCGCTGTTTGTATCCCGAACCGCCGCCGCCCGGCATGGTTCCCAGTTGCGCGGAAGGCGGCGTGCTGGGGGTGCTGCCGGGGATCATCGGGTGCATCCAGGCCACTGAGATTTTGAAATTGGCTCTGGGCAAGGGCAGTTCCCTCATTGGGCGGCTGCTGCTGCTAAACGCGCTGGAAATGAGATTCCGCGAACTCCGGCTCCGCCCCGATCCGCAATGCCCCTTGTGCGGGGAAAATCCGACGATCACCCAGTTGGTGGATTACGAGGCGTTCTGCGGCATCCCGGACGCGGCGGCCCAGCCCGCCTCCAACCCGGACGAAGTGACGGTGCAACAAATGAAACAGGCCTTGGACGACCCCAAGCTGGGCATCCAGGTGATTGATGTGCGCGAGCCGGATGAGCATCAAATCGCCCACGTCAAGGGTGTGCCGCTCATCCCGCTGAGTGTGTTGCCGCAGCGTTTCACCGAGCTGAATCCCAACCAGCACATTTACATTCATTGCAAGAGCGGCGCGCGGTCCCTCAAGGCGCTGGAATTCCTGCGCGAACAGGGCTACAAGTATCTCAAGAGCGTCCGGGGCGGCATCAACGCCTGGGCGGACGAAGTGGACCATAATGTGCCAAAGTATTGAGGAACCCAACAAAATTATGAGTGAGCCCATTGTTTTTCAAAAATTTCCCATCGTGCAGCCGGCGGAGCCGGGCGTTTATTGGTGGTGCGCCTGCGGACGTTCCAAAACACAGCCGTTTTGCGACGGCTCGCACAAGGGGACGGAGTTTTCTCCACTCAAAACCGAAATCAAGGAGAAGAAAACCGTCGCCTGGTGCGCCTGCAAACACTCCAAGAACAAGCCGTTCTGCGACGGCAGCCATAAGAGCCTTTAATTTCACTCTTCTTCCCTGGCAAGGGGCCATGGCCTACTCGCGTTTGCGGAAGACCGGGGAGGGGTCGAGGGTGTTGAGCGAAACCAGGTCCACGCCGGTCCCGGGGGCGCGCCGGGCGGCGATTTGCATTTGGGCGGAGATGCGGGCGACCGCGCCGTCCGCGTAATACTTGACCGCGCCGACGCCCGATTCCGCCGGGAAAACGACGATGAGCAGCAGGTTGTCATCCACGTTGCTGATGAGCAGGCTGACCCGGCGGCCCTGCTGATAGATGTGGGAAAGGCTGGTTTCGCCCAGATGGCGGGCCATCATGTCGGTGGCGCTGAAGGCCCCGGCGGCCAGGGCCGCCACGGTGGTGGCGTCGAATTTGTCCGCCGCGCCGCGCTGGCTGATGAGAGGCCCCCCTTTGTCAATCACCAGGGCCGCGCCGGCGTCGCTGCGCCGGAGCAGTTCGTCCAGGGCGGCCTCCAGCGCGCGCACGTCGTCTTCAATCAGTTGGGGTAGGCCAGCCATGTTAAGGGGTCCTGCGCGAGCTTTCGTTGATGTTCTTGTGGAGCAGCATTCGCGTGATCATGTTGAGCGATTCAAACACCCCCTCGCATTGGGAGGCGACGGAGGTGAAGGACGGGACCTGCGCTTCGCGGTTGTTGAGCAAAAATTCCATGTAATCCACCGGCGCGGCCGACGCCAGGTCGCGCTTGTTGTATTGCAGCACATAGGGGATGTCGGCCAGGTTGAGCTTGAGGGATTTGAGATTGTCCTCCAGGTTCTGAAAACTCTCCGCGTTCTCCGCCATTTTTTCATATTGCGAATCGGCCACAAAAATCAGGCCGTCCACGCCGCGCAGCACCAGTTGGCGGGTGGTGTTGTAAATCACCTGGCCGGGAACGGTGTAAAGCTGGAACTTGGTTTTGAAGCCCTTGATGGCCATGGCTTCGACGGGAAGAAAATCGAAAAACAGAGTGCGGTCCGAACTGGTGGCCAGGGAAATCAGTTTGCCCTTCTCCTGCGCGTTGCCCAGGTTGGCATGGACCTGTTCCAGGTTGGTGGTCTTGCCTCCCCGGCCCGGGCCGTAATAGACAATTTTGAGCTGCAATTCCTTGGTCGCTTGATTGATGATCGCCATAAATTTATGGGTTGCGTTTGGCTATTTCGGCGGCGATCCGCCCCAGCATCGCTTCCGGCAATGCCGCCCCCGGATGGCCCAAGGCCGCCAAATAGAGTTTGCCTGTCTTGTAAATCGCGCACCGCCCCTGCCCGGCCGCCAGCACCACGCTGCTCAACGGCCCCAATTGCATCTCGCCCGCCGACTGGCTGACCCGGCCAAAAATCTGCGGCAAGAAAGCCGCCACCGTTTCCCCCTTCAACCCCGCCGGCAATTGCGCCGCCACCACCAATCCGTCGCCCATGGCCAGCGCGCTCCCCGCCACGCCCTCCAGTGCGCATATCCTCCGGCAGATTTCCGCCGGAGTCCACTCCACCCGGTCCGGCAGCCCAAAAATCTCCCCCAGCGCGCTCCCCGGCGCGGCGGCGGGAGCGGTGGCCGCCGTTGCCGGCGCGCCGGCCGCCCGGCTGAAAAGAACTGGAATCGGCTCCGGAATGTTCACCGCGCCGGTCAGTTTCTCTGGAGCGGCCCGCGGACGCCGCCGCGCCAGGAAGAGGGGAGCGACCACTTTCAAGGGCAATTCCAGCGCCACCTCGCGGTTGGCCGATGAACTCTCTGGCGGCGGGGGTTGGAGCCACCGGCATAGCTCGCCCCATGTGAAAACCACGCGGCCCGTCTTCAAGCCCGGCTCCAGTCTGCCCATGGGCAGGGAAACCGTGGCGCTCTGCAACTGAAATTCCGCGATGGCCTGCAGCACCGGCGGCGGCCACGACTCCGAGATGGCGCAAAGGGCGACCGCCACCACTTCCTTCTCCGCAACCGGCGGGACCGGTGAGGATATCGCCGCCGGCGCCGGCGCATGAACCTTCGCCGTCAGCGACGGCAGCGGCCCGGGCACGGGCGGCCGGGTGAAATGGGAAGCCCCCGGCGCCGGCGCGGCTGGTTTGAGAACGGACACGGGGGCGGCCGGGGGGACGGGCTGGGGAGCGGCGGCGATCGGCGCCTGCAACGCGCGGCCCCGGCCAAAAACACTCGTGACACTTTCCGGCACGGCGACCCTTTTTTGCGCGGGCCGGCGGGCCAGGAGCGCGGGATCCATCGCGGCCAGGATTTGCGGCAAGGGCAGGCTCACCAGCGACCCGTCCTGGGTGGCATTGTCATAAAACGTGCCGGGCGGCGATCCTTGCCGCAATTCGCCAAAAGCAATCCGGACCGCGCCCGAGGCCAATTGCGCCAAAGCCGTCTTGACGGGAAGCGAAAATGTCCCGCTGCCCGGCGACGCGGCCAGCGCCGCCAGATTCGGCGGCAGCGACGCGAGAAGCGGGGCCAGCGGCAGAGTGATGACTCCCTCCGGGGGGCCTGCGGCTGCCGTTCCCGCCGGCGGCGAATGGGGCGCGGACTGCGCCGGGACGGGGGGCGTGGCGGGTTGCGGCGTCGTCGTTGGAGTGGAAGGCTGCGCCGGCGCGGCCGGTTTCGAGAAGAATCGTTTTAAGAGGCCGAACATGGCTTACGCTCGATTAAAACACTGCCACACATATCGGCATAAGTCGAGCGGAACTTGACCTCGCTGGTGATGCGTCCGTGAACAGTAGTCAAACTCCTGTTTCCAGTTGGTTTGAGGAGCAAGGCTCGACATCGGACCGGCGGTGTCTTATCTTCTGCCGCAGAATTGGGGCAGTAGAACCGATATGCGATTATGAGCAACGCTGACAAATCATCTGCAGCACCCGACCCTGAACGCACAACTCCACGCCAGCCCGCGCAAGGCTCCGCGCCGGCGCCCACACCGGCAGCCCCCTCCAACAAGCCGCCGCCGGAATTAACGGCTCGAGAGAGTCTTGCCCAGCCGTCAGGCGCGCCCGGGCCTGGGCGCCCGCTGCCGCCCCGGCTGCGGCGATGGTGCGCCCTGGGCCTGGGGACGCTGGCGGCGCTGACGGCGGCCTTCTATTTGGAAGAAAACTGGCGGGGCGCCAGCGCCTGGGAAACCGCCAAGACAAAACTGGAGAGCCTTCAGGAAAAATTGGATTGGGCCGCCTACATTCCACCGGCGGCGCCCGACGATCAGAATTTCTTCAAGGCGCCCCAAATGCAGGATTGGTTCGCGGGCAAGGGGAGCAATGAACTCACGGCCCGGC
>Ga0326727_10024638_pt1 | contig 11352 bp, 11 predicted proteins | sample MB2enrmetagenome_FD_207643 | JGI IMG/M metagenome (GOLD analysis project Ga0326727, IMG submission 207643) | Lab enriched peat soil microbial communities from McLean, Ithaca, NY, United States - MB29MY | ecosystem: Environmental > Terrestrial > Soil > Wetlands > Peat | place: USA: New York... | reverse complement strand
CCGTGCTCATTTCGGCCCGCAATGTGCGTAAGTACTTCCCCATCCGGGGGGGCCTGTTTTCGACCAAGATCGGCGACGTCCGGGCGGTCGACGGCGTCAGCTTCGACATCCGCGAAGGCGAGACCGTGGGGCTCGTCGGGGAGTCCGGCTGCGGCAAGACGACCGTCGGGCGGCTTCTCCTGCGCCTGATCGAGCCGACCTCGGGTCACGCGTACTACCGGCCGCCGTCCGAGGTGGAGACCCAGCTCGACGAGCTCTACCGACGGCTCCCGGCCCAGGAGGACGAGGACGGGAAGCCGGCGGAGCCCTCCCCGGACGCACGTGCGGCCCTGGAGGAGCTGGACGAGCTCGCTGACGAGTACTCGCTCTATCGGAAGAGCGGGCACGCGATGCGCGCCCTCCGGGGGAAGCTGCAGATCGTCTTCCAGGACCCGTTCTCCTCCCTCAGCCCGCGCATGCTCGTCCGCGACATCATCGCCGAGCCGATGACGATCCATCACACCGGGTCGCGCAGCGAGCGCTACCAGCGGGTGACCGAACTGATGCGGGACGTCGGCCTGAACCCCGAGCACGAGTGGCGGTTCCCGCACGAGTTCTCGGGAGGGCAACGTCAGCGTATCGGGATCGCCCGGGCGCTCGCGCTGCGCCCGGATTTCATCGTTCTCGACGAGCCGACGAGCGCGCTCGACGTGTCGGTCCAGGCCCAGATCCTGAACATCCTGAAGAAGCTCCAGGCCGACCAGCGGCTCGCCTACCTGTTCATCTCCCACCACCTGTCGGTCGTCCGCGCGATGAGCCAGCGGGTCGTCGTCATGTACCTCGGAAAGGTCGTCGAGCGCGCGCCGACGGAGCAGCTGTTCTCCCGGCCGCTGCATCCCTACACCCAGGCCCTGCTCTCGGCGATCCCGATCCCCGACCCGACGCTGAACCGCGAGCGGATCGTGCTGCGGGGCGACGTCCCGAGTCCCGCCGCGCCCCCGCCCGGCTGCCGCTTCCACACCCGGTGCCCCGCGGTCATGCCGATCTGCTCCAAGGTCGAGCCGCCGCTCCTCGAGGTCCGTCCGGAGCACTTCGTCGCCTGCCACCTCTACCCCGCGGCCGCGGCGGGGGAGGGCCCACCGCTCCTCGCGCCGTCGTAGGCCGGAGCGCGTCGTTCGATGCCCCCGCTGCTCGAGCCCGCGCCGGAACGGGACGAGAACGAGGAGGGCCCGCTCGAGCGGGCCGCGCTCCGCGACCAGATGGACCGGGTCCAGGCGGAGAAGCACGGCGCCCTGCTCGACCCCGGCCCGTCCTGGCGCGAATGGTGGTTCTTCTCCGCCTCCAAGTGGTACGTCGGGCTCGGTCTCCTGATCATCGACAGCTGGATCCTCGGGACCTGGATCGAGGCCGGCCTGTGGGTCGGAGCGCTCCTGTCTCTCCTCGCGGCCTTTTACCTCGAGTTCCTGCTCTACCAGTACCTCTACTACCGCCCCCATCCCGATTCCGTACGCCGGCGCGGCCAGGAGCGAAGCCCCTGGGTCCACCCGGTCGAGTTCGGTCGGTGGACCCCCGAGGGCCACGCGATCCGCTCCGGCGGGACCGTGCACCGGGCCTCCGACGGTCCGAGTCCCGAGGAGTTCCTGTAGCGTCCGACCCCGGCGGCGCGGTCCCCTAAATACGAGGGCGTCCTCCGCCCGGCCGTGCCGTCCTCCCGGCCTCGCTGCCGTCTCGCCCCTTCGCTCCTGAGCGCCGACTTCGCTGCGCTCGGGGATGCGGTGCGCGTCGCGGAGGCGGGCGGCGCCGACGCGTTCCACCTCGACGTGATGGACGGGCACTTTGTGCCCAACATCACCTTCGGGCCGGCGCTGGTCGCCGCGGTCCGCGCACGGACCCGGCTTCCGCTCGACATCCACCTCATGATCGAGAACCCGCTGCGCTACGTCGAGGCGTTCCAGAAGGCGGGCGGCGATACGCTGGTCTTCCACGTCGAGTCGCGCTCCGACCCGGAGGAGGTCGTGCGCGCGGTGCGCCGGCTCGGGACCGGGGTCGGGGCCGCGATCCGGCCGGACACGCCGTTCGCCCGCGTCGACCCGCTGGTCGAGCAGCTCGACCAGGTCCTGGTCATGAGCGTCCATCCGGGGTTCTCCGGGCAGAAGTTCATCCCCGAGGTCCTGCCGAAGGTGCGCGCCGCCCGCGCGCGCCTGGACGCGCTCGGCTCGGCCGCCGACCTCTCGATCGACGGCGGGATCGGGCCCGAGACCGCGGTCGACGCGGCCGCCGCGGGCGCGACGTTCTTCGTCTGCGGGAACTCGGTGTTCCAGCACGGCGACGTCGGCGAGAACCTTGCCCGCCTGCGCGCCTCCGTCGAGGAGGGGACCCGGCGTGCGGTTCGCTGACCTCGCCGCGGCGTACGAGCGGCTCGAGGCGACCCCGAAGCGCCTCGAGATGCGCTCGATCCTCGTCGAGCTGATCCGCCCCCTGCGGCCTCCCGAGCTCCCGCGCGTCCTCTACCTTTCCCAGGGGATGCTCCGGCCCGAGTACGAGGGCGTGGAGCTCGGCGTCGCCGACTCGCTCGCCCGGCGCGCGGTCGCCGCCGCGACCGGGGTGGAGGAGGAGACCGTCGCCCGGCGCACGAAGGTCTCGGGCGACCTCGGTACCACCGCGTCGGAGATCCTCGCCCATGTCCGGCGCCTGGAGGAGAAGGAGCCGTTGACGGTCGGCGGCGTCTACGCCGACCTGATGCGCGTCGCCGAGTCGAAGGGCGCGGGGTCCCAGGACGTCAAGGTCCAGATCCTGACGGAGCTCCTCGTGCGCGCGACCCCGCTCGAAGGAAAGTACCTCGTCCGGTTCGTGCTGGGCACGCTGCGCGTCGGCGTGCGCGAGATGACGATCCTCGACGCGCTCGCCGAAGCGTTCGGTGACGGCTCGAAGGCGACCCGAACGCGCATCGAGGCGGCGTTCAATCTCTCGAGCGACCTCGGGCTCGTCGCCGGCGTGCTCGTCGAGTCGGGCGTGGAGGGGCTCGCCTCCGTGGGTCTCGAGGTCGGCCGCCCGATCCGGCCGATGCTGGCCGAACGCGAACCGAACCTCGCCGCCGTGCTCGAGCGTATGGGAGGCACGGCCGCGCTCGAGTACAAGTACGACGGCCTGCGCGTGCAGGCGCACATCCCGAAGCGGGGCCCGGTGCGCCTCTTCTCCCGCCGCCTCGAGGAGATCAGCGCCCAGTTCCCCGAGCTCGTCGCCGAGCTTCCCGACGCGGTGACCGACACCCCGGCGATCCTGGAGGGCGAGTGCGTCCCGATCGATCTCGACACGGGGGAGATCCAGCCGTTCCAGGAGGTCTCCCGCCGTCGCGGCCGCAAGCACGACCTTGCCCGGGTCCAGGAGGAGGTCCCGGTCTGCCTGTTCGCGTTCGACGTCCTCCTCGCCGGAGGGACGCCGGTCTACGGAGAGCCGTTCCCCGAGCGGCGGAGGCGACTCGAGGCGCTGATCCGACCGACGGAGCGGGTACGGCTCGCCGTACAGAAGGTCGTCTCGGACGAGGAGGCGGCGACCCGCTTCTTCGAGGAGGCGATCGCCGCCGGCGGCGAAGGGGTGATGGCGAAATCGCTCAAGGAGGGAAGCTCCTACCGCGCCGGCGCGCGCGGGTACTGGTGGATCAAGTACAAGCGGGAGTACACCGCCGGGCTCTCCGATTCGATCGACGGGGTCGTCGTGGGGGCGTTCCAGGGCCGCGGACGGCGCGCGGGCCGGTACGGGGCGTTCCTCCTCGCCGTCTACGACCCGGCCCGCGACCGCTTCGAATCGTTCTGCAAGGTCGGCACCGGGTTCGACGACGCCGCGCTCGAGGAGATGCCGCGGCGGCTCGCGAAGTTCGAGACCGACGAGCGGCCGCCCGAGGTCGACACCGGCCTCTCGCCCGACCGCTGGGTCCGCCCCGGGGTCGTGCTCGAGGTCCGCGGAGCGGAGCTGACCTTGAGCCCGATCCATCGCGCCGCGCTCGGGGCCGTGCGCGCCGGCGCGGGCCTCGCGCTGAGGTTCCCGAGGTATACGGGACGCCTGCGCGACGACAAGGGACCGACCGAAGCGACGACGTCGACCGAGCTCCTCCGGATGTACCGCTCGCAGGTCCGCCAGGCGTCCCGTACGGAAGGAGAGCCGGCACCGGACAGCGCCTAGAGAGGTCGTCGGCCCCCGGGGCCGGGCGAGGGTGCGTTTCCGCCGATAGGCATAAGAAGGTCCGGTCCGCTCGGCGGGAGGCGAGAACAGTCCATGCTGGTCGAGATGACCGAACTTTTGGGACGCCAGATCTACACGCCGGACGGACGACTTCTGGGTGAGGTCGACAACGTCGTCGTCGACGTCGACCAGTCCAAGATCGATGGGCTCTACATCGACGAAACGAGCCCGATGTTAGTCGAGGATTCGCGGCCGACCAACATTCCGTACCGCTGGGTCTCGGCGGTCAACGACGTCGTGCTCCTGAAGTACTTCCCGCGCCGCGTGTCGGTCAAGAAGACCGCCCCTCGCGCGGTGAAGGAAGAGGAGCCCGTCGCCCCCGCCGCGCGCTAGCGCTGCGGGGATAGCCAAGCCCGGAAACGGCGCAGGACTTAAACGACGGCCTCGAGGTCGTCGAAGAGATCCTGTCGCGCAGGCGTTCGCCGGTTCAAATCCGGCTCCCCGCATCGCCCGACCCCCGGAGCGCGCGAGGACGCATCCTGTTTTCCGCCTCGGCGTACTGAGCGTGACGTGCGTCGCTCCGAGCTCGTCCGTTCCCTGTCCCGGGTCCCGTTCCCGGAGGACCCGCGGGCCGACCTCGAGCAGGTCGGGACCCCGGCGGAGGCGGCGGCGGAACTCCTGTTCGCAGCGGTCCGCCTGGACGGGCTCGACGGCCGCTCGGTGCTCGACCTCGGGGCCGGCACCGGTCGCCTCGCGGTCGGCGCTGCCCTGCTCGGCGCCAACCCCGTGGTCGGGGTCGAGGTCGACCCCGCCCTCGTCCGCATCGCGCGCGCGGCGGCCGAGCGCGCCGGCGTCGCGGTCAAGTTCGTCGTCGCCGACGTCGCCGCGTACGACCGTCCGACGGACGTGGTCGTGATGAATCCGCCGTTCGGCGCCCAGCGACGGCACGCCGACCGCCCGTTCTGGGACCGGGCGTTCGCGCTCGCCCGACGGTCGGTCCACGCGTTTGCGCTCGCCGATTCCCGAACCTTTATAGCAAGCCGCGCGGTCGCACGGAACGCCCAAGTCCTCGAGACGCAGCCGGTCGCCTGGGATCTCCCGCGGACGTTCCCACACCACACCCGGCGACGGGTGACGCTCGCCGTGGACCGCTGGGCCCTCCGAACGGAAACCGCACCATGAGCGCTCCCGAACTCCCCTCGCTGGTATTGCCCGGTGACTATCTCGGCGCCGCCGAAGAGTTCCTTCCCGGCCACGGCACGTACGAGAACCGGGGCCGGATCTACGCCTCCGTGCTCGGCACGCCGGTCGTCGACCCGCGCGACCGCACGGTCCGCGTGGAGGCCCGGAACGCCGTCCCGGAGCTTCAGGACGGGGACCTGATCTACGCGCGCATCGACGAGCTCAAGACGGCGATGGCGGTCTGCACGGTCCTCTCCACGGCGACCAGCCGTCGCAGCGTCCCGGGAGCCCCGGAGGGAACGGTCCACATCTCGAAGGCCCGGGAAGGGTACACCGAGTCGTTCGCCGGCGAGTTCGCCGTCGGCGACGTGATCCTCGCGCGCGTCCTCCAGGCCCGACCGTCGATCAAGCTCTCGACCTCCTCCGCCACGCTCGGCGTGATCGCGGCGCGCTGCCAGCAGTGCCACGCGCTGCTGACGCCCGGACCGAAGGACCTCGTCTGCCCGCGGTGCGGCAACCGCGAACGGCGCAAGCTCGCCCAGGGCCCGCGCCCGGGCGGCCCCGAGGCGCATGCTTCCGTCCCCGACTGACGAGGAACGTCGCCTCGCCGGGCTCGTCCGAGCCCACGACCGCTGGCGCGGCCGCGATGTCTTCAACCTCCTCGCGAGCGAGAACGCGGTCTCTCCGGTCGCCCGCAAGTACCTTGGCAGCGACCTCGCGGGCCGCTACACGCTGCCGATCACCTCCGAGATGGAGGGCGAGACCCTCGACAACAGCTACACCGGCACGCGTTACACCGACCAGATCGAGACGCTCGCCAACGCCGCCGCGGCCCGGCTCTTCCGCGCCCGCTTTGCGACCACGCGGCCGCTCTCGGGCCACATCGCCGCGCTCTCGGCCCTCGTCCCGCTCCTCCCGAAGGGCGCCCGACTCCTGGCGGTAGCTCCCGACGAAGGAGGGTACGACGGGTACGCTCCCGGGTACATCCCGGCGGTCTTCGGCTACACGGTCCGCCCGCTCCCGGCGACCGGTCCGGGCCACCGGGTCGAGGCCGCGGCCGCCGTCGACACGATCCGCCGCGAGAAGCCGAGCGCGGTCGTCCTGGGGCAGAGCTTCTTCCTCTTCCCCTACCCGCTGCGGGAGATCGCCGAAGCGGCGCACGCGGTCGGCGCGCTCGTCTTCTACGACGCCTCCCACGTTCTCGGCCTCATCGCCGGCGGCCAGTTCCAGGACCCGCTGCGCGAGGGGGCGGACGTCGTCTACGGAAGCACGCACAAGTCGTTCCCCGGTCCGCAGGGAGGGCTGCTCGTCACGGACCGGGAGGACCTGTTCTCCCAGCTGGACCCGGCCCTCGTCTGGAGGATCTTCGACAACGCTCACTGGAACCGGATCGCGGGACTCGCGCAGACGCTGCTCGAGCTCGAACGTTGCGGCCCCGAGTACGCGACGACCGTCATCGCGAACGCGCAGGCCCTCGGCCGGGCGCTCTCCGAGCGGGGCCTCCCGCTGGTCGCCGAGGCCGAGGGGTTCACGCGCTCGCACCAGCTCCACATCGACCGGCCCCGCCTCCGCGCGACCGCCGGATTCGGCGCGGCCGCGCTCGCCCGCCGCCTGGAACGCCAGCGGCTGCTCATCGACCTCGTGGGCCGGATCGGGACCGCCGAGGCCGCCCGTCTCGGGCTCGTGCCGGACGCCATGCCACGGCTCGCCGAGCTGCTCGTGCGCGGCGGCCTTCGCGGGGAGCGCGTCGGACGCGAGGTCCTGGCCTGGCGACGAACGTTCCGTTCCCTCCGGTTCGCCTGAGGTCCGGACCGATGCCTCGGCCGGTCGCCCTGACGGGGACGCCGGGGACCGGTAAGAGCGAGGTCGCGGCGGCCCTCGCCCCCGCGCTTCGCTCGGTCGAGGTCGGCGCCCTGGCCTCGGCCTGGGGACTGGCCCGGCCGCTCCGACGCGGCGTCGAGGTCGACCTGGTCCGGTTGCAAGCGGCGGTCCGCCGTCGCGCGGCCCCCTTGCCCTACGATCTCGTCGTCGGCCACCTGGCCCACCTTCTGCCGCTGCGCGACGTCGTCGTGCTGCGCTGTCACCCCGAGGAGCTCGCGCGCCGGCTCCGGGGGGCGCGGCGGGGGTCCCCGGCGGAGCGCCGCGCGAACTACCTCTCGGAAGCGCTCGATACGGTCCTCCGGGAAGCGATCGGTCCCGGCCGGCGGGTCTGGGAGGTCGACACCTCCGGTCGTTCGGTCGCCGAGGTCGCACGCGAGGTCGCTCGCCGGGTGCGGGTTAGGGGACCCTCGAACTACGGCCGGACCGACTGGCTCGCCGACCCGACCGTGACCGCTCATCTTTTGGACCGGGGACCGTAACGGGCCTCGATGGTGCTCGAGGGCTACCGCGCCCGCGTCGCGCCGTACGTCGAACGGCTCGCCCGCCCGTGGCTCGGGTGGTCTCCGGCCCGTCTGAGCTGGCTCGCGATCGGCCTCATGGCCCTGGCGGCGGTCCTCGCGGCGCTCGTCCGGTTCAGCACGCCGTGGCTCTTCCTTCCGGTCGCGGTGCTGATCTTGGCCGGCGGGATGTTCGACGTGATCGACGGGGAGGTCGCCCGCCGGACCGGCCGCGCCTCCGTGCGCGGGGACTTCCTCGACCACGTCCTCGACCGGTACGCCGACGTGATCATCGTCGTCGGCATCGCCGTGTCGGAGTACGCCAACCCGGTCCTCGCGTTCCTGGCGCTCGCGAGCCTCCTCCTCACGAGCTACATGGGCACGCAGGCGCAGGCGGTCGGGCAGGGGCGTCTCTACGCCGGGCTCCTTTCCCGGGCCGACCGACTGGTCGTGCTCGCGCTCGCCGTCTTCCTCGAGTTCGACTGGTCGCTCCCGTGGCCGTGGGCGACGAGCGAGCCGTGGGCCCGGTTCCACGCCTTCGGCGTGACGTTCACGGTGATCGACGTCGCGTTCCTCTACTTCGTCATCGCAGGCCAGTGGACCGCGTTCGCGCGCGCCCGTCGGGTCTACCGCGCGCTTCCTCCGGGGCCGTGACGCCCCGCTCGGGAGCGTCCCCCCGTTCGAGGACGGTGCCGCCGCGGATCCGGTAGTACTGGAGCGGGTGGCGCAGGAACTCCTGGAAGCAGAGCTCGTCGCGCGCGCGGTCGGCGGGAGCGGCGGCGCTCGGGTCCCCGTCGCGGACGCAGAGCCCGTGGCTCCGCAGGGTGCCGCATTCGGGAGGCTCGTAGCCCCGGCCTCCGTCCCGCATCGTGATGTGCTCCACCTGGTAGCGGGTGATCGATTCGTCGAAATCGGGGGCGCCGCGGAACGCGTCCACGATCGTCTCGGCGTCGGCCCCGGCGCGGTGGAGGAACGCCGCGAGGCAGAAGCGGCCCGCGTGCGAGAGGTTCTCCCCGTGCTCGAGCGTGCGCTGCATCTTCCGGATGCACGGGGGGAAGCGGTCCGGTCGCAGCGTGCCGGCCGGAACTCCACCGCGGGCCACCGGGAGCGGCGTCCGGAGCGCGATCTCGTCCAGGAGCTCGCGTTCCTTCTCCCGGACGAGATGCACGACATCCTCGGCGAGCGGCAGCGGCACGGCGAGCCGGAGCCGGACCGCTTCCTGCAGCAGCCGGGCCGCCCGGACCGGGCCGACCCGGACCTGGCCCGCGGCGAGCTCCTGGCGCGGCAGCCGGAACTCCGCCTCCCGGATCGGGGCGGAGAGCTTGAGGTAGTCGACGAGCGGGAACGCCACGCCCCCGTCGACCCCCGCCAGCGAGAAACCCAGACGACGCGCGACCTCCGCGAGCTCGTCGACCGGCACGGTCGCGAGGCGGGCGTAGCTCCGCTTCGCCTCGGCGACCGCCCACCGGCGCAGGGTCGTCGGAAGCGGGGCCGCCGAGAGCACGATCCGGGCGAAGAGGAAGGAGAGGAAGCGGACCCCGGGGTCGGCCCGCGAGAGCTCTTCCAGGTCGCGCGCGCCGCGCGGGTCGTCGGCCGCGGCGCGGATGCGGGTGCGTCCGAGGGAACGGGCCGTGGAGTACGTCGTCTCCTCGAGAAGCGCCCGGACGGAGACGGACTCCCCGCCGAGGAGCGTTTCCGCCCCCGGTAGGAACGGGTACTCCGCGAAGAGCGAACGGTCGTCTAGAGGAGTCGAGGCACGACGAACTGCCATACGAGCAGCACCAGGACGAGGATCGAGGAAACGGTGACGGCCTGGCCGGCGAATCCGTCGACCTGGGCCTCGCTCCATCCTTTCTTCACCCGGTGGGCGATCGACGCGGCGAAGTCCCGGAAGAGGAGACCTCCGTCCAGCGGGAAGAGCGGCAGGGCGTTCGAGAGCCCGAGAAGGAGGTTCATCCACGCGAGCCAGTAGAGGAGGTTCGCGCCGATCCAGAACGTCGACGGGCTGGTGCCGGCCCAGATGCCCGTGAGGTGGAAGTAACCCATCGTCGTGCCGGTCACCGGCTCGAGGGAGGCGAGCGGCAGGACGAGCCAGTCGAGCGTCCCGACGACCGGCCCCTGGTCGCTCCCGGCGGGCCAGACGAGCGTCTGCTTCAGCTCCGCCGGGGTGAGCGAGTAGACCGCGACCCCCAGGAAGCCGCGGCCCTTCACGGTCGGGCTGCTGCCGAGGACGAGCGTCGTGTTCACCGTATGGCCGAGACCGGCATCGTAGTAGCTCAGGGCGACCGTTTCTCCGGGAATGGTGTGCGAGAGCACCGACTCGAACTGGGCTACGGTCGGCGTGCTGGTCGCATTGACCGACGTGATGATGTCCCCGGGAACGAGGCTCGCGTTGGCGGCCGGCGTGTTCGAGACCACCTGGGCGATGATCACGCCGTTCGCGACCGGCTGGACCGCCCCCACGACCAGGCCCGAGAGCGCGAAGAAGAAAACGACCGTGAGCGCGAAGTTCGCGAGGATCCCCGCGGCCGCGACCCGGTCCCGCTTGCGCAGAGGGGCCGCGAGCATCTCCTTGTCGTCCTGCTCGACGAACGCCCCGATCGGGACCACGAACCAGAGGATCCCGAGGGACTTCACCCCGATGTTCTGGGATCGGGCGATGATGCCGTGCATCAGCTCGTGGAGCACGATCCCGATGACGAGCGCGACGATCCCGTATCCGAGGGGGATGATCGGGTTGATCCCCGGAAGCCCGACGGCTTCCGTGACCGACGGCGCCTGCGCCGGCGTGAGGCGGAACGAGACGATCGCTCCGAGCAGCAGGAGGACGACGATCGTGATCATCGCGATCCCCGCGAGCAGGATGCCGAGGTCCCCCGCGGCCGACCAGAACCGTCGGAATCGGCCCCATCGGTCGAGCAGCGAGCGCCCCCGCTGGGTCTTGGTCATCAGGGCCGGGCCGAACAGCGAAAGCGGGCGGTCCGGGCCGAGTTTGCCGGCCCGGTGGAGCGCGTATAGGACCCCGAAGTACGCGATGATGAGCGCGACGGCGATCTCGTAGCCGAGGTACGGGTCCACGGGGTATCGGGAGGGCCAGTCCGGGACCGGGTTAAGAGGTCTTGCGGGACCGGGAACCCCGTCGCGGGCCGGGCGAGAGAGCTATGCGGAGCTTCCGGTTCCCTCTTTCGGAGGAGCCTTCTCCGTGCGACCGAGAATACCTCGATGGCTTCCCTGGGTCGTCGCCCTGGCCCTGCTCGTCCCTACCGGGCTCACGGTCGTGCCGGCCGCGGAGCCCACCGCGGCAACGGGCGCTCCCGTCGGGGCGGCCGTCCCGCTCGGCGGCGCGACCCCGGTCCCCGGGCCGTCGACGACGGTAGCGCCGGCCTTCACCCCGACCGCCGGGACGGCGACGCTGGGCCCGCTCCCGGCGACCTCGACCATCACGGTGGACGTGGGGCTCGGGTTCTCCGACCCCACCGGGCTGGCACAGTACCTTTCCTTGGAGTATGGGTCCGGCGCCCCGACGCCCCGGACGTTCCTCACGTCCTCGGAGCTGACGGAGAGGTACGGACCCTCGAGCGCGACGGTCACGGCCGCCCAGGACTACTTCCGTTCGTTCGGGCTCGCGGTGACG
>Ga0326727_10024637_pt1 | contig 11352 bp, 13 predicted proteins | sample MB2enrmetagenome_FD_207643 | JGI IMG/M metagenome (GOLD analysis project Ga0326727, IMG submission 207643) | Lab enriched peat soil microbial communities from McLean, Ithaca, NY, United States - MB29MY | ecosystem: Environmental > Terrestrial > Soil > Wetlands > Peat | place: USA: New York... | reverse complement strand
CAACTTGTAACTGACTACCCCCTTGTTTTTGAGGTTTTGGATGGTGGTTGGAATGAGGTGTTGGAAGAAGGGAGAAGATGGTCAGCCGAAGCGGATGTGAGTAGGTGACTGGCTAGGATTTCCTTCCACCTTTCCACGGCAACTCTTAACTGCGTCTGAGCCTCACCGAAGGCCAACGTTGACCAGTCTGTAGTCACAACCCAAGTGCCGATTCATCCCGTCCAGGTTTCCAGAATCCAGCCCACAATTCATTCCACCCATCGAAGGCAAGTCCCTTCGGAAAGGATCACTATGCCCGAATCCCTGTCGATTGCATCTCCGTCCGTTGTATCCGAACCTGCTCTGATTCCGCGCAACACGGCGCGTGTGGCAATCAGCATCCTGCTCACCGTGCTCGATTCCTGGGCCGTTGTCGCCTTTGGCGGGACGCTCTATCGCGTGTCCGCCCATCACCCAATCTGGCTCACAGGGATCGTCCTGCTCTTCGTGTCCCTGTTCGCTTCACTGGCAAGAACCTGGTATCTGGCGCTGGCTGTCCAGCAGCGCTAACCCTCAACCCATCCAACTGAATCTCGAAGAGAGGAGAGTTTCTATGTCCCGCAGCCTAGGAAAGATGTCCGTCTATAAGCTGTTCAACTGGCGCGACAGCGCCGCCAACACCATCCTTGAGACCGTCCAAGCCTTCCTCGAACTCGGCGAGGCGGTCGCCACCCGCTGGATTCAGACCCGCAAGGGCGTCATGCTCCTACAGATGGTTCCCGATAACAACGCATCCGGCGCAATCTATGTCTTCGATAGACTGCGCGACACGTGGTACATGCTCTCCTTCGAGGGCTGCGAGGACCGGTTCACCTCCGAACTCTTCGACCGGGTCTTCTCCGAATACAAGTTGTTCAGCTACGTCGAGCAACCCGGCCTGCTGCTTTCCCAGTTGCAGTTGGCAGTCGCCTAACCGCCTCAACCTTTCGTACACCACCCACCCAACAAATCCCAGTCACAACCAGGAGGAATCTCATGCGCCTATCCGCTGGCCGTATTCGCTCGCTCGCAAACCGTTACGCACTGGCCGAGGCCGCCGCCTTTCCAGGCCTCCGCACCGAACCCAACACCTTCGCCACCAACCGCAAACCCGCGCCGGACTCCAAGCACGGCCGGCTGCGCTTCGCCCACCAGTTCTGAAGGACCCCAACCTCGTCGCTGCTTTGAAGGCCCGGCGTCTCCCACCGGGCCTTCATTTTTCCTCACCCGCAAACAGCCATCCAGCCGGCACGCCACCGATTTGACCGAGTTCTGGAACCGGGGTACAAACACAGAACTTCAGGAAGGAGTAGGCCTTATGTATACGACCTTCTGTGTAAGCCGCGAGACGGCCGACCGGTTCATCAAGCTCTTCGTCAACCGGCGCGCCTACGGAATGCAGGCTGCCCGTCCCTTGCCCAACGGCTCGGTTCCGTACTACCTGGCGCGGGATTGGCAGACCAAGAAGCCGAAACCTCTCGACGCCGACGTGGTGCGCATGCACCTGAACGGCGACATCACCATCAACCTCTATGCCATCAACCCGGAGACGCAGCGCTCGAAGTGGGTTGCCATCGACGCCGACTTCGACGGCGCCGTAGAGGCGCTCTTCCAGTTACAGTGGGAGCTGAAGCAGGATGGCGTCGAGGCCGCGCTCGAACAATCCCGCCGCGGCGGCCATCTTTGGATCTTCGCCGATGCGCCGCTCTTGGCGTCGGAGTGCCGTATCTATATTTACAACCTCGCCCTGCGACTCGGCGTTCCGGTCAAAGGCGGCGGCCTCAATGACGGCATCGAGGTTTTCCCTCGCCAGGACCAGATCGAGGACGGCGAATATGGCAACGCCATCCGCGCGCCGCTCGGCGTGCATCGCAAGACGAACCAGCGGTACTGGTTCTACGAGGCTGCCCTCACGCCGGAGGCGCAACTCGACTACCTCGATGGCCTGAAGAAGCTCACCGAGGCAGAACTCAGAACCTTCATCCAGGGAATGACGCTGCCCGAAGCCTATCGGCCGGTCGTGGCCCCTCCATATATACCACCGGCTACAGCGTCGCTTCGCACTGAGTTCCGGATTCTCGACTACGTGCGCGCGACGCGCAAAGACAGCCGCAACTGGTGGGCGCGTTGCCCATCATGTGCCCAGGCCGGTCGTGATCGCACGGGCGACAACCTCGCCATCCAGATCAAGAATTCGCGCCTCTACAAGTGCTGGGCCGGATGCACGAAGGAAGAGATTCGTGCGGCGCTGGGCCAGCCGATCCGCCGCAAGGTTGCGGTCTGAGGAGGCGAAACCGATGACGAGCTCAGCAAAGATCGTCGCAAAAAACGCCAACCGCTATGCGCGATACGGTCTGTCGCTTCCACAGCAGACGCTTCGCGCTCTGGAAAAGCGCGGCATCTACTGCCAGCCGAGCGTCTCGATCGAGCACCAGCATCTGGCTCGGCGGTACGTGCTGCGCGGCGTCGAGTCAGGCGGCGCGGTCGCCGACATGGGTCGTTACTGCGCCTTCCTCGATCCTGACGGAGATCCGGCGCCGTGGCTGCAACAAATCGATTCGATCTCCGGTAACGGCCGCCATGCCATCGTGATTGCGCCGGAACTGGCGCGGATCGAAATGCTGCGTATCGGCCATACCTATGAACTGGCCATCACGCGGCTTTGGCTGAAGTCCGAAGAAGGCCACACGCGTCCGGCCATCGCCGCTGCGCCCGTCTTCCGCGGACATCAGGGAACGCTCGCTGCCGAAATCTGGAATGCGGAGAACAAGGTCCTGCGCGGATCGGTCGCGCCGGCTTTCTATACAGCGGCCGGCGAAGTGCTCGACCTGCCGGAGCGCTTCGATGAGGCGATTCGAAGGATCACCGGAGCGGTTGCCTGCCTGGGATGCAAGCACGCGCACATCGCCGCGGCGCCGGACTCGAACAAAGGCGGTGAGCTATGAAGTGCGCTATTGAAGTTGGCAAGCCAGACTGGCGGCCTCTTGAGAATGCCATTCCGCCCGAGTACTGCGAAGACTACATGTATATGGGCAAGGCTGGCGACATCGTCCTCTACAAGCACCGCTTGACGCGGCGCTATCTGAACATTGACGCGGTGACTGGGAAGTTCTACCGCTATGCCAATGACGAGTACATCGAGATCGACCGGCGACAGGCGTTCGATTCTGTCTACGGCCACGACCAATAAAGGAGAGAAGCATGGGACGGAGTGTAAACAAGGTCATTCTTTTGGGCCGCGCCGGCAAGGACCCCTCGGTCCACATCCTGCGCACAGGCACAATCGTCAACCTGTCGCTCGCCACCAGCGAGCGTTACCGCGACATTCACGGCGACTGGCAGGAACACACGGAGTGGCACAACCTAGTCGGCTACCAGCGGGTCGGCGAGATTCTGCGCGATTATGTTCGTAAGGGGTCGCGCCTATATATCGAAGGTGCCCTGCGGATGCGCTCCTGGGACGACCGGCAGACCGGCCAGCGCCGCTACCGTTCCGAGATCGTCGTCACCGAGATCAGCCTTCTATCGCCTCCGCCCGATGGTGGCAGTGATGACGTGGAGCACTACGTCAGCGGACAGGGCTTCGCGCCGGCCGAGTTCAGCAAGGAACAGGAAATCACGCAGGCGGAAGTGCCTTACTGATGCGCATTCGAAAACCGCTCGTGGCGCTTCGAGGAAGAAGATTTGACCCAGATTGCGAAGATGCGCACGAGGCAGGGTTTAACGGGTACCCATCACTCTGCCCTAATCTGTAGGCCGCGTGGGGGCTTCTGTGCCCGTTGATCTGTTTTGAGAAAGCACTTATTGAGGCTTCGCTCCGCTTCCGATGGTCAGATTATTGTGTACCGCTACAACGCCCGACACTTGGCTGGTGATTTCCTCGGCCAACTCGCGGGAGGATTCGTCCACCACAGTTCCAGAGAGGGTAATCTCGCGATGAAGCGAAACCGGGGTAATGACGGCGCTTTTCAGTGCCTTGGAAGTGCTCAAGGCCCGCCGCACATCGCTCTCAAGATCGGCGTCCACAGGGTACGGCTTAGACTTGTACTCAGGGCTTGAGTCCACCTCGTTCATTGCGCGCATAATGTTTTCAGGCGTTGGTGATGCTGGTTGTCCGGCGACAGGCGCGGGTAGCGGCGGAGAAGACTCTAAGGTGCAATCCTCCAAAGAGACAGAGATTTCGGTTGGCGAAGAACCACTTGAGGATCTGAATGTGCATAGAATCGAGGCCTCCTTGCCTACAACTAGCTGCCCAGCAAGCGACTCAATGTTTGGCTCTCCGAATGTGGGCTGTAGCGAGTCTCCTGTTTTAGACCACGCCTCGATCCCAGGCAGGAGCATGGTCTCTTCCACGGAGTGGGGATAAGGCCCACCCATGGTGATAAACGAGCCAGCCCCCCCTTGCTCATCGGAGATACCTTTCCCCCTGCTCTCCAAAACTCGGCGAGAGGTTTCAATCGAAGGAATGAACACGCCCGTCACAATTCCCGTGACCTGTATCCTCTTGCCTTTATATCGATCCTCTGCGGTTTCCGTTTTGTCGTTTAGATATGTTGAAAGGCTCTCGTTCTTGATTCTCAATTCTTTGTCCGCTTCACTTCGTTGGAATTCAGCGAGGAGGTTTTCGGCGCTAATACGGATCACCGATTCAGCATCCCCGGAGACAGGCGAACTGGATTGTTGATAGTCGTTGGAGGATTGCGAGAGGTCTGTTGTTGGTCCGTCGTTCTGCTGAGCATGTCGGTTTTTGTTGGTATTCAGGATCGCAACAGCAAACAAAACAAGGCCACCGATCAAAACGGAGGCTAAGACGCGCCTACGACCTGCGGATTCTCCATTTGTCTTCATCTCATTCTCCGTGCATTGGCCCCTTCGGGATGGCTCTCGCGAGAGAAACGGACAATGAACTACTTAAATCCCATTTGCCGCGCTGTCTCTTCGCTGAACTGTGCAACTGGAACAGGCATTTTCGCTTGCTCTAATTCTGCCTCAAGGGCTGCGATATTCGGCACGGTCACAAGCTCGCAAGTTTGTATCGCCTGCCAAAGCTGTTCCAATGTTTCATAAGCGTGCTCCGAAATGTCGTTAGGGTCCAGCCCTAAACCCGATGGGTTTGAATGCGGAAAAATCAAAAGCCCATACTTGGCATTCGTAGGGCTTGAAGAGAATCTAACCGCCAAAAGGTTGACATTCATGGCTGCAATTCTGAACGTCTTCCCCCCTCGCTGGCAAACGCCCCCCGACAGCGCGAGACGAATCCGTGGAAAGGCGGGAGCATCGGCCAACCGGACTTTGGCCTTTGGAAGACGACAGTTATAGCGGGCAAAACCAGCCAAGACGACAGCACAATATATGTCAACTTCGTTCTTCTTCCGTCCTCTTGGGGTATGAAGGCGACAGAAGACGACAGTTTACTTGAGTGGTGAAGTGATGTCGTCTTCATGGGCAGGAGTCCTGCCGCGCCGTCTATGCCGGTAACTTGTTGACGAGGACAGCCGAGTCCCCCGGCGACTCAGGACAGGAGTGGTCTGGCTCCAGCGGATCGTCAGCAACCCGCACAATCCGTCTCCGGTCCTCGAAATGTTCTCAGCATCCAAAGCCGATATAACTCTTTGATTATCTGTATGTTTGCAATGTGCGTACGTCCATAACGGCGAAGGCTCCACGCACCCAATTCTTCATGCAATTACTGGAAGCGCCCGCCGAGGCGTTTTCATTTTTCGGGCTGGAAACGCAGGCCCCCAGCCAGAGGAGGTGAGGTATGGCCGCAACGAAGTTTACGGAAGCCGACCGCGAGAAGCTCTTCGCGCAGCTCGAAGCGCCGTTCGATCCGGCGCTGATAAAGTGGCGCGTGATGCGCACCTTCGACAATGGCCGGAGCGGCGTCATCCTGCCCTTCGCCGATCCGCGCGCCTACACGGACCGGCTCAACGATCTCTTCACGCCGTCGGGATGGACGCGCGAGTACACGATCTCGACCGTGCCGTCGCTGTGCCGCATGGAGCGGGGCAAGGCGATCGTGACCAGCAAGGTGCTGGTGGCGACCGCCGTGACGATCACGAGGTTGGGCAGCCACACCGGCACCGGCGAAGAGTGGGCGGACCGCGAAAACGCCGTCACCGCAGCGGACGCCCAGGCCTTCAAGCGTGCCTGTAGCTGCTTCGGGCTGGGCCGCTACCTCTACCGCTTCGGGGAGACCCGCGTGCGGCTGAATTCCCGTGGTGAGCCGGTTGCGATTCCGATCCTGCCCGAGTGGGCGCTGCCGCCGGGCATGACCATGGCGCAGGCGAACGGGCTGGCTGGCGATACGCGCGGACCGGTCGATCAGCGGCTGACGGCCGAGATCGAGGGTTTTCGCGGGACGCTGGGCGAGTCGATCTACTCGGAGATTCTGCGCCGGGCCGGCCACAGCGCCGACGCGCGGACCATCCCCAACGCGGAGCGGCAGAAGCAGACCATCGAGAAGATGCAGGCCGCAGCGCGCGGTTTCGAGCGTCTGCGCCAACTCGCCGAGATGGCGGGCGACGCGCAGTTCTTCGCCGTAACGGAGCGTTTCAAGATCGCATCGGTCACCGAACTTCCGAGCCTGGCGGCATTGAAGCAACTGGTCGAGGATCTCGAATCCCTGGCCAATCAGCAGGTCGCCTAACGGGCGGTTGAGCGCCGGGAGGAAATTATGGGAGAGATCAGCATTCTGCGTCCGCGGCGCAGCCTCGTCAGCATTCCGGTTGTCGAAGCCGTCTACTGCGAGAGTTGCGCCTCGGTCTCGAACTCCAGCGGGGGATGTTGCGGCGTATGCGGCAACATCTCCGTTTGGCCGCTGGCCGAACTGGTGCCGCAGCCGCCGATGGGGCCGCACTCCAACTCAGCCTCGGCTCGACGCTTTGCGCCCACAAGGCGAATCGAATTGGCCAGAGCGGCGTAGTGGACCCGATAGGATACGCCGCCCATCGCAATTCTGAGAAAGCTCAATCTGGAGGTCCGCCATGGACACACCATTGCCGCCCAGGCCCGACCAGCTCGCCCACCGGGAGGCACTGCGGCTTCCCGCATCAAAGGTGGTCGAGAAACTGGTTGAGATCGTCGGGCGGAAACTGACCGCGTATATCGGCGGCGTCAATGACGCGCGGGCCGTCGATCGCTGGATCGCCGGCGGCGAGATCTACGGCGACGCGGAGAGCCGGTTGCGGTTCGCCTTTTACGTGGCGCGCGCCTTGAGCGAGCACGATTCGCCCGCCGTCGTACAGGCCTGGCTGACGGGCGTGAATCCGGAACTGGGAGACAGAGTGCCGCTGCGCCTGATGCGCGAGAAAGAGATTGATGAAGTGGCACCGGCCATCCTGAGTGCCGCCCGCGCGTTTCTCGCTGGAGGATAGGCCTGTAGAAGTTGAAACCCGCCGCAAAGCTGCTGCCCGCCTGATTTCAACGTGGGACTACGTCGAAGGCGGATCGTTTGTTAACCAGGTGGTAATCTCCGCATAAGAGGCGGTCAACCTAGCCCTTGGCGCATCCAATACGTGGGGTTCAGCACGCGCTATACGCCGAATCTGCTCAAGGATCTTGTTTCTGCGCCTGCTTTTCAGCATTTGCGCTACCTTGCAAATCGGCAGGCAATTGCCAATGGTCGTGGTAATCGAAAACAGTCACGATTGTTCCGTCCGATGCGGTCATCTCGCCAGAATCGGCATCTGCGTTGAAAACTCCATCCACCAAAAGTCCCCATTGGTACTCGGCGGCGGAGTGGTCGCCATACCCGCAGGGGCCTAAGCCCGGCGAATCGCTAAAAGGCTCACTGGCACACTTACCACCTTTATAGACAACGATCATTCCTGACAAGTAGCCTTTTTGGCCCCATTGTTTGGAGGTCGGCTGCAGGATTCCGACATCTTTGAATCGATGAGATCGTACTTTCTCACGAAAGAGCCATAGCAGACTTTTTAGCTGCTCGTCAGATGTGGATGGTGATACAACAACGGACGTACCTTCATCCAGATTCGAGCGGTAGACCCTATATTTGGGTGGTGGGATTGTTGGTTGTTCGATTGCGGTGCTGGTAACGGGCGTTGTGACCGTCTCATTAGAAGATTGAGATGATGGGGATTTCTGTTTAGTGCCTGGATGTGATACTACCAGGATCGCGAGAACGAGCACCAAGGCCGCGACTACTAGAAAGACCTTTACGCGCGAGTTCGCCTGAGCAGGCCCCGACGTCGCATCCTGCAGTCGCTGAGACGCGCCAATGTTCCGGTCGCCCGCAGGTCGGTAGGCCGCGCCGCATCTTTGGCAGAAGCCCTGCTGGTCTCCCAGAGGGAAGCCACATCGGGAGCAATTCACTCCGCACCCCCTGTAATTGGAACGAATGACAAGAGTTTAGTCCTTCTTTTCATTCCGGGGCAACAACGAACGTAGGTTCCCTGGAGTTGGCTTGAATTTTTCCGCTAGTACAGGCCCGTCGTCCGATTCGCCTCGAACTCTCAGCCCGCTCTGCTGTCCAGGGCGTGCCTGATGGCTGACTTGAAAGGCGAAATATCTGTGAAGACTGATGTGGTCTGGTTTCGATGATTCTCACCCGGCGCAGGCACTATAATTGTGGCAAAAGTGAACTTTTCTTCAACTTGTCACGGCGAGGCCGCCGCACGAAGGAGTGAATCGCATTCCCTGGTCCGGGAGTGCCACGACCTCCTGCAGTCTTTTTTATGGCATTTCGCGTTGATCGTTCGGTGTCACCAATTGCCGGAACGAAGTTTCTCCTTTCGCACCCGTCAGGTTCCCCTGTGCGCTAGGTGCTTGGGAATTTCCGTTGGGGCGCTCGCGATCCCCCTGTATGCGCGCGATGTGCGAATCGCTGCTGTCCTCATTGCAGCAATGATCATCGACGGTGGAACACAGGCGCTCGGCCTCAGAGTGAGCAAAAACTGGCTCCGATTCGCATCGGGAATCGGATTTTCTCTCGGATGTGGTGGCCTAGTTGAGAGAGGTATCCAACTTATATGCAGTATGTAACGCAGAGATTCGAGAATACGCAAGCAGGTCTCGCCCAAAAGGATGCCTACAGCAGGCAGATGGCCGCTCAGGGGTACCACATCGTAAGCGAGCAGCTCGAAGCAGGACACTACAAGGGTGGGGAGCAATGCTGCCTTTTTACTTTATGCATGCCCTGCGTGTTCCTAGCTGGACGAACGCCCGGCATCGTCGTTGTGACATATGGTCGGGATGTTGCGCCATGTCCGAACTGCGGGACGGAGGTCCTAGCTGGATACCAGTGCAGTAATTGCCTTCGCATTGCTTCTGATCGAGCAGCTCTGGCGAGCACGCGAACTGTACAGGTAAAAGAGAGCATCCGGAAGCTGGATGCGTTGTTGATTGACGGTACGGCCGGCGACTACCGTTTCAACTGGCAGTCTCTGCTGAAACCTTTCCCTGTTGCTGCTCCTGCGCTAGAACCCGAACCCACACCGAAACGCCCCACGCTGATCGTGCGAGCTGCTTGGACAATGCCCGTCCTGGAAAGGATATTTCCGTGGATTCTCAAACGTCGGCTGGCATGGGATGAATTTGTCTACGCGGAGGCAGGAAAAAGGGCCGCAGTTGTCGAGCAGCACACCCGTGCAGTTCAGGACTGGAAAAGATCGAAGGAATCCTTCGATCAGGTGCAGCTTGCCCAAATCGAGGAAAGACGCCGCCTGTACGAAAGTAAAGACGAGGCCGTGCTGCGTGAATATTGGGCGCGTGTTCTTGAACAACCGATTTTTGGCTGTCAATCAAAGCCCACTAGGAGCCTGGCCTATCACGAAGACGAGGGCAAGCTGGTAGTTGGCTATGCTCTGCCGCCGGTCGGCGAACTCCCTAAGATCGACGAGGTCAGGTTCTCACAACACGAAAACAGAATCATTGAGATTCCGTTCTCGACAGATCGTCTGACCGAGATGCATCGGGATCTGATCATCAAAATCGCACTCGTCGTAATGTACAGACTGTTCCAGTCAGATGCCGCCAACGCATTGAACCTCGTAGCTTTCAATGGGACAATCGACACGATAGATCGCGCAACGGGACGTGAGGTCTGCCCCTGTGTGATTGCTGTGCAGGCGGCGAAGTCGGACTTGATGAACATGAACTTTTCCCTTATGGAGCCCAAAGCGTGGCTTAATCGCGTAGGGGGAAAAGCCTCGGAAAATCTCGCGGAATTGAGCCAGATTGACCCCATTACCGGGTGAATTCAGTACTCAATCCTGTTTTTCTGCGGCGCTGCTTGCAGTCACCCTTCGAGGCCTGGTTTTGGCGCCCGCCGTTGACGTCAACCCATCTGTCACCCAATTCTGACTGCCTAAACTGGTGTGCATTGCGCCGTAACGAGAGCGGTTCGCAGTTCGCAGAGCGTTCCGTCCAAAATCAGCTGTTTTTGTTCGCCTTGGATGCGCCCTTAAATGCAGCCCAACGCTTGATCTGCGCCTGCCGGAAGCGCTCCCGCGCCTCCGCACTCATCTTGCGGCGCTTCCTTGCCTTCTGAACCTTCGGAGTAACAACAGATGCAGCTCTCGCAGGCCGACCTGGCTTGCGCTTGGCGACAACTGTGCCCAATGGGCTCAGTAGCGCCTTGGCCTGTTCGAGGCAAGCGATCTCGTTGTCGATCGCGGAAAGAATATCTTTCACCATGGTGCGCCAAGCACCTCGCCCCGGAGAATACACGACCCGATTCAAAACCCAGAGTTTACCGCCCAAGGAGGAACCATGGCGCGCAACGCGGCACGGTTGAAGATGGGCTATTACCCACTTCCAGAAAGCGAAGCCGTGCGGCTTCGCGCACTGCTCAGCTTTGCTGGCCAGGCGTCGGTTGTCGATCCCTGTGTAGGGCAAGGAACGGCGCTCGAAATCGTCACGCAAGGCGCGGAGGTGCGCCGTTGCGGCGTTGAACTCGACGCCGAACGGGCACTCATTGCTCAGTCGAAAGGCATCGAGACCATTCAGGGCAACGCCTTCGACGCCGTAGCCAAGCCGGAATCCTTTTCGCTGCTCTATCTCAATCCGCCTTACGACTCCGAGATTGGCCAGGTGGCGAACAACCGCATGGAACGGTTGTTTCTCGATCACACCTATCGCTGGCTCGCAATGGATGGCGTGCTGGTGATGGTCATTCCCTTCGAGCGGCTGATGGACTGCGCAGGCCTGTTGAGTTCGCACTTCACCGTGCTCAATGTCTTCCGCATGACCGACGAGGAATCCGTGCGCTTCCGGCAGATCGCCGTACTCGGCGTGCGTTCGAACGTACGCGGCTCGGCCATTGACGCGAATAAGCGCCTGTTGCAGCGCATTGGCCTCTACGGGGGCTATCAG
>Ga0326727_10024636_pt1 | contig 11353 bp, 5 predicted proteins | sample MB2enrmetagenome_FD_207643 | JGI IMG/M metagenome (GOLD analysis project Ga0326727, IMG submission 207643) | Lab enriched peat soil microbial communities from McLean, Ithaca, NY, United States - MB29MY | ecosystem: Environmental > Terrestrial > Soil > Wetlands > Peat | place: USA: New York... | reverse complement strand
CAACTGATTGGCCAGTTCCTGGTGGGTCGAAGGCAATTGAAACTCGATGCCGCGCGCGGTCGCCGCGCCTTCGGTCTGCGCCAGTTTGAGCAGAGTGGCGACCAGGCGCTGACGAATGGTGGTGAACGAAAGCTCCTCGATGATGTCCACCAGCCGCCGCAGCCGCGCGCCGACCACGGAGAGCATCTTGAGCGCGACCTGGGGGTGTTCGAGGCAGTAGCCGTGAAAATCGCGTTGCGAGATGAAGACGATCTGCGTCTCTTCGAGGGCGACTCCGGAGGCGGGGTAGGGTCCTCCGTCGAAGATCGGAATTTCAGCGACGGCCTCGCCCGGCAGATTGACGGCCAGCACCTGTTCGCGGCCGCTGGCGGAACTCTTGAAGATGCGCACCTTGCCGCTGGCGATGATGTGCAATCCATGGCAGGGCTCGCCCTCGCTGAAGAGCAATTCGCCCGCGCTGAACCGCTGGCGCGCGGCCCTGGCCGCCAGGGTGTGCAACTCCTCCGGCGAGAGGCCGGCGAGCAGGGCCGTGCTCGCTAAAATGGCTACGAGATCGGGGCGTTGAGTACTCACGCGTGGATTCTATCAGCCCGCGAGCCAGTAGAGCCGTCTTCGGTGTTGGCCACGGCGACGTTACCGGCTGGATTCATTTCTCCCATGGTGATCTCGCCGTATTCGATCCGTTCTGCGCTGTGGACATGACCTTTTCCACGGCCACACGAATTGATAGTACTTGTAGTAGGCGTGGCCAATATGTTCGGGCGGCGGCGTCACTCGCAATCCAGGCAGTTGGGAAAAGCACTCCGCAAGCATGGCAGCGTGCCCCCGGCGCATTTCCACCCAGCGGGGTAGCTTACGCAATTGCAACCGCCCAATGGCCGACTGTATCTCTGTCATTCTCCAATTGGTTCCAAACGATTCGTGCAACCAGCGAAACCCCGGCCCATGTGTGCAATCCCAGGTCCCAAAATCGGGACCTGGGGCACCCGTGAGTGGTACAACAACAAGCGGTCAGAGACCTGGGGTTGGAACCGGTGTCGCCTTCCAATGGGCCGGATCAATAACCCTGAAAATGCTCTAAGCCCGGTACGGCGCGGGAGTCAGCGAGTTGGCGCGCCGTGTGCCGCCCAGCCGGTTGACGCGCTGAGTTCCGTCGGTGATCTGGAATTGGCGGATGATCCCGTCCAGATTGGCAGCTAGTTCAGAGAGGTTCTTGCAGGCCGAGGCGGCCTCTTCGGCGGCTTGCGAGTTCTCGGTCGACAGGTGCGAGATTTGGCTGGCGGATTCGGCAATCTCGCCCGAGGCCGCGGTCTGCTCGGTGGCGGCCGTGGCGATCAGCTGAATCTGACCCTCTACCTCTTTGGACGACAGGATGATCGACTCCAGGCTGGCCAAGGCTCCGGCCGTCTCATTCAGTCCGGTTTCCACCGTGCTGCGGCTTTGCGACATCACCTGCAGAGTGTCCCGCGCCTCATCCTGGATGGTGCGAATGGTGCCGGCGATCTCCTCGGTAGCTCCCTTGGTGCGCTCGGCCAGACGGCGCACCTCACCGGCCACTACGGCGAAACCCCTCCCCTGTTCACCGGCGCGAGCTGCCTCGATGGCCGCATTCAACGCCAGAAGGTTGGTCTGCTCGCTGATCTCCTGGATCACGCTCACCACCTTGCCGATCTCCTCGGAGCGCTGGGCCAGAGAGGTCATCTTCTCTTCCACTGAACTGGTAGCCGTGGCAATCTGTTGCATGGTGGTGGCCGCGGCCTGCATCACCTCTCCGCCCTGGTTGGCCATTTGGGCCGACTCGCGGCTGGCGCTTGAGGTGGCCTCGGAGTTGCGGCTGATCTTGGCAATGGTGGCCGTCATCTCCTCGGCTGCCGCCGCTATCTGGTTGATCTTGCTGGCCTGTGTCTGGGTATTATCACTGGTCTTGGTAGACTGGACGCTCAATTCTTCGGCTGCGGCGGAAAGTGTATCCACTCCCTGCGCCACCGATTGCAACAAGTCCCGCATGGAAGTTATAGTGTCGTTCAATGCGCCGGAGAGCCGTCCCAGTTCATCTTCACTCAGCACCTCCACTGACACCGTCAGGTTCTTCCCGGCGAACTGTTCGAGAGCCTCGGTGGCGGCCAGGATGGGCGTTACGATCAAGCGCGTCAGGATCATCCCCACGCCGATGCACAGAACCGTCACCAGCGCCATGATGCCCATCGCCAGCCAGCGCAGCACCGCATTGGCGGCGTTCACCTGCTCGCCTTCGAAGGCGCTTTGCTGGTGGTAGTGATCGCTCAGGACCACCGCCGAATCGAGCGAATGGTTGAAGCTGTCCAGCAACTGCTGTTCCCGCTTCGCAAGGACGGTCATATCCTTTTGCTTGGACACGGAAAACTCGCTCATGATCGCGCTGCTTTGGCTCAGATAGCCGTCGAAATCCTTCACCGTGGCCTGGAACTGCTCCTGTTCCCGCGGGTCTGTGATCAGCGACTCGAATTTTTGCCTGGCCGCCTGGTATTTTTCCAGCCCGGCGGCGCGCATGGGAGGGTACTTGGCCGCGCATGCGCTATCAGTGCAGAGCAGCGAGGCCAACTCCACGCGGCGGATGGTCTGCATCTGGTCGCGCATCTCCATGATGGCTTGCGCGGCGGGAAGCGAGCGTCCCGTAAGATCCTGGGTCAGTGTATTGATTCTGTAAAGCCCGATCAGGGCGCCGATTCCCTGCAGAAGGCATAGCGTACAAATCAGCCCAAAGGCATAGGCAAATTTGCGTGAAAGTGGCAGGTTTCTCAGGATAGACTCCATTTCGTACGTCCTCCATCGTGCGATTCCAAGCACTTTCGTAAAAAGGGCCCGAGCACACAGGCTATTCTTCGGCAAAAAATGGCATTTCAATAGCCGCTGTTTCAATGGATTAAAGCCTTTGCGCGAACCCCATGAAATGAATGGCGGCAAGGCTGCCTGCGGCGCAAAAAACCCCTGTTCTTTACCCGCGAACGAGCTGGAAATGGCGCCTCGCAAACGAGTTCCAGCGAACAAATCCCGGCAAACGAATCGAGGAATGAGGCCTGGCCAGCAGCCGTCCAGCAGCATGAAGGAGCACCGGCCTGGGAAGCAGCGACTTTGGTCTCAACCGGTGAAATAATTCCCTGCCTCGACAATTCTTTTCGACCTGTGACTTAAGTCGCTGTGGCCGTTTGTCAGGCTGCCTATGCTCAGTCTGCAAGTCAAAACCAGACAGGAAGGTGCACTATGTTTTGTTACCAATGCGAACAGACGATGAAGGGCGAGGGCTGCCAGGTAGTCGGCAACTGCGGAAAAGATGAGACTACCGCTGATTTGCAGGATCTGCTGATTCATGCCGTCAAGGGCATCTCGATGTACGCGCACAGGGCACAGCAGTTGGGCGCCTCCGATGCAGGCATCGACGCCTTCACTGTGGACGCCATCTACGCCACTTTAACCAATGTTAACTTCGATCCGGCACGGATCGTCGAGCTGATTCATCAGGCCGTCCAGGTTCGCGAAGAGGCGCGCAAGCTCTACGAGAGCGCCAGCATCTCCGCCGGCGTGGTTCCCGCGGAGCTGGGCGGTCCGGCGATATGGGAGCCTGCCTCCACGCTGGGAGGATTGCTCGGCCAAAGCCAGCAAGTTCTTCTGCCAGCAAGGTTTATGACCATGGGTAAGGAGATTGCCAACCTGCAGGAGCTGGTTCTCTATGGCCTCAAGGGCGTGGCCGCTTATGCCGTTCATGCGCTGGCACTGGGCGCCAAGGAGCCGGCCAACTTCGCCAAAATTCACGAAATTCTCGACTTTCTGACCTACCCCTCGCCCACCGCCGATGAACTGCTCGGCAAGGCCTTGGCCGTCGGCGAGCTGAACTACGGCGTCATGGAGGTTCTGGACAAGGCGCACACCGAGGCTTACGGCCATCCCCAGCCCACCAAGGTCCGTCTGGGCGCGCGCAAGGGCAAGGCGATTGTGGTCTCCGGCCACGACCTGCACGATCTTCACGCGCTGCTGGAGCAGACCAAGGGCACCGGCATTCAGATCTACACTCACGGCGAGATGCTGCCCGCGCACGGCTACCCCAAGCTCAAGGCCTTTGGGAACCTGGCCGGGAACTACGGCGGCGCCTGGACCGATCAGGTCAAGGAATTCGACGCCTTCCCCGGCGCCATTCTGATGACCACGAATTGCATTCAGCGGCCCAAGGAGACCTACAAGGGGCGCATCTTCACCTCGGGCATGGTCGGATGGCCGGGAGTGCAGCACATCACGAACCAGGACTTCAGCCCGGTGATCGCCGCCGCTCTGGCCAGCCCCGGCTTTGCCGAGGACGGCACCGACGAAGAGATTACCGTCGGCTTCGGCCATAACGCGGTTCTCAGTGTCGCCGGCACGGTCATCGACGCGGTCAAGTCCGGCGCCATCCGCCACTTCTTCCTCATCGGCGGCTGCGACGGCGCGCGCTCCGGGCGCAGCTACTACACCGAGCTGGCCGAAGCGGTTCCCAACGACTGCCTCATCCTGACCCTGGCCTGCGGAAAGTTCCGCTTCAACAAGCACGATTTCGGCCAGATCGGCGGCCTGCCGCGCCTGCTCGACGTCGGCCAGTGCAACGACGCCTACTCGGCGCTGCAAATCGCCCTGGCTCTGGCCAAGGCCTTCGATTGCGGCGTCAACGACCTGCCGCTTTCGCTGGTTCTCTCCTGGTATGAGCAAAAGGCGGTCGCGATTCTGCTCACGCTGCTCCACCTGGGTGTGCGCAACATGCGCATCGGGCCCACGCTTCCGGCCTTCCTGTCGCCTGGGGTGGTCGCCCTGCTCCATGAGAAGTTCAACCTCATGGCCATCGGAACTCCTGAGGAAGATCTGGCCGCCATGCTGGCCTGATCCGGTGCAACCTCCCCTCAACCCCGGCCTGGAGAAACAGATGTGGCGGGTGGCCCACATCTGACCAAGTAAAAATCTGGGTGCCCCAGGTCCCGTTTTTGGGACCTGGGGAATTACGAATTCACACGGTCGCAACACCAGGTTTGAAAAGCAACAACTACAGCGCCGGCACGAACAAGACGCCCTAGAGCATTTTCGGAATACATATAGACTTTTTGAGAGCCGTAAAGGGCGACTTTTTCTTGAGAAAAAGCCACTTGAGTGCGTGCTTTCGGTCTACACCAATTCCGAAAATGCTATAGCCCCACGCACATTGACTACTGAAAGCTGAAAACTGATCGCCGAAAACTACCTTACCGCATTGCGCAGGAAGGCCTCGGCTGACTCTCGGTTGAAGACGCGGCTCACGAGCCGGACCGGCTCAGGCGGCGCGGTGGCGATGGCGATCGACTGCCTGAGCAGCGCCACCGGCTCAGGCAGCAGGTCCGCATGGGTGGCGTAGAGCGTGGCAATGGGCTGGCCCTTTTCAACGCGGGCTCCCCGCCGGGCATGAAACTCGATCCCGGCGTGGGGATCGACCGGCTCACCGGCCTTCTCCCGCCCCGCGCCCAGCCGCTGCACGGCCCAGCCGAGGGCGGTCGTGTCCATGGCGGCGACGAATCCGCTCTCCCAGGCCTCTACTACTTGAGTAGCGCCCGGTGAGTGGAAGCCGGCTGGATCGTCGAAGACGCGAATGTCGCCACCCTGCGCCTCGATCATCGAGAAAAAGACTCTCAAGGCCGAGCCGTCGGCCAAAGCCGCCTCTGCGCGCGCGTAGCCCAGCTCCGGCGTGACGGCCTGGCCGCCCAGGTGGACCATCCAGCCAGCCAGAAGGAGCGAAAGCTCACGCAGGTCTTCGCTTTCCGGGTTCCGTTCACCGCGCAGCAGCTCGACCGCCTCGACCAGTTCGATCCAGTTGCCGGCGCAGCGCCCCAGCGGCTGACCCATGTCGGTAAGTAGAGCCACGGTGCACGTTCCAGCGGCCTCGGCCGTCGCAACCATCAACGCGGCCAGGTACTCGGCCTCTTTGCAATCTCTGAGAAACGCGCCGGAGCCGGTTTTTACATCCAGTACCAGCGCATCCAGGCCCGCCGCCAGCTTTTTACTCAGAATGGAGGCGCAGATGAGGCCTGGGCTTTCGACCGTGCCGGTGCGGTCCCTCAGGGCATAGAGCACGCGGTCGGCGGGAACCAGCAAGAGGGTCTGGCTGACGATGGAGGCCCCGCAGCGGGCCAAGACTGTCTCGAGTTCGGACAGCGTGAGAGCGGTGCGGAGGCCGGGAATGGCTTCCAGCTTGTCCAGCGTTCCGCCGGTGTGGCCCAAGGCGCGGCCGCTGATCATCGGCACACACAAACCGCAAGCCGCAGCGATCGGCGCGACCAGAAAGCTGGTTTTATCGCCCACTCCGCCGGTGGAGTGTTTGTCGACGACCACTTTGCCGAGTCGCGCGGGCGAAAACTTCTCTCCCGAGTCGCGCATGGCCAGGGTCAGCGCGCGCGTTTCGTCGAGGTCAAGCCCGCGCAGAAAGGCGGCCATCAGCCAGGCCGAGAGCTGCTCGGGCGGAATCGACCCGTCGGCCGCGCCGGCAACCAGAAAGCCGATCTCGCGCTCGTCCAGCGCTCCCCCGTCGCGCTTCTTGCGGATCAGGTCGATCACATGCATGGGAGAGTGCGGCGGAATGGGTGGCAAAGCGGAGGTGGGCATAGCGGCGGCAGGGCCTCGATCGGCTGACGGTTGCTGGACTTGACGGCCATTCACAGACTTGCTGATTGGCTGACAATTTACCGGCTGTTGAGATTATCGCAAGAGTCGCCGTTTGAAATTTGACACCGGGGACGGGATTTGCGAGACTCAGAACTGTTGCCGGTTTAGCGCATAGCGCTGAATCTGTGTGCTGTGCCGAAGTGGCGGAATTGGCAGACGCGCGTGGTTCAGGTCCACGTACTCGCAAGGGTGTGGGGGTTCGAGTCCCTTCTTCGGCACCATTATAATAGAATCAGCGGCTTAGAAGCGCATTCTCCCGGCCTTGCCATCACAGCTACTGCCAGTATTGCCCTTACGGCTGTTTTCTCTTACTAAACGCAAAATCCATTACCACGAGAAATCTCGCTCCCGGGCCGCGCCGCCGAGTGGCTCACCAACCAACCCGGCGTCTGGGCCTTCCGCGAAATCTTCGAGACGTTGTAAACCTGGCGCCGCCTTTCCCGCATTTTTCAGATTCCCGTTGATCGCCGCAGCATGAAGGATCGTGAATCCTCCCTTGAAGCGGCTCTACTGAGTAACGGATTTGACGCGGTCACCGGTTCGGAAGCCGGAGCCGGAGACAGGGATGCAGACAGCCGAGGCGTCGTCCACATCGGTGGCTTTAATGATGCCGATGGAGGTTGTAAGGCGACGGAGGATGTTGCCCGTTTCGGGGTCTTTAATCTCCCTGGTGACCCGGACTACCTCGAGCTGGTCGCCCACGTTGACGCCAGCCCTCCTGCCCACGTTGAGAATGATCTGGCCGCCATCGATGGCGGCTATCAGGCCATCGACGGTGATGGTGCGGACGGATATCCTGGGGGCGTTGGAGACGAGGTCGGCGGTCAGCTTGTCGACGGCAATCTTGACGGCCTCGCCGATGATGGTTTCCTGGAAGTCGCTGCTGCCGAAGTCGACGTTACCGCCGCCCCATCCGTGCCAGCCACCGCCTCCGCCCAACAGCGAGGTGCTGGAGCGGGAGGATTCGCCCGCACCCTCGGCCACGCCCAGAATCTCGCCGGTATCCACATTGACGATCCGGGCGGTAATGCCAACATTGGCCTTGGACTTGGAGTGGCCCACGCCGCCGATGCCGAAGCCGCCCCAGCCTCCTCCTCCTCCGCCAACATTTGTATGCTTGGTTTCATTGCCGAATTGGGTGATGCTGCCGACAATGATGGCGTCGACGCCCAGCAGCTTGCCAAGTCTGGCGGCGCTGGTGGGGTCGGCGCGTTCCGAATTGGAGAAGTTCTGTTCGGCCATGATCCTGTCCAAGGCCTTGCGCTCGATGACGGAGAAAGTGCCGTCCTTGACCAGGCCGGTGACCAGCAGGTCGGTGACCCCCCTGCCCACATCCACGTTGCTGCCGAACAAGGCGGAGGAGGAACTCATCACGGTGGCATAGTCAAAATCGAGCACGGCGATGCGGGATCTGCGCTTGGGCGCAGTTTGTCCCACGGCCGGTCGCGCCACGATCCCAGCGGCGATGGCCAGAAGAAGTGCCAGAATGGGAAGAGACTTCTTGAAGTTCATGCGTCCTCCTTGATTAGGAACTGCAGACCACAACAGAGTTTACCGAATGCTTGAACGCTGTCAAGTTCTATCTGCGGTGGGTTGGTGTCATGAATGCGCATGCAGGAATGCGTGATCGGGCGCAACGTCAAGCGGATTGAGTCCGTAAAGTTCTATAGAAGCGTCTGAGTGGCAAGCGACCGATGGTGTTGCGCCTGATGAAGGCGGTGACGCTCGTTGTCAACCAGAACGTGTATAAGCAAACACCGGTGGAGAACAGGCTGCCAGCGGTCAATTAACTGGAGAATAGCCTCTTCCTCATGTAATTGGAGCAGGAATGGAGCAGGGTTTTTGTGGTCTCTTCGTAAGTTGTTGATTTTTTTGGAGCGGGAGACCGGGATCGAACCGGCGACATTCAGCTTGGGAAGCTGACGTTCTACCACTGAACTACTCCCGCAACCTATTTGCTTACATCAACTTGCATCTTATTGGAATGCTACGAATACCACGATTGATACAAAGGGTACATCCTCAACACCGGGGAGGGTGGCGAGATGAAAGTCAGTCGTGAGCGGTATCAACATGGCAGGGTCCGTAAAGTTTCCCGCTCCCAAGGGTTTGCTTGGGAGTTCAGGTTCTATATTACGGCTCCTGATGGGAAACGTAAACTCAAAGTCCAAACCTTCGATTCCGTGAAGTACCTAACCGAGCGTGATGTCCGCAAATCGGTTGAGTGTCAGCTATTGAGCCGGTAAAGTTCTGTGGAAGCGTCTGAGTGGCAAGCGAGCCACGGGGAGTTTCAGACCGAGCTGTTCGAGCGCTACGAGCGCAGCGAAATTGTCGCGGCTGGTCGAATTTCCGGGCCAGCCACCAGTGATCCTGGCTGGCCTGGGCGAGAACCCCGGCGAGGCCAGAGGCGGAAAGAAGACGAAAAAGAAGATCGGGCCCCCGGCTAAATCAAACTCCGGCGGGCGCCACGCCGCCTGAGCGGCTGAGACCTTCGTAGAAGCTCACATAAAACGCTATAAATTTAAGCAATATAAGGACTTATTTGCCAATATTCGACTTGCTGAAACCCTCTTCGAGGGATAAAATAGGAGTACAGCCCGCGTCAGGCCAGCCCAGCTCATTCCGGACCCTTTCGAGATTGATTCTGCCGCCTTTCGGCGGGCTTAGAAAAAACTTATGGCTGACGATCAGAATCCCATGCTCCCCCTCGAAGGCGGCACACCGCCCAACGGCGGTACTAACCTCATCCCCATCAACATTGAAGAGGAGATGCGCCGCTCCTATCTCGACTACTCGATGAGCGTCATCATCGGGCGCGCGCTGCCCGATGCCCGCGACGGCCTGAAGCCCGTGCACCGGCGCGTGCTCTACACGCTCAGCGAGATGGGGTTGCAGCACAACAAGAAGTACACCAAGTGCGCCAAGGTGGTTGGCCAGTGCATGGGCGTCTACCATCCCCACGGCGACTCGGCCATCTACGACACCCTGGTGCGCATGGCGCAGCCCTTCTCGCTGCGCTATCCGCTGGTGGACGGGCAGGGCAACTTCGGCTCGGTGGACGGCGATCCGCCAGCCGCGATGCGTTACACCGAGTGCCGCATGACGCGCATCGCCGGTGAACTGCTGGCCGACATCGAGTTGGAAACGGTGGACTTTACACCCAACTACGACGAGTCCACCCTCGAGCCCACGGTGCTGCCCACGCGCATTCCCAACCTGATTGTCAACGGCTCGAGCGGCATCGCGGTCGGCATGGCCACCAACATTCCGCCGCATAATCTGACTGAAGTGATCAACGCGGCCATCGAGCTGGTGCAGAACGCTGAAGCAGCGCAGAGCCGCGAGGCGGCTCTGGCCATTGTGCTGAAGCACGTGCAGGGACCGGACTTTCCGACGGGCGGATTTTTGTACGGCAAGGCCGGCATTCCCCAGGCTTACAAGACCGGCCGCGGCCGCTTCATGATGCGCGCCAAGGTGGCCACCGAGAACCTGACCAAGGAAAAACAGGCGATCATCGTCACCGAGATTCCTTACCAGGTGAATAAATCCAAGCTCATCGAGCGCATCGCCGAGCTAGTGACCGACAAGATCGTTGACGACATCAGCGACGTGCGCGACGAGAGCGACCGCGACGGAATGCGCATCGTCATCGAGCTGAAGCGCGGCTCGCAGCCGGAGATTGTGCTCAACCAGCTCTACAAGCATACGGATATGCAGCAGAGCTTCTCGATGATCTTCCTGGCGGTGCTCCACGGGCAGCCGCGGGAGCTGGGGCTCGACCAGGCCATCCGCTGCTTCATCGATCACCGCATCGATGTCGTGCAGCGGCGCACGGTCTTCCTTTTGCGCAAGGCGCGCGAACGCGAGCACATTCTGGAAGGCCTCAAGATTGCGCTCGACAATCTCGATACGGTCATCAAAATCATCCGCGCCTCGGGTTCGCGCGTCGAGGCTCGCGAAAACCTCTACGCCTGGGGCAAGGGCTCCGAGATTATCCTCAACCTGGACCGCGACCGGCTGCCGCACGAGGAAAAGGGCCTCACGCTGCGCCAGATTGACGCCATCCTCGAGCTGCAACTCTACCGCCTGACGCAACTCTCCATCGACGAGCTGCTGAACGAGTTGAAGCAGGTCCGCGAACGCATTGCCGAGTACGAAGCGATTCTGGCCAGCGAAGTGAAGCTGCGCGCGGTCATCATCAAGGAGCTCGAAGAGGTTCGCGACAAGTACGGCGACGCGCGCCGCACCCAGATCGTCGACGAATCGGCCGAATTGCAGCTCGAAGACCTGATCGCCGACGAGCAGGTCGCGGTCACCGTCTCGCACCAGGGCTACCTGAAGCGCACGCCGATCAGCATCTATCGCCAGCAGCGGCGTGGCGGACAGGGGCGCATGGGCATGAAGACGCGCGAGGAGGATTTCGTCGCGCAGTTGATCGTCGATTCCACCCACGCCTTCCTGCTTTGCTTCACCAATACGGGCCGGGTTTACTGGCTCAAGGTCTACGAGATTCCCGACGTGGGCGCGGCCGGCAAGGGCAAGTCGATGCAGAGCCTGCTGAACCTGCAACCGGGCGAAAACGTGCGGACGATTCTGCCCGTGCGCGACCTCGAGGAAGAGGGCAAGTTCATCTTCTTCGCCACGCGCAACGGTATCGTCAAGAAAA
>Ga0326727_10024635_pt1 | contig 11353 bp, 10 predicted proteins | sample MB2enrmetagenome_FD_207643 | JGI IMG/M metagenome (GOLD analysis project Ga0326727, IMG submission 207643) | Lab enriched peat soil microbial communities from McLean, Ithaca, NY, United States - MB29MY | ecosystem: Environmental > Terrestrial > Soil > Wetlands > Peat | place: USA: New York... | reverse complement strand
CGGCCAATGGTTTGGGCTAGGGTCTGGCGGCGATTCAGGAGGGTCAGCAGCTCCTGGTCCAGGGCATCGATCTGTTGCCGGATGGCTTCTTTTTCAGTCATAACTCACTTCTCGACAATGGTTTCCTGGATCTTGTGGCCGAAGTGGCGTCCGGTCTCTTCCAGAGCCACCAGGACCTCGTCTCCGGGTTCGAGGCTGACAATGGAGACCGCCTCGCCATTGGGCCGGGTGAGGCGGATGGTTTCGGCGTTTTGCAGGATTGTGGTGATTTCCTGGCCCCCGGACTCGGCGGCCACCAGCATCAAGGGGCGGCGCTCCACCTTGACCCGGCCCACCACCGCCGGCCAGGTGCGCCCCTGATAATCCACCACCAGCACTTCATCGCCCGCGGCCAGCTCCCCCAGGTATCTGGTCTTGTCGCCGGTGACCCGAATATAGGCGTGCACCGGTCCGGCATTGACCCGAAAAGGACGGGGCGCCACGTAGGGATTTTCCAGGGATTCGGCGTGCACCAGGAAAAGGCCGCCGGAGGAGTTACCCACCAGCATGCCTTCGCCCCGGCCCAGGTTGGCGCAGGTGTCGACGCAAACCCGATCACCCAGGCCTAAGGCCTTGATGCGGCTGAGGCGGGCGGTGGTCAGGGTCACCGGCGGAGAGGCCTCCTTCACCAGCCGGGCGATCTGTTTGAGCAACCCGGCATCCGTGGTGGCCACCACCAGGCCGTCCACTCCTTTTTCCAGGACCCTCAGGGCAGTCACGGCGGCCTCCAGGTCGCCCACCTCCACGAAAATATTATCGCTTTGTGCCACTAAGTTTTCCAGGGGAATGATGGTCCAATCCGGAGTCCGCACCACCACCGGGCCCTGGCGGGCCAGGCGGATGACTTCGGCCTCGTCGGCGGTGCTCCGGATGGTGACTTCGTGCAGCTCCTTCCCCGGCGCCAGGTCGCCGTCTGGGGCGATGACTTTGATCAGCCCGAGGGCCTTGACCTCCGGGGCCCGGCCTTCGGGGGCCCAGATGGCGTCCGCTCCGGACTCCAGGGCCGTGGTCACCAGCTTCTTATTCCAGGGGTCCACTTTCACCCAGATTTGCTTCATATTGTCCCTTCGCCTCTTTAAAAAGGCCAAATTAAACGGCATTTGTCACGAGCTTAGTTTCATTCAAATCAAAGCAAATACCATTCCTTTTAACGAAATTATTAGATTGCGCAAGTACAGAGGTAGTGGCCTGTGCCTGTTGCCTTCTTGTGAGTCTAAGATTTTTTTTGATGCAATCCTCGCAAAATGGCTTTGGACGATTTCTCCTCAAGAAATTGGCAATATCTTCCTGAACAATCATTTTCGGGTCCTCAACTTGAGGATATCCTATGGGCCACTCTTAAATTGGCGACTAAGAGTCGTCCTATGGCGCTCATTATGCGAACATCTGGGGGGCCAGGTTTTCCAGCCGGTGCGGCGCAGGCTAAAGGCTGCGGCTACCTTTGCAAATGCGAACCTTGGTTTCGCCCCGGGCGAATACCAGATTCGCCCCTACCCCTGGAGGAAAGACAAGGCTTCCTCCAGCCCGGCGTTCTCATGCACCAACAGACTGATGGCCCCCACCATGCGGCTCGGGTCCCGGTGCTGAAAAACATTGCGGCCGATGGAGACCCCGGCGCCACCGGCGTCCACCGCGCCTTTCACCATCTCCAGGATTTCCCGGTCGGAACTCATCTTGGGGCCGCCGGCAATGACCACCGGCACCGGGCAGCCGTTAACCACCTGGCGAAAAGACTCCACTGAGCCGCTGTAGGACACCTTGACGATATCGGCGCCCATCTCGGCGCCCAAACGGGCCACGTGCCTGATCACCTGGGAGTCGTATTCGTCTTTGATCTTTTCGCCCCGGGGGTACATCATGGCCAGCAGCGGCAGGCCCCAATCCCGAGCGTTGCGGGCCACGGCCCCCAGGTCCGCCAGCATCTCCCGCTCCGTTTCATCGCCGACATTAACATGGATGGAGACGGCGTCGGCGCCTAACTGGAGGGCCTCTTCCACGGTGCATACCAAGGTCTTGGCATTGGGATAAGGCGACAGGTTGGTGGAGGCCGACAGGTGAATGATGAGGCCCACGTCTTTGCCCCGACGACGATGGCCGCTGGTCACTAGGCCCTTATGGATTACAATGGCGTTGGCCCCACCGGTGGCCACCGCGTTGACCGTGGTCTTCATGTCGATGAGGCCGGCGATGGGCCCCACCGTCACCCCGTGGTCCATGGGGACGATAACGGTGCGACCGGTGTCCCGGTTCATGATGCGTTCCAGGCGAATTTGTTTGCCAATCATTTCAGGTCTCCTTACCGCGACCACCACAATTTTCTAAACAACCGGCGGCCAATAAAAAGCCGTGGTCGCCCTGGCGCCACGGCTTTTAAAAGTTTTCTGGGTGAAGGCCTACATGCTTTTAAAAGTCGAGGCGCACTCCGGGACCGGATAATAATAAAAGCTAAAATAAAAGTACTGGGCCCAGCAACTTGGCATTTTGATTCCCTCGACTGTTTTAAGCTAAAATATTCCCGCTCCTGTGTCAATAAAAAATCTTTTTGGATATAATTTTTAGAAAGCACCGGCTGGAAAGCCGGCGCCACCAAAAACAAAAACTAAAAACTCGAAACCCGAAACTAAGGAGCCTGAATGCCTCGCATCGACGACTATAAGGCGGCCATCGCCCTGGCCGCGGCCGAACTGAAGCAGCTCAACCCCAAGCGCCTGGAGAACCGCATCAAAGGCGAATATTTTTATGAAGACGGCCGGGAGGGGTTGCTGGTCTCCTATTTTGACCAAATCCGCCGGGTCAGTTGGCCGGAGCTCGCCGTCACCCCGCCTGCCGGCGATGCCCAGATTCCCTTGACCGAGCAGATCCTCATCCTCCATTATCTCAGGGGCTGCACCGGGGAGCCGCTATCTGGCCATAGTATTGATTTCCGGGAGGTGCCGGAAGGGGAGTTCTATTGGTCCGCCTTTGTCTCCAGAGCCAAAAAACCGCTGCTGGAAACCTTCGGACAGGATTTGCCGCAATATTTGCAGGTGGCCCAGGAACTGGGGGGCGAGCCCCAGGGCCTGGGGGACGCTGCCGCCCGCTTCCTGGCCTTTCCCCTGGTGCCGGTGACCCATGTGCTCTGGCGGGGGGATGAGGAGTTCCCGCCGGAGGCCAGCATCCTCTTTGATGCGACCATCGCCCAACACCTGTCCACCGAAGACATCGCCGCCCTGGCCGGCGCCTCGGTTTATCGGTTGATGGCCGCGGCTTACAAGTTGCGGCAAGGGAAATGATAGCCCTGTAAGGGCGGCAAGCACGCCGCCCCTAACCCCTTGCAAATTTCCAAAAAATCCTTATAATAGTTTTTAGGGGGCGTAATGGTTTCGACGTAAATAGGGAACTGCGAGTTGCATGCCGAGGTCCTGTCCGCTCGTAAAACGGGTAGGAAACTCATAAGTGCCGATAACTACGGCTACGCCTTAGCGGCTTAACGCTAACGCCTGGGGGCTTCCGCCGGAAGAGGGCCCCAGGTGACGGTATTCCGGCAAAGCTGCCGATCAGGCCTTCGGGTTGGCGGACGAAAACTCAGGGGGCTAGCTCAAAAGAATTCTGCCGCTGGAAGTCTTTTCGGGCGAAACTAAAACATCGGCTAAGCATGTAGACGCTTTCAGGGACTATTGGCGGACGGGGGTTCGACTCCCCCCGCCTCCACCATTTTTTCCAGCGAAAGAGGACCACAAGCCGGGGAATTTGCCGCCCACGCAGGCGGCATTTTTCATTATCCGGTTTGCTATTCCTGGTGGGCCGCAGAGAATGTTTCTCCCAGGAGGCCAATTATGACCGAAGAAGCAAAGGAAGCTCTGTCTCCCGAGGCGTGCGCCGCCACAATCTTTGAAGCTTGCGGCACCAAGCTCGAGACGGAGACCGCGGCGGAATTGTGGCCCAAAATCTTGCAGCATAAATGGCTGTTGTCGGAAAAGCTGGGCCGGGATGTGGGCCTGCGGGTGGCCTGCATCGATTTTCTGGAAAATATGGAGCAGGCCCGGGAGGAATATCTCGCCTATCAGAGGCGGGACATCTTGGGCGAGATGGGAGCCCAGACCATCCGCAAAGTAATCTGGGACACCATCTCCGAGTCGCAGCCTCCCAAGCAACTGGTGCAGCGGAAGATCATCCTGCCCTTGACTCGGCCGGACCTGAGCAAAAAACACGGGGTGGTGCCGCCCAAGACCATTATCTTTTTCGGGCCTCCCGGCACCGGCAAAACCCATTTCGCCAAGGCCATAGCCGGGGCCCTATCGTGGTGGTTCATCGAAATCGCACCCAGCATGCTCATGGTGGAGGGCAGCGACAAGATGGGCGCCAATCTGCGCCTGGTAATGGAAAAGGCGCGCAAGCTGGAGGAGGCCGTACTTTTTATTGATGAATTCGAAGAGATCGCCGGCAGCCGCGATGAGGCCTCCCGGGTGGACAAGTCCATCACCAACGAATTCCTCAAGCAGGTGCCGCTGCTTAAGAACCAGGGGAATCACCTCCTCTTGATCTGCGCCACCAATTATATCCGGGAATTGGACGCCGCTTTGCTGCGCCCCGGCCGGTTCGATTGCGTAATCCCGGTGGGGGCCATGAATGAGGATGAGCGGGCCACCATCCTGCAGCATTATCTTTCCAAACTCAACACCGGAGAGGTGGATCTGCAGCGCATCATCAAGATGACCAACCGCTTCACCCCGGCAGACATGGAGTATCTCTTCCAGCAGGTGGCCCAATTCGCCTTCGAACAGGAACTGGAGACGCAGCAGGATTTCCGGGTGACCACGGACACCATCTTCGAGATTATCCCCAAGATTCGCCCGACCCTGACGGAAGAGGTCATCATGGAGTTCGAGAAGGACAGCATCGCTTATTCGCGGTATTGAGGTAAGAAAGTTTCGAGTTTTCTTAAAAGCCTTGCCAACTAAGGCGGTGATGCTTAGCATGATGGCGGCAGAGATTAAAGAGGCCAGCTAGACTACAAGCGGGAGGAAACCATGTCCAAGCGCAAATATACCGTCCGGGCCGAGTGCCCCGCCTGCGCCTGCGGCGACATCAGCTTTCTGGGACCGCAGACCCTCCGGGAAAAGTTCATCGGCGAGGAAAAGGAAATTGATATCCTCTGTCCTATGTGCGGCACCAAGACCAAGGGGACGCTGGTAGAAGAAGGCCAGGAAGGAAAATAAGACCAGCCCGCCCAGGTTCGGGCACCCGGTTAACTTTGCAGACCTGAAAAGGCGGCTTGAAGTGACAGGGAGCGCCGGGCTAACCGGCGCTCCCTTGAAGTTTATTCGTCCGGGGCCGTGGAAATCCTGCGGAACCGCTGATTAGGCAGCAGCTGGCTCCCCTGGCCATAGCCGGGGGCCTGCGGCCGAACCTGCGCCGGCGTGGAGGCGCCGTTGGTCCCGGGTTGACCCATGAGACCCAGGGGACCATGGCCGGGTGGGGGCATTAACGTGCCGGGCCGCACCATGCCATTATGCCTGGCCCGGTAAATGGCCCGGCTGCCGCGATTTTGCATGGCGGTGAGGCGGGCCCGTTCCTGGGGATTGAGATAACCGTAAGCCCGCATTTGCGCCTCGGTGGCACGGATGCGGCGTTGCTCCGCCCACAGTCGCCGGGCTTCCTGGGGAGTCAGCGAACCATCGAGCAGGCCCTGGCGGATGCGGTCCGCCTGCTCCCGCTCCCGCTGGCCGATCCAGGGGCTGGCGCTGGGATCGCCTGGCCGGGACAGCGGCGCCCCGGCTACGCCTGGCCGGGACAGCGGCGCCCCGGCTACGCCTGGCCGGGACAACGGCGACCCGGCTACGCCTGACGAGGACAGCGGCGACCCGGCTACGCCTGATGAAGACAGCGGCGCCCCGGTCACGCCTGACGAGGACAGCTGCGACCCGGCTACGCCTGACGAGGACAGCGGCGTCCTGGCCACGCCTGACGGCGGGTCCGGCGTATAAGTCGCAGCGCCATTGTAACTATAGCCGTAAGGCTGAGACGTATAGTAAGGTTGGGTTTGGGTTTGGGGGAGATAACTTCCGGCCGTGGCGGCTGCCGCATACGCCGGGTCCTGCGCCGCCGGGGCGGTCGCCGCGGTATCATAAACCCCGCCATAACCGTTCATGCCATCGCCGGAGCCATACCCCAAACCATTAAGAAGGCCAGCGCAGCCTCCCAGGGTCAGGGTGGTCAAAAACAGGACCAGCACTCCGATAATACTGCCCATGATTCCTCCTTCAGCGGCCTAGCCGCCTTCCCCCTCAGTCAGTCAATTTGTCGGTCCGGCGGCGGGAGCCTCGGATCGCAGATAATGAGGTAATTCCACTCCTGGGCTCGATGGCGGCGATTTCCCGGTATATCCCCTTGCCGGTTCCCTGGCAGCCACCTTCAGGGTGGGACCGACCCAATTCCCGCCGAATTCGCGGTTGCCTCTCTTTGCTTATTAGATGGCCGGGAGAACATTTTGTTAGCCCGGTTGGAGCCGGGGCAGAAAATTTTTTAGGGGGATTTTCGCTTAAGGCCCAAATTTCCGGTTGGATTCTTTCTGGGCAACCCCTCAAAGGCCGCGGTCTCATCAAAAACCATTTTTCTACCTTTGAACTTTGAACCTGAACCTTGGACTTTTCATAAAGCTCCTGGCGCCCCACCCCCTGTCTTCTTTCATTTTGCTTGCTTAGAGGCTCCCCCTCGGGTATCTTGCCAACAAGACAATAAATCCTCCCTGAACGAGAGGTCTATGCCCGAGGCCGCCCCCCCGCCATCGGGGCTCATCGCTGATCTGGTGACCCCGCTGCATCCGGACTTGAGCCTGGATGAAATTAGTCTGGCTCGTCTGCTGGACCGGGTCATCTCCCAGGCCGACGGCATCCTGGTGGGTAGTCCCGAGGTGGGCGAAGCCCTGGAGTTGCCCGGCGCCACCCGGCGCCGTCTGCTGGCTGCAGCCGTGGACGCCGTGGCAGGCCGGGCGCCGCTCTTTTTGGGTATCACCGGCCACTCCCCGGAGGAAACCCGACACCTGGCATTGGCGGTAGAGGAGGCCTGCCGCCGCCGCGACCTTGGCACCCCGGTCTTTCTGGTGGACCTGCCCCTGTGGTATCACAGCAACCGGGGACTGCCCCAAGCATACCTGCGCCTCCTGGAGGAAGTCCCTCGACCCCTGGTCCTCCTCAATCTGCCCCGCTTGATCAGCCGGCGGGCCCCGGTATTCAAACGCCGGAATATTCGCACCCACGTCTTCAAGAAGTTAGCGAACCTTCCCAAGGTGGTGGGTTTGATTCATGGCGGCGACCTGCACCGCTTTCTCAACTATCATTTCGCCGCGGCCTGGCGGCCGGGATTTGCCTTTTACGAGGCGGATGAAGAGAACTTCCTCCGGCGTCCGGGCGCCTGGGGGGTGCTCTCCACCGGAGCGCAATTGTATCCGGCCTTCTGGCGGCTGGTCACCAGGATTTGTCTGCACCCCGAGGAGGTGGCCCAGGACCTGGAATTGCGCCGGCAAACCTGGAATTTGGGACAGCGCCTGGAGAAGCTGGCCCGGGCCTACCGCGGGGCCCCGGCGTCCTTGGTGAAGGGCGCCCTGGCGGCCGAAGGCGTCCTGGACCACCACACCACCGCCCCGAGAACGCCGGCGGCCCCGCCGGGAAAACCGCCGGAGCTTCTGGCCTTACACGAATATCTGGATTAGTGCCTGGCAAGTTCAAGGGGTTATGGGGAAACTGGTGCCGGCTATCCTCGCGCTTCTGGCCCTGATTGTCGTCTCTGTCAACTATGTGGGCTGCGGCTAAGGGGAAACCTCCAAAACCTATCGGAATGAAGGTTTCAGCAAGTTTCACGAGCAGGATTATGACGGGGCGGTCCGCCATTGCGAATCGGCTTTTGGTTAATTTCTGGGCCGGAATGAAAAACGAAAAACAAACCGGTTTAGGGTGATGCTTTTTAATGGTTATGACATATTTAAACCGCATTTCTCCCCCGCCTTGTTTAAGGGGGGGCCGGGGGGATTTTCCAGGTTTCTTCCGGCATTCCTGGCCTGGCTGGCCGGACTGGGGCTGGCCGGCTGGTTGAACCTCGCCTCGGCCCCGGCCCCGGCCCAGGAGTCCCCGGCTGCCGACCTGGCCCGGCGCCTGGGCTGCTTTGCCTGCCACCACCCCGGCCCGGGCCGCCGGGCTGCGCCCCTGGACCACGTCGGCGCCCGCCTCTCCCGGCAACAGTTGCAAATCGCCCTGACCCAACCCCGCCGGCTCCATCCCGGCGCCAAGATGCCCAGCTATGCTTATCTGCCCGCGGACGAACGCCAGGCCCTGCTGGATTTTCTGGAACATTTCAAATAAAGTTTTTACCGAAAATCCAAAACTGAAAACCGAAAACCTTCTTTTCCTCTCCGATTTTCGATCGCCCATCTCCGGTCTGCTTTTCCCTCCTCAAATCGGTTCCACGCCAGGTCCTTCCCTCATCGCCCGGCAGGCGCCCCGCTCCCCCCTTGACAGCCTTCCCCTTCCCGTTCTATAAGACCTTCAACCTTTCCGAAACGGAGCTCTTGCATGGAATCCTACAAGATTCACCTCAGCGAAGCTGAATTGCCCCAGGCATGGTACAACCTCATCCCGGACCTGCCGGCGCCCCTGCCGCCTTATTTGCACCCGGCCACGGGCGAGCCCATCACCCCCCAGGACCTGGCCGCCATCTTTCCCCTGGAGCTCATCAGGCAGGAAGTTAGCCAGGAGCGCTGGATTCCCATCCCGGATGAAGTGCAGCGCATCTATAAACTTTGGCGCCCCAGTCCTCTGCACCGGGCCCGCAACCTGGAAATGGCCCTGGGGACCCCGGCCCGCATTTATTATAAAAACGAGTCGGTGAGCCCGGCGGGCAGCCATAAGCCCAACACCGCAGTCGCCCAGGCCTATTACAACCAGGCCGCGGGCATCAAGCGCCTGGCCACCGAAACCGGCGCCGGCCAATGGGGCAGCGCCCTGGCCCTGGCCTGCAACTTCTTCGGCCTCGGCTGCACGGTGTACATGGTGAAGGTGAGTTATTATCAGAAGCCTTACCGCCGCTCCCTGATGCACCTCTGGGGGGCGGAGGTTTTCCCCTCGCCCACGGACCGCACCCAGGCGGGCCGCGCCCTCCTGGCCAAAGACCCGGAAACCCCCGGCAGCCTGGGCATGGCCATTTCCGAGGCGGTGGAGGACGCCGCCAGCCATCCTGACACCAACTATTCCCTCGGAAGCGTCCTCAACCACGTGCTGCTGCACCAGACCGTGGTCGGTCTGGAGACGAAAAAGCAACTGGCCCTGGCCGGCGAGACGCCGGACCTCCTCATCGGCTGCGTCGGCGGCGGCAGCAACTTCGCCGGCTTCTGCTTCCCCTTTGTGCCGGACCGGCTCAAGGGCCAGGACATCCGTTTCCTGGCGGTGGAGCCCGCCGCCTGCCCCACCCTCACCCGGGGGATCTACACCTACGACTTTGGCGACACCGCCGGCCTCACCCCCTTGACCCTGATGTACACCCTCGGCCATACCTTCGTACCCCCGGGGATTCACGCCGGCGGCCTGCGCTACCATGGCGACGCCCCGCTCCTCTGTCTGCTGGTGCAGGCCAGGGTGATCGAGGCCCGGGCCTATAACCAGACCCCGGTCTTTGAGGCGGCCCGGCTCTTCGCCGCCACCGAGGGCATCGTCCCGGCCCCGGAGACCGCCCATGCCATCAAGGCCGCGGTGGACGAGGCCCGGGTCTGTCGGGAGACCGGCCGGCCCCAATGCATTGTCTTCAATTTCTCCGGCCACGGCCACTTCGATCTGGCGGCCTACGACGCCTTTCTGGAAGGCCAGCTCCAGGACGTGGACCTCGATCCTGGAGAGATGATCCGGCAATCCCTGGCGCATCTCCCCAAATTGCCGGGGCCCAGTTAATTGGGAGAGGAGGGCAGTATGAATACGGTTTTTCGCTCGCCAGGACGCCAAGGAGCCAAGACCCAAGAATATAGGAGGTCTGCTTGGCGATCTTTGCGCCTTGGCGTGAGATTTAGCTTTTATTCCGCCAGCACAAATTTGCCGTCCTTCACCTGGACCATGACCATGGAGTCCACCCTCAGGCCATTGTGGTCCTCGGGGGGGCCGGTGGTCCCCCGTCCTCCCTGCCAAGGATTTTCGAAAGCGTTTCCTTACCATATTGAAAATGTAATTTTTAAACCTGCCGAACGAAAATGGTCGCCGGTCCTGGCCCCGCGGCGAAAAATCCAGTCTTGAGTTCTTGTAGAACCGCCGCCCTCGGCGGTTCTAGCCTTTATTATTGGCGTCACCGCCCGCGGCGGCGCTAATGGTAATGAGCCAGGGTTTTCCCCTGGCGGAAACGCCGGCGCCGTTGCTCCCTCTTTTTCTCCCCCTAAAGGACTTTCGCAACCGTTTCATTATCGGTATCAGTAGTGTCCGGCAAGATTCTTGCTAACCATTCCGTAACGAAACTAGGCAAATCTCCATTTCCGATTAACACCCAGAGTTTCCTTGGTTTTTCCCTCTCCCCCGTGGGGGGTGTTTAGACCGGGGGGAGGGGATTTTTGCTGGCACCAACATTCTTACTGCCGTTTAACCCAGCGGCGAAATTTTCCTGCCAGCGCCCTTGCAAAACCCCTGCAGGACAATATTGTATCGATATAGATAATTTAAATTTTTAGTCCCTTGGAACGAAAATGGTTGCCCGACTTAGCCTGGCGGCGAAAAATCCAGTACTGGGCTAAACTTAGGGCAAATAAAAATTGGTGCACACTCCAAATTGCTAATATTCCACGGTTTTTCGGATTAACCGGCCTTTTTTGCTCAATTTTTTTCTCCCAAATCAGGGCATTTGGGGGCGAAATTGTGCCGCTTGAAAAAAATTTCCGCAAAAGGTTGCGCATAACTTGCTAATATTGCTCACTTTACTTCCATAATCCGCCGCCGAAGTCCCGCTTTAACCCCCAAATTGTGCCGTTTTGTGCCGTTTTTGTGCCGCTTCGCCGCCCGCCGGCCCAGACGGCGAGCGGTTAGTTGCCGGATACCACTAGATTAATTTAGAGAGAAAGAAATTTCCAGCACGGACGAGACAATTGACCCCGAATATTAGTTCAGAGTTAAAAATTGAGACCACTGTTCCGAAAAGTTGCCAGTAGCCGGTAGCCGGTAGCCAGTAAAAACCAAGAAATCAAACCACTTACTCCCTCTCCCCCATGTATAGACCGGGGACATGGGTAACAGGTGTTCGGGGACATGGGTAACAGTTGATAAAATGGCAGATCGTTTATAAGGAGAACGATCATGCCGTGGCAACAGGTTAC
>Ga0326727_10024634_pt1 | contig 11354 bp, 7 predicted proteins | sample MB2enrmetagenome_FD_207643 | JGI IMG/M metagenome (GOLD analysis project Ga0326727, IMG submission 207643) | Lab enriched peat soil microbial communities from McLean, Ithaca, NY, United States - MB29MY | ecosystem: Environmental > Terrestrial > Soil > Wetlands > Peat | place: USA: New York... | reverse complement strand
TCAGGAACAGAAATCTTCTTTTACTGTTGCTATTGTTCCTTCTTTTAACTTTATCTTTTTTAGCAGTCGTGATATACCGGTTTATGATAAGGATCAGGAATGAAAAGAGAGGCGCATTGGATAAAAATTATCAGCTACAGGATGAGATCAGGGAACATGTGATCCGGAATGAGGAGCTGGCGAAAAGAGAACAGGAGATCAGGTTCATAGCAGATCATACTGCCGATCTGATATTATTGATAAATGCTGATTTCATTATCCTCTATGCTTCCTCTTCCTGTGAATCCTTTCTGGGATATTCACCTGAAGAAATGATGGGCAAAAAGGATATCAGGGATTTGCTCCATCCGGATTCCAGGAAATTATTTGATTCGAATTTTGAAAGAATAATGCAATACCAGGAAGCAACGATGATCCTTAACCAGATCGTCAGAAAAAATGGTTCTGTTTTCTGGGCCGAAAGTAATGTCAATCCTGTTTTTGACGGTAATACCGGTAAGGTGCAGGCATTTCTTACCAATATGAGGGATGTTACAGACAAGATTGATCAGGAAAGGGCACTGGTAGAGGAATCAAGACTGAAAGAAATGATGATCAGGGATGTACATAACCGGGTAAAGAACAATCTTGCTATCCTGGCCAGTGTGGTGAATATGCAAAGCAGCAGGGTTTCTGACGACAAAATGCTCGATATATTTTCAGATCTGCAATTCCGTGTCAGGGCCATGTCACTCGTTCATGAAGAACTCTATATGAACAGGAACATTGAGGTTATTCCGATTGGTGAATACCTCTCAAATCTGACAAAGACTGTTTCATCAGGATTTTCCACTGACAACATCAACATTCACACGGATTTTTATAATGAGACCTTAAATGTGAAGATTTCTCTCCCTCTTGGGTTGATAGTGAATGAATTACTGACAAACGCATTCAAATATGCTTTCCCGGATAGCCAGGAAGGGAACATTTGGGTGTCCTATGTCAAAATCAACGAAAAAGAAAAGACCGGGTCCGAAATAAGATGCCTTACAGTAAGGGATGATGGGATAGGATTACCATCTGATTTTGATATATCAAAGAAAACCTCTATGGGAAGCCAGATCATCATGCTTCTTGCAAGGCAACTGGAAGGAGAATTGAAAATTGAAGGGACAAAGGGGGCCAGTTTTTCTCTAATTTTACCGCTTCAGAATTAAATCTTCCAACCAGGGATCGTTTATGACAAAACAATTGAAAATTACATTTCTTGGTGCAGGGACCATTGGAACTGCCTTGGGAAATGTGATCGCTTCGGCAGAAATTCACCAGGTCAGGTTATTATCTATTGAAGAACAAGTCGTTCATTCAATCAATAATGAAGGAATAAATACAAGGTATTTCCCGACCTTTCATTTACATCCATCATTAAAAGCCACATTGGACAAAGAACAGATCAGGGATTCCGATATTATCTTCCTTGCCATTCCCTCTATTGTCCTGATGGATTATATTAAAAATATCCAGTCATTCATCCCTGCTTCAGCCATATTGGTCAACCTTGCAAAAGGTTTCGGTTCAGGCAGCAAGACCATCATTCAATGCCTGGAAGAATCCTTTCCGAATCCCCTGTGTGCCATGAAAGGTCCCAGTTTTGCACGGGAGATCATTAACCAGATTCCTACCGGATTTACGATCGGGACTACCGGTCATTCCGTCTGCGAAAAGATCTGTTATGCTTTCAAAGGGACTGATATTTCTCTCGATAGTACGGATGATATCCACGGTGTCGAGATCTTAAGCATACTGAAAAATGTCTATGCTATCTGTCTTGGGATCATAGATGCACAGTTCAATTCCCCTAATATCCGTTTCCTTATCCTGACCAAGGCATTTAACGAAATGAGGAAGATCCTTCTTTATTGTGACGGGAAGGAAGAGACCATGTTCAGGTATTGCGGGTATGGCGATTTCACGCTGACAGCTTTGAATGACCTTAGCCGGAACAGGACGCTCGGTTTGCTCATCGGAAAAGGATTCCTTACCGAACATGTTTCTCATGAACTTGTCCTTGAAGGGAAATCAGCAGTAGATGTTTTTTATGAGTTACTATCGGCAGGAAGGGACATTCAAAAGGAATTTCTTATCATCTGTGAACTATTCAGGATCTTTAACACGAAATACGATATTTCTTCCTTTGTAAGCAACCTGATGGATCTTAGATAAAATCCATTTTTCTGTTCCGGGATTTCCCGGTTATTTTTTTAACTTTGTCTTCGGGCAAAACAACCCATATTCATAATATGATAAGGATTTTCCTGACGACTCTTTTCATTTCATTCCTGTTACCAGGATTTTCTTTTTTAACTTCTATGGCTCAGGGAGCTGATAAGAAATATGATGCTCACAGGAAGGACCGGTCTGATGTGGCAAAAGAACACCGGAAAATTGATTCCCTGAACATTCTCGCAGACAAATACGCTGATACTTTCCCTGTTTCCAATTTTGACTATGCTGCCGAGGCATTAAGACTGGCAAAACAGATCGGTTACAGGGATGGAGAAACCGGTGCCCTGCTGAACCTTGGTAAATTATATTATAACAAGAATGATTTCTTAAAAGCATTTAATGACTTCTCCGCAGCTATTGAACTTTCGGTACAATCAAAAAACGATTCTTTGACCTGCACAGGTAATTACTGGATGGCCAGGCTTTTCCATGACCTTGGGGAATTGGACAGGTCTGTTGATTATTTGATGAAGGTCATCAAATATAATATAAAAAGAGGAAGCCCGGAATATCTTGCGGGAACTTATTGTCATTTGGGAGATTATCGTTTCGAACAGGGCGATACCAATGGCGCACTCAGGCTTTATTTTAATGCACTTGCCCTGGAACCGAAGCTGGCAAATCCATATACTAAACAATGGATATCAAGGTCAATTGCAAGATTCTATCTGTTGACCAAAAGAATTGATATCGCCTTGTATTATTACCGTGAAGCTTTGCAAGATAATCCAAAGGACCTTGGATATCTGAATGGCTCACTAATGACATTATTAGCATATTGCTATGAGCAGAAAAAAGAGCCTGATCATGCCCTTTACTTTGAAAAACTTGCATTGCAAATCAGGGAAAAAGAGAATATGCCTTCATTGATAGCAAGTTCATTGTTAAATATCGGAAGGACGTGGCTGATGCTGAAGAATTATGATTCTTCAATGTTTTATCTCCGGGAAGGCACAAAGAGGATGAAACTTCTTAAAATGAATCATTATACAGCTGAAGGATACAAAGACCTTTATGCCCTGTACGTGGCTAAAAATGATTGGAAAAATGCATTGTCAGCTATTCAGGAATATAATAATGCTGAAGAGCTTTACAATGCCGGGAGGAATAGTGAGGAAGTGACCATGCTGGAGACTAAAAGAATTATCAGTGAAAAAGAACGCCTGGTAGAAAAACTCAGGGAGGAGAACTTCATCCAAAGGCTTGAGATGAAAAACAGGAACCTTGTCCTTTTGTTATTATTTCTCCTGCTTGTCCTTATAATTATTACAGCACTTGCCATTCACCGGCGGATGATAAGGCAAAGAAATGAAAAAAGAATGGCCCTGGAGAAATCTCACCAGTTGCAGGATGAGATCAAAGAGCAGGTGCTCAAGCATGAGAAGATGGCAAAAACCGAAGAAGAGTACCGTTTCATTGCAGATAATGTTGCCGACATGATAACTTTGGCTGATGCTAATTTCACCTGTTTATATGCATCCTCCTCCAGTAAACATTTTTTTGGCTGTTCTCCTGAAGAACTGGAAGGCAAGGTAAAGCTCAGGAATTTTATCCATCCGGAATCCAGGGAAACTTTCGCTGCAGATGTGGACCGGATGCTAAAAAACAGGGAAGCAACGAAGTTCCTTTATCATCAGCTCGTCAGAAAGGATGGAAGTACAATCTGGGTAGAGATCAATGTCAACCCGATCTTTGACAGCAAATCGGGGACACTGCAAGGGCTGCTTTCCATTACACGGGATGTTTCCCACCAGGTTGAGCAGGAAAGATCATTGATGGAAGAGAGAAGACAGCAAGAAACGCTGATCAGGGAGGTGCATCACAGGGTAAAGAACAATCTTGCCATTCTTGCCAGCCTGGTAAATATGCAAAAAACCGAGATCAGTGATCATACAACGCTGGATATCTTTTCGAATCTTCAATTCAGGATAAAAGCAATGTCCATGGTCCATGAAGAGGTTTATAAAAGCAGGAAAATTGAAGCCCTCTCAATAGCCGGTTATCTTTCAAAGCTGGTCAGTATTGTTTCATCTGCCTTTACTGATTCCCAGGTGAAAGTCCACCAGGATTTCCAGGATGAGGAAGTAAATGTAGAGACCACCCTTCCAATCGGTTTGATCGTAAATGAATTATTGACCAATGCCTTCAAGTATGCGTTCCCCGGTGACCGGGAGGGAAATATCTGGCTATCATGGGAAAAAATGGATGGGAAAGATGATCCCGGAGCCAGATTCAGATGCCTTACCGTAAAAGATGACGGGATAGGATTACCTGCAGGATTCGACATTTCAAAGAATACCACCATGGGAAGCCAGATCATTACCCTCCTGGTCAGTCAGATAGCCGGAAAGCTAATGACAAATGGGGTGCAGGGAGCCAGTTTTGCCATTATTTTCCCATTGAAAAAATGATGTGAAGCCGAAATTTTTCCGTATCTTTGCATCCTCTTCCTAAAGTTGAAAATCAAGGGGTTGACCGGTTTTGACAGCAGGGAAGTGGAATTGCAAGCATGCCGGGCGTTGGGAACAGGTCCCGTTAAAAGTCAATTCCCACAGCCAATAAATGGCGATAATTATTCTTACCAACTGGCTGCTTAATTTCAGAAATTAAGCGCCTCTTGTCTCCCGGGAAACCTTTCTCAACGGTGTTCCGGATGAGGCATCGAAAATGTTGAGATGGTCCGGCCGGTGTTCCGACGGCAGGATGAAAATTCAGGAACTAAGTAACAGATAAGATTGTTTCCGGCTGGTCTGTTACCGACAATCAAACGGGGACTAAGCATGTAGAAAACGGTTTTGCTGCCTGTATGGACGAGGGTTCGACTCCCTCCAACTCCACAGATAATTAATAGAAAAGCCCTGTATTTATTGATAATATGGGGCTTTTTGCTTATAAATTGCTGAAACATTACAGGGGAGTATTTAATATTTTGTTTAAACGGTGACTGTGAAAAAAATGAAACCACTTATCACCCTGACTGATTAAAAGAGGTCATCATATTAATCTGATAATAATTCATTTAAGCTAATTGATTTCCTTCGGCCATAGATGGTCAATCTAATCGCTTTGTCCAGAATATCCAGGAAATGCCATTATAAGGGTAGTTTATTCGATCGAAAAATCACGATCTTCAAAAAGTAAGGGGTCAACCCACTTATAAAAAGATCGGGGCTCTAATGGCTTAAAATTGGCATTTTCATATTTATTTACCAGTCTAATCAGTAATACACAGAATTACAGTGTATTAACCTACCCTACCCTGTTGAACCCCTTGTCAGATATGATATTTCCTGTTTTCAGGGTAGGTTGTAGGAGATAATTTCCCAGACTTATTATAAGTATATTATGTATGCGTATATACTCCCTTATTAGTAATAATAATAATAATTATTATTATTATTACTATATAATACTTACCCTCAACTCCTGACATCCCAGGAAAATTAACCGATTCCAGACAGGGTAGGTTGTGACAACCTACCCTGTAACCTACCCTACCTGACCCCTGCCATTCTGTCATAGTGGCACAATAATTTTACTATATTTTAAACTCACCTGAGATTCGTTATAAATTCGTTTCAGATTCGATTAGAATTCGATTGAGGGTAAAATATTATATATAATGATATTAACAATCAGTCAATGAATTCCTTACAAGTCATTTTCCTTGACCTGACAAATTGTCAACATCTTACTAAAAATAGTTCATTTTTAACCTAAAGTGGCAATTCACAGCATTTCGCGGGAAAAATGATCTATACTGCTGATTAATAAAATTTTACTATCTTTTTGCTTTGAATACCCCCCCATTGGAAGTATCAAACCTGGATGAAAAAGAATTTATAATAACTCCCCGCTGCAGGCTTTTAGATTTTTAACGTTGTTCTTAGAAATGATTTCTGATTAACTGCAAGTGACTGAATATTAACATTTGAGAGATTAACAACAAATCTTTAATATTCACTTGCTCCAGAGGAGCAATATATTGGTAGCCATAAACGGTTATTTGACTTTCATACGCTCCAGCGGAGCGGTATTCTAAACCAAGTCAGATAATGTATCGCTCCTACAGAGCGAGATTTAGATTTTTGAGATCGCTGCATTACCAGCATAACGCTCCTCCGGAGCGTATAAAACTTATCGAAGCAAGCAGCGGGTTAATAAAGTTAACAGAATTAATTTTGCCTCATCAGGCGGAGAATAGATTATAGTTCGTCAAAGGTAGATAAAATTGATTCTTTTCACTTGACATAAAATAAGATGGGAAAATGAAACGCCGAACCCCGAACGCCAAACGCCAAATGTCGAACGCCGTACCCCAAACGCCAAACGTCGAACGCCGAACTTAACATCCAATCATCCTTTAATAATTTTTCTTATTTTAGTTCACTTTATTTAGAATTGATTTAAATTTGTAAAAATTTTAAACCTTAATTACATTTAATATGAAAAAGATCAGTTATGTTATTTTGACCGGGCTTTTCCTGGTGCCGGGAGTTTATTCATTTGCCCAGTGTAAATTGACTTCAGGTGATATCTCTGTATTGAAAGGCCAGGATGAGGTGAATCTTCAGTTCGACTATTCAAAAATGGCCGTCGGAAAATTCAAGACCGAAGATGAATATGTTAATAATAAAAAATCTGAAATGAACAGGCATAAAGCAGGCAGTGGGGATGATTGGGCTGAAAAATGGAAAAACGATAAGACCGATAAATATCAGCCCGGGTTTGAAAGAGGGATGAATATGGTCCTTGCAAATTTTAATTTTAAAGCCAGGGAAAATGCAGTGACGGCCAAATATACATTGATAGTGCATACAACCTTCCTCGAGATCGGGACAAGCAGCATGGTCGGTTACGGATTCGGGCCCGCAGCACATAAAGAAGCCTATATCAGTGTTTCTGTTGACCTTGTCGAGACCGCAGATCCCTCCAAAGTGCTTGCAACGATCGATATGAAAAGAGAGAATTCTGAATACCAGGGCGGATGGACAGATGTTGATACAGGATCGAGGGTCGAGGGAAGCTACATGAGGGCCGGTCAGGACCTGGCGGGATTCATCTATAAGACCAACTATAAATAGGATTCAGGGATTACCTTTTTAAAACAGCTATCAGGTTACTTTCAGTTTTCTGAAGCTGATCATCTCTGAGGTTTTCTCATTCCACAACCTGAATGTCAGGGCCCTGAATGCCGTCCAGAATTTCAATGGCTGAATTTGATTGAAGATGGAATTTTCACGGTGACATCGCGAAAGGTTATAATTTGGGATCAATGGGCTAAGGTGATGAATATGGTGGAATCCAATGTTTCCTGTAAAATATTGGAGAATTCGTGGAAGTTTGTAATATGAACTTCCTTCCATTGCAACTTTTTTATAATCCCATGTTTCATTTCGTGTCCAGTATGAAGGATCGAACTGGTGCTGAATATAAAATAACCAGAATCCAATGATCCCGGCAATATAAATAACCGGAAACTGAATGATGACGAATGCTTTTACTCCAATGATAAAACTCATTCCCGTGACGAACAGTAAAAGACCGGCATTTGTAATATAAACTCCGATTCTGCCTTTTTTATCCATGCTTTTTTTTGTGAACCTGTTACCGATCAGGAAAACAAACAAACTACCTATTCCGAACATTGTAATAGGGTTCCGGTAGAACCTGTAAACAATTTTTTCCCAGGCTGAGCATTTTTTATACTCTTCCACTGTCAGCGTCCAGATATCTCCAATGCCTCGTTTATCAAGGTTTCCTGCAGTTTCATGATGAATCATGTGATTATGGGACCAGCTGAAGTAAGGAGTAAAAGTAAGAATACCAATTAAAACTCCAAGGAAGTCTCTCAGTTTCCTCGATTTAAAAAAGGAGCCGTGTCCGCAGTCATGGTAAATGATGAATAACCTCACCAGCATACCGGCTGCTGGAAATGAAAGCCCCAAGATGATCCAATAAGACAAGGAAAGGCTTTCGTACATTAAAAACCAGATGATGGAATAAAGAAAAAGGTTAAGTGAAAATTGCAACCAGCTTTTACGGGGATCGGGATGATTGTATCTACTAACTATTTTTCTCCAGGCGGTTTTTGATGCTTCACCTTGAATATTAGGCGAATTCATTATATTAATAATTATCTGGATACAAAGATACGAAAAAACTGAAGAGGTAGAAATATAATTTGCACATTGCATTTATCGTATCAGACTTTACTGGAAGAACCGGGAGTCCTGACCACCTTTTGACGATTTGGGTTAACCATTTCAACTTATTAACAATCAAAGCTCCGGGGTGGTCACTTCACTCCGTTATCGGGTGATCAGTTTGACCGTTTTTCCTCAATAGGTTCCAATAGCATGACCCATAACGGAGAGGTAAATTGAATCAATGCTTGTCGTTATTGCCCGAGGCCTTCAGCACATCCAGCAGTTCCCTGAGATCAACGGTGGCATATGAGGATAAATGATCAGACATGGCATAGGGGATAATCAGATCATTATTATGGATAATTGAACCACAAGAGTAAATTACGTTAGGTACATAACCTTCTCTTTCTGTTTCATTTGGCACCATTAACGGGCTGCTCAGCCTTCCAATTTCTTTTTCCGGGTTCCTTAGATCATACAATGAAGCGCCCAGCGTATATTCTCTCATTGACCCAACCGCATGTGTAATAACAAGCCAACCGTCTTCCGTCTCAATAGGCGAACCCGCATTGCCTATCTGTACCAGTTCCCAGGGGTATTTGGGCCGCTGTATGATTTTAGCTTCATGCCACAGATTTATACTGTCTGAATAAGCTATATAAATATTTACTCCATCTATCCTGCACAGCATCGCATACTTACCATTGATCTTCCTCGGAAAAAGAGCCATCCCTTTGTTTTGGGCAATCTCACCATTGATTGGCAATATCTTGAAATTATAAAAATCAGTGGTACTGATCAACTTAGGCAGAATAGCCATTCCATCATAGGCTGTGTATGTGGCATAATAAGTTACTTCGCCATTATCATCAGTGAATTTAACAAATCGGGCGTCTTCAATGCCTTTTTGCTCGGTTGCCGATATAGGGAAAATAACTCTTTCGGAAATGGCTGAATCAATTGAAAAAGTAATCTCATAATGCGAAGATGCCAGCCACATCATTAGATTCATTATTTTTTTATGATCTTCCGTAAGTGCCGGATCCTTTCTCGCTGTCTCAAGATTTTTCATTAATTCGCCATAGGTAAAATTATCTCCCAGCTTGTCAAAAATGAAATCAGTCGGAATTACATTCCTGTGATCGTGCATTGCAACCAATTTCTCATAAAAAGTTTTTTTATCGTAAACATTCCGTTTAATTATATCAGCTTCGGCCAGCATTTTACCTACCGGTTCCAAAATAAGGTCATTATTCTTGTCAAGAACTCCTGAGCGGAAAACGACAGAGGAAATGTGCCCTTCACCAGTAGCCCGGAAACTGAAGATCACTCTTTTTTCATCGGGTCTTAACTCTGACTGATCCGGATTTTCTACAATAGAGGGATTAAAAAAAGCAGCCGACTCAATTGAATATTCCATTGTAAAATAGGAACCGATCAACGCTTTCTGGGCCTGGCTGAGGTCCTCTTCATTAACTTCGATCTTCTCAAATACAGGAGCCAGTTTGGTAAAATGTTTTTCAAATATCCGTGAAATATTCCTGTGACGCCTGGAATACCCCCTTAGCAACTGGCTCATGGCAATATTTACTTCCTTTTCCGGCATTGCCAATACCTTCCTTATGATACCGGCCGATCTTTCATCACTCATATAAAAATAACGGGCGATGATCCTTGAAGGATCAGGTGAGAATATAAACTGCTTTCTGGTTACGGCTACTTGCATGATTTTCAGTTTATGATTATACAAAAGTACGCTTATTCAAGCCTGAAAATTGCTTATCCGGGAAATTAGTAAAATGAACTACTCTGCGACAAGCAGCGGGATATATTCTTAATTATTTCTTATTCGCCTCAAGCGGCTATGATTATTGGGTTTTTATCATTATCTTTGATGTTGCGCATTTCATACACAGGATAAATTAAGAGATGATAGAAGTTAAAAAAGAAGGTATATTGCTTTCAAAGACTGATCTGGAATTTGAGAATGATGGTGTATTAAATCCAGCAGTGATCAGGGAAGGCAACAGCGTTCATCTTTTTTACAGGGCCGTTGGGCAAGGAAATCATTCGGGTATCGGCTATTGCAGGCTGGATGGCCCGTTAACAATTGCTGAGCGGTTGGATAAACCTGTCATCGTTCCTGAATTCGAATTTGAATCGCACGGTATTGAAGATCCCAGGATTGTAAAGATTGATGACCTGTATTATATGACCTATACCGGGTACGATGGGACCAATGCCCTGGGTTGTTTAGCTGCTTCTGAAGATTTAAGGCATTTTAAAAAACAGGGTATTATTGTTCCCCAGGTAACGTATACAGAATTTGTATCCCTTGCCGGACCTTCCGGCAAACTGGACAAAAAATATTTCCGAACTCATAAGTTTTACTATCCAGAAACTGATCATGAAGTGAAAATGTTGATGTGGGACAAAAATGTAATTTTTTTCCCCCGGAAAATAAATGACAAATTAATGTTTCTTCACCGTATAAGGCCAGGTATTCAAATCGTTTCGATAAAAAGCTTAAATGAACTTACTAAAGAATTTTGGAAGGATTATATGATAAACCTGCAGGATCATATCGTTCTTGACCCTGTTTATGAGCACGAGTCACTATACATCGGCGGTGGTTGCCCCCCGGTTGAAACAGAACAGGGTTGGCTTCTGATTTACCATGGTGCGGAAGAAACCGGCAGGGGGCGTGTTTATTCTGCCTGTGCGGCCTTACTGGATCTGAATAATCCTGCCAGGGTCATAGCCAGGTTACCTTATGCGCTGTTCTCTCCCGGATTGGAATGGGAAATAAAAGGATGTGTTAATGACGTCGTCTTCCCTACCGGTACTGCCTTGTTTGGAAATACTTTATTTATTTATTATGGAGCGGCTGACACACAAATTGCATGTGTCTCTGTGAGTTTATCCGCATTATTGGCA
>Ga0326727_10024633_pt1 | contig 11354 bp, 11 predicted proteins | sample MB2enrmetagenome_FD_207643 | JGI IMG/M metagenome (GOLD analysis project Ga0326727, IMG submission 207643) | Lab enriched peat soil microbial communities from McLean, Ithaca, NY, United States - MB29MY | ecosystem: Environmental > Terrestrial > Soil > Wetlands > Peat | place: USA: New York... | reverse complement strand
GGTGGGCGTCCAGTGGACGAGGCCGAAGGCCCAGGCCAGGCCGGTGGTGGAAAGCACGCCGATGAGAATTGCGCCGCGGACCTTCTTCACTTCGAGAGCGACCATGAGGATGAGGCCGAAGAGGGCCAGGGCGGTGGTGGGATTGCGGATGTTGCCCAGGGTGACCAGGGTCTCGGGGTCTCCCACCACCAGGCCCGCGTTGCGGAAGCCGATAAAGGCGATGAAGAGGCCGATGCCGCTGGCCACGGCGGCGTAGAGCTCGTGGGGTATGGCGCGCAGGATCATCTGGCGGAGGCCGGAGGCGGTGAGCGCCAGAAAGAGGATGCCGGAGAGGAAGACCGCGCCCAAAGCCGTCTGCCAGGGGATGTGCAGCTTGAGGCAAACGGCGTAAGTGAAGTAGGCGTTGAGGCCCATGCCGGGGGCGAGCGCAATGGGATAGCGCGCCACCACGCCCATAAGGATGGAGCCGAAGGCCGCCGAGAGGCAGGTGGCGGCGGTGACCGCGGCCAGGGGCATGCCGGTGGCCGACAGGATGGCCGGATTGACCAGCACGATATAGGCCATGGTCAGGAAGGTGGTGACGCCGGCCAGAATCTCGGTGCGCCAGTTGGTTCCCAGGCGGGTGAATTCAAAGTAGCTTTCGAGTCGGCTGAGCATAGGAGGGTGCTCTTAGAAGAGTAAATGCTCGCCGCTACGCAGAGGGATTTGCTATTTGCCGCCGCGGTGGGCCGCGGGCGAAATGCGAACCAGCTCAGCGGCCTTCTCCGCGCACCAGAGCTTGATGAGCGACTGATACGGCACATCGAGCTTGCGCGCGTGGCTGCGGATGGTGTTCAGAACATCCTCCGGCATGCGCAGGGAGATCGTCTCGGTGGAAGGGCGCAGCTTGGGAAAGGTCACCAGCTTGGCCTTGCTCCAATCCACATACTCCGTGCTGTCGTTCCTGGGCGATTCCCAGAAGGCGCGCTCCTCGGCTTCGCTCGAAAACTCAGGAATGGGCTTGAATTGCTTGCTCATAGACGGCTCTCTCCTTCCGGCTCATGACTCGCGCTGAGATGGGACGAATCAACGTACCGTTTCCGCGCCCGGTGAAGGTTATGTGCAGCCGGCGATCCAGATCGGTCCGGCCCAGCGCATGAAATCGAAGCTCCCGCTGACTGTGCTTCAGATCTTCGGCCAGAAGCAGCGGCGCATTGAGAAAAACCTGCTCCACTTCAGCTTTGGAAACCCCGTGCTTCTCGTTCTTCCTGGCGTTGCCCTCGTCCCAGTCGAACCCGGTGTGCGGCATGGACAGCCTCTGTATATGTCTGCAATATACCACAATTCGGGCGGCTCCGCAACTGAATGGATGCCGCAAACCCCTGACGTTCTCAATCATTTGAAGAAGGAATCGAAGACCGGGTATTGAGCGCGAGAGGACTGCGCGTCCAGCGGAAATGCCAGGTCTCAAAGGCAGTCGTGGGGACCCGGCAAGTGGGACCGCATTGGCTCGCAACCGAGAAAGCGAAACGAAAATCCGGTTTTGAACAAACGTTCAGGCGCCCCGCACAGTCTATTCATTCAGTTTCCGCTGCAACTCGAAAGGAGCATCTCGTGCGCATCCCCCTTATCCTCGCAGCCGTCTTTGTCGCGTCAGCCCTTGCCGCCCAGCAACCCGCCCCTCAGCCCTCAGCCCCGTCCACGGCGCTGACCATCTATAACCAGGACTTCGCCGTCGCCCGCACCCAGGTCGAACTCGATCTCCATCCGGGCCTGAATGAAGTCACCACCAACCAGGTCACCACCCAGCTCGAACCCGACTCCGTCGTCTTGAGAGATCCGGCCCTCCGGACCGCATCCGCCAAGCCCACCTTTCACATCGTCGAGCAGAACTACGATGCCGCCGTAATCACCCAGGAGTGGCTGCTGCGGAAGTACGAAGGCCAGACCATCGACTTCCAGGGATATGGCGGCCGCAATGCCGACGGCCAATATCTCCCCGGTCCCGTCATCCAGGGCAAGATCGTCCGCGCGCCCCAGCAAGAAGCCCAATTCAATCAATACAACCAGTACAACCAACGCATTCAGAATCAGCCTCTCATCGAGGTTGACGGAAAGTTGCGATTCCAGCTCCCCGGAACGCCGCTCTTCCCCGCCTCAACCGATGGCCTGCTGCTGAAACCGACCCTTCGCTGGCAGATCGACTCCGAAAAGGCTCAAAAGCTTTCCGCCGAGCTCGCCTACATCACCGGCGGCCTCAGTTGGGAGGCCACCTACAACGTGGTAGCGCCCAACGCGGGCGATGAAGTTGGCAAGGCTGCCGGATCGAGCGCTGGGAATGAAGAAAAGGCAGATCTCATCGGCTGGGTCACCATCCACAACCAGAGCGGCACGGACTTCCCCCAGGCCAGAATCAAGCTCATGGCCGGTGACGTGGCCAAGATCACCCCGCACAACGCCCGTGTCTCCGTAATGAACGGATCTTCTGCCATGGCGCAGTCCTTCAACGTCGATGGCCAGGTCACCCAGAAAGCCTTCGACGACTTCCATCTATACGACCTCAACCGCACCGTTGCGCTCCGCGACGGCGAGATCAAGCAGATCCAGTTCCTTGAGGCCTCCGGCGTCGCTCTCTCGCGCAGCTACCTCTACGACGGCGCAGCGGAGAATCGCCAGCCCATCGCCCAGTTTGGCGGCAACTTCATCCAGCAGCAGAACTACGGCCTCAGCCCCGACAACACCAAGGTCCAAATACTGGAGGAGTTCAAGAACACCCTGTCCAACCACCTGGGCATTCCCCTGCCCGCCGGACGGATTCGCCTCTATCGCCGCGACGCCGACGGCCAGATGGAGTTCGTGGGAGAAAGCATCATCAATCACACTCCCACGGAAGACACCGTGAAGATCAATACCGGCAGCGCCTTCGATGTGAAGGGCTCACGCCGCCAGACCGACTTCTCCACCGATCAGGGCCGCCGTCTCCTGGAAGAAACGTTCGAGATCAAGCTCACCAATCAAAAGCCCGAACCCGTCAACGTCAACGTCCTCGAGCACCTGTACCGCGGCGACGAATGGGAGATACTGCACAAATCGGCCGAGTACACCAAGCTCGACAGCCACACCATCCAATTCCCCGTGCAGGTTCCGGCCAAAGGCGAGGCAACGCTCACCTACTCCGTCCGCTATTCCTGGTGAGAAGGGCTAAAAAAGCGCCGGAACTGGGCATTCCAGCTCCGGCGCAAAGGGAGTTGGTACAACGCTCTTGTGCTTAGTCGAGCTCATCCACGTAGTGGGCGAGCAGCACGGTGTTGCCCGAGGTGGGATCTTTCAGCAGCAACCCGACTACGCGCACATTCTCGCCGTTGGTCAAGCTGCCCAGCCCGGTCAGGCCGTTGCGGAAATCGGTTGGGGTTGCGGTATAGACCGTCACCGTCTGCGGCACCAGCAGCCCGGCAAAGCCGGTGATCTGCATCTGGAAGGTGCCGTTGGCCGTGTTCACGCTGTTGGCAACCACCGTGCCGTTGAAGCCCCAGTGGCGCAGCACGACGCGGTTCACCGTTACGGCATTTGCGTTGGCCGCGCCGGTCGCCGGTCCGCCCACAGATACGTGCTGACCCGGCAGCAGTTGGCTGGAGTTGAAGAGGAACTCCGTCAGCGGATTGTGCCACCAGTAGATGAAGAACTTCTCATTGCCGGTCAGGTCCACCTGGGCAATCTGTCCCAGCGTGATTCCGGTGTTGGTGGGCAGCAGGCCGCGCACATACAGGTCAAAGCTGGTCGCCGGCCCAGACGAAGGCTGAACGTAAGTGATCTGCCCGGCCGCGTAGAAGCCGTTCTGCGACAGGATCGCGACATCGTCGGCATCCAGCGTGGAGTCGGCCTTATCCAGCGTGCCGGAGACCTCGACGATGCTGCTGGTGGTCAGAGAGCTGAGACTCTCGTTGTTCTCCCACTCCGTCGAGCCGCTCACGTCGATGGTGAAGTTCTCGCCGTGCGGACCCTGCACAACGAAGGATTGCGTGCCCACGCTGACCACGGCCGCGTCGAAGGTGTCGATGTAGCCGCCGGAATCGCCGGTCCCAACCGCTTTAATATCGAACGTGGGCGAAACCACGCCGGTAAAGTTGCCGTTCGAGTCCACTTCGACGGACTTGCGCAGATCGAGGTCCACGCGCAGGCCGACTGGCGTCCCGGCTTGCGTAACCACAAGCGGCGAAGCCAACTGAACCGAGTAGGTGTAGGTCGATGTGTTGGCGGGGTAGGTCCCAGTTTCGGTCTGGATGGTGGGCGGGCCGCTGGCCGGCACGTTCAGGTAGCCGATGGTTGGTGTGCCCAGCGTGATGGAGATGCTCTCATAGGTTCCCTGCTGAACGTCGTTCATGTCCAACAGGGTTTGCAGCCCGTTGAAGCGGGCAAAATCCACCGTGGGCGTTCCGCTGAGCAGCGGCACGCTGGTTCCACTGGAGGTAATGGCGTTGATGCTCTCTATGGGCACAGTAAACGAGACCACGCTGGCCAGCGGAGCGTCGGTGCCGACAACAAATGCCGGACCTGTTTCCGTGGTTTGAGTGCCCGTGCCGGTTGAGCTGGATACGACGGAACCGTTGCCGCAGCCGGCGATCAGCAATGCGGCTGCAGCCAACGAAACAAATGCGAATGGCAAGGATTTGACAAGCGTCCTGGATTCCATAGCGGTTACACCTCTTTCTGCTTGCGCGTTGCTTGGGGTCTTCTGGTGTACGAGCGCCGGGCGGACCAACGTATTGGCCTCACCACCAGGGATAGCGCCGGGACCGCGAACCGCGCAGAACCATCCTGCGCGCCTTCGGGCGATCTCAGCAAGGAACATCGAACAAATCCCTGGGCGCGTTCGCGCAGATATAGGCAGAAATCGAAAATCGCGGGATGGCTGGGCGCTCGATTCAGCATCAAGTGCGGATCGAGTCTCTGCCAGCCTTCAGATGCGGAAACACATCGGTTCTCGGAAAGTTGCGCGGATCGGTGTTTATTTCTTTGTCAATTCGCGGCCGGGGCCTGTTCCTATCGAAACTGTCCCCTACCGGGCGGGCCGCAAGCCGATCGAGAACAGGCGGGCGCTCTCGGCAGACCGCGCGCTCGCCGCAACGCAAGGAGATTTGTGGTTTCGGTTTGCAGAGAATAAGCAACCGCTGTAGTAGGTTGAGCATAGGCGGATGAACCTGGAAGAGCAAGCACACACGGGAGCGCAACAAGGCTCTTGCGGGGGCGGCTGGCGTGGGTGAACGCTCTTGATGAGCGGCCGGCGATGCGCCCCGCCCCGGCAGTATGTTTGGCAGCCAACCCTCATCCCGCCCGGAGCGCGGGACGAGGCTCCCGCGCATTTGCAATATCCCAAGACCTTTCTTAACACAATCAACGACGTTGCCCAAGCGGCAGCGAGGAGTCCTTCTTATGCCTTGGATTACGACCAAAGACGGAACCGAAATCTACTACAAGGACTGGGGCGCGGGTCAGCCCGTGGTCTTCAGCCACGGGTGGCCGCTGAGCGCCGACGCCTGGGACGCCCAGATGGTCTTCTTGGCCTCGAACGGCTACCGCGCGATAGCGCATGACCGGCGCGGGCATGGGCGATCGGGCCAGCCCTGGGATGGGAACGATATGGACACCTACGCCGACGATCTTGCCACGCTGACCCGGAAGCTGGATTTGAAGCACGCGGTCCATGTGGGGCACTCGGCCGGCGGGGGCGAGGTTGCGCGCTACATTGGGCGCTACGGAACCGGGCGCGTGGCCAAGGTGGCGCTGATCGGCTCAGTGACGCCGCTGATGGTGCAAACGGCGGCCAATCCGGGCGGATTGCCGCTGGAGGTCTTCGATGCCATGCGGGCGGGGGTTCTGGCCGACCGGTCGCAGTTCTTCAAGGGATTGACGATGACCTTCTATGGCACCAACCGGTCCGGAGTCTCGGTGTCGGAGGGCCTTCTGAACTCGTTCTGGCTACAGGGCGCGCAGGCTTCGCTGAGGGCCGTTCTGGAGTGCATCAAGGCGTTTTCAGAGACGGACTTTACCGAGGATCTGAAGAAGATCGACGTGCCGGCGCTGATTATTCACGGCGACGCCGACCAGATTGTGCCCATCGCGGACTCTGCGCCGCTGACCGCCGCGCTGGTGAAGGGATCGACGCTGAAAGTGTATGCCGGCGGCGATCACGGGCTCTGCTCCACCTACACGGACCAGGTGAATGCGGATTTGCTGGCTTTTATTCGGGGGTAGACGGCGGTCAGCCGAGCAGCTTGGCGGCGTCCTTCGCAAAATACGTCACAATGAAGCCGGCGCCGGCGCGGCGGATGCCGACGAGCGGTTCGAGGATGGCGCGATCCCGGTCCAGCCAACCTTTCTGGAAAGCCGCCTGAAGCATGGAGTACTCGCCGGAGACCTGGTAGGCGCCGATGGGCGCGTCGAAGCGCTCGCGGGCGGCGGGCAAAGTTCTTCATCCCCCGTGAAGACGGCCGGCGGCCAAGGCGGCGCGCGGCGCGCCATTACCGCATCGCCGCCGCGCGCTTGCGATAGACATTCAGACTTATCCGCCCCACCTCCCAAAGCAATTGCAGAACCGCAAGGGCGCAGACGATTGACGCGCCCAGGTAGAGCGCCTTGTTGATCGCCTCCACGGCCCCGCCGTAGCGCGCCTGGTCCAGCGCCGGATGCCGCAGGGTGACCCACGCATGATCGCGGACGGTGAGCAGCAGCAGCAGTGGAATCAGCCCCAGAGCCTGCACGGTCTTCCGCTGCGCGAGCCTCGGCCCACGCCAGCTTCCGCGCAGCAGGTCCGCCACGCGCCATCCCAACTGCAGCGCGTTCAGGCCCACCACCCACCAGTAGAACTGAACCAAGACCGGCGCCAGTTGGAAGGGCGAACCCTGCATGTAGGCTGCGCCCGGCCCCAGCAGCAGGTACGGATAATGGGGGACCAGTAAAAACCACAACAGAAAGACGAAGCCAAAGACCACTTCGGCCACGGCATGAGCATAGCTGCGCGGCTTCTGTCCGCTCACAGCTTCCTTATCCACCGGGGGCAGGGCGCTGGGCGTCCAGCCGGCGGATGGAGCCACGGGCAGAGCCCATCTCCCTGGGTAGCGTGTAGCCAAGACCTCGATCACGGCAAAGATGAGCGTAACCGACGCGGCCGTCGTCAGCAGAACCTCCGGCACGCGAAGCACTCCTTCAAATACGGCGGTCCAACTGGGGGTGTGCACAGCAATCTCCAGCGCGACCCCGATCATGTAGAGGACCGTGACCCAGATGACCGCCAGTCGCAGCACAAACCAATAGGCCGGAAAGATGGCCGGCCCGATCAGGTACTGCTGTGGCTTGTAGCGCGCGGCCACCTGCATCGGCTGCCCGATCTGCTTGAGCCAATCCTCCGCTTCGCCCGCGGTGAGAGGCCGGCCCAGCTCAGCCTCCTTGTCCTCAAGCTGCGCTTCCAGGTTGGCCCGCAGTTCGGCGATGATGTCGTCCTGCCGCTCCCACGGCAGGTGCTTCCTTACGGCTTCGAGGTAACGATCGAGAAGTTCCATGGCGTCTTCCTTTTCTGCTTACTGAATGTTGTCGATGGTCAGGTGAATCGCCGCGTTGATGGCCTGCCACTCCCCGAGCAACTGGGCGAAGATCCCTTCGCCGTCGCTGGAGAGGCGGTAAAACCGCTTGTTGCGCTTGTCTTCCTCGCGCCACTCGCTGGTCAGCAGCCCCTGGGCCTCCAGGCGCCGCAGCAGCGGGTAGAGCGTGCTTTCGTCGATCTCCAGGCCGCGTTTGGCCAGGGCCTTGCGCAGCGTGTAGCCGTAATGCTCCTGGCGAAGCTGCGCCAGCACTGCCAGAGTCAGGCAGCCGCGCCGCAGTTCCAGGCGAAGGTTCTCGAAGAGGTTTTCGGTGATGGTCATGCTGTACCTCATACACTGTACACAACACACTGTATCGCACACAGTGTACGATGTCAAGTACTATTTTGAAGTTTTTTTCGGGGAACCCGGCGGGCAGGGGCTCAGGCTCGAACTTGAATCGAGTCCATGCCAATCGGCGACGCACTCGGAGCTCGATTCTTCACGCCGAAAACTGGAGTATTGTTGATCTGGGACGCCCCGATGGCGCATTTGCCCCCATGACCTTCCGCTCGATTCCGCTCATAGCCCTCTCCTCGGTCCTCTTCGCCCTCTCCAGCGCCAGCCGGAGCTACTGCACTCCGCCACCAACCGACCCAGACCAGGATTTCAAGCTGCTGCTTCAGAAGATCGCCGCTGAACCACCGGACCCGTGCGATCCACCGAACGGACCAGACGACAAGGCATCAGAGATTGAATTCCACTTATTCGAGAGAGCGGCAAGCTTCGTGGTGCAGGAACTGAACGCAGACCCAGGCGGAGCGCGGCCGCCGCACCACCGGGCGACGGGGGCGCTGAAGAAGCTGGAGCGGCTGAGCGCGGAGATCGACTCCGCATGGCCCGAAGAGAACCGTTTCCATTTCCAGGTGCTCGACCTTACGCCCGCGCTGGTCGTGAAGATGACCATTCGCACCCACGATAGCTTCTTCGTCTTCGGCATCCCTGAGGAGAGTCCCGGGAAGCCCAACCGGCTTTGGCAGGAAGTCGGGTCGGATGGCGATTTTGCTGGGGAGGGATGGTTCGGTAATCAACTCGATCTTTATCCGTTACATAGAGGCCCCTCGGGAAACGCCCGGTTCCTCGTGGTATTCAACAACAGTGGGTGCGCCGGAAACGCCATCGGCATTGCGTACGAAGCCCGGGAGTGGGATCCGAAATCCGGCTCTGGCTACTCCGGAGCAATCATCAAGCAGGAAGGCTCCCTCGGGCTATCCACCACACCGGGCGTTCATGCGCCCACGCCGAAGGATCCCTTCGCGCCGATCGGCGAACTCAAGACCGAAGGACCGCTCCTTACTCTGCCGTATTGCTGGTTTTCAGCCATCGACACCTGGGACAACCCAAGCATGTGCGCAGTCGATACCTACGACCTTTCCGGCGACAACGTCAGATTTCGCTCCCGCGCCTACAACCGGCCCGACCTTGTGCCCATCGCCAAAGCCATCGAATATGCTCAGCAGCGGGACTTCCCGGCCGTTCTCGCATATTGCGCCTCCGGCGGCGTAGCGCGCAGATTGGTCCGCGACATTCCGCCCGACGCCCATGCCGACGATCTTCGGGTGACTCGCACCGCCAACGGAATGGAGCGCATCGAGCTTGTGGGGCTTTCAACCACCTATCGCTTCGACGTGGAGAAACGCGCCGGGCGCTGGCTGGTGGTCGCCTTCAGCGAGGAGTGACCTACTCGCTCCAGTTTTCCATCTTGAGCCCCTGCACCCGCCCGAACTCTCGCGTGTTTTTGGTTACCAGCGTGAGCCCAAGGCAGCGGGCATGAGCCGCGATGAGCAGATCGTTCGCGCCGATCATGGTCCCGCGCGCCTTCAGATCGGCGCGGATTCGGCCATGCTCCGCGGCTGCCTCGCCGGGAAAGCCCAGAACCTCCACATGGCGCAAAAACGCATCCAGCGCTTGCTGGTCCCACTGCCTCCTCGGCGACACCTCAACGCCATATTCAAGTTCAGCCTTGGCAATCGCGGAGATGCACACATCGCTCACGGCGACCGTCCGAAGCCTCCGCAGCACAGCGTCGTCGGAGCGCTTCATGATGTACGACGCAATGTCCGTGTCGAGCATGAAGATCGCCATCAGAGCGTGCGCTCCTGTACCGGCAGGTCCTCAACCCCCTCCATGAACTCCTCCGAGGCCGCCGGGCTCGACGCCAGATACGCAGACCAGTCCTTGGGACGCGCGGAGAGAATCACCTCGTCCCCCTGCCTGCGGATAAAGACCTCCGCGGTCGAAAACTGGAAGTCCTTCGGCAACCGGACAGCCTGACTCCGGTTGTTCATGAATACCTTGGCTGTTCGCTGCATCGCGCCCTCCCGCACTCATGGCATATACATAAGTATATGCCAAGAGGCCGGACTCCGCAAAGCTGCCAGGCAGAAAAGAGCGTCGGCTTCCAAACCGGGAGTCACCGTAGGGTTCTGGTCATGAACCCCCTGGCGCCCACCCCGCGTATTCCCTATTCCCTATTCCCTAGTCCCTTAGTCCCTCGCCCCTACCCCATCCGCACGTACGTTCCCGACAGCCGGTCGTGCCAGCTCAGGTGCTCGTCGTCGAAGATGGCCCAGGCCACGCCCAGTCCCACCGGCAGCAGAGACAGAATCAGCGCCCCCAGCCGGCCGCACCTCTCATCGAGCGTGAGCCTCTGGCCGCCGAAGGTGCTCAACGAGATGCGGGCCCACCTCATGCCCGGCGTCTTGGCGGCCAGCAAAACGAAGAAGACCTGGTACAGCATGGCGAGGACCGCCAGCGTGACAGCCGCGCCCAGCTCTGCCTTGTGGAGGTTGGGCAGCTCCTTCGCCTTGTTCAAAACCGCCAGGGCCAGCGCCAGAAAAGCGCCCGCTATCAGCGAACTGTCCACAACCGCCGCCATCAGCCGCAGGCTTATCGGCGCCAGTTCAAAGGCAGCCGCCGAAGCCGTGGCGGTCTCGGCTTCTTCGGCCGGCAGCTCGTCCGGAGATTTGTCGTCCAGCAATTGCTCGCCCAGTCGAATGGAGGACCAGTCCGTGCCCGGCCACACGGGCGCCGCCTCGGCCACAGCCGCCGGTTGCGTCGAGACGGTTGCCGGGTCAACCTCGAAGATGCTCAACTGCCCCGCAGCATTGCCCACCCGCGCATGAGGCCCTTCGGCCAGCCGCGGGCGAACCTTGCGCGTGGCGACAAGCTGGCGAGGAAACTCGATCAGCCTGGCGGGAATCGGCTGAGCAGGTTCCACCACCTCAATCTCCTCGCTCTCCAGGAATGAGTCCTTTTCATCCCGCGCCAGCCGGTCCGATTGCCGCCAGCCTTCCGCCGAACTCTCAAAGACGCCTGGCCCATGCGCCGCGCGGGTTGCCTCGAACACCGCGCGCACCGGCAAATCCGCATCCAACAGGATTCCGAACGACTGCTTTTCCGCCGCTTGGCTCGATTTGGGCGCGGCCGGGCGGGCGAGCTCGACTGTTGCCTCCCGCGCCGGCTCGCAAGTCTGCCCGGAAGCCTCGCCCTGAAGAGCCTCAGGCTGCCAGGCCCGCTCCGCAACGGAAGCGGCCTCCAGCCCGGCCAGAATGGATTCAGCGGCCGCCTGCGCCTCCAGCGCAGCCCGGGATGCGGCCTCGGCGGCGCGCACGGCGGCGCGAGCCTCGCTGGCCAGCATCTCGCTGTAGCTGGGAGCCTTGGCATAGCGGTCGGCAACCCGCGTGGCAGCCTCAGCGGCCCGGCGGCTTGCCCCTGGATTGGACTCCAGGCGCGGCTTCG
>Ga0326727_10024631_pt1 | contig 11355 bp, 10 predicted proteins | sample MB2enrmetagenome_FD_207643 | JGI IMG/M metagenome (GOLD analysis project Ga0326727, IMG submission 207643) | Lab enriched peat soil microbial communities from McLean, Ithaca, NY, United States - MB29MY | ecosystem: Environmental > Terrestrial > Soil > Wetlands > Peat | place: USA: New York... | reverse complement strand
CCCATTGCTGAATCTGCTGCCGCTCAGAAACTGAAAGACCGCTGGATAACGCCATGTCCCAGCATAAGCTCGAAAGGATCGCTTGTCCAGCTATTTGTTGGACACTACACTAGCGATATTGGCACTTTTTGCTCACACTGCGACTGTGGGTTGCAGCGAGGAGCGCTCAAAGCCAAGCCACCGGAACCACCGACGCAGCCAAGTTATCTTCACCCCGCCGCGCCGGACCCGTCACACCATACACTGGATGCCGATCCCGATTGATGAGCAAAGCCTGAAAACTTGCGCTGACAGCCTGGCGCGCTGCGACGAAAACCCGGCGCTCCTGGATCGGTAGCGGCCGTTCAACAAAAAGCCGGCTGCTGCTCAGCATTTTTTTGGTGATCGTGAGCACGCCAACCCAGGGCAGCCAGACTAAGATTGACCAATCCGCTAGTGCACGAGATCCTCGACCATGTCATCGTGCTGAACGAAAGACATCTGCGGCGACTGGTCCAGGACCACGTGAACCACCAGCACCAGCGGGCAGCGGTCTTCGAATGGGGTAGCCGTCCGGATCTTTTCCGCGCACGTGCCGCCACCACACCTGAAAGGACGGCAAGTTCACGGTGACGATGAAGAGCTTGCGCAATGCGCCCGCTGGGCAGCTCAGCGGGCGCACGCCATGCCAGGAGTGTTCCGTCCGTTGAAACAGAAGACTTTGGTTGCCCCGTGCATCCAGAGAGGCCGCGACTGCCAGTTGATCGAATCCCGGCGCGGAATGCGCGCGAAAATGTCCCTCGTCGTCTAGGATCAGGATGTGGCCACCCCAATCCGACTTCCAGTCTTCTTCAGTATTGAAATAGAAGATGTGCGTACCGCACTTGCGCCGAGCGTCGCAGTGCGGTGAAACGCCGCAACCCTGCCAGGCGTAGTACCACTCCAGAGTCAGAATAAACCGCGTGTCCGCGCGGAGGCCGAGCATGCGGCGAACGAAAGACTGATACCACTCTCCTTGAAGCTCAGCTACGAATTCCTTCCATGGTTCTGCCAAATCCAGGTGCGGCCGGTAGTGCAATATGGCGCGATCATGGGGGGCCTGCCCATAGGCACGTTTGACCCCCACTTTGCGTTCGAACACGGAAACATCGGGAAGGGTCTCGCGCAAGCGCTGGAAACCCTCCGGCGTCAACGTGCCCTGCAGGTTGACCCACGGGTATGGCCGCTGCTTCTGAAACCCCTCGGGAGAAACTCTCTCGACACAATCTCGGTCTAAATATTGCATTGTTCACTCCTGACAGCTTGCCGAATGTCGACATCCAAGGGGCTCGATAAGCTGGCGGCCGCCATTCGGTCTGTATCTCTGCTACGGAACATATACACCTTTTCACCTCGCTACTCAAGATCGATCGGAGTTTCCGCTCGGATTCTGCCCTAATCGAACAAGGCCCTCCCTCAAGACCTTGCACCACTCATCCCGTAGTGAAGCCAGAGGTCTTCACTGACCTAGAATCCCAGCCTGGCGCATGGGACCAAATTGCGAAGCGCCATGTCCGCGCACCACTGCGCTGCCGGCAGCATTGAACAGCGCATCGGGAGCAGATGGCTTCGGCTTTGCCGTCGGGAGATTGCGGCAGAGTCCGCGTATCGTATCGTCATCAGCGACCAAAAGAGCGGTCGTCGCGCCGCACCCAGCGTGTGGCTGCATCACGATTGGAACGAAGTGCGGCCGCCCGCCTTCCGTTCCTGGCGGTACATGGCTGAGGGTGTATACTGGCCCAAAAAGACGGGGGACAAATGGAAATTTCAGTTATTCCATCTTCAGCCGAATCTCGATTCAACCGCAGGAAGATCATTGCGGGCGCGGCAGCGTTCGCGGGAGTTTTCAAGATGAGCCAGGTGACCGCCGGCGCGCAGGCGACGGGTCAGGCGGGCTTTAACAGGAACTCGGCGCCGAGCCAGCTTAAGATTACGGACATGCGGTCCGTTCTGGTGGCGTCGAATTACGACTACCCGATTATCCGGATCGACACAAATCAGGGGGTCTACGGACTCGGTGAAGTGCGCGATGCCGGCCGGGAAGGCGCCGCGCTTGTGCTGAAGCCGCACCTCGTCGGTAAGAACCCGCTCTCCATCGAGCCTATTCTGGACTCCGTGCGTATTTTTGCCAACCACCAGCGGATGGGCGGCGGCTACAGCGCGATCGACATGGCGCTGCACGATATCACGGGGAAGGTGTACGGCGTGCCGGCATGGCGCCTGGTGGGGTCGAAGCACCGGGACAAGATCCGCATCTACTGCGATACCACCGAAAGCCGGGATCCGCAGATCTACGCGGAGCGATTCAAAGCGCGAAAGGCGCAGGGCTTCACGTTTTTCAAAATGGACCTCGGGACGGACCTAGTGGCCGACAGGCCCGGCGCTGTGAATGACCACCGGGTGGCCACGGAAAAAGGTTTGCTGTATATGTGCGAATACATCCAGGCGGTGCGTGACGCGATTGGATGGGATGCGCCGCTGGCGGCGGACCACTTCGGTAAGCTAACCGTGAAGGACAGCATCCGCTATGCGCGCGCGTTCGAGAAATATGACCTGGCCTGGGCGGAGGACATGATTGATATCGGCAACTTGGGGCCGGGGAGCGATGCACCGAAGAACTGGCAGACTTACAAGGAGCTGAAACAGGCTACCACGACGCCGATTGCTACGGGCGAAAGCCTCTTCGGACTGGAGGAAGGCTTCGAGGATCTGATCGACAACCAGGCTATCGATATTATCCACACGGATCCGCTGACTGCGGGAGGAATCCGTGAGACGAAACGCATTGGCGATTACGCGTCCATGCACGCTGTGCAGACGGCGATTCACTTCGCGGGGTCGCCGGTCGGGTGCATGGCTGGTGCGCACATGGCGGCGACGCTCAAGGATATGCTCGCCATGGAGAACCACGCGGTGGACATTCCCTGGTGGGGCGATCTCGTTACTGGACCATCGAAACCGATTGTGGACAGAGGCTACATCACGGTGCCGGATGCGCCGGGGCTTGGTGTGGAGTTGAACGAGGAGGCGGTGAAGGAGCACATGCGCAAGGGCGGCTACTTTGCGCCAACGCCGCAATATGATGACTACATTCTGGATCACTTCCGGATCGGCGGGCCGTATCCGCATCTGGATGAGTATGGCCGTCCGGTGGTGAGCAGGTGAAAACGGTCTCTGACTACGAAGGCGGCGTGCCCGGCTGACGTTTCGCTCTCGTTTTATCAGGCCTATAAAAAAGGCGTAAACCGCCAATTAACTCAATCCCGAGCCCCTTTGCGCATCAACTTCCTACCGACTGACATCGGCCGGTTGACTGCCGTCTTTGTGATAATCTAATCGTTCGCGAGCGACATGGGCGTTAAGGTTCGGGCAAGCACCTGATCCCCGTCTTGGAAGGATGATCGCGGCCGGCTGCTCACGAGGAGAAAGACCATGCATCTTGACTGGATCACCTGGGGCGTGTGGACGTTTGGGCTGGCTATCCTAGTCTACTGGTGCTGCGAGACGTTTGGCGAATTCAAGTCGCTTTTCAGCAGGCGAAAGAGGGAAACAAAGGAGCCTCGCATTTGAGTATCAACAGCACGGATCATTACGTCCTCCAGGAGATTCTTTCTCAACCCCAAGTTTGGCAACGGACGCTCGCCCTCATGCAAGCCGCGGACGGTCCCGCACAGAGGTTCTGGCCGATGATCGGCAAGGGCCCGGTCCTCTTTACAGGGTGCGGATCCTCTTATTATTTGTCTCTGGCAACGTCGCCGCTTTGGAACGCATTCGGCGATGCTTCCGCGTGGGCTCAATCCGCTTCTGATCTGATCATGTACCCCGAGGGATATTGGCGTGGTCATGCGGCTGGCACTCTGGTTGCAGTCTCCCGGTCGGGCAAGACAGTAGAGACATGCGAAGCCGCTCGCTATGCACGCCGCGCACTCGGTTGGCATACGATCGCAGTAACACACTGTCCGGGTACTCCGCTGATTGAAGCTTGTGAAGAGTCGCTTGTGTTGACGTATTCGGCTGAGGTGAGCCGCTTCACGACTCGGGCGCTGACATCGACGATCCTGGTTTTCGAGATGCTGCTGGCGTTGCACACTCCTAATGCGGAACTACAACGCGAATTGCTTCAACTGCCGGAACATGCTTCGCGCCTGCTGGCGCGTTACAGCGGGCAAATAACAGAGTTCGCTCGGACCGGAACGTTCCAGGATTACGTGTACCTGGGCCAAGGGCCCTACTTCGGACTCGCGTCAGAGCTCATGCTCAAGACGAAGGAGATGACTTGCACCGCCGCCGAAGCGTATTCGTCCCTGGAATACCTGCACGGACCGAGGTATGCCGCCACTCCCTCAACTTTGATTTTCGTATTGTTATCCGACGGTGGCCGCAAATATCAGCTGGAATTGCTGTCCAAACTCAAGAACTTGGGTGCAAAGATTGCGGTAGTTTGCGAGCGTACAGTTGCCGAAGTCACCGCGAATGCGGATTTTGTTCTTGAGCTGGAGTCTGGCCTTTCAGACTACGGCCGGATGCTCTTGATAATGCCACTGCTTCAACTATTCTCCTATCACCGTGCACTGGCTCTTGGGAAGTCTGCCTGGATTGAGCAAATGGTCAACTTGCCGGTCCAGTCTCCACAAATCTCATGATGGCGGCTGGACTGCCGGAAGCGAGGGACCTTGACGTCGTTGTTGTCGGCGAATTGAACGCGGATCTCGTTTTAACCGGACTCACGTCCCTGCCTGGGTACGGAGAAGTGCGGCTCGCCAAGGATATGCGGTTTGCCTTGGGAAGTTCATCCGCCATCTTTGCCTGTAATCTGGCTCGTCTCGGCGTGAAGGTAGGTTTCGTGGGCAAACTCGGCGCCGACGAGACGGGGGATTTTCTGCTGCGCTGCTTGTGCAATAGTGGCGTGGACACCTCCCAGATCGTTCAATCCCCTGCCGGCCGTACTGGCATCTGCGTCATCATGTCCTTTCCGCACGAATATGCGATGGCAAGCTTCCCGGGGATTCGCGAAACCTTTTGCCTCGAAGACGTCAACTTCGACTACGTGAAGACCGCTAAGCACATGCACATGTCCAGCTTCTATTTGCAGCCAGCCTTGCAGCCAGGATGTCCCAGGTTATTCCGCTGGGCGAAAGAGGCAGGACTCAGTACCTCGCTTGATCCCGACTATGACCCTAGTGGCAAGTGGAATAGTGGGCTGCGAGCAATGCTGCCTTACGTGGACATCTTCCTCCCTAATGAACAAGAAGCGGCCAAGATCTCTGGAGAGACGGAAATGCTGGGGGCGCTGAGCAGCTTAAGCAGGCTGTCAAAAACCGTGGTCATAAAACGCGGTGCTAGTGGTGTGCTGACGAAATGCGGCGAGCGCGCCGTGGCGGCACCGGGATTCTCAGTCCAACCCGTGGACACGACTGGGGCCGGAGACAGTTTCAATGCCGGCTTCGTTTTTCAGTTCATCCAGGTAGCGCCGCTTGTGGATTGCGTTGCCTGGGGCAATGCGTGCGGAGCGCTATCTACTCGTTCACTCGGCGGTACCGCGGGATTCCCGGCCCGCAGCGAGGTGGAGCAATTCCTTTCCGAGCACGCTGAGGAACTGGGAAAGATCCGCGGCGCATTTGCATCGATCTAAGGAGACGCCGTGGCGATTCTCGACTACGTAATCATCATCATTTTTCTCGGCGGACTTTTCTGGTTGGGCTCGCGTTTCTACGTTTGGATTGGCAATCCGGATGACTTCTATGTCGCGGGACGTCAGCTCACCCCCTTCATTCTGGCGGCCACGCTGACCACGGCCAATATCAGCCTGTTCAGCCTGGTAGGGGTGAGTGGGACGGCCTACCGCAGCGGCATTTCCATTATCTGGTTGACCTGGACCGGTAACATGGCCCTTGTCTTCAGTGGTCTGTTTGTAATCCCTCTATTCCGTCGCTTGCGGATTCGAACCGTCCCCGAGTTTTTGGAGATGCGTTACAACGGGTCCGTACGGTTACTGGTCGGCATCCTTTGGGTCTTCCGGCTGGCATTCTGGATCGCTGTCGTGCTCTACGCTGCGGTTGCAGCGGCGCAACAGCTCACCGGCATTCACTCTTTTTCCATATGGGTGTTTGGACTGGCATCGATCGTAATCATTTACACCATGCTGGGCGGTATGTGGTCAGTTGTCCTCACCAATAATCTCGGGTTCCTTTTGATGATGGCCAGCCTGTTGATTATTCTTCCCTTGGTCATGGCAGCCGTGGGCTGGTGGCCGGGGTTAGTGGCGCATTTGCCGCAAGGACATCTCAATCTCATTACTGTAACGGGGAAATACAACTGGAAAACTATCATTGCTTTTTTGTTTCTCGGAATCCAGTGGGCCACTCTCGATCAGGGTCTTCTGCAAGCAGCCTTCTCGGCTCGCGATCCCAGAGTCGTCTCCAAGGGCATGGTTTTGTCCGGGCTCATGATCACGCCCTTCGCGCTGCTCTGGATACTGCCCGGCCTTGCCGCCAGGGTTCTCTACCCCGTTCTGCCAAGGCCCGAGATGGCCGTGCCCACTCTAGTTGTGCACCTGATCCCCATGGGTATCTTGGGCTGTGTGACCGCCGGTTTACTTGCTTCGGCCCTGTCGACCTTGGGTTCAAATCTGGGAGCTATGGCCACACTCGTGGCGCACGATATCTACGGCCGCTTTGTGAATCAGCAGAACTCCCCTCGGCAGTCGTTGGTGGCAGTGCGTCTGGCTACATTATTTGCGGGTGCATTAATGATTGCCATCACTTACCTGGTGCCCCGCATGGGAGGAGCGGTCGACGCCTACCTTACGATCATTAGCATCATGGACATGCCTCTGTTTGTGATTGCAATCCCATTCGGCCTGCTTTGGGAAAAGACGACTTGGCAAGGTGCGATCGCTGGGTATCTAACGGGTTCCCTCGCTGGGGCCATCTTGCGCTTCGGGTTTCACTTCGATGTTGCTCCGGTCACGCTGCTCAGCGGTGGTGTTGCCGCTTTGGTTTGCCCAGTTGTCAGTCTTCTGACACAAGAGGCTGCATCGGCGCTGCGGACGCATGATCTCCTGGTCCGAGCCTCCAGTGATGGAATACAGGATTCCGTTCAGGACGTCTCGGGATCGTCCGTTTGGAGCAAACTCGGTCTGTGGATTTTAGGCCTGGGGGCGTTTATATTTCTTACCGGACTTGTCCTGGCGGGATTGTCGGTCCCTAAGAGCACGGTCGTCGCGGTCACCGGCATGCTTCTGTATTTCCTTGGTGGAGGGCTACGGGCTCAGGCGGCTTGAGTTTTCCCGGACGGTCAAAATAGTTAGCCGACCGGAGCTGTACACACCGTTCCACGGAAATGAGGCTACAACTCGAAGCCACTCGGGCGAGGGACATGCTCTCCAGTTATTTCCGAATTACCCAGCCTGATGCGCTGCCCGATTGGACGATCTCCCGCCGCGTCTGATGATGTATCCTGATCCGCGAGGAGGATTTCCTGATGTGCCAACATGCTCTTTCGCGCCGTGGTTTTTTCCAACGGGCGGCCCTCGGCTCTATGGCGGGAGCTTCGATTGTGGACCTTGCCTGGCGCCGCGCCGCGTGGGCGCAGACCATCGTCCCCGGCGCCCCGACTGATCTGTTTGAGATTCAGAACGTGGCCGAGGGGGTCTACTTCGCTTTCGCACGGCCGCAGGCGCTAGTGAATTGCAATGCCGCCATCTTTGTGAACTCGGCCGATGTGTTGGTTGTTGATGCCCATTCGAAGCCTTCGGCGGCGGCGGCGCTGATCGCGCAGATCAAGCAACAGATTACGGCGAAGCCGGTGCGGTACCTGGTGGATACGCACTTCCACTGGGATCATTCGCAGGGCAATGCCGGCTATCGCGACGCATTCGGTAAAGACCTCAAGATCATCGCCAGCGACGCCACCAAGAAACTGCAAGCGCAGTTCTCACAATCGCGGTTGCGGGAATCGCTCGATCCGCACGGCCATCCGTTCCCCAGTCAGCCGCATGTCCCGGTGTTGCTGGAAGAGGCGCGACAGCAGCTGGGCGCGGCCAGCTCGCCAGAACAGAAGGCGGAGATCGCCGACCGGATCCGCCAGTTGGAGGCCTTCCAGCGCGAGATGCAGAACTTCGTTCCAGTGCTGCCAACCGTAACTTTTGGCAAGACGTATGTGATTAAAGATAAGGCTCACGACCTGCATGTGGAGTTTCACGGGCGCGCCCACACGGCTGGGGACGTGGTTGTGTTTTGCCCGCAGAAGCGTGTGGTGGCAACCGGCGACATGGTCCTGGGTACGCTGCCGTTTCTGGCAGACAGCTTCCCCATGGAATGGCCGAAGACCATCGATTCGGTGGCGCAGCTTGCTTTCGATTACGTAGCCGGGGGACACGGCTCACTACAGCATGGGCGGCAACGCATGACGAGCCAGCGCAACTACATTGAAGAGCTGGCGGTGAGGGTGGAGGCCGGAAGGAAATCCGGGCAGTCGCTCAGCGACATTCAGACGAACATGTTGGTGGCTTCCATCAAGGCGCTTCAGACCGATGGTTACGGCGCACTGGTGAGCGCGGGCCGCGATGAGGCAGCCATGCAGGCAGCGGTAAACACGAATATCGAGCACGTGTTCAACCGGCTGGGGCAGAGCTGACCCGGGTCGGAAGGCAGAGTTCCCCCGATTTTCGGCAGAGCCGCATCTTCGTTGGAACGGAACCGGAGCCGCGTCAGCAGCGTCGAGCTAAACGATTCTTGTTCCATAACGCTGGAGCGCCTCCTGGTTGAACGTGACGCCCAGGCCGGGCGTGGCATCAAGGTACAGCATGCTTTTTTCTATGCGCGGCCTCTTATCGTAGAGTTCAAACCAGAATGGGTCGCGGCCGGGGTTGGCGAACGATTCGAGGATGTAGCCGTTAGGAATCGAGGCTAGCAGATGTGCATGCAGAGCGGGCTCGTGGTGCGGAGCCATTCGTATGTGGCACATGCTGGCCATACCAGCGATCTTGCGCCATTCGGTGATGCCACCGTGGGCGTTGGCATCGAACTGCATGAAATCGATGGCGCCGGTTTCCATCAGGCGCCGCGCGCCCCAACGGGTAATTTCGCTCTCACCAGAAGCAAGCGGGATGCGAGTATTCAATTTAACCTGCTTAAACGGGTCGAAATCGTCGTACCAGCGGAGCGGCTCCTCCAGCCATGTAATGTCGAGATCGTACATTTTGTTGGAGGCGCGGATGGTGGTCTCGACATCCCAGCCGTTGTTGGCGTCGAGCATAATACGAACCGCCGGCCCAACGGCTTTGCGAACCGCCTCGACACGCCGGTAGTCGTCCTCAACCGAATAGCCGCCGCTGATGCCACCAACCTTCAGTTTGATGGCGTTGATTCCCTGATCGATGTAGCTGTGTATTTCCTGCACGAGTTCGGGGATTCCTTTCCCTTCGCGATAGTAGCCGCCGGTCACATAAACAGGGACAGAGTCACGGTAGCCACCGAGAAACTTGAACAACGGCAGACCTACAGATTTCGCCATGATGTCGTAGAGCGCGGCATCAATGGGAGCCATGGCGCTGATGATGCCTTCGCGTGACCAGCCGCGGGTTGAGGGCTCGCGGCCGTAGGTGGCCCCGAACATTTTTTCCCAAATGCGGCCCACCATGAAGGGATCTTCGCCGATGATCAGGTCAGCAAAGCCCTTGCGAAACAGATCGGGGCTGCCCGAGCCCTCGCCTTCGCCGGTGATCCCTGCATCGGTATGCAGCCGGACAATCAACCGGGAGGCCTTGGGCTGATAGCCGCCGATGGGAGCGTTGGCCGTCCAGAAACGCTCTTTGAGCGGCTTTTCCAGATACAGCACTTCGACGCCGGTTAACTTCGCGGGCATTTGGAGCGAGCGTGGGCGGTTAGCCTGAGCTGCGTTAGCCAGGATAGCTGCAGGGCCGGCCAGGAATGCTTGGGAGAGAGCACGACGGCGATTCATTGATAGATTATGCCGCGGTTGCAGAGTAAAATGTTACATAGAGGTTCGGTTCGCTAGGACCAGCGCAAAGCGCACCCGAACGATTCCTTCCAGTTGATCACCTCGGAAAGGTACATGTATGCTCATGCATCCCGCGACGCAGGGCATGGAGCCGTGGCCAATTGACAAACTCGTTTTCTACGCCCGTAACCCGCGCAAGAATGACTCTGCTGCGCTGACTGGTCCGACGCCTTCGCGCTCGTTCCTTGCCTGAGCTCTCGCCGATATATCGTAAAGGAATACACATGAAACTGCTGGCGGTGACCATAATGACGCTGCTCGGGGCTTTGCAGGCTCAGGCGCGGACCGTGCGCGTGGCGGTCTGCCAGATTCTTGCGATCGATGGCGATCGCGAAGGCAACTTCCGGCGTGTGGAGTACGCGCTCGAAGATGCGCGGGCCGCGCACGCCGACATCGCAGCGTTTCCGGAATCGGTAATCCTCGGTTGGGAGAATCCGGATGCCCACCGCATGGCCACCCCAATTCCCGGCGGCGACAGTGATCGCATCGCCGCGCTGGCGCGCAAATACGAGCTGATGATCTCGATCGGGCTCGACGAAAAAGCCGGCGAAAAGCTCTACGACTCGGCCATCCTGGTGGATAAAGACGGCAAGATCCTGTGGAAGCATCGGAAGCTGAACGTGCTGGCGTGGCTGATGGATCCGCCGTACTCGGAAGGCCGGGAGGATGGCGTCGGCGTAACGGAAACGGAGTTCGGGCGGATTGGCCTGGTGATCTGCGCGGACACGTTCGTAGACCGGATTGCGGAGCGAATCGAGAAACTGACGCCCGATCTGATGCTGGTGCCTTACGGCTGGGCGGCGCCGGTGGATCAGTGGCCTGCGCACGCGAAGGAACTGGAAACTCTGGTAGCCAGGCGGGCGGCGCAGTGGAAGTGTCCGGTGGTGGGGACGGATGTGATCGGCCAGATGATGCACGGCCCGTGGAAAGGCCAGACCTACGGCGGAGCCAGCGTGGTAGTGGATGCATCCGGCAAGGTGCTGCACGTGCTCCGCGATCGCGACGTGGAAGTGCGAACTGTGGCAGTGGAGCTCACGCGGGCCGTCAGGTAGGTTACGGCCGCGACCCAAACATGAGCCCGGTAATTCCCGGTAGGCGCACATGGCGGATCTCCCGGAAACCCGCCTCGCCGAGCCAGGCGGCATACTCAAGCTCGCTGTAGCTGCTGCCACCGCGCGTGCCTACAAGCATGTTGAGCGCGAACATCGCGGCGAAGCGCGGAGCCGTTTTGTCCGCCGCAAGGATGAAATCCTGAATAACGACGCGTCCGCCGGGCGCCAGTGCCTCGCGGCAGCGGCGCAGCAGGTCGAGATT
>Ga0326727_10024630_pt1 | contig 11355 bp, 10 predicted proteins | sample MB2enrmetagenome_FD_207643 | JGI IMG/M metagenome (GOLD analysis project Ga0326727, IMG submission 207643) | Lab enriched peat soil microbial communities from McLean, Ithaca, NY, United States - MB29MY | ecosystem: Environmental > Terrestrial > Soil > Wetlands > Peat | place: USA: New York... | reverse complement strand
TGTTTTAGCTCAATCCTGAATAGACCTCTTTACAAAGTTTGAGGTCTTGGAATTTTGCTCGCTATTTCTGGAATCTGCGCCATTCCAAGAGACCGGAAGAGTAACATTTTCTCATCCGTCATGGCGCAGATTCCTGGATGCTGGTGGGAACCGTGTTGGTCGAGAGTTGTTATGGATGTGTCGGGATGACGCCGGGCGCAAACAAGTCTGACAAATCAGTCGCGTTGGCCGCATCGCCAAGATAGGGCGACGTTCCGCCTGTTGCTTTCACGTGGAAGATATTCTGCATCGTGCGCAGGTCGGAGGAGTGAGAGTAGTCGATCGAGCTTGCGTATGGCAGGCCGCCCTCGTTGGGATGAGCGAGATTAGAGATGACGATCTCGCCGATCGAGTGGTTGAAATCGTCGGCGTTGTCACCAGGCTCGCCGTCCTCCTCGCTCTCATCCCACCACAGAATGATCGCGCCGCCTTCCTTGTACGCTCTCGAGGACATGATGAGGGGCACGAGCCTGCTGAGCGTGTTATCGCCCGCCCTGATCTGCGATGCATCGCCTGTGAGGCCCGAAAAGCCGCCGCTGAGTGCGCTGTGCATTTCGTTGTATTGGTCGGGGGTAATCCAGTTGTAATCAGCGACGCGGTCGTTCGCCAGGTCGAAGGCCAACTGCTGCAAGGGTGCGTAATGGCTGGATAGTGGATTCGATGGGGTTGTATTGTATCCTCCGTTGGTGTCGGCGAAGAAGACCTGCGGATTGTGTTTGCAGGCATAGTTGTATTGCATTGAATCGTTATACGCATTCAAGAAGCTGCCTGGTCCGAAGACGCCCGACTGGCTCACCAGGGGAACGGTCCACTCTTCTCTGGGCAACGTCAGGTTGATGAGCTTTCCGCCGCTGGTTGTCAGGTCGATGTCTTCCTGATAAGACTTCCAGCTCTTACCCGCTCTCTGCAGCAGACCGGTTAAATGCTGGGTGGTTGTCTGAGCATTCGGCGGATTGTCTGCATAGGGATCATCGTCGTTGAGAATGCCGAAGTTGGTCCCGGCTTCAGCCCATAGGTAGTTTGGTTCTGAAGGATGAATGTGAGGGTTGTTTCCGCTGGGAGTGGCCAACACGTTGTGATAGGCCGTCGCGTAGGCCACATGACGGCTGATGTTCTCAAGGTGGCCGTCGATGAGAGCAAACCCGGTCCCATTCACAAGACTGTTAATGAACGGCGCGTTCGGGTTTTGATAGAGAGGCTCAATCCCTCCAGGGACGGTGGTCGGTTGAGTCCAGTCGTGATTCTCGAGGGCGATCACGAAAACGTGATTGATTTTCTGGTCGCCCCAGTATTCCTGGGAGCATGCGTTCGACGAGCTCAGTGCAGCCACGAGTGCTAGCCCGGCGATGGAACGGAGATAGTTGATCGTTGACATTGAAACCTCCTGATTGGGGGAATTTCGGCATTATTCGCAGTGCTTTCCGGGTGATCGTTCAGGGAACCGGGACGGCCAATACTGCCGCAGGATGATTGATAATGCGTGCATGTTAATGAGTCATGATCGGTGCATTAAAAATGCGCAACCAACTAGCCCTTTCGCCCGTACAAATGATCGCGTGCTGCCACCTGCACTCTACTTGGCGATAACAGCACAGAGCATTCACCGCGCTCGCCGGGGGCCGGCTATTATTTTTCTGATCCCTATTTCTTGACCACCCCCATAGTCAACAATTTCCCGGAACAATTCCCCTTGACCAAGGTAGACTAAGGCAATTCGCTCTATCTTCTATCACTTCTAAAAATAAATACTGAGGGATTTGTAGCCGGTGGTCCGATTTCCGGTAAGCTGCACCTCTCCGGTGTCCGGAAAACCGTACAGCTACAGCTCACCACTTGCGCTAAAACCAGTAAGCTAAAGCTTCACATTTTTGGGAAAACCGGTGAGCTATAGCTCACGATTTTTGACCGCTGTTTCCTGACCCCTGCCGGTGTCTCCAGTGACTCGGGATCCCCGGCGAGTGATTTTTGCTCGCTGGGGTGAAGGGACAGGTCTTCGTCGCCGGGGTGGCTGACCCCTGACCCCTGTTTTCCCGCCGCGTTGTCGGCTACAATCGATGGGCGATGGCAGCGAAAAATGTCCCCACTTCGATTCAGCCGTACTCGCCCCAGGGCGAGTTTGTCAATCAACCCTTCACCGATTTCAAGACGACGGAAAACGCGCGCAAGATGAAGACAGCATTGGAGTTTGTCTTCAGCCAACTGGGCCGCGAATATGACCTCGTCATCGGCGGCCGACGCATCAAGACCGGGGACAAAATCCGCTCCCTGAACCCCGCGCGCCTCGCTCAGATCGTCGGCATTCATCAGAAGGCCGGTGCCGAACACGTCGAGCAGGCCATGGCTGCGGCCCTCAGCGCCTTCGAGTCCTGGAGCAGAACTACCGTAGAATCAAGAGCTTCTCTGCTCCTCAACGCCGCACGCATCATCCGCGATCATAAATTCGTCTTCTGCGCCTGGCTCACCTATGAGGTGGGCAAGAACTGGGCCGAGGCCGACGCCGATGTGGGCGAAACCATTGATTTCCTTGAGTTTTACGCCCGCGAGGCGCTGCGGCTGGCTGGCTCGCAAACGCCCATTCAGTTCCCCGGCGAGCGCTGCGAGCTGCACTACATCCCGCTCGGCGTGGGAGCGGTGATTCCCCCCTGGAACTTCCCCTTTGCCATCATGGCGGGTATGACCGCAGCCGCCATCGTCACCGGCAACACTGTGATTCTAAAGCCCTCCAGCGACGCCCCCACCATCGCCGCCCTCTTTGTTCATGTCCTGGAGGAAGCGGGAATGCCAGCCGGAGTGGTCAACTTCTGCCCGGGCTCCGGCGCCAGCTTCGGCAACGACCTCGTCGAAGATCCCCGCACGCGCTTCATCTCCTTCACCGGCTCCAAGAAAGTTGGATTGGAGATTCACGAGCGCGCCGCCAAGGCTAACCCCAATCAAATCTGGCTGAAGCGGACGATTCTGGAGATGGGCGGCAAGGACTCGATTCTGGTTTGTGCCGACGCCGATCTTGATGCGGCCGTCGAGGGCGTGGTGGCCTCGGCCTTCGGCTTCAGCGGGCAAAAGTGCTCGGCCTGCTCGCGGGCCATCGTCGAAGCCCTGGTTTATGAGGCATTTACGGAGCGCCTGCTGGAGCGCGTGGCCAAGCTGACCGTGGGCGATCCGGCGGCCAACCACAACGTCGGCCCGGTCATCAACAAGGCGGCGCTCGATGCGATGTTGTCTTACATAGAGATTGGCAAGAAGGAAGGCCGGCTGATTGCCGGCGGCAAGGCTCCAGAGATCAATGGCGGCTATTTCCTTGAGCCCACAGTGTTTGCGGACGTGGCGCCGGATGCGGTACTTGCGCAGGAGGAGATCTTCGGGCCGGTGCTGGCGCTCATCAAGGTTGCCGACTTCGCGGAGGGGCTGAAGGTAGCCAACAACACTGAGTACGGGCTGACGGGGTCGATCTACTCGACGGACCGAGCCAAGCTGGACCACGCCCGCCGCGAATTTCACGTTGGGAATCTGTACTTTAACCGCAAATGCACGGGGGCGATGGTGGGGGCGCATCCCTTCGGCGGCTTCAACATGAGCGGCACCGACTCCAAGGCCGGCGGCCCGGATTACCTGCTGCTCTTCACCCAGGCCAAGAGCGTGGCGGAGAAACTATGAAGCGGAGTTAGCCATTTAGCGGAGTTAGCGGAGTAAGTGTGCTGATATCCAAAAACGTGATGCGTCAAGTCACAAAACGTGCGCATATAAGCTCATGTTTTTCTGCTATGAGGGCTATTTTCTCCATACCTTCGCCATATTTGCCAAAAATGCACCAACTTATTATTTATGAATAAGTTAAGACAAATCATCCGACCATCCTTGCAGATAATTACGAGGAGTTGACCTAGTCTTGACCTAGGTCAAATTGAGGGAGATTTATGCCGACGGTGAACATTTACGAAGCAAGGACCAAGCTCGCCGAGCTGGTCGATCAGGCGGCGAGCGGAACCGATGTGGTGATTACGCGCAGAGGAAAAGAAGTGGCGCTGCTGACCCGCCTGAAGACGGATAAGCGGCCGATTCGTTATGGGCTGATGGAAGGCGAGGGATGGATGGCGGATGACTTTGACGGTCCCCTGCCGTATGAGATTCAGGCGGGATTCGAGGGGCGGCGATGAAGATACTTTTGGATACGCGGATTCTGTTTTGGTGGTTTTACGTCATCAAACGCGTGCCACCGTTAGCCATGGAACAAATTCTCGCAGCGGAGACAGTGTATGTTTCGTCGGCATCGATTTTGGAGATTGCGGTCAAAGGCCGGCTGAGAAAGATCGCAGTTGATCCCATGCGCCTGGCACAAAGCATCGAGGCAACCGGGTTTCACGAGCTGCCGGTTACAGCGAGACATGCGGCGACGGTGGCAAGCCTGCCGCCGCTTCACAGCGATCCGTTTGACCGGATACTGATTGCACAGGCGATGAGCGAGCCGCTGCATCTGGTGACGACGGATGAGCGGTTGAAGGAATACAGCGAGCTGGTGGTGGTGGTGTGAGGGGGGCTGAGTTATCCCAGGTCCGAAAAGCCGGACCTGGGATAACTAGTTTTTCTACCCTGGACGCGCCACCCGCTTCCATGAAAATTAATCGTCTTGCCTTCCTCTGCCGCCACATACGGAACAATTACCAGGGTGTCCTGCCCCTTGGCCACACGCAGGACACTCATTCCCGATTGCATCCTCGACCATGGCATTGAACGCCTCGAAAGGACCACTTGCATCATGGAAACGATTCTGACAGACACCCGATCCATTACATGCACTGCACTCATGTTCCATACAATTCCTCTTTATTGGCTACTTGCTAGGTATTCAATGAAAGTATAGCTCTAAATCAGATTGTCTAACTACTCCCCAATGAACGATTCTGGAGGTGTAAGATTTTCACATGAAACGTTCTCCTTTCGATACAGCCACGCTGGACGAAATCTTCAAATTCGATTCCGATAACAATGAAAGGCTCTCTTCGAGAGAAAGTGGAAGGCTCGAATTCAAAGAAGCATTTCATTTCGGTTCAGCTGACGAATATGCCAAAACGATGGCGGCTTTCGCAAACGCTGCTGGCGGATATCTTGTTTATGGAGTCAAAGATAAGCCAAGAATACTGATAGGACTAAAAAGCGACGCATTCGACAACATAGATCCAGCGAAAATGACACAAACTCTGAATTCGATTCTAGCGCCTGAAATCTTGTGGGACCCTCTCGTCATTAAAATCAGCGGGAAAAGGGTCGGCATTATCTATATACACGAAGCTCTAACGAAACCTGTCTTGTGCCTAAAGACGACCAAAGAAGTTCAAGAAGGGGCAATCTACTATCGCTATCACGGTCGTAGTGAGAAGATCAAATATCCAGAACTTCGCCAACTATTAGACAATATGCGACAAAAAGAACGAGAACTATGGATGCACACCCTCCAGCGAATGGCCCGGATCGGAATTGAGAATGTCGGCCTCCTCAATTCGACTACTGGTGAAGTGAGTGGTAAAGAAGGATCGTTCCTCATCTCCGAGGAGCTACTATCTAAGATACAGTTCATCCATAGCGGAACATTCGTTGAATCTGGTGGCCAGCCTACATTAAGGATCATTGGGGAAGCGGTTCCAATCAACTCACAACTCGTCCAACCAAACAAGCTTGTCCGGACCCCACTCCACGGCCCTGATATTCTCTATGCATTCTTGCGCAGGGAATCCGTTCTGACGCCACTCGACTATGTGAAGCAGATTTGTTTTGAACAATCCCACTTTTACCCTATTCATTTCTTCATCAACCAGACCAATATCACAATTGAGGACGTAATATCGGAATTGGAACAGGTTGCCTGTCGTGCTTCAACGAAAAGTAAACTGATTCTGCGATTAAGAACAAATGAGAATCTTACCTACGGCTCTCTAAGTGCCAGCAGCCCGGCAAGTAAACGTCGAAACCATATAATATCAAGCTTGATTTCCAAATCACTCACTGATATTGAATGTGAAAATAATCTCGGTGATTTCTTCCATTCTCTGACATACCTCACAGGAGATAATGCAGACCCAGAGTTTATCCTTCCTTTAATCCAACGCGTTGCCATGCCGAAATATTTCACTCTGCCGGCCCTGGTAGCCGGGTCCATGCGAAAAGCTATTTGTCATCTTGATCTAATCTGGTATAAGCGGAACAATACAAAGGGTTCACAGACAATACTATCGACAAAATCAAATTGAAGAAATTATTCTTCTCCTGGCGTTGAGGCTTACTATACCATTCGGTTGATGCGGAATCGTCTTCATATTCGTCCTGGCCCTACGGGGCGGGGAGGATGGGGACAAAACAGGGAGTAGGGAGTAGGGAATAGGGAATAGCCACCCCAGCGAGCAAAGATCGCTCGCAGGGGCTTTTATCAGGGGGCTGAAGCACCCTGCTCCCTCCGTATAAATGCTCCCTCAGGGGCTAAAGCCCGACAATTCTTATGGGGGGCTTTTCGGCACGGCTGAAGCCGTGCCCTGACGCTTCTCGCAACTGCAAATGAATTTTTGCAATCTGTAAAGTCATGCCCTGACGCTTCTCGCAACTGCAAATGATTTTTTGCAATCTGTAAAGTCATGCCCTGACGCTTCTCGCAACTGCAAATGATTTTTTGCACTCTGTAAAGCCGTGCCCTGATACAAAGCAAAAAGAACAAATGCAGGTCCTTCGACTCACCACCCCCAGGCTGAAGAGTACACCCGGGGCCCCGTTCGCTCAGGATGACAAGTGAGAGTGGTGCATCAATCCCAGGTCCCCAAATGCGAGGGATGGGTCTACCCTCCCGCTCATCGCGATAAGACTGCGATGAACGGGGCGCAGTTTCTCATAGCGCATGGAAGTGCTTTGAGACTGATGAGCGGGCCGCCTGCCTACCCTCCCGCTCATCGCGATAAGACTGCGATGAACGGGGCACAGCACCCGTTCAGTTGTGAATGGTTCGACTTGAGCACGCGTTACTGGGCCATGACGCGGGGCTGGGCGGCTTCTTCGGCTTCGAGCTTGCTGCCCACGTCGGCGGCGGCGGCGGCCAGCACGCGATGGTGGATGGTGAAGAGCGCCAGCTCGAGGCGGTCGCTGACTCCGGTTTTGTCGTAGACGGAGCGCAGGTAGTTTTTGATGACCTGCTCGGTGGTATGGAGGCGCGTGGCGATCTCGCGGTTCTTGCATCCCTGGACGATGAGGGCGACGATGCGCATCTCCTTGGGTGTGAGGCGGTCGCGGACGCGCGTGCCCACCATATCTTCCTCGGGCGACTCGGTCACCATGACCTGCGGAGGCAGCCAGGTGCCGCCGCCGGCCACGGCGCGCACGCACTCCACCAGAGCCGGCCCGGTGACGTTGCGGAAGACGACTCCGCGAAAACCCTGATGCAGGAAGGCGCTGGCGTTTTCGTTGTTCTCGGCAATCACAATGCCGCGGCTGCCGGTGGTCTCGAGCAGCGCGTGCAGCCGATCCATATCCGGCCGCAGGGAGGCGGCAAAGAGAACGATGGAGCCGGGAAAGGTGGTGATGGCGTGCTGCATGCGGTCGAGGTCGGTGCATTGCGCGATGATGCGCATGTCCTCGTCCATGGCCAGCACTTTGGCTGTACCGGCCCGAAAAATAGCCTGCGAATCGGCCAGTATGATTTTGTTCATGTGCGCGCCTCACCTGCAGCATAAGCCGGTAGCCTGAGTTGAAGCCCGCCCGGCCCGCGGTTCCAGCCACGCCGGAAACGCCGGTTGGGGCTCAGACAATGCCTCTTCTCTTGGCAATACTATCGGCAGAATCTTGCAAAATCCTTGAACTGCATCAATCTGCAACAAAAAGGAGCGGTGCAAATTCCCTTAGTGACCCGCGCGGAATAAAACCTGGATACGCATCGGAATTATCCCACGAATGAGATTACAGCTTGCTGGCGCTTAGGGCCACGAAGATTCGCGATCAGCAACGTGATTATGTTAACAGTTGAGGCTCGAGGAGTGTCGCGGGCGCGAGGAGGGTTCTGTTTCGACCATGGTCCGCGCTCAGGCAGGGGATCTCTTCCCTTAGAAAAGTTCAACCTTGTTATCCACACTGCAGGGCGATGAAGTCGATGTGCTGTGTGCCGATGTAGGAGATGGAGAGGTATGAATGGCGGATCGCGCGGAACTTCTTGAAGTGGCACTGGATAGTATCCCGGAGGGCGTTGCGCTGCTGGGCGGCGAGGGCCAGATCATGCTCTGGAACCGGTCGGCAGAGGCGATTACCGGGTACGCGAGCCACGACCTGATATCGCGGCAAGTCCCTGAGCCGCTGGAGCCGCTGCTATTGGCCAGCGCGCATCTTGAAAATATTGAGCCGGACGTAGGCGGGCAACTGGGCCACAGGACGCTGATTCATGCGCCACACAAGCTGGGCCACGACGTGCCGGTGATGGCGCGATTTTTTATGCTGCGCGACGGGATGGGCGGACGCATAGGCATGGCGGTGCTGTTTCATCCCGCCGACAGCCTGGATGCTCTGCCGCACGGCGAGTGCAGCCAAGGTGGAGACGTGAAGGCGAGCCAGGCGGTCCTGGAGGACCGGTTGGCGGCGATGTTTGGGGATTTCACGCGTGGCGGCCCGGCCTTCGGCGTACTGTGGATTTCCGTCGATCAGGCCGCGGAGCTTCGCAAGACGCACGGCATCAAAGCCTGCGAGGCAATGCTGGAGAAAGTGGAGCGGGTGATGGCCAACGGGCTGCGGCCAGGCGAGGAGATGGGGCGCTGGGGCGACGATGAGTTTCTGATTCTGTCGCACGAGCGCACACCGGAGATGCTGGCGGCGCATGCGCAGGCGCTGGCCGGATTGGCGCGGACGGCGGACTTCCGCTGGTGGGGCGACCGCGCATCGCTGACCGTAAGCATCGGCGCAGCTCAAGCTGAACCGGAGGGTAGCCTGGTTGACCTGCTGGAAAAGGCCAAAGTCGCAATGCTAACCAGCTTTGAAGCGGGCGGAAACCAGATCACGTCCGCGCCGGGGGTGCAAGCATGTTCGCAATCATAGGCATTATTTTGGTTTTTGTGTCGGTCATCGGCGGCTTCCTGATGGAGAAGGGCCATATTCTGGTGCTGCTTCAGCCGGCGGAATTGCTGATCATTGCCGGCGCGGCCACGGGCACGCTACTGGCGGCCAATCCGGTGCATGTAATCAAAGAGATCATCGCCGGACTGCTGGGGATACTGAAAGGTTCACCATTCGGGAAAGCGCGCTACCTTGACACGCTCAAGATGATGTACCAGTTTCTGAACAAGGTGCGCAAAGAGGGATTGTTAAGCGTAGAGATGGACGTGGAGAAACCCAAAGAGAGCTCGATCTTCAAAAACTATCCAGATTTTCTGGCTGATCATCATGCTTGTGACTTTGTGTGCGACACGCTGCGCATGGCCATCACCGGGGGCGTGGAGCCATTCGACATGGATCAGATGATGGAGCTGGACATGGAGGTCAACGACCACGAGGCGATGCAGTCGGTCAGCTCCTTGACAACCGTGGCGGATGCGCTGCCCGGACTGGGCATCGTGGCGGCGGTGCTGGGGGTGGTAATCACCATGGGCTCGCTGGGCGGCCCGCAAGAGGAGATCGGGCGCAAGGTTGCGGCGGCGCTGGTGGGCACCTTTCTGGGCATCCTGCTGTGCTACGGCGTGGTCGGCCCTCTGGCCTCGAACATGGCCAAGACCGCCGACGCACAGAATGAATATCTGCACGTGCTTCGGGTGCTGATCCTGTCGTTTCTGAAGGGTTCGGCTCCCATGATCGCCATCGAGATGGGACGGCGGGCGATTCCCGCGCATGTGCGACCCAGCTTCGACGAGATGGAAAAGAACTGCAAGAGCCACGCGGTCACCGTGGAACCGGCCGCGGCGGCTTAGGGTCCGGGAATCACTTTGGGGAGAAACAGGGCATCATGGCAGCCAAGATTCAACCCATCATCGTCATCAAGAAGAAGGGCGGCCACGGCGGCCATCACGGCGGCGCGTGGAAGGTGGCCTATGCGGACTTTGTCACCGCCCTGATGGCGCTGTTCATCGTGCTGTGGCTCATGGGTTCGAACGAGCAAGTCAAGCAGGCCATCGCCGGCTACTTCAACGACCCCAGAGGAAGCGGCAAACTGCTGGGCACCATGATGAGCGGCACGGGAAAAAATGTGGCGGCGCAGGTAAGCACCGACGACCTGCAAGAACTGAAAGAGAAGCTTGAAAAGGAGATCAAGGCGAGAAAGGAGCTGGAGAAGCTTTCCAAGCAGATTGAGATTACGATCACGCCCGAGGGGCTGCGCATTGAGCTTATCGAGGGCAAGGACGGCACATTTTTCCAGAGCGGCAGCGCAAAACTGAGTGAAAGCGGCCAGCAACTGCTGGCGCTGCTGGGCAAAGAGCTGAACACGCTGCCGAATTCGCTGCTGATCGAAGGCCACACCGATGCGACGCCCTACTCCAGCGACTCGGGTTACAGCAACTGGGATCTCTCGGCAGACCGCGCCAACTCGGCGCGGCGGCTTTTGCAGCAGGACGGCGTGCGCGCCGACCAGGTGACGCAGGTGCGCGGTTATGCCGATCAGATGCCGCGCGTAAAGAACAATCCTACAGACCCTTCCAACCGGCGCATCTCGATTCTGGTTAAAAATGACGATGAGAAGGTGCCGGAGTTCTCGGCGGCCGGCGTGGTGAATGGCTCTACGCCATTGCCGGGAACCGCGAAGACGCCTGCTCCGGCAGGGAACGGCGACAAGCCGCAGATCGTGCCACCCTCCGTGACACCCGCCACCAAACCCACAACTCCGGCACCGGTCCAGGTAGCGGCTCCAGCCAAGCCACCAGCCGCTCCGCCGGCCACAACAGTTCCGCCGTCCAAGCCAGCGGCAGGCGTTCCGGCAGCCAAACCCAGCATGATGGACAAACTCAAGGCCATGCTGCCGGAAAAGAAGAAGTAGTTGGGGCGTCGAGGCGACGAGAACGTGTTTCAAAAATGGTTTTGCAGATGCGGTCGGGCCCTTTCAAAATATCGTTTTATTCAGAGGTTCCCTAGTATGGAACTATCCCACCTTAAATCACCCCAACGACGAAGACCTATCGTTGGGGACCCCGATGGCACAAAAACAAAGACGTGCCGAAGGTGGGGCACCCGCTTGTTAATCCCACCCATTCCGCAAAGAGCGCGGAATGGATGGGGCACAGAAGATTTGTGAAAGGTTCGGATCGCTACTGCTCGAAGAGCTGGACGCTGGGGGCCGGGTCGGTCTGCGACACGCAGACGAACCTGGTAACGTTAATG
>Ga0326727_10024629_pt1 | contig 11355 bp, 9 predicted proteins | sample MB2enrmetagenome_FD_207643 | JGI IMG/M metagenome (GOLD analysis project Ga0326727, IMG submission 207643) | Lab enriched peat soil microbial communities from McLean, Ithaca, NY, United States - MB29MY | ecosystem: Environmental > Terrestrial > Soil > Wetlands > Peat | place: USA: New York... | reverse complement strand
TGGAACAGGAGGGAACCTATCCGCTGCCGGAAGCGCAACTGGATCGTTTCCTGTTGCAGATCGACGTCGGCTATCCCGATCTTGCCGCCGAGCGCGAGATGTTGCTGGCCACCACCGGCGTTTCGGAAGAAAAGCCGGTCTGCGTCTTGACCGCGCTCGAGATGCAGGAAGCCCAGACCCTGGTCCGGCGCATTCCGGTGGGCGAGGACGTGGTCGATGCCATTCTCGACCTGGTGCGTGCCGGTCGTCCCGACGACAGCCCGCTGGAGTTGATCCGCCGCCATGTGGCGTGGGGGCCGGGTCCCCGGGCGGCGCAGGCCCTGATGCAGGCGGTGCGCGCCCGCGCCCTGCTGGACGGCCGGCTGACGCCGTCGCGCGAGGATGTCGCGCAGTTGGCCCGGCCTGTCCTGCAGCATCGCATGGCGCTGGCCTTTTCGGCGCGGGCGGAAGGTGTATCGATGGCGGACGTGATCGCGCGTCTGGTCGACCGGGTGGCCTGATGGCCGACCCGTCATTGGAGGTCGATGCCCTGCGGACGGCGGCGACGCTGCCGCCGCTTCTGGTCGAGGCCAGGCAACTGGCGGGGGCGGCGCTGCAAGGCCGACATGGTCGCCGGCGCAGCGGGACCGGCGAGGATTTCTGGCAGTTCCGTCGATACCAGACGGGCGATTCGGCCCAGGCCATCGATTGGCGCCAATCGGCCAAATCCGACGCCGTTTTTTTACGGGAACGGGAATGGTCGGCGGCCGAAACGATTCTGTTGTGGCCCGATCCGTCGGCCTCGATGCGTTGGCGATCGGCGCCGGGCTTGCCGGAAAAGCGCCATCGTGCCGCATTGCTGGGGTTGGCGGCGGCGGTACTGTTGCTGGAAGCCGGTGAACGGGTTTGTCTGTTGGGAGACCGCCCGGTGTCGGGGATGACGGCGCTGCCGCGGCTGACCGGGACGATCCTGGAACAGCCGGCGGTTTCCGGCATGCCATCGGGGCCCTTGTCCCGCCGCGGACAGGTGCTGCTGCTGTCCGATTTTCTGGAGCCGCCCGAGACCGTGTTCGCCGCCGTCAAATCCATTGCCGGTAGTGGCCTCAAGGGACACCTGGTCCATGTGATCGATCCTGCCGAGGAGACTTTGCCCGGGCAGGGACGGGTCCGGTACCAGGGACTGGAGGGCGAGGGGGAGGTCGTGGTGGCGCGCGCCGAATCGCTGGCGTCCGACTATGGGCGGCGCTGGCAGGCTCATTGCGACGGCTTGCGCGACCTGGCCCGCGGCCTGGGGTGGAGCTATCTGGCCCACCGGACCGATCGGTCGCCGATCGATGCCCTGGCCGCCCTTCATGGCGCGCTGTCTGGAAGGTAGTGGAATGTGGACGATCGGTCCCCTGACCTTCATGGTGCCCTGGGCTTTGGCCGCCAGCGCCCTGTTGCCGTTTCTGTGGTGGTTGCTGAAAACCATGCCGCCGGCCCCGCGCCGGCTGGATTTTCCGGCGGTACGTCTGCTGTTCGGGCTGGTGGCGCGGGACCAGACGGCGGCGCGGACACCCTGGTGGCTGGTGGCGCTGAGGATTCTGCTGGCCCTGGTGGCGATCCTGGCCGCGGCCCACCCGGTCAGTCATGCGTCCCGTGGCGCCGGTCCCTTGCTGCTGGTGGTGGATGATGACTGGGCGGCGGCTCGCCTGTGGCCGCAGCGTCAGGCGGTTCTCCTGCATCTGGTCGAAGAGGCCGAACGGGCGGCGAAGCCCGTGCGCCTGCTGACCACGGCGGCGCCGGCCGACGGTACGCCCACGGCGTTGGTCGGCCCGATGGCGGCGGCGGACGCCAAGGCCGTCATCGAGGCGCTGGCGCCCAAACCCTGGTCGGCGGACCGCAAGGCTGCCCGGCAGGCCCTTGAGGGGGTGGCGGGAGGTGCCGACCGGGTGGTCTGGGTGGTCGATGGCCTGGCCGGTCCGGACGACGACGCCTTTTCTGCCCGCCTGAAGGCCTTTGGGCGCCTGGAGATCGTCGTTCCGCCCCCGACGGCGCGGGCCCATCTGCTGTTGCCGCCGCCGGCCGCCGGCCGCAACCTGACGGCCAAGGTCCGCCGTGTTCCCGAGGCGGTCGCCGAGACGTTGTCGGTGCGGGCGCGCGATATTGCCGGGCGGGTCCTGGGAGCCGCGGACGTCGCCTTGCCGGCCGGCCTTGGCGAGGCCGAGGCGGCTTTGGTGCTGCCCGACGCCTTGCGCAATCGGGTTGCCCGGCTGGATCTGGACGGTGAGGACAGCGCCGGGGCGGTGGCCCTGCTGGACGATCGCTGGCGGCGCCATCCGGTCGGCTTGATCGACCAGCGTGCCGGCGGCAATGGCGGGTCGCCGCTGCTGGACGACCTGTTCTACATCGAGCGCGCCTTGGGTCCCGGGGCCGATGCGCGTCGTGGCCGGGTCCGCGAGTTGCTGGACCAGGACCTGGCGATGGCGGTTCTGCCCGACCTGGGCAGCTTGCCCGACGACGACCGGACGGCCTTGACGGCGTGGATCGAAAAAGGCGGGGTGCTGTTGCGACTGGGCGGACCCAAGCTGGCCCAGACCCCGGATGCCTTGTTGCCGGTGTCCTTGCTGAACGGCGGACGGATGCTGGGCGGCGCGATGAGTTGGACCCATCCCATGGCCCTGGCGCCGATGCCAACCACCGGCCCCTTTGCCGGCCTTGCCGTCGCCGACGACATCCGGGTGGGAACCCAACTGCTGGCCGAGCCCGATCCCGAGTTGGACGAGCGGACCTGGGCCCGGTTGGCCGACGGTACGCCGCTGGTGACCGGAAGGGCGATGGGCAAGGGGTGGCTGGTGCTGATTCACACAACGGTCGGGCCTGCCTGGAGCAATCTGGGCCTGTCCGGTCTGCTGCCGGCGATGGTCGAGCGGCTGATGTCCCTGTCACAGGGCTTTGCGTCCGCCGCATCCGGCCGGCCGCTGCCGCCCGCAGAGGTTTTGGATGGCTTCGGGCATCTGACCGCGCCCTCGGGGACGGTCGAGGCCCTGTCCGATCGGCCGACCGCCGTCGGCCCGCGGCATCCACCGGGCTATTACGGCGAGGAGCCCTCGCGCCGCGCCCTGAACCTTGGTTCCGATGTTCCCCCGCTTGCGGACTTCGTGCCGCCGAGCGGTGTCCGTCCGGTACCGCTGGGGGACGGGGTGACGGAACGGGATCTGCAGCCGCCCTTGCTGGAGGGCGCCCTGCTTCTGCTGTTTGCCGATCTGCTTGCGGTTCTGTACCTGCGCGGGCGTCTGTCGCGCCGCGGGCTGGCCGCCGTGGTCCTGGTCGTTGCCGCCGCGGCGGCCGCCGGCCCGGTGCGGGCCCAGCCGGACAGCGAACGTCAGGCGGCCCTGCAAACCCGGCTGGCTTATGTGCAGACCGGGAATCCGTCGGTCGATGAGGCCAGCCGCGCCGGCCTGGAGGGGTTGTCGCGGGTGATCGAGCAGCGGACGACGGTGTCGCTGGGCGAGCCGGTGGGCCTTGATGTCGGCCGCGACGCGCTGATGGTCTATCCCCTGCTCTACTGGGCGGTTCCGGGTGGCCAGGGGCCGTTGACCGATGCCGAACGGGACAAGGTCAACGACTTCATGCGCAATGGCGGCCTGATCCTGTTCGATACCCTGGACGGCGGTCGGGCCGGCTCGGATCGGCTGCGCCAGCTGGCCACGGGACTGGATATTCCTCCCCTGACCGAGGTCACCGGCGACCACGTGCTGACCCACACTTTCTATATCCTGCGGACCATGCCGGGGCGTCTGGAGGGGGCGCCGGTGTACGCCGCCGAGCAGGGCGATCCGGCCAACGACAATGTCTCGCCGGTGGTGGTCGGTGCCGCCGATTGGGCCGGCGCCTGGGCCATGGATCGTCGCGGCGACCCTTTGTACGCGGTGGTGCCCGGCGGTGAGCAACAGCGCGAAATGGCCTACCGTTTCGGCGTCAATCTGGTGATGTACGCGCTGACCGGCAGCTACAAGGCGGACCAGGTCCATCTGCCGGCGATCTGGGAGCGCCTGAAGCGATGACCCTGCCGCGTCTGCTGTTCTCGCCGTTGTTGCCGTGGTGGGGGCTGGCGCTGGCTGCCGGCCTTGGCCTGGCCCTAATCGGCTGGGGAGCGCGAGGGGGCGGGCGGACGCTTTGGCGGGTGATCCCCTTCGCCGTCCTGCTGGCAGCGCTGGCCAACCCGCGGCTGGCGCGGGAGGACGCCACCGTGCAGGACGATGTGGCGGTGGTGGTGGTTGACGACAGTGCCAGCATGATGGTCGGCGACCGGTCCCAGCAAAGCCGCCAGGCCCTGGACGATGTGCTGGCCCGACTGGCGCGGCTTGGCCACCTGACGGTCCGTGTCGAACATTACCGACCGCCGGCCGGCCGCGATGAGGGAACCCGCCTGATGGGCTTCATCGATCGCATCCTGGCCGATATTCCCAGGCGGCGACTGGCCGGCGTGATCGCCATCAGCGACGGACAGATCGAGGATGTTCCCGAGCGCAGCGATTTCGGGGCACCGCTTCATCTGTTGCTGGCCGGTCACCGCAACGATCGCGACCGGCGGCTCGAGATCGTGCAGGCACCCGGCTTCGGGCTGGTCGGCGGAAGCGCCTCGGTGACGCTTATCGTCGATGACCCGGGGCAGACCGGCAGCGCCGATCTGGCGATCCGCCGCGATGGCGGTCCGGCTTCCCATGTGTCCATTCCACTGAACCGGCAGACCGGGGTGGACGTGCCGATCGACCATCCCGGCGCCAATGTGGTCGAACTTGAGGTGGCGGCGGTCCCGGGTGAACTGACGCTGGCCAACAATCGGGCCGTGGTTTCGGTGAGCGGCATCCGCGATCGCCTGAGGGTGCTGCTGGTGTCGGGCGAACCGCACCCCGGTGAACGGTCCTGGCGCAATCTTCTGAAGGCCGACCCGTCGGTGGATCTGGTGCATTTCACCATCCTGCGGCCGCCGGAGAAGGACGATCGCACACCGTTGCGTGACTTGGCTCTGATCGCCTTTCCGGTTCGCGAACTGTTCGAAGAAAAGCTGCATGACTTCGATTTGATCATCTTCGACCGCTATCGCCGGCGCAGTGTCTTGCCGCCGGTCTATTACCAGAATATCGCCAACTATGTTCGCGGCGGCGGGGCCCTTCTGGTTGCCGCCGGACCGGAATTCGCCCTGCCCGACACCCCTTACAGCACGGCTTTGGCCGATGTGTTGCCGGTGGCGCCGACCGGACGGGTCGAGGAGGAGGCCTTTCTGCCGCAAGTGACCGAGATCGGGCGCCGGCATCCGGTGACGGCCGGCCTTGCCGGCGCCGACGCCGATCCGCCCCGCTGGGGGAAGTGGGTTCGCGTCATCGCCGGGACGGGCAAGGGGCATGGCCAAACCCTGATGCAAGCGCCGAACGGCATGCCGCTGGTGGTGTTGGACCGGGTCGGCGACGGGCGGGTTGCCCAGGTCATGAGCGACGGCCTGTGGCTGTGGGGACGCGGCTGGGATGGTGGTGGACCTCAGACCGAGTTGATCCGGCGCCTGGCGCATTGGCTGATGAAAGAGCCGGAACTGGAAGAGGAACGGCTGTCGGCCGAGATCAGCGGTGACCGCTTGCGGGTGGAACGGCACAGTCTGGAGCCGGGCGACGTCACGGTGACGGTGACCGCACCCGACGGGACTGATCGACCCTTGGCGCTGGCACCGGCGCGGGACGGCATGGCGGCGGCCGAGATGGTCATCGATCAGGCCGGACTGTGGCGGGTTGGCGACGGAGCGCGCACCGCGCTGGCCGGAGCGGGTGCCCTTAATCCGGTCGAGATGGCCAATGTGCGGGCGACGCCCGACCGGGTGGCCGCCGTTCTGGCGGCGACCGGCGGTGGCTGGCGGTGGATCGAGGATGGCCTGCCGGACCTGCGCCAGGTCGCCCCTGGGGGGCGGACGTCCGGGTCCGGCTGGTTCGGGCTGTTGGCCAACGCAGACCGGGTGGTCACGGCCATCCGCGACACTCCCCTGCTGCCCGGTCCGGCTTTGCTGCTGCTGACGCTGGGCGGATTGATGCTGGCCTGGTGGCGTGAAGGAAAATAGGCCCCTAGTCGAGGTCGGCGGGGTCGCCCCAGTCGGTGATTTTCCAGCGGCCGTCCGGCAGCCGGTGCAGCCGGAACAGGCCGACCTGGCCCGGCTCGGCCGAGATGGGGTGTCCGGTTTCGGCCTCCTGCTGCTCCACCACCAGTTCGGCCCCATCGGCCGACGGGGCCTGGCGCTCTTCCAGCACCCGATAGGCCAGATAGTGGTCAGACGGCGATGGGTCGTGGAAAACTTCGGCATATTGGCCGGCGTTGTCATCCACCCCCTGGCACAGGTCCGCCGCTGATCGCTGGAAACAGGCCAGAAGGGTCTCGACGGCACACAGGGGGGTCTCCGGCCGGCCGATGCACTGGCTGGTGGTGGTGGCCCCGTCCGGACCGATCAGCCGCCACGGCGGCCTGTCATCGGCACGCAACGGCAGGGCGGCGATCAGCAGAAAGAACAACAAAAGAGGCGGCAGAAGGCGGCGGGGGCGGAACATGTCGGCCGATCGTGGGGGTAAGGTCCTCATGCTGTCGTCGGTTGCTTCCGTGACATGGAATGGCTGTGCCTCGGCAGTAGCGCCGGCACGGCGGCCGACGCTACTTGCGCCCTCCATTTATGATGAATCGACCGGCTTGTGCACGAGATTTAACAACAGCCCTCGGCTTTGGCGGGGGCGCTGCGCCCAATGAGGGCCCAGGCCCGGCCGCCGCCGCGTCGGTCAGTGGATCCCCTTGCCGTTGAGATGGGGGCCGTATTTGCGGTCACTGCCCTGGATATGCTTGACCAGCCAATTCTTCAAAAAGGTCATGACTTCCAGGGACAGGGTGCTGGTGGCGCCGGACCTGTACTTGGCTTGAACATCAAGTACCTGCTTGGTCAGATCCGCATGTTCCTTCTTGTGGGCGACGGCGTCCGGATAGCCGGTTTCCTGGAAGAACTTCTCCTCACGGGCGAAATGCATCACCGTATAGTCGATCAGCCCGTCGAGGGTCTTGCCCAATGCGTCCTTGCCGTGGCCGGCCTGAACGGCATCGTAAAGCTGATTGACCATGGCCACCAATTTCTTGTGATCCTCGTCGATCACGGCGATGCCGACACTCAAGGAATTGTTCCAAGTCATCAAGGGCATTTCCCGTCTCCTTTTTTTCGGTTATGCGACCCGTTCCTGTCAGTGAACGGTTTCGTCAAGGCCGGCACGGATCCCGCTTAGGCCGTCCAGGGCCGATCCGGCGGTGGTGGCCAGACCATCCAGAGCCGCGGCGATGGCGTCGACCTCATTGGCCGCCTCTTCGATCGTGCTCTGGATGGTGTTGAAGGATCCTCCCTCGTCAGAAACCGAGGCGGCGATTCCCTCGACCTGGCTGTGGATCGAACCGAAGCTTGCGGTGGTATTGCTGACGACCTGGACGACTTCGGCGGTGGCATCGCGGATGATGGCAAGCCGCTGGTCGATCTCTTCGGTGGCCTTGGCGGTCTGGTTGGCCAGGGTTTTCACCTCGCCCGCCACCACCGCAAAACCGCGGCCGGCTTCGCCGGCGCGGGCGGCCTCGATGGTGGCATTCATCGCCAGCAGATTGGTGCGGTGCGCGATTTCCTTGATCAGCTTGGCGACGCTGGCAATCTGTCCGACCGTGGCACTGAGTTCGGCGATCTTCTGGTTGGCCTTTTCCGCGTCGGCCTTGGCCGTTGCCGCCTGTTCCTGTGAGGCCACCACGCGGTCCTGCACTTCGGCGACGCCGTGGCGGATTTCGCCCATCATGCCGCTGACCATGCGGACATTCATCGCCGCCAGGGCGGCCTCACCCGACAGGGCGCTGGCCTTCTCGGCGGTTCCCTTGGCGTCATCGATCAGAACCGACAGGGTCGCGCAGATCTTCGGCAAGCGGCCGTCGACCGGGGGAGGCGCCGCCGTCGCAGGCTCCGGCTCTGGCGTCGACAGGGCGTCCAGGGCGGCCATCACTGCCGCCGTCGCTCGTTCCGCAACGATGGCGGCCATCGGCCGTCCGGTGGCCGGCGACGCCGATCGCGGCGCCGGCGTCTGGCGCAGACAGTCTTCGACAAAGCGCATCTGGGCGCAGATCAGGCTGACGATCGGCACTCCCCTTTGCCGGGCCAGGCGGACCAAGGTCTCCGCCTCGCCGGCCGCGGTCTCCCCGGACAGCAGGCTCCGCCACAAAGCCGCCATCTCGGATGACAGGCCCGATATCGCCGGATCGCCCGCCAGCAGGCGCCCGGCGATGCCGGCAAGGTCGGCCTCGGAAAGGGAGAAAACCGGCCGTTTGCCGTTCTCGGCGGTCAACGCCGAAAGTTTGTCGAAACACCAGGCGCGGCTGGATTCCAGCAAGGTTCTCTCTCCCTGTCTTTGGCAGAGTGTCTCCGGCGTGGCCGGGCCCACTTTTTTCTGCCTGTCATGCCGACGGCATGGTTCCTCTCAAGACTGTCGAGCGTGCTGCCCATGGCAGGAAAGCGCAATGATTTGTGTCAATTTTTACCACAGTGTCCAAAATCTTGACGTTAGTGATGTTTTTGCAGGCACGATATTTCAATGGTTATATTTGGCCTCGATCACCATTAAACCAATCGTTTGAAATAATTGAAACACTTTTAAACTTAAGGTTGTTAACGTGTTCGTGCCGTCGCTCTTCGGCGGCGGCGATATTCCCGCACGCCGGCCGTCTTACCTCGACAGGTGGCAATAACGATGAAATGTTAGCCGGGAACTCCCCGCGCAAGGGAAGACATCGGTGAATATCGTCTTTTTCGTCCTGATTGCCGCCGCCTTCGCCGTTGCCGGCTGGAATCAGATGGCAGGAGTTGCTGGAGCGGTGCCGATGGAGGCCCTGGGGCAGGCCGCGGTGACGGCCGCCCAGGACGCCGTGACCCTGGGGATAGGCCTGATCGGCAGCATGGCCCTGTTCTTAGGGTTGATGAAGGTGGCCGAGGCGTCCGGGCTGATGCGGGGGGCCGCCCTGCTGTTGCGGCCCCTGCTGGTCCGCCTGTTTCCCTCGGTCCCCGCCGGTCACCCGGCCATGGGGGCGATGGTCATGAATGTCGCCGCCAACGTGATCGGATTGTCCAACGCGGCGACGCCGTTTGGGGTCAAGGCCATGCGCCAGTTGGACCGGCTGAACCCGTGCAAAGGCATCGCCAGCGACGCCATGGTCCTGTTCCTGGCCATCAATACCGCCAATGTCACCCTGGTGCCCACCCATGTGATGGCCTTGCGGACGGCGCTGGGGTCCCATGACCCGGCGGCGGTGATACCGACCACGCTGGTGGCGACCACCGGAGCCACCGTGCTGGCCGTCGTGGTCGCCCGGCTGGGCGGGCGCTGGTTCCCGGTGCCGGTCAGGCCTGGACCGGATGAGTTGGCGACCGTCGAGGAGGAAGAGGAGGTAGAGGCGCCTCCGCCCCCGCTGCCCGCGTGGGCCTCCGGCCTGGCCCTGTTGGCCGTGGCCGCCATCCTGCCGCTGACCGTGATGTTCGGCCGTTCCCTATCGCCCTGGATCATCCCGACAATGATGGTGGCCATCCTGGGGGTGGCCCTGGTGAAGGGCGTCGCCCTTTACGATGCCTTCATCGAAGGGGCGCGGGACGGGCTGGACATCAGCGTGCGGATCCTGCCCTACCTGGTGGCGATCCTGGTGGCCGTCGGCATGTTTCGGCAAAGCGGCGCGATGGATCTGTTGCTGGGACCGGTGGGACGGTTGACGGCTCCGCTTGGGCTGCCGCCCGAAGCGCTCACCATGTCGGTGCTCCGGTCCTTGTCCGGATCGGCGTCGTTCGGCTATCTGGCGGCGTTGCTCAAGGATCCGGCGATCGGACCCGACAGCTATCTGGGAATGCTGGTCAGCACCATCTACGGCTCGTCGGAGACGACTTTCTACGTCCTGGCGGTCTATTTCGGTGCCGCCGGGGTGCGACGGATCCGCCATGCCCTGCTGGCGGGCTTGCTGGCCGATGCCGCGGGATTGCTGCTGTCTGCGGCCGTCTGCGGCTGGCTTTATCGCTAACGGGCGGAAGCACTGCCGCGGGTCAGTCCGTCGATGCGGTTCGCCGCCCCCGCAACGTCACCTGGTAGCCGGTAACTTCAAAGCCTTCCAGGTCGTCTTGACCCGAAATCTCAACAGCGCCGAGGGGAATGTCGAACACCTTGCCGGTCGTCTCATCGATGAGATGGTGGTGTGGCGCCACATGGGCATCGAAGATCAGGGCATCGCCGCGAATATTGTGGGACGACAGCAACCCCCGTTCCACCAGCAGGTTCAGCGTGTTGTAGACCGTGGCCTTGGAAAGGGTCGGGCAACCCGGCTGAACCTGGGTGAAAACCTCGTCGGCGGTGGGGTGACTGTCCGTCGTCAGGACAAACTGTGCCACCGCCAGGCGCTGATGGGTGGGCTGGATGCCATGTTTGCGGAGAAGACCGAGTGTATCCTTCATAGAACGAGTCTAACTCAAAAACGGCATCCAGGGAGAACCCAATTTCGTCAAAGGTAACGCTGCAAGTTTCTGAGGCAAGGATCGTTCAATCTTTCGGCGGATCGAACGACATCAGGCTTGATGTCCACAGTCCCCCGCCTTCCGACTTCTGGAATTTTCCGATACTCATGTTGGCGGTCGTCCACACACCGTGGATTTTGCCCACCATGTCGGGCGTCAGGGCCAGGACCTTGTCTCCGGGCAGCCAGCCGCAAGGAAGGGCCTCCTCCGGGTGCTTGCGCACATGGGCGAGCCCCAGAAGGATCCGGAAGACCTCGTCGAAGCTGCGGCCGACCTGTGGACTGCTGACGATGACCGACTGGACGATGCCGTCGGGATCGATGATGAAGCAGCCGCGTTGGTCGACACAGGCCTCTTCGTCATAGACGCCGTACAGCGCGCCGATCTTGCCGGCGACGTCGGAGGCCATGGGGAACGACACCGGCTTGTCGGTGATCTTGCGCAGTTCCTGATCCATCCACGCCTTATGCACGTAAGGGGTGTCGACGCTGATGGTGAGAGGTGTCGCTCCCAGGCTTTCGAACGCGCCGAAATTCTCCGCCGCGCCGGCCACTTCTGTTGCGCAGACGAATGTAAAATCGCCAGGATAGAAGAATAAAACAACCCATCCGCCGCGAAAATCCGCCAATCTGATGTTCTTGAATTCGCCCTTATAATAGGAATTTGTTGTGAATTCCGGGGCTTGTTTGCCGACGAGTGCTAACATTTTCCATATCTCCCGTAAAAAGTTAGGCCGAAGGAAAGTACAGTCGTCTCTGGGCAGTCGTGTAGCGGCGCGGGGCTTGGGGAATGTGCCCCGGGCC
>Ga0326727_10024628_pt1 | contig 11355 bp, 10 predicted proteins | sample MB2enrmetagenome_FD_207643 | JGI IMG/M metagenome (GOLD analysis project Ga0326727, IMG submission 207643) | Lab enriched peat soil microbial communities from McLean, Ithaca, NY, United States - MB29MY | ecosystem: Environmental > Terrestrial > Soil > Wetlands > Peat | place: USA: New York... | reverse complement strand
GAGAAACGCGTCGGAGCGGCGGTCCCTGGGCTGCGGCAGGCGGATGCGGAAATCGGCGCGGATTCGGGCGGGATTGCGGCCGAGCACGAGGATGCGGTCGGCCAGCAGAACCGCCTCCTCGATGTTGTGAGTGACCAGGAAAATGCTGCGGGTGGGGATTTTCTTCTCGATCCAGAGTTCCATCAGCTCACCGCGCAGGTTCTCGGCGGTAAGGACGTCGAGGGCCGAAAACGGCTCATCCATGAAGAGAATTTCGGGCTCCACGACCAGGGCGCGGGCAAATCCCACGCGCTGCCGCATGCCGCCGGAGAGGTCTTTGGGGTAGGCGGTTTCGAAGCCTTTCAACCCCACCGAACCCAGCGTCCGGAAGGCCCGCAGATGGCGTTCGGCGTGCTTGACGCCGCGCGCGAGCAGGGGGACTTCCACGTTGTCCTGGACGGTGAGCCACGGAAACAAAGCGAAGCTCTGGAAAACGATGGCAACGTTGGGGCGGGCTTCGGCCAGCGGCTTGCCGTGCCACAACACCTCGCCGCCGGATGGCGGGGTGAGACCCGAAAGGATGCGGAGGAGCGTGGACTTGCCCGAGCCGGAAGGCCCCAGCAGGGCGACGATGGCGCCCGGTTCCAGGGACAGGTCGGTGGGAGCGATGACTCGAACCTGGCCGCCGGCGGGCCGTTCGAAACCCTTCGAAATGCGCCGGGCCTCGACGATCGCCGGCACCGGCGGGGCAGCGGGAGCGGTGGGCGGGGCCTCTTCGGCGGCGGGCGTTGGCAGGCCGGACCGGCTGCTCCACCCTTCGTCCATCAAACGCCGCCAGGCATTCTCGGGCAGATCGTCGAAGAATTGCAGGCGCTCGTAGGGGTCCATCCGCTCGAGGATGGCGTTCATTTCATCGGGCGGCCGCGAGTGCAGCAAGACGTAGGTGTGGTAGTAGGGGAAGATGCCGGCCAGCGTGGCGGCGAACTCGATGGGGAACCGGCGGAAGAGGACCTGCTGGTCTTCGATGGGAAGGTCCATGAGGAAGTCGGCGGCGACCGCCGGATCGATGCGCTGCAACAGCTCGACCACCTGGTCCCAACCGCCTTGGGCGAGGATCAGCCGGAGCTTGTCGGCGATGGGCAGGTGCATAGTGTCCCGAACAACTTACTATAGTCCGGCGCGCGCGGCCGGAACAAAGCCAGCTTCACCGCAGAGCCGCAGAGACGCTGAGAAAAACACGGAGAAGAGATAAAGGGGATTTGAGAGCGCAGAGACAGCGGAGCGCGCGGAGAAACAAAAGACACTACGGGTGTGCGGAGGGGACTTGATCGGGGACGTTGCGGCGGCCGGGGCTCTCGGACTCGGCCCAGAGGGCGCCCCCCGTGCGCATCCGACCGCCAATGATTTGAGCCGCATCTTCGGTAATCCAGCATCGGGATGACGGCAGCCAGGCCTTTCCCGCAACCTTCTGTCGGCCCTCGATCAAAGGCGGGATGGCGGTCGACACGAGATACCGGCCGATCCAGAAGCCTCGCACGAATCGATTAAGCGTAGCCCCTTCGCCGCAAAGGAACGGACCAACTGGACGCTCGACCATGCCGGTCTGTTCTGTGGTTACACTCTACCTCGAAGCCGGTCGATTTCACGGCGAGCGCGCTTCGATGGCTTGCCTTCCCGCAACGCTTCGAAATGCGGCATCGCTGTGCGCTCTTCTGCCAACTTTAGCCGCAACTCCCGGCTCGCCTCTGTCTCACGGTAGAGCGTCTGCGCAACCGCCGCCGGGCCGCGCATCTCGCTGAGGACCAGGACCTCCGCCTGAAAATCGCCGCCGTCGTTCTTGACTTGCAACAGATCGCCGACTCTGACCTCGCGCGCAGCCTTGGCTCGTTGCCCGTTGGACTCGATCCTGCCGAGCTCACATGCCCGTCGAGCGAGCGCGCGCGTCTTGAAGAATCGGGCGGCCCAGAGCCACTTGTCCATTCTCACGCGCATCATAATCACATTCTTGTACCAAGGGCGGCACCAGTGGGCCATGCGGCGGCAGCCGGGAGCGAAAGGGCGAGTTTGGCGGCGACTGAGAATGGCTGGAAAAGACACGGCCCATTCGACGGCGCTGGCCTTCTCACTCCGCGTCGCTCAGCATGGTGCGAGCACCACTGCCGGTATTTAGGCAACCGCAAAAGCGCACCCGGCTGCATTTGTCCGAGGATGCGCTGCGAGGCAGAAGCGTGAGAAGTCAGTTCCCGCAATCGGGAGGAGCGCCTCAATCTCGATCGCAGCCCCTCTCTCCGTGTACCAGCACGCATCCACCCTGTGCAATTCGACCGTGTCACGTTGGGTGTCGATAGCCGCCCGCACCCGTTCACTATTGGCAGCCAGCAAGACCGCTTCGACCCTGAGCCCACTTTGATATCGAATCATCATCCACATTCCAGTTCCACCTCCCTCTGTTTGAGCTGGCAATGCAGCAGAGCGTCGCGCAAATATGTTGATCTCTTTGGTTATGGACCATTAGTACTGCGGGAATAATACAGAAGAGGCGAAGCGTGGCACCTGATTCCCGTGGCTAACTGCCCGAAAGCCGGTCCTGACCGAAAAAGTCGCCGGCCCGCGGTCAGCTTGGGCGGCCGCCGCCGGGAGGGTGTTCGCCGCCAACTCGTGGGCGTTGCGCCACAATCCCAGTTCAGACGGCCTGGCAGCATATCTTCGACGAAGATCTGGAAAGACACCACCTGGGCATGGTGACGGACCAGTCGGAACTCGGGCCCCTTGTGAGGAGCATTTGTTGGCTTGCTCGTGGTGCGCCGAGCGCGCTGAAGAGGCGATTCGCGCAGTGATCGTCGAAAGTGGTTACGATTTGGAGTGAAGCCTCTCGGGCTGCTGAAATGGCCGGTCCTTTGGCCGCAGATGGATCTTCCCTTGCGGTGGTGCCTAGCAGGGCCGCTTTTTGCCGAACTGCAGAATCCCGGTGAGGGCTAAACCGGTCAGAGGCGCCCTCGCAGGTCACGAAAATTATGCCGGACGCTGGCCGACTTGAACGAACCCGCTGGCGCGGCGGACGCCTTCGGCGTGTATCGGTAGGGCGTTGGCGATAGTGTTGGTCACAGAGAAAGGAGATCTCTGTGACCAAATTCCTGGAGCGGATGCGCGAAGAGCTCGTGCGCCGCAACTACGCTGAAAGCACGATTCGTTCCTACTTACGGATCGTGAACGAGTTTCACCAATACGCCGACAAACGTCTGGACCATTTGGGGCCAGACGATCTGCGGCACTACCACGCCTACTTGCTCGAGGATCGAAGACTCGCGGTTCGCACCGTGGTGCAGCACGTTGCCGCAGTCCGGTTCCTCTATTGCAAGACGCTCAAGCGGCGAGATATGAAGGAAGACCTGCCGTACCCGAGGAACTACCGGCGCCGCTTGCCCGTTATTTTGAGCCCCGACGAGGTGGCGCGAGTAATCGATTCGGCGCGCAATCTCTACCACCGGGCCATGCTCATGACGCTCTATTCCTGTGGCTTGCGGCGGATTGAGGTGTGTCGTCTGAAAGTGAGTGACATCGACAGCCAGCGAATGATGTTGCGCGTGACGCATGGCAAAGGCGGCGTGGACCGGGATGTGCCCTTGAGCCCGACGCTGCTCAATACACTGCGCGAATACTGGCGTTGGATGCGCCCTGAGACGTATTTGTTCCCAGGGACGGAAAACGGTTGGCGCGCCGATAAACCGATCACCGCGAAAATGGTCTGGGCCGCTGTCGACTTTGCCACGAAGCGCGCCGGAATCACCAAGCACGTCTCGCCGCACCTGATCCGCCACAGCTACGCAACCCATCAACTGGAAGCGGGCATGGATCTGAAGACTCTTCAGGTCTTGCTGGGTCACGAGGATCTGGCCACCACGTCCCGTTATCTCCACCTTTCCCAGAAGCACCTGCAGGCGGTTTCCACCCCACTAGACCGAGTCGAGATGAAGCCGGCCGACCAGGTGCCGCGGTCGCGTCGACTGCGCAAACCAGAATGAACCAGCCCACCGTGGAGGTGGCCGATATCCTCCGCGCACAGGGCGACCGTTTTGTGGAACGGAATCGATCCTGGCTCGGCTTTCAGCGACTGAGCGTGTTGCGAGCCATTACCCGCTGCCGTACGGCGGCGCTGGGCGGCCACATCGATACGTGCTTCCACTGCGGTTATCAAGAGGCCATCTCCTATAACTCGTGCCGCAATCGGCATTGCCCCAAGTGCCAGGCGCAAGCGCGCCAACGCTGGCTCGCCGCCCGCAACCGGGAGTTGCTCGGCGTGCCCTACTTCCACGTGGTATTCACACTGCCTCACGAGCTGAATCTGCTCTGCCAGTACAATCCGGAGGTCCTCTATAGCCTGTTATTCCAGGCCAGCGCTGCCACCCTGCTGGAGGTCGCAGCCGATCCCCAACACCTGGGAGCAGAGATCGGATTCCTGAGCATCTTGCACACCTGGGGACAGAACCTGCTGCTCCACCCGCATGTGCACTGCGCCATTCCCGCCGGCGGATTTTCCCCAGACCATACTCAGTGGGTGCATCCGCGATACCCCTTCTTCCTGCCCGTCAAGGTGCTCAGCCGCGTCTTTCGTGGCAAGTTCGTGGCGGGCTTACGCCGGGCATACCGACAGAAGAAACTCCGCTTCCATGGTCCCATCGCCGCATTGGAAGATCCCAAGCGGTTTGCATCCTACCTGCGCACCCTATTCCGTCAGGACTGGGTGGTGTACGCCAAACCCGCCTTTGGCGGGCCGGCTCAGGTGCTACGGTACCTCGGCCGCTATACCCACCGTGTCGCCATCAGCAACCACCGACTCCTCGCGTTTGACGGCGAACATGTCACGTTCCGCTGGAGGGACTACGCCCACGGCAACAGGCAGCGCAAAATGTCACTGAACGACACGGAGTTTCTGCGGCGGTTCGTGCAACACATTTTGCCGCGTGGCTTCGTCCGCATTCGCCAGTACGGCTTTCTGGCGAATCGCTGGCGGGCGGCCCGCCTGGGGCTTGCCCGGCAGCTACCGCCGGCTACGCCTCAAACACGAGAGCCTTGCACAGAAACAGTTCCCCAGCCGACGCGACGCTGCCCACAGTGTGGTGCCGCAATGAAGATCGGCCCCAATCTGACCGCTCGCGAACTGGCTGGCCGGTGCAAATTCTCCGACAGCTCGTAGGCCGCTGGTCAAAATCCGAAACGGCGACGTGCAACTGCACGCCACCGCTCTCGTGTGTCGATCGGGCAGAAATGAGCCCCGAAGGACATGTGGAAGAACTAACCAACCCTCACAGGGGTCTCGTCACCACGCCGCAAACCCTGTCCCCCAGGCTCAGCCGTTGCCTCACCAACGCTTCCCAGCAGTACCAAACTAGGTTCGAGCATCCATAGGTCCGCCCCGCCAGCGGCTTCCTTCAAGTCGTCCTATCGAAAGTGCCGCGGCCCGACCCTCATCCTGCTCCTCGGCATTCCAACGCCGCGGCACTCCCGATAGGACACTAACGACTTCCGGGGAGTAATCGGCTCCGGTCCTGACGATGGGGGCCCAGTGGCACGTTTCCGCCCGTTCCGGCCCGGAAGCACACGTGACCTAATGGGAAGGGCGAGCGGCCGATGGCTTGGCCCTCTGCCTGAGTAGCCAAAGCACTATTGCCGCAGACCCCTAAGCAGCCGCCGGACGCACCCGCGTTCGTTCTTCGGCGCTAGTTCGTGCTCCCAAACGCGCAGCACCCGCCACCCTCGCTCTCGCAGAGCGGCCGCCACCAGCCGGTCCCGTTCGCGGTTGCGGAGAAGCTTCTCGCTCCAGTATTCGCAGTTCGTCTTGGGCGGCTTCGAGTGTGCCTTGCATCCGTGCCAAAAGCACCCGTCTACAAAAACCACCAGTCGCGCGGCCGGAAACACAAAGTCCGGCCTCCCCAAAAGCGGCCACCGCCGCCGCCAGCCAGTGATACCCTGTTTCCTGAAGATGCCGATCAATGCTAGCTCTGTGTCGACATTGCCTTCCGAGCGAATTCGCGACATCACGTCGGAGCGTTTCTTTCTGGAAAAGACGTCGGCCATGACCCGTATCGCTAGTCGCTCGGGGGCATCTCCCCCTCCGAAACCCACTTCAGGTAAGCCGCTCGGTCATAGCCCGCCGCTTCAAGCAGGCACGCCTGGGCTTCCTGCAGCGCGTGGGTGAGATTCGGATCAGCGCTGAGCTTGTCTTCCACAGACTGGATGTTGGCCACCGACTTGGCGAGGTTCACTGCGCATTCGCATTCGTCTGGAAATCTCCTGGGTGGCAAAGTCGCTGCCGACATGCCGGTCGTATCTGACGGGGGAGCCACGTTCGGTCTCAGCTCAAATGCCAGCGACAGCATCATCGCCCCTCTCTCCTCGTTTACCGAGTAGCGATAACTCCGTCGCATTCCGATCGTCCATTGAGGTGTTGCTGTACGGCAGAGCCCCAGAAGCCACTTCCCCAAAGCGACCCCGAACAGGTCTGCCATTTGTTGCCCGTTTAGTCCTGAGAGCGCTACCGAGCCTTCGGCGCCTATAAACACACCTGGAGGGACAATCTTGACGATCTGATCGGCAAATTGTACGTGCTTGTAGTAGTTGTCGCGGGTCGGGCCGCACAGCTTCTTCAGCCCCTCGGCGTCGACTGCCGCAGGTTCCACCATTGTCGTGAGGAAGAGAAGCCATTCACTCGTCTGGTGTTCAAACTGGTAGGCGAGAACCTGATGTACCGCTTCATAGTAGTTGCGAACATCGCTGGCAGTGTTTGGAAACATCGATCCGCACAGATCGAGATTCACCACGTGATACGGCCCATACTCTCTCAGGTAGCGGTAAGCCTGTGACTGGCGACGAGCAACGGCCTCGAAGCGATCGCGCACAACACGCGAGTCTCTTACGACACCTTCCAGCGATGTTACGGCGTTGTTGGCAACGTGGACGCGGGTGCCTGTTTGGTCCGATCCTTGGCCTTCATGGAAGCCGAGGTATCGGACAGCGCAATTCAATGCCTGAATGTCCCGCCAGAGTGCGCGGATGTCGAGGAGGTCCTCGCCAGGTATCACAAGGCAGTTCAGAGGATGCTGGCGAAGTGCGCTCTCGGGCAGTTGGAGCGTCTCGTCGGTGGCAGGCTGCTGATCGGGTGACGACTCCGCCTCCTGAGCGCGAAGCTGGCGCCGCCATCGTCGCTTGATCAGCCGTCGAGTAAGTTCGTTCCATTGAAGGTGCCTAATGTATTCTTTTCTTGTGCGGTGCCATGGGAGGAATCTATCGCGTGGTGGCGTAGTGTGTTTTGGCAGGTGATCTTGGATAATCTCGTCGGCGAAGTCCGCCTCTTGATCACTCATGCGTTAGCCTTCCAGCAAAACAATCTCAAGAATGTCACGGACCAGCTTCTCCTGGTCCTCATAGGAGAGCTTGTCCATCAGCCCCCAGCCGTGAAGGAGCTGCACGATAGCCACAGCCTTTTTCTCAGCGAGCTTGCGTCGCTCCTCCTCCGCTGTGGTAACATACCTGGCCGTGGACGGGGGAACAACCGCGTCCTTCCGGAGTGCTATGGTGCCTTGCCGACGCAGACCGCGCGCCTCGTGCTGTTGGGACGGCTCCAGGAGAACAACCTCTGGAATGTCTTCGACGCCGCGCGCTCGGAGCGCTGTCTCCACTCGTTCCCCGATCTTCTCCCGAACCTTCTGGCCTGCCGTCGCGAGCTTCTCGGAACGCGTCTCCGCGCCGATCTCCTTGTGGCGGTTAGCCAGCTGTCGGAGCGCCGAATGTAGCCACTTGACTAGATACTGGTAGTGCGGATGGGCGTAGTTGAACGATTCGCGGTCGATGTTCAGGGCCTCGTCGAGGCCCTCGTGCACAAAGATCTCCGCAGTGATCTGCCGCGTTCGCGTCTGCTCTGAGACCTGGTACCCCATGAACGTCCGATCAAAAAGCGCGCCCGCAGCGTTGCCCACACGCAACATGACGCCTTGGTGCTGCTTTGGAATGATTCGGGGTGCCCAGAATAGGTACGCCTCAAACTCTAGCGGGCCGCCGCTCAGCTGCCGCGGCTTCTTTTCGAAATGTTGAGCGTCGTGACCAATGAAAACTAATGGGTTCTTTACCGCCGTTTGGGTTTTTGGAAGATCACGATACAGGATCGGCCGGAACAACTGCACACCATCCATGAAAACGCTGAACGGGGCTCCGGGGGCTCCGTCCGGGGTCTTGAGCTTCAGCTTCGTCCTGGGCGTTTGACCCCTGCTCAGAGTGAGGCGCTTGGCTTGTCCACGCTCCCGGTTCTCCAACTCGTAAAAGAGGAACTCGCCACCGCCAGCCAAGTCGAAGGGATGAACGTCGATGTACGGAAGAGGCGGAGACAGAGAGAGGGTCCAGAGCGTCTGCAAATAGCGATCGAAACTGATATCCAAATCCGACTCAAGGGTGGAGTCGGCCGCCCTGCGCACAGCGTCGACAAGCTTCTCGAAGCGTTCCCTCGGTGCGTCGCTCTCACACCATGGAAGTCGCGGTTGTACATCGAGCAGTTCAGTCTGTTTGGGTTTCATGCGCCCTATGTGCCACTTCGGAGGCTCTGTCGTCTGCAGCTCTGCTTCGCGCTTCTCGTAGTCGAGCTTCGCCCAGAGGTCATCACTTGCGAGTTCGGCGCGTGTGCGGGGCAGGAGATCGAGCAGCTTAACCTCTGTACCGTGCGACTCGAGGTCCGACGCTCGCTCGCGCCAAATCCTCGCGTGGCCGGTCTCAATCTTGCGCCCACCCTTGCCCGCCCCAACTGGCTTCTGCTCGGCAACTGAGCCGAGAGTGATATCTGCAACCGTCCGGTAGGCATCGCCTTTGGTCTTGGTGACTATCAAGAAATGACGCGTGAACTGGGCGACAGAGAAGAGTCCTATCCCAAGTTTCCCGATAAGCCAACGGCCGCCAGGGCTGAAGTTCTCGTCCTTCGCGGTTATACCAAGCTCTCGTCCTTCCTCCGTGCGCTTGGGGCTACCACCAATATGCTTTACGAGGTGCTCCAGCACCTCTGGCGAAAGCCCGAGGCCGTCATCGCGCACGGAGATCTCGCCGAAGCGCGGCGCGTCAGTGAGAATGATGACTTCCTGCGCATCGGCGTCGTACGCATTTGAAATAAGTTCGCGGAGTGCTGACGACGGCTGCCGATAGATGCCATCAGTAATCCGCGCCAGGACACGCTCATCGGTTGCGAGCGAAGCCTCCGCTGGCCTCCGCGTCCGTTCTGACGCCCGAATCTCGTATGCGAGCTGTTGGTCGGACTCAGGCATAAGCTGGAAGGGGGAGACCCGCGAGCTCTGAGAGGACCCGTAGGACTGCTCTAGCGAGTGGCGGGGGCACGGCGTTTGTCACCTGTTCCATCTGGCCTGCAAAGGAACCGTAGACTCGAAAACTGTCGGGAAACCCTTGAAGCCTGGCAGCCTCCCGGACGGTGATGCTACGGGACTCCTGGAAGTGAGCCGGCGGCGCGCGATGACCGGAGAACAGGGTTTTCGCGGGACGGGCGGGATGCAATCTGCGGTAGGACATTGGTCCGCTACCTGGCTTCAGCGCAGCGATTTTGTCCATGACTCTTGTCGAGTGTCTCATCGAGAGATGGTTAGGGAAGCGACCATAGTCCCTTTGGTCATCGTAGTCATCGGGCCGAACGTCTGGTCGGGGCAAGTCGAGAAGTGCACTCTCGACGGTCAATTCAGGTTGCTTAAGGCGCTCGATACGATCTTGAACCTCCTGGCTGTCAAGCTCTTTACGCGTGACCAGGAGGAAAGCCCTTTTCCGCTTCTGGGCGACGCCGAAGTCGGCTGCATCAAGAACCAGCCTCTGAACGAAATACCCGCCTCGGGCGAGTGTGTCCTCGAACCGGGCCAAGCGATTCGCGTGTTTCCGGCCAAGCACCGTTGAGACATTCTCGACCAACGCGCAATGGGGCTTTAGGTGTGAGATTGCCCGCGCCACAGCAACAAGGATCTGATTTCGGGGATCGACCGGATCGCGGGACCCGGCTGCGGAGAAACCTTGACAAGGAGGCCCCGAGATAACGACGAACGGCGCCGGAGCGTCGGTTGCGTTGAGCAACTCGGAAGAGCGGCGCAGCAGTTTGAGCGAACGCACACTGCCCTGGAGAAACTCAGCTTGGGGAAAGTTTTTCCTGAAGGTTCGCGCCGCCTGCGCATCCACGTCGATTGCGACTACGATCCGCATGCCCAGGTCGCGAGCCGCAAGGGAGAATCCTCCCATTCCGCAGCATAAGTCCACAACGAGGGGCCGCCGGGGTTGACTGGAGTCTGCCGCCAGCCGGTTCCTGACGAAGAATCCCGGTCGTTGGCGGCCGGCACCGTTGAGTGGTTCAGCCGGACGTGCCATTCCGGCACGAGGTGGCCCGGCGGCGGTCACTGCGGAACACGCAGACACACCCTCATGTCGGTGCGCAGCGGCGCAAGAAGCGAGGCAGTCCGGTATCGTATCGGCGATCACTATAGCATAGTGTACGACGCCTCGCATGGGGTCTGGCTAACGCGGTCTGGCCAACGGGGTCTGGCTAACGGGGTCCGGCTAACGGGGTCCGGCTAACGGGGTCTGGCTAACGGAGTATTGCTGCTCTTCTGGCTCGCAAAGCCTACAAGGGCCCCTCAGGCCACAACCCAGAGGCCCAATCTGCCCGAAACTACGACGCGGATCGCCGGCAGCCCACTGTTCCCGGGGCCGATCCTACCATCCCATCCTGCCAGGTCCCCACAAACGCCTCAGGGCCCGGCGATCCGCCCGGCTCTGCAGATAGCGGCGTTGTGGGAAAGCGCTGTCCCTCCCAGGCATGCACTCCGATTGGGGGCGGGATCGATTTTGCCTATGCCCGGATCACGCGGTGTCCCCGATCTTACTTCAGCGCCTCGTTGATCTGGATATCGCGCTTTAGCACTTCGGTCAGGGGTTCCGACAGATCAACACTTTCTTGTTCGGCCTTACCGGCGAAGTATTCCCACACGCTCCGCTCGATGGAGACGGGCATCAAGACCTTCACGTCCGGAGGGAGGTGATGGAGGCCGCGAGCGCCGTGGCTGAAGTCAATCTGGGCGGGCATGTCGCCGTCTTCGATCGGTTCGTGGTTCATGCGCCCTCCTGCATATTGCAGTATTTCATTCTGCGCTCGTACCATGCTATAGCAATGCGCGGCCCCATTGAAGCGCGGCGACCTCGGTGGATCTGGCTTCCTGGCCGGAAACATCCTAATATTTGACTGGGGGCGAATTCGATTCGCAGCCTTGGAGGTGATCCGTTGCAGGTTACGCCTGACGAATTGCGCAGGTACTATGCGTCCCTTTCCGACGAAATGCTTCAGGAGATCGATCC
>Ga0326727_10024627_pt1 | contig 11355 bp, 7 predicted proteins | sample MB2enrmetagenome_FD_207643 | JGI IMG/M metagenome (GOLD analysis project Ga0326727, IMG submission 207643) | Lab enriched peat soil microbial communities from McLean, Ithaca, NY, United States - MB29MY | ecosystem: Environmental > Terrestrial > Soil > Wetlands > Peat | place: USA: New York... | reverse complement strand
GAGGAGTTGACGCATCTGGAATCGCGCGTGACCATCCTGGGCCATGTGCAGCGCGGCGGCACGCCGAGTGCGGCGGATCGCATGCTGGCCACGCGGCTGGGCACGGCCTGCGCCGATCTGATCCACCAGGGGAAATACGGCGTGATGGTGGCGGCGCGCGGCGACGATGCCGAGGCGGTGGCGCTTGAAAGAGTGGCGGGCAAGCGGAAATCGGTGCCGCCGGGGCATTCCTGGGTTGAGTCGGCGCGGCGCGTGCAGACTTGCCTTGGCGACTGAGAAGCAGCGGGGTTGGCGGGGTTAGCGGAGTTGGCGGAGCTAGCGGAGTTCGAAGGGCTCCGGCGGGCCAACTTGGTTCATGTGCGGCGGTGCAGTTTTCGGATAGCCTACGATCCGGGCGGAGCGGCATTGCCGCGCCGTTGGGCGTTTTTCAGGACTTCTTCTGTGTATGACATCTTCGGAGAGAAATGAAGCCTTCTCGTGCCCGTTCGCTCGCGTGTTTTCTGACCTTCGCTGTAGCCAGCTTGTTGGCAGACGCTCAGACTTCGGTACCTTACATCGGGTGCTCCGGAGACGGCCAAACCGGACCCTACGCAGCGGCAAAAGGAGAACCGAAGCGTGTCAACCTTCCGCCTGCAATAGCGGACCAGCTGGCTTGGTACGAATACAACGGCGACGCTGGACATTTTGGCACGCTTGGCCCTCGAGGCTGGAACTGCTTCGCGACCATAGGATCGGATGGATTGACTTTATACGTTGCTCCCGAACCACTGGACAGCGCCAAGCTCCTTGAACACAAGAACTGGAAGGGTTTTACTGGGCCAGCCATTCAGCTATCCATCTCCGATGGCGGAACATCAGGCCGCTTCGAGGTCGCGCGGGTGGTAGCACGTGTTTTTCCGGCGCACCGCGACTATGCTCGGACGATCATCAAGGAAGGCTTCGGTCCTGCCTCAGATTATCCGTTCGGCCCTTTTCCCTCGGACCACCTCACCTACAAAGGCAAGGAACTTGTCGAGTTCACAACGCCTGCGTGGCGCCGCGGCCTCGGCACAATGTCCTGGCTGCTGCCGTCAGACCAACCCATCTCCGGTGTTGCCCTGCTCAGCATCGGTCCTAACGTCGACACGGAACTGCTCCAATTGAGTTTCCGGCTTCCGCCCTCGCTTTCCTCACTGGGTGCGACCCTTATCCAGCAAGCCGAGGCAGATAGTTCAAGCTAGCTCTCAGAAGGCGCACAGTACCGATAAGTCGGCTTTAGGTCAGTGAACCGTTCCGGGCGGATCGCCGGCCCACCGGAAACTTCAGCATCACCCGGAGGCTGCTTGTTTGGCTTGGGCGGAACTATAATCGGCGCATGCCGTTTCTCGGCGATCCACGGCGGCGTTCGGTCTTCCTGCTGGCAGGCGGGGTGTTGCTGCTGTTTGCTTTTTTGGGCGCGCTGCAGGCGTTCAATGTGTCGGACGTGCGCTTCCTCGACCCGGTGACTTCGGGAGAGACGCTGGCGTTTGTCGGGCTCATCGTGCTGGTGTTCCTGCTGCTGATGCTCTTGTTGACGCTGCTCTTCAGGAACATCTTGAAGCTCTACGCCGACCAAAGCGGCAGCGCTTTGGGAACGCGGCTGCGCACGCGCATGGTGATTGGCGCGGCGCTGATCGCGCTGATTCCCGCGGTGTGCATGTTCCTGTTCAGTTTTCTGCTGCTGAACCGGTCGATCGACCGATGGTTTTCGCAGCCGACATCGGATGTGCGCGAAGATTCGACGCGCGTGGTGCTGGAACTGGCGCAATATGCCACGGCCAACGCGCGCGTGGAAGCGGAATCGATTGCGGCTTCAGGCGCCGCGGACAAGACGCTGGCCGAACTCGAGGCGGAGCTGGGCTCGCATCGCATCACCCTCGAAGGCGGATTTGTGGCGGTCTTTGACAAGGACCGGCAGATGCTGGCGGGCTTTCAGGAGCCGGCGGGCGAGAGCGCCGCAAGCCTGGAGCCATGGCTGGACGAGACGGAAGGGGGCAACGCTCTGCTGCGCGGTCCGCTTTCGCAGATCCTGCTCACCTCCGCGAAGCGCAGCGATGAAAATCTTCTGCGCGTGAGTGGCCAGGAGTACGCGCTGGGCATGGCGGTGACTGCCTCCGGCAAGGCGGTGGTTGTGGCCCTGCCGATGCCGCAGGGATTGAGCCAGACGATGGCGCATATCCGCGCGGGCGCGCAAGAATACCGGCAGTTGTACCGCTCCCGCAATCGCCTTCGCACCACGTTTATCCTGATGCTGCTGCTGATCACGGTCTTCGTCTTTTTCTCGAGCGTGTGGCTGGCCCTGTTTCTGTCCAAGCAAATCACGCGTCCCGTGGAGGCGCTGGCCGATGCCATGGACGAGATTTCGGCAGGCAAGTACGAGCATCGCGTGGCCGGAGTAGCCACGGGAGAGATGGCGGACCTGGTGCGCTCGTTCAATCACATGGCTGCCGATCTCGAGGCCAGCCGCCAACTGGCGCAAAGCGCACAGGCGCAGTTGAGCTCGGCCAACCTTGCCGTGGAAGAACGCCGGCGCGAACTGGAGACGATTGTCGAGACCATTCCTTCCGGCGTGGTGACGCTGGACGGCACCGGCGTGGTTCTGCAAGCCAACCGGGCCTTTGCCGCGCTGCTGGGGCTCAAGCCAGACGCTGCCGTGGCGGGCCAGAAGATCGAAGAGCTGCTGCCCGCAGAGTGCCAGGCAGATCTGGCGGGCGTGATCCGGCGCGGCCATCGCATGGGCGCGGCATCGGCCGAAGTGGAGTTTCAAGCCCGCGGACGCGTGGTGCATCTCGCGATTACCAGCGCGCGGCTCGAGTTGGGCCACGGCAAATCCGGATCGGTGCTGGTGATGGAAGACACCACGGAGTTGCTGCGCGCGCAAAGGCAACTGGCGTGGAAGGAAGTGGCGCAGCAGGTGGCGCACGAGATCAAAAACCCGCTCACGCCGATTGCGCTCAGCGCCGAGCGCATCGCCAGGCATCTCGATCGCGGGCATGCGGATTCGCCGAACATTATCCGCAAGTGCAGCGAGGTGATTCTGGGCTGCGTGGGCACGTTGCGCACGCTGGTCGATCAGTTTTCGACGCTGGCGCAGTTTCCTGCGCCGCAGCCGCGCGCCTGCTCGATGAATCAGATTGCCGAAGAAGCGCTGGCGCTGTTCGGCGGCCGTCTCGAAGGTATCACGGTACAGCGCGATCTCGAATCCGATCTGCCTGCCGTGCTGGCCGATCCCGAAGCTATTCGCCGGGCGCTGGCCAACCTGATCGACAACGCGGCCGAAGCCATGCAGGGCAGCCTGCTGCGCGTGCTTGGGCTTCGCACCTCGCTGGTTGAAGAAGGCGCGGCAGTGGAAGTGACGGTTTCCGACACCGGCCCCGGACTGACCGAGGAAATTCGCGAGCGCCTGTTCCTGCCCTTCTACTCCACCAAGCATCGCGGCACGGGATTGGGATTGTCGATCGCGGCCAAGATCGTGCAGGAGCACGGGGGCACGATCAGCGCGGAATCGAATGCTCCTAAAGGCGCGCGCTTCACGGTGCGTCTGCCGGTTGCTGAATCCGGCGTTGAGCCCGCGGTTGAAGCAAACGGAAGTCAAACTATCGCGAGGCTCGTCTCATGAACCATATTCTGGTGGTAGACGACGAGGCGGAGATTCGCAGCTCGCTCGAAGAGATATTGCGCGAGGAGGGCTACGGCGTGGCCGGCGCGGCCGATGCGGAAGAAGCGGTAACGCTGTTGCGCGACGTGCCCTACGACGTGGTTCTGCTCGACATTTGGCTGCCGGGCCGCGATGGACTGGAACTGCTGGCCGAGATTCGCGAGTGGCCCGCGGAGACGCGGCCGGAAGTGGTGATGATCAGCGGCCACGGCACTATTGAAGCCGCGGTAAAAGCCACTAAGCTGGGTGCCTACGACTTCCTGGAAAAGCCGCTTTCGCTCGACCGCACGCTGATCGTGCTGAAAAACGCCGTGGAGGCGCGGCGGCTGCGCGCGGAAAACGTCGAATTCAAACGCCAGTTCAGCGCGGCATCCGTGCTCACCGGCGAAAGCGTTCCGGTGAAGGCATTGCGGCAGCAGATTCGCCTGATGGCGCCGAGCAACGGGCGCGTGCTGATCTACGGCGAGTCGGGTACCGGCAAGGAGCTGATTGCGCGCTCGATCCACGCGGAGAGCCAGCGCCGCGACCGCGTCTTCGTGGAGTTGAACTGCGCGGCGATTCCCGAGGCGCACATCGAGGCCGAGCTCTTCGGCGTGCGGCGAGGCGCACAGGTGGACGGGGCGTCGGGTGCGGCAGTCGAGCAGCGCGGAACTTTGGAGCGTGCCGACGGTGGAACGCTCTTCCTCGACGAAGTGGGCGATATGAGCCTGAAGACGCAGGCCAAGGTGTTGAGTGCGCTCGACGACCAGATGTTTACGCCGGTGGGCGGGACGCAGCCACTGCGCGTGGACGTGCGGCTGATTGCGTCGACCAACAAGGACCTTGAAGAGGAGATTGCCAAGGGCAACTTCCGCGAAGACCTTTTCTACCGGCTCAACGTGGTGCCGTTTTTTGTTCCGCCGCTGCGCGAGCGCAAGCAGGACATACCTCTGTTGGCGCGGGAGTTTCTGGCCGAGTACGGCCGCCAGTACGGCCGGCCGCGCATGGAGATCGGCGAAGACGCGCTGGAGACTTTAGGCCGCTATCAATGGCCGGGCAACGTGCGCGAGCTGAAGAACGTGATCGAGCGTGTGCTCATTCTCAATCCCCGCGTGCTGCGCATCGAGCGCAAGCATTTGCCGCCGCTCACGCATAAGACCGGCGCGCGGGCCACGGAGGAGTTCTCTAGCCTGCAGCAGGCGCGCGACGCCTACGAGCGCGAATACATTCAGAAAAAGATTGAAGAGGCTCGCAACAACATCAGCCACGCCGCGGAACTGCTGGGCCTGGAACGCAGCCATCTTTACCGCAAGATGAAGGCGCTTGGGATTGCAGTGCGCGAATAGGCCTAGTTGATTCTCGGTTTTCCGCCTGGATTTGCGCGGCGGTCTCTTGTCCCATGACGCCGTTCCGTTTTGACCTTCTGCGGATCGGGCAGGCCCACGCGGCGGTCCGGCTGGCTTGATCGCCGGTCGTATTCGGAGTCCATCGACGACGGCAGAACGATCGGCTTGCTGCCGGGAGTTTCGGAGTTGGGCGACCCCGGTTCCGGCTGCGAATCAGCCTCCGATTGCTGATGGGCCCGGGCAATCCCATCGGCTCTCAGATCCGAACCTGCAGTCAGCAATTTATTCAAGGTCGGAAGGCTGTCGCGCTCCTTCTCGACAAAGTCCACGCCCTCGGCGGTCAGCGTGAATTGCGCGTTATCGGCTCTGGTAATGTAAGCCTTCTTGTGCAGATACCAGAGGGTAAAGTCGAGGTAATCGCGCGGAAATCCCATGCGCTTTTCAATCTCGCCGAGCGTAACCTCTGCCGCATGCGGGCACGTGCGCCGCTTGTGGTAAAGAACGGCCAGCACGGCCATCCGCCGATTTAGCTCGCCCTCCAGGTTGTCCATGAAGTCGACGCTCGAAGAATAGGGCCTTTGCTGGAGTTGGCTACGGGTTGCGTCGTAACTGGCGCGCTGTCTTCCGTCGGAAAGCACGTCGTAGGCTTTTTTCAGTAGCTTGAACTGCTCGGGATCACCGCTGCCGGGGTTATCGGGATGCAGGCGGGCCGCAAGGAATCGGTAGACGCGATGAATTGTGTCAAGCTCGGCATTGGGACTTATTTGCAGGAATTCGTAGTAGTCGACAATCCCGGAATCATTATTCTCCATAGCCATACCGTCGCATAGTAGCCTATCCCGAACAGGGCACGGAATGCCACCCCACTTTCGATGCCAATGCTGCCGTGGAGGTCAAAATGGAGCCCTCGATTCTGCCTGACACCAAAACGGCACAGGCGTCGATGGTGGAACAAGGCATGCCGCACGAGCGCCCGTGGCTGTTCGCGTTTCTTATCGCGCCCGAGGCGGTGATTGCGCTTGGCCTGGTGGGCGGAGCGCTCACGTTTCTCCTGCGAAATGAAGGCGTGACGCCGGCGCGCGCGGCGAGCATCTCGGCACTGATTGCGGTGCCTCATACCATCTATTTTTTCTGGGGCCCGGTGACGGACTTCTGGATGCGCCGCCGCACCTGGCTCATGATTGCGGCTGCAGCAGCAGCAGCCGCGCTTGTGGCGGCATTTCACCAGCCCACGCTTGCGACCCCGTGGGCCGTGGGTTTGCTGTTTCTTGGGGCTTGCCTGGGCGTGGTGGTTGCGGCCACCTGCGGCGGCATGATGGGAGCGCTGACGAGCGAGAGCAACAAACGCCGCGCCAGCAGCGCTTACCAAATCGGCTCGCTCACGATCGGCGCGGTTGCAGTGTTCCTTCTGCTGTCGTTCGCAGAGCGATTCAGTCTCCGCGCGCTGGGCTGGATGGTGGCGGCCTTGATCGTTTCGATGGCGTTGTTCGCGCTGGCCGCGCCGCCGCAATCGATGATCCGCGAGCAGGGCGCGCGCGAAACGGCCGTGCGCATCTGGCGAGAGTTCAAGTCAACATTCTTGCGCTGGGAAGCTCTTCCGTATGCGCTGCTCGTCGCTTCGCCCTGCGCCAGTGGAGCTATGATCGGCCTGCTGCCGGAGTTGGCGCGCGACTACGGAGTGAGCGGGGCGCAGGTGGCATGGATCAATGGTCTCGGGGGCGCGTTGCTGTCGAGCGCCGGCGCATTTTCGGCATTGCTCATTCCCGTCCGCGTGCGCGCGCCCATCGCCTTCCTTGCTGCAGGCCTGGTGAATGCCGGCACACTGGCCCTGCTCAGCCTCGGGCCGCAACGGCCGGCTCTCTACTTCGCGAGCACCGTGCTTTATCTTTTTACGATCGGCGCTGGCTATGCATTGTTTACCAGCGTCGCGCTCGAGTTCCTTGGGGGTTCGGGCAAAAGCGGAAGTTCGCGTTACGCGATCATCAACTCGCTGGGTAACATTCCGGTGGTGTATATGTCGTGGCTCGATGGGCGCGGCTACACGTACTGGGGACCGCGCGGCATGCCTGGCATGGACGCACTGGTGAGCGCGGCAGTGATTGCCATTCTGCTGGGGCATTTCGCTGTCAGCCGGTGGAGGAGGGAGCGACGGCGCTAGAGCTTGAGTCTTCTGGCAGCCGCCGCGTGGCAGCTTACCACTACTCGCGCGGCTGCTTCTGAATGGGGCCGATGGAGCCGGGGTTGTCGCCGGTGCGCGGATCGACGCGAAAGTCCCACACCGACTCGTTGATGTCCGACGGTGAAATGATTTCGACCAGCGCGTACTCGCCGAAAGCGAGTTTCTGCTGGGGGGTGACGCGCAGCCAGCGCTTGCCGGGCAGCTCTTCCACTTTGGTCGGGATCGTGTCCTCGTCCTGTGAGACGGTGCCGTTGGGACTGAGCTTGATGGCGCCGACGATGCGCACCGCCTGACGCTCGTCTACGCGCACAATTACGAAACCGGATTGCGGCGAATGCGCGCCGTGCTTGCCGTTCACGGCCTTCGCGGTGCCGGTGTTGACAGTCATGGGATGCGTGAGTACGGGTTCCGTCTGCTCGGAGACGCCGAGCGAGAGGTAGATCGCCGGTTGGTCGACGTGGAGGTGCACCCTGGCGTGCGAGCCTTCGATCTCCAGGGTGGCCTTTTGCGCGGCCATCGGATTCAGCACGGCGATGCCTTTGCGGCTTTTTGCATTCATGGACAGATCGTGCGAGACCAGTTCCACCAGTTCGGGCGTTCCCTGATAGGTGTCGAGCACGAAGACGCCGTCTTGATCCGGGAGTTCGAGCCCCTCGGCGACCTCAGGCATGCGTGCGTTCTGGTCGGCGCGCTCCTGCGATTCCTCCTGGTCGAGTCCCTCGGCCTCTTTCATCGCCGGAGAAGCATCTTCGACGAGATTGGCGTGTTCCTTCTCCCACTTGCGCGTGGCGTCCCAGTCCACCAAGTCGACGGGCAGTTCTTCCCAATCGCCGCGCTCCTGCGAGAGGTAGCGCACGCGGTCGCCCACGATCTGGTAGTCGCGTGCCATCTGGTAGGAACCGTCTTTGAGGATCAGCCGATGGTTCCGTGCCATGCCGGGAAGGTCTGGCTTCAAAGGCAGGGGCTTCGCGCTCCCGCTCAGCGAATTCTGGCCAGAGGAACTCTGAGCCGGCGGGGTCTGTGCCGGCGTGGTTGCGCCGCTGCCGGCGCTTTGCGGCCGTGCGGCTGCCACTACCAGCAGAAACGCTGCCAGAGCGAGCGTCGCAGAGCTCCGCCTTCCAGGAGAGTTCACCATGACAACACAGTTTAGACGCGCCCGCAGGCGGTTGGAGGCTCGTGGGGGGAGAAAATCCGACCTTTCTGCAACCTCTCGACGCTGGAAACGTCCAATTATTGTGGATTTTGTAGAATAGATGGTGAGAGGTCGCGGTTTGTCAGGATTCAGGGCGCAGGGTTTCGGGAAGCGCGGTCGCATTGGCTTTCTGCCGGTCGTGGCCGCGGTGTGCCTGGTCCTGCTGGCGCTGCTGGCCGTAGCGCAGATTGCGCACCTGCACCCCAACCAAACCGACGCCGATCACTGCCAGTTGTGCGTTGCGATGCACACGGTGACACCCACCGCCATTGCCGCAGTTGCGATCATGTTGGTGCGCCTGGGCGCTCCGGCTCCCGTGGCCGAGCCGATGGTGGTGGTGCGGCAGCCTCAGTTCCGCCTCTTCATCCGTCCTCCCCCTGTCTCCCTCTAGGGCGTCCTTCCGAATTCATGCCGTGCCGTTCGCCGTGGTTCGATTGCGGCGATGATTGGCCGCATTCAAAGAACAGCCAGATCCGGATCGATGCTCCTTCAACACACTGCGAACGCCGCCGCGTGAGGCCGGGCGGCCTGCTTTCCATTTTGCTCAGCAGTTTTCTCAGGAGACTTTCCCATGTCGTTTCACCGTGGCGCAACGCTACTCATTCTTCCCCTTCTCGTTCTCACCTTCATGGTGGTGTCGGCGGCCGCGCAAAGCGGCAGCGCCGGCGCCGTGCGCGGTACCGTGACAGATCCCTCCGGCGCCGTGGTTCCCAATGCCAGCGTCCGCATCTCGAACGAGATCAGCGGATACGATCGGAGCACGGCCACCGATGCCGCCGGCCAATTTTCCTTTCCCAACGTGCCGTTTAACCTGTACCGCATCGGCGTTTCCGCCAAAGGCTTTGCTCAGTTGAGCCAAAACACCGAGATCAACTCGTCAGTGGGAACAAGCCTCAAGCTAATTCTGCAAATCTCGGGAGGCAGCCAGACCGTTACGGTCGAGGCGGCCGGCGATCTGATTGAAGACGATCCTACCTTTCATGTCGATGTGGACCGCGACCTCTTCAACAAGGTTCCGTTGGAAAGCGCGTCGTCAACGCTCAGCTCTCTTGTAACGCTTACCACCCCTGGCGTCGCCGCCGACTCCAACGGCCTCTTCCATGGCCTGGGCGACCACGCGTCGAATTCGTTTTCGATCGACGGCCAGGCCATCACCGACCAGCAGAGCAAGATTTTCTCCAATCAGCTTCCCGCGAACTCGATTCAGTCGATCGAGGTGATCAGCGGCGCGCCGCCGGCGGAGTACGGCGGCAAGACCAGCCTGGTGATCGTGGCCACTACGCGTTCCGGCCAAGGCGTCACCAAGCCCACAGGCGATATCTTTGCCTCCTACGGAGCCTTTGGATCGGCGACCGGAGGCTTCGATCTCTCCTATGGCGGCAAGAGCTGGGGCAATTTCATCGAGGCCGACGGGCTCAACACCGGGCGCTTCCTCGATCCGCCGGAGTTTACCGTCTTCCACGATAAGGGCAACGAAGAAAATATATTCGACCGCGTGGACTATAGCTTCACGCAGGCCGACTCGATTCACCTGGACCTGAACTACAGCCGGTCGTGGTTCCAGACGCCCAATTCGTTCGACAACTTGAACGTGAACAACGTGGTCATGGGAGGAACCAGCGCCAGCCCAACCTTCGGCAACGTAGGCGACACCGATCAGCTCTCCAAAATCAGCACCTACGACGTCTCGCCCACGTACACGCATATCGTCAACAACAATTCTGTCTTTAACCTGGGCGCCTTCATCAGAAGAGACGGGTATGGGTACTATCCCAGCGGTAATCCCCTCGCCGACCTGGGCCCGATTCAAACGGCATCGATCGCACAGTACCGCACGTTGACCAATACCGGGCTTCGCTCGGACTACTCGTACGTGAAGGGAATCAACAACCTCAAAATCGGCGCGCAATATCAGCAGACCTTTCTGCGCGAGCACGATCACCTGGGCGTTATCGATTCCACCTACAATGCGCCTTGCGTCGACCTCACCGGAGCGCCCCAGCCTGGACTCACAAGTCCTTCGCAGTGCGCAGGGGCCGGCCTGGTGTCGAACGATCCCTCCGCCGGGGGCACCTTTAATTCGCTCCTGCTGCCCTACGACCTGACTCGCGGCGGCGTATTTTACAAGTTCTTCGGCCAGACCGACATCAAGGAACTCGCCCTCTACGTTGAAGACGAGATCAAGGCAGGAAACTGGGATTTCAACGTCGGATTGCGCGGTGATCTCTACAATGGCCTCGCCACTGCAAAACAAGCGGAGCCGCGCCTTGGCATTGCTTATAACATCAAGCAGTCCGCTACCATCGTGCGCGCCTCGTATGCGCGCACCCTGGAGACGCCCTTCAATGAAAACCTGGTGGTCTCAAGCAACGGCTGCTCGGATGCCGTGCTGGCGCCGATACTTCTTTGCACTCCCGGCGTCTCCGGGGTCGTGCACCCAGGATTCCGCAACGAGTTCCACGCCGGATTCCAGCAGGCCGTCGGCAAGAATGTCGTGGTCAGTGGCGAGTACATTTGGAAATACACGCACAACGCCTTCGACTTCAGCATTCTTGGCAACACTCCCATCTTTTTCCCTATCGACTGGCATAACTCCAAGATTCCAGGCTATGCGCTGGATGCGGAGGTCCCCAACTACCATCATTTCAGCGCCTATCTTGTCACCTCTTCGGTGGCCGCGCGGTTTTTCCCGCCGCAGGTTGCCGGAGCCGGCGCCACCGTCGGCCAGACAGGACAGCCGTTCCGCATCGACCACGACGAGAAATTCAACGAGACCACACACCTTCAATACACTGTCTCCCGCGATGACAGTTGGGTCAACGGTCTCTGGAGCGGATTCAACTGGCGCTACGACTCAGGCCTGGTAGCGGGAAACGCGCCCTGCTATGGAATCACGGATCCCAACAGCCCCTGCCTCGTCTCCTCCACAACACTCAACGGACAACCGGCAATCGCCCTCGTCGATGCGACCGGCGCCCCTCTA
>Ga0326727_10024626_pt1 | contig 11356 bp, 7 predicted proteins | sample MB2enrmetagenome_FD_207643 | JGI IMG/M metagenome (GOLD analysis project Ga0326727, IMG submission 207643) | Lab enriched peat soil microbial communities from McLean, Ithaca, NY, United States - MB29MY | ecosystem: Environmental > Terrestrial > Soil > Wetlands > Peat | place: USA: New York... | reverse complement strand
TTCGCTATCCGCCGCCGGTGCTGGGCGAGCATACCGACGCCGTGCTGAAAGATATGCTCGGACTGGGTGAGGAGGAGATTCAGAAGCTGCGCGCCGACCAGATTATCTGAGGTCAACCGGACGGATGGTGGAACACACGATCCGCCACGACCGGATGCTGGAAAACCTGCTTCTGCAACTGGTAAGGGGAAGGGCCGCTGATTCACGCTGATGAACGCAGATTGGGCAGGTTCCGGGTTTTGCCGATCCGCGGTATCTGCGTAGATCTGCGGCCAGATAAGCGGTGAAACACTTTTGTAATCAAAATTCAAAATTCAAAATTCAAAATTCTTCGTCTTGGTGGCCGTCTTGGTCGATAATGAGGATGATGAGGACTGACAGCACCATGACCTTTCGCCGATGGATCAAGTCGAATATCGATTACGGCCGCACTCTGGTTACTTCCGGTTGGGAAGGCGCCCGCGCCACCGGGAAGATGACTATCGAGGGCGTGCCGGCCGCGGTAGTTCTCATCCGTTCGGTGCGCACCTCCTGCATGCCGGCCCTGGTGGGCGCCTATATCGGAGCGTTGGGCGCGGCCTTGGGAAACCGGCGCAAGCGCGCGTACGGGATAATCACGCTATCTACCACTCTGGGAGCGGTGATTGGGTTTACCACCGGAATGGCCTGGGGCACCAGGCACCTGACCGGAGAGATGGTTCAGGGAGCCAGAAAGAAAATCGATGCGGTGCGCGATGCCCACTGGTTGGAGAAGAATCCCATCGACTACGCTTAACCCCCGTTATCCGTTTCCCGTTATCCGTTTCCCGTTACCCGTTCTTCGTTTCCCCCCAACACCTGTCATTCCGAGCGCCCTCCCCGATTGTCATTCCGAGCGAAGCGAGGAATCTGCAGTTCACCAGGGCACGCCTATAGGATCGCGTAGCAACCGGTCCGCTTTGCATTCAACGGGAAACGGGCAACGGGAAACGGGTAACGCTCGCAAAGGTGATTTCGAACTTAAATCCGAAGCGCCTGGCGTTATCGAGATATCGAATCCAGTGAGGGCGGAAGCGGTAGAGTGCGCTTTTGGCCATCGCCAGACGAAACATGTTGCCCAGGTGAAAGCGCTCCCGATAGGCCTCTGAAATTTCCCGGCGCAACGTCCGGTCCGCGACCTTGCTTACCACGCCATGCATCTGCACCCCGCAAATCTCTCTCCAATTTGCGGTGGCGGCAAAGACCGCGCACGCAGCCTCGGGATTGCCGGCAACATTGCGGCTGTGAAGGCTGGCGGGAGAGGAGAACCAGTAGAGTTCGCAATCGCCACCCATCAAGTAGAACAACGGCGTGGCATGCGTCTGGCCGCCGGCATCTGCGGTGCTCAGCGTCAGGGTGCTCTGGCTTCGCAATAACGCCTCAATGGCCTCCAGTTTTTCTTTCCTGGTCATTAGAAGAGAACCTTACAGAGAGTTTTCAGATCGCTTCTGTAATACCCAACCGCACAAAATAGAGCAAAGCTTCCTTGGGGCGCCGGCCGGTGAGCTGTTCCACTGCCTCACCGTAAAGCTCGAGCTGCGCGCGATGCGACTCGATCACGGCCGGCAGATCCCCCGCTTTCGCCGCGTCGGTCTTGTAGTCCACGAGCACCAGCTCGCCGTTTTCTTCAAACAGCAGGTCGATGGAGCCTTCTTTCACTTCGCCTTCGTGAGCTATGCAGAACGGCGCCTCGCGCCAAATCCCGCCGGCCTTGCGGGCGCGGGCCCACAAAGGCGAGGAGAGCGTGCCCGCAACCCAGGTCTTCAGCATCGCGGCGTGTTGACCGGCGCCTTCGGCGGCGGCGATCCTTTCGATCATAAGATCCGGTACGCGCTCGTCCTGAAGCTCTACGGCGTTCATAATTCGGTGAAAGGCACTGCCGAGGACTCGCGCGGTTGTGCCCGCCTGCCATGTCTCGTCCGCAAGCTCCGAGCCTGCCCCAGTCCTGGCGGGGAAACTGGCGCTTGGCCCCAAATCACCTCTGCCGGCTGCCTTCCCATCGATCCGGGGCGGAGTAACTCCGATAGTCGCCAAACCTGCTCGCCATGCTTCGCGTTCTGCCAGGATCTCCGCCACCATTTTGTCAGCCGGAGCAAGGGATTCCACGCTGTGCCGAAGCGCAGAGGGCGGCCGGTCGATTGCGGGCAGGTCCTCGCCACACCAGCGCAATACGCCATCGGCTAACGCCGTCTTTTCAGGCCGCCCTCCATAGGCGCTCAATGGGCCGTCGAGGAAGTCCAGAAAACGCGGACTTCTCGCCCCGGCAGGTTCCGGAGCGAGGCGCGGCAGCAGCAGGCAATCCTGGGCGCGAGTCGCGGCCACGTAGAGCAGGCGCAGATCCTCGGCACGTCCACGCTTCTGTTCCGCTTCCGCAAGGCCGGAGAAATTGGCGGTGTTCAGACGGTAATCGCCGCATTTCAGCGAAATGCCGATCTGCTGCTTGGCATGATCGATAAATACGTCTTCTCGCCTCCGCTGATTGCACGCCAGGCTGGCCAGCGCCACCACCGGGAATTCCAGGCCTTTGGCGGCGTGAATGGTTAACAGGTGCACGGCGTCTTCCTGTTCGCCGGCAAATGCCACCTCCGCTTCCGCCAGTTCCGCCGCGGCGCGTTGCTCGAGCCAGCCCAGGAACGTGCGCGTGCCTGCTCCCGGCTCCGCTTCAAACCGGCGCGCCAGTTCCACCAGGCGCAACAGGTTTGCCACAGCCTGTTCGCCATCGGGCAACAGCAGCAGGAATTGCAGGACGCAGCTCTCATCGAGCACCAAGTCCAGCAGAGCGCTTAAGCTCAGGCGGGCGCGCGCGCGATGCCAGCATCGCAACTGTTCCAGGCAATGTGCCATGCGAGGGAACCCATCGGGTAGGCGCCGCAGATAATGGAAACGGCCGCCGGCATGCCGAAACAGAAACAGATCCGCGTCCGACAATCCAAAGAACGGCGACCGGAGCGCGGCGACCACGGCGATCGCGTCTTCGGGATTGTCGATGGCCGCGAGCACGGAGAGCAAGGCGCGCGTCTCCCGGCGCGTGTAGAACTGGCGGCCGGCGTCAACCTGGAACGGGATGCCGCAGGCGCGCAGCACATCTTCGTAGTATCCCAGGCCGCTGGTGACCGGGAACAAAACTGCGATATCGCCAAAGGCGGGAGGACGCGTCTCCTTCTTCCGCTTGTCCCAAATCTTCAGCGGACTATCGGCGGCATCGGCGACACGTTTAATGCATCGCGCCAACAACTCCGCTTCCGCCCGAAAATACTCCGGCATATTGCCAGGTGCGGAGCCATCGGGCGGAAACAGCAAAACCAAACCGGGACCGGGGTTGGGCCGCCCCGGCGCCGGCATCAGCGGGGCATAGTCCGCCTGATACTCATCTCCCGCCATCTGCGGTGCGAAGAGCCGGTTGATCGCCTCAATCACGGCCGGGGAACTGCGGAAGTTCTGCTGGATGACCAGCGGGGCCTGCCCGGCGCCGCCCCCCGCCAGCATCCGCTTAGCCTGTTGATAGATCTGAATGTCCGCCCGCCGAAAGCGGTAAATGGATTGCTTGGGATCGCCCACCAGGAACAGTTTGTCGCACGAGAGCCTCACCTCCCGCCAATTCTGCGCGAGCGCCTCCTCTTCACCGAGGTAGAACACCAGTTCGGCCTGCAACGGGTCCGTATCCTGGAACTCGTCCACCAGCAGGAACCGGAAGCGCTGTTGGAAGTAGGCGCGCACTTCGGGATGATCGCGCACCAGATCGCGGGCTTTGAGCAGCAAATCCTGAAAGTCCAGCACGCCGCGCCGGCGCTTCTCCCGTTCTACCGCCAGCAGGAAACCCTTGAGCCAGTCGAGCACGCCCGCCGCCAGACCGGGGCCGAGCCGCGCCGGCGCAGTCTCAACGATGGTCTTCAACTGCCGGCAAATCTCCTTTTGCTCGGCACAGGCGGCCTCCGTTGCCCAGTTGCCCTTGGAGCCGAGGTTGGAAGCAACCGCCAAATCGAGCAGGACGGTGCGTTCGTGGTTCAGTCCATCAGCCGGTGTTCGAGCGACCACACCGGCTAGACGCTGAATCTGGCGCAAACCGCGGTCCTGGGGGGCGATACAGTATCTGGCCAGGGTTTGGAGCCTTGCCACGGCTCCGGCAATCTCATTCCAAATGTCGCTCACCGGAGAAGGGGGCGGCGGGGAAGCGGGCAGCAGCGCGAGATCGCGGTTCTCCAGCAGCGTGCCGGCGAGGCTCTTGACGCTTTCCGGATTAATTTCCAACGCCAGCAAGCGGCGCAGGATGATTGGTGGCTCCGCCCGTTGCTGCTCTTTCCACGTCCGCCATATCTCATCGAACAGCAACTGGCTGCCCATTTCGTCCAGTTGCTCAAAGCCGGGATCGACGCCGGCTTCCACGGGACGCTCCCGCAACAACGAGGCGGCAAAGGCGTGAATGGTGGAAATGTTTGCGCGATCCAGTTGCTCCAAGGCCTGGCCAAATCGCTCACGGTCGTGTCCCGCTGCCCGGTGGCGGTTTTCCTCCAGCTTTTGCCGCAATCGCACCCGCAATTCTGCGGCAGCTTTTTCCGTAAAAGTAATTGCGGCAACCTGCCTCAGCTCGGCCGCGCCCCTCCGGACGATCGAGAGCAGGCGATCCACCAGCAACGTAGTCTTGCCGGTGCCGGCGGCGGCTTCGATACAGTAGGAGCGAGTTACGTCACCGGCCGCCAGGTCCCGCTGGCGCTGATCGGCCAAATTCGGTTTGACGGTCGCCATGTTCACAGCTTGGTCCGCATCCGCCGGAAGGCATCCAGCCGCGGATCGTCCTGATTGCGTTTTTCGATGGCCTGGCGGCGCGGGTTGCCGATGGCGGCATACTCGCAGCTATCGCACGCCAGCGCACCTTTCCCGCCCGGGCAGCGCGGGAAGATCCCTTCTCTGGCGCCATTCACGATCGTTTCCAGAATTTCGCGCAGGTCCTGTTGTTTTTGCAGCAGGTCAGCGCCGGAGAACGTGCACGATCTCCACTCCCCGGCACGGGTGACGTGGCAGTACTCGGCCGTCGACTGACCCAGATCGATGTTCGGATAAAGACTGGCAGCGGCGAACAGATATAGCGGTAATTGAAGCGCGGCGCCGCCCGCCAGATCCACCTTGAGGTTGTGCCGTCGGCCGCCGGATTTGTAGTCTACGACCCGCAGCGCCCGGCGGTCGGGAGAAAGGTCGAGGCGGTCGATCTGGCCGCGAAGCTTAATGCTCTGGCGGACCAGGGCCAGGGCAAACGAAGACTGATTCTCCTGGCCAAAACTGCGCTCGAAATCGTCCGGCAGCCAATCTTCATTCCGTTCCATCTCGGCGAGCAGGTACCGCTCCAAATCCTCGAGGATGAGTTCCTGTTGAAGAGTCCGGCCGCCTTTCTGGCCGGCGGCAACCGGCCACTCAGCACTGTTCTTAAGCGCCTGGCGGTAGGCTTCCATGTGCTCGGCCGCCAGAGGCAATTTTTTCTGCGCCTTCATACGGGAGTAGAACTCGCGCAGGATGGCATGGATCAGCTGGCCTTTCTCCTGCGCCGCAAGCTCATCTTCCGACGAGGGCTCTTCCAACTCTTTCAAGCGCAGCACGTCGTTGAGGAAGAAGTGATAAGGGCAGCTCGCGTAGCGCTCCAGGGCAGTAGCAGAGTAGACGCGCTCCGGTGAAAACAATTCCGCGAGCGCCCGGCGGCATTCCGGAGTGGACAACATGCCTTCGTAGACGGTCAGGCCAGGGGTTGCCGCAGGCGCTCGCTCGGCTTCTACCGCGCGCGCGAAATTTGGCGACAAACGCTCCAGATACCGGCTGGACTCCGGATGAGCAGAGTCCAGGCAGGTCCTGATCTTGCCCAGATCGAACTCGCGCGCATCCAGGGCGCTGCTCGCTTGGTGGGTGAGCAAGCCCGCGCTGCGAAGAAACACCACCCACGGTAAAGCCGTTTCCCGTTTCCCGTTACCCGTTTCCCGTGAGAAGGCAAAGGTGAGCTGCTGGGTCTTTTCGCTGGAAACGGGAAACGGGAAACGGGAAACGGCGGTTCCCTGATTCAGCTCTTCCCAGGAAATGGTTCGTCCGGCTAGGGTCTCCAGGGCGGCGAGCAGAAAATGGGAAGGAATTCTCTCGGTTCCCGAAACTGCGTCTCGGCGCGCGGTAGTAAGCACCAGGCGTTCCTGCGCCGCTTCCAGCGCCAGCAGAAACAACAGATTTTCTTCCTGCGGCCGAAGGCTCTTCAACGGCAACGACAACCCGGAGTTGGCCGAGAGCGCGCGGCGCTCCTCGTCGAGCAGGATGGGATCCTGACGGCCGGCCATAGGAAAATGGCCTTCCGTCATCCCCGGGACGAACACCACCCGAAAACGGGTGTGGCGGGCAGCAGAAAGAGAAAGGAGATGAACTCCGGTCTGCTGCAACGTTCCCACGTGGACGCTCCGATTGCCCAAGGCGGCGGTAGCGGCAGCGGCAAACTCCTCCAGGGTGACCCGCTGCCCGAAATGGTCGAGATGGCGCAGCGAGAACAGCATATCCTCCACCTGCTCGCGCTCCCGGTTGACGGGACAAAAGCGGCGCAGAAATGTGGCCGAAGCGTCGGCCAAAGTGGTCCAGGTCTGCTGTCCCCGCCACTCGTTGCCGGCCGCGAACAGCCGCTCCATGAAGCTTGCCAGGTTTTCGGCCTGTTCAATGCGGTACTGCAACGCGGGTTTGCGCTCTTCGCCAGCCGCTTCCAGGCGCGCGCAATAATTTGCCAGTTGTTGTTGTAAGCGTTCCCGCCATTGCGCCTCGCCGGCCACGATGCCCGCCTCGGCGCTGATGCGGTCCCACAGCGATACGGCTGCGATCGAACCATCGGCATCCAGGGCGCGCGGATCCAGCGCGCCCGAGGTGAGCCACTGCATCACCTTGACGCGGGTGTACTCCCCCTCGGGAAGGCGAAGCGCTGCCAGGATGCTGCGGCCCGCCGCCACCTGGCTCAACGGCAAGCCCTCGCGGAGGTAATAAGGTATGCCGACCTGCGTGAATACGCTTGCCAGGAGCGGTAGATAGCTGGCGGCGTCCCGCGCCAGGACAGCCATTTCATGGAAGGGAATTCCGGCGTCGCGTTTCAGCCGCACGGCTTCCCGGGCGATCTCGCGCGCCTCAGCGGTTTCATGAGGACAAGACAGTACCCGGAATGTTCCATCGTCTTCGTGAGCCGCGCCGGCGTCCCGAAAAACGTTTGCCCGCAAAACACTCAGATTGTTCGCCGGGGCATCCTGTTCCAGATGATGTTTGCCGGCGGCCTTCGACATCCACCATGTCCGCAGTTTCTGTGCCGCGGCTAAGCGTTCGTCGCCGGATTCGAACAACAGAAATGCCGTTGTCTCCACCTGGGCGACAAGTTGCGCGAGCAACTCGTACTGCGCCCCGGTCAGTTCGTAGAATCCGTAGACCAGCAGCTTGCCGGTCGCAAACAGGGGCGCGAACCTTGCCGCTTGTTGCCCGGCTTCGGCCAGGAGGCGTGCCTCGGAGAGCAGTCTTCCGTTTCCCGTTTCCCGTTTTCCGTTCCCCGCCTCCTGGTTAGCGTTTTCGCCTGAACTTTGATCATCAAATTCAGCGCCATATTGCTCATACAGGCGTACGAGTTCAGCGATTTTGCGCCGCGAAGCCGGACTCTTATACGACGCCTTACGGGCCACCGCCGGGAAGTCGATACAGCTATCCTCGATGTCGGTAAACGTAACTGCCATGACCTGCGGGAGGTGTGGCTGGTCCTGTACCCCGGCGAAGTAACTTTGCGGCGGCAGCCTCCGCACCACCCGCCCGGCCACCAGGGTCTTGCCGCCTTCGGGGACCAGCGCCAGATTTTTCTCCAACAGCGAACGGCGAGCCAGCATTTCCGCCAGGCCGTTGAAGGTGAGGAAGGAAATGCCCAGATGCGGGAAGCCGCGGCGCACCATTTCGCGGGAGAGATAGTGCCCAAGAAAGCCCGAACCGCAAAGTACCACCACCGGCTGAAACGGATCGCCATGTTTCTCCCGCTTGATATGCTCGAACAGAGCCGTCTCCAGCAGGCGAAGCGAACCGCTGGTGAGCAACTGATGGGAAGGCATAGGGCAATGTCCGCGCGCGGACTTTCTGAGTGTAGCGGGAAATTGAGGCGGAGGGGGAAGAATCGGCAATCCGCTAAACACCCAGCGCAGAGACGCAGAGCCGGCAGAGAAAAGCTAAATCCAAAGATTATTCTTCCCGTTGGGTTCTGCGCTTCCGCGATTATGCGTTGGGTTTTGAAATCCTAAATCCGCAATCCAGAATCCCAAATTCTCTGAGGCTCTGCGTCTCTGCGTTGGGTGTCAGGGCTCTCTCGGAATACTCGCCAATACCGCGTCCCAGGCCAGCTCGGAAGCCCAGGCGGCCAGGTCGCCGGCTTCCAATTCCGGATTCTGAATTTCCGCCGTGGTGGCCGCAAACAGCAGATCGCCGTCGTGATCGCTGTGAAACGGATGTATGGCGCGGGCCATCGAAGTGTGGGTCTGCATGGCCAGGCGCTGAAGCTCGCGATAGCCGATCGCCTGATTGGTTGCAACCAGAGTCAGGGTGGTATTGGCGCTGTCTTCGACGCCGGCCAGCGGCTCGCGCAGCCGTTTGCGCGGTCCGGAGCCGTCGCGCAGCTCGTCGGCAAAGCGCGCGCGAAGGCCGGTTTTCGGGTCGCGATTGCCGCAGACCACGCGGCCGTTGCGGTCCACGACCTGACCGACGGCATTCACCACCGTAAACACCGCCAGCTTGGTGGCCCCGATTTGCGCGAATGCCGCCCCCTGCCCGGCGCGTTCGCCGTAGCTTCCGCCGAAGAATTTGCCAGCGTGAACAAAGCGCCCGGCGCCGCGAGCGCCCAGGGGGAAATAGCCCGGCCGGGCGGCCTGCAAGGCCTGGCGGCCGAGTTCCTTGTCGGGATAGATGGCGTTAGCGCGCCCGCGGAAATCGTACACGACGGCGCCGCACACGGTAGGGACATTGGTCCAGTTTGTGTCGTAGCCGCGGCGGGCCAGCAGTTCCGCGAGCACCCCAGAGGCCGCTTCCAGTCCGTAGCTGGCCCCGCCCGCGAAACAGATAGCCTGCACGGTCGGGCGATCGTAACCCGAACGCAGACGTTCGGTATTGAAGCTGGCCACAGCACCCCCACGCGCGTCGATGGCAGCCATCACCCCATCGGGGAAATAGAAGACTGTAACCCCGGTTGGCCCCGGCTCGTATTCGGCTACGCCAATGTGCAGGGCAGAAAAATCAAGATCCAGCGCGGGAGTAGACACGTTCATGGACGCAGTGTAGCAAAGTTAACACCTACCACAGAGACACAGAGCCACAGAGAACATTTAGAATTTCGGATTCCGGATTTAGGAATTAGCAAGTAACACTTACGATCTTAGCAATTTGAGATTACGCGCAGGCGGACGGGGTGCACTATTGCTGCCGGTCGGTTCTTAAATTTCCAAGTCTAAATTCCTAAATTCCAAATTCTTGTTTTTCTCTGTGGCTCTGTGTCTCTGTGGTAGGTGTTGAATCTATCCTCCCACCAGAAACTCGTACTGCTTGGCAGTGAGCGGCACCACGGACAGGCGGCCTTGTTTCACCAGCGGGGAATCGGCAAATGCTCTATTGGCTTTGATCTCGGCTAGTGGAACTTGCCGCTTTGCAGGGCTGTCCACCTTGATGCGTACCACCGGATTTTTGGGATTGCTGGTGTCCACACTTTCAACCGTGGCGGCGCCCACCGTGCTTTTCTCGTCGCCCGTGTGATAAATCACCAGACGGTCTCCCTCTTTCATCTCCCGTAAGTGCTTCAGGGCGACAGGATTGGTGACGCCATCCCATATCGTGCTTTTCTCGCGTTGCAAGGCGGCGAAGGAATATACGGAGGGTTCAGTTTTGAGAAGGTAGTCCATAAAAGCAGCTCTCGGCTTTCGGCTGTCGGCTCTTGGCCAAACCACAAAATGGCCGCCCGCCAGCAAGAGGTGGCGGCCGACAGTTGATCATGAGATGCGCAAAAGCTCGATGAGACCAGGCCTTGCGCAAAACTGCTTCAACCCAACTGAGTCCTGATTGTTGATTCCTGCTTGAAACTGGAAACGGGAAACTTGCTTTAGAAGTACATGTCTGGCTGGACAATTCCTTCTAGTACTAAAGTTATCACTGGTTTTGCGTCTTTGCACACATTCTTTGGCATCTTTGCAAGGGTGCTTGCTGAGCCAGGTTCGACACGCCGATTCCCGCGCTACCGGGTTGACGTTCCTTTATTGGCGGTTCCTGAACGGCCCAACGGCACCACCGTGTTGCGAGGCCACACTCTGAATTTTTGTGAAGGCGGGCTGGGGGCCAGCATTGAAGGCAAGCTAACGCCCGGCGAGTTTGTCAACCTACGGGTGAAGCTCCCGCAATGCACCTTGATGATTCATCCCCGGGCAGTGGTGAAGCATAAACAAAATGGCGTCTATGGTTTCGCATTTCTAAATCTCAGCGCGTTGCAGCTGGCCGAAGTCCGTACCTGCTGCCGGCGTCTGGCTGAACTGAACGGATGACTCCCACTGAACACCCAACGCAGAATCGCAGAACCGCAGAATTTAGCCGATTAAACCCAGCGCAGAGACGCAGAGCCGCGGATAAAGGTAAAACCGAAAGATCATTTTTCCGGTTGGGTTCTGCGTTTCTGCGGTTCTGTGTTGGGTTTTGAAAATCCCAAATCCGAAATCCTCAATCCCAAATCCCTACGCTGCTGACCGGCGGCGGGAGCGCCAGCCTTCTTCGATTTCCTCCAGGGTGCGGCCTTTGGTTTCCGGAACCAGGCGGTAGGAAAAGATCCAGGCGGCGATTGCCAGCACGCCATAAACCCAGAAGGTCCAACTTGGCCCGATCAGCTCCACCAAAGTCAGAAACGTCATGGAGACCACCAGGTTGGAAATCCAGTTGGCGCCGGCGGCGGTGCCTTCGGCTATACCCCGGATTTTTAAAGGATAGATTTCCGCAATCAGTAGCCAGAAAATCGGACCCAGGCTGATGGCAAAAAAGGCGACGTAGGCCATCAGGGTGACCACTGCCACCCAGGCCACGACGCCGGTTTCCGCCGACCGGTGAAAGACGAAGCCCAGGACGCCCAGCGTAAGAATCATTCCGGCAACTCCGGTCAACAGCAGTGGCCGCCGCCCGGCGCGATCGATCAGCCACATGGCCACAATGGTCATCAGGACATTGACTCCGCCGATTCCGGCGGTGGCCAGAATGGCTCCCGAAGCCGAGGATATGCCGGCGGACTGAATGATAATGGGAGCGTAGTAGATTACGGTGTTGATCCCGGTGACCTGCTGAAACATTGCCA